>Ga0068856_100004329_pt1 | contig 14159 bp, 17 predicted proteins | sample KBSCornC62_FD_66595 | JGI IMG/M metagenome (GOLD analysis project Ga0068856, IMG submission 66595) | Corn rhizosphere microbial communities from Kellogg Biological Station, Michigan, USA - KBS Corn C6-2 | ecosystem: Host-associated > Plants > Roots > Rhizosphere > Soil ...
TGATAATTTAGCCAACCTAATAGCTTAAACCCGGAGCTTTTACAGGAATTGAAAGCAAAGTCCGGAAGTACTTGCGACAGCTTTCATCAAATGGATTAACAAAATTTATAATTTATTGCTGCAATGTCACTCATTTAGTCCAAATCGATATTTTCAAATTCCTGGTATCGTTGTTTACTGTGGGTGATACGCCGTGCATGTTTCACAATCATCAATTCCTCATTGGTAGGAATCGCCATCACTTCTACTTTGCTGCGCTTTGATGAAATCGAGGCTTCATTTTGCTGATTCAATTTGTGCTCAACATCGACTCCAAGGAAGCCGAGCTTGTGGCAAATCCGTTCCCTTATTTCGGCCGAGTTTTCACCTATTCCTCCAGTAAATACCAGTACATCCAATCCACCCATAGCCGCAGCCAGCGCCCCTAAGTGTTTGCGGGCCTGGTAGCAAAACAAGGCTATTGCCTCTGCGGCTTTTTTGTTATGATGTTCTTCTTTAAGCAACTCCACAATATTGCCCGTACCTGCTATAGCCTTTAATCCGGCATGCCTGCTTAGCAATTCGTCCACATCTGACACACTCGCATGGGTCCTTTTTAGCAGGAATAAAACTGCGCCCGGATCAAGATCGCCAGACCGTGTACCCATTACCAATCCTCCCATCGGACTAACTCCCATGGTTGTCTCAACACTCTTACCGTGCTCTACCGCAACCATGCTCGATCCGCTGCCAAGGTGCGCAATAATGATCTTTTTCTTATTAATATTGCGATCTTTTGCCCGAAGCTGTGACATAACATATTCAAATGATAAGCCATGAAAACCGTATCTTACCAAGCCCTCTTTCTGATAATTCTCAGGCAACGGATAACATTTGGCGCACCAGGGCATGTCATGATGAAATGCGGTGTCATAACATACTACCTGTGGGATATCTTTGAAGGTATCGTGAAATAGTTGTATGGTACTGATCTCTTCCGACAAATGATTAGGAGCCAGATAAATGTAATTATGCAGTTCGCTTATAAGTTCCGGAGTTATTAGTTCAGCATCCCGCTTGTCCGGTCCGCCAAATACCATGCGGTGACCTATCGACTCGAGCGGATATTTTGCGATCCTGTCACGCATCCATACCGCCAGTTCGCGGGCGGCCCCATTATGGTTGTTGTAATACTCATCCCGGTTTTCCACCAGCTTACCATCCTTGCCGACGATCTTAAAGGTGCCCTGCGGCATGTCGATATCGGTAATGGAACCTGATAGCTCGCGTTCGCACGACTGACTATGATATAAACCAAATTTAAGGCTTGACGATCCACAATTTATTGCCAGGATATACTTGTCATGATTTTGCATTGTTTTAACAGAATTTGCCTGTTCCTCAATACAAAGGTCATTTTATCACAGCTATCACCTAATGATTCCGCACACTGTAAAAAGTGCATGTTGTCACTTTCTGTTAAAATACCCTGCTGGCTAACTAACGTTTTCCGAGTTCATTAAATAACGCTATTACAACTTCGGCCCTGATCACACTTGCCCTATGTTTTAAGCGATTGCCGCCGAATATTAAACCACCAAACACCAGTTCGCTATGTACACCGCCTATTGTATTCCCGGCTAAAAAATATACCGGCGCGCCCGAGTCACCGGGTCCCAGGTCATTATTATAATATCCAACTTCATAAATAAACGGCGAGCATGCGTATTCGTCCCAATCTGGTATAAAGGCGACCGCTTTCTTATATCCTGATCTAAAAATCTGCCTTGAGCGAAGTTCGTCATCATTAAATACAAAACCGAAGGCAAACATAGCTTTAGGAATTCTGGTTATGGGCCTATAATTCGATATAAGAGAATCCAGCCTATAAATTTTACAGTTTGAAGGTATGTTTACCGAAAGGAAATATATATCCGGAAGTTCCGGATCCGCGTGCGAGTATTTGATTTTGCTAATATCTATTGCCAAAGCTGTGTCGCGCAATCCTTCTTTTAAAGCTACCTTAACAAAAAGCGTATCGGGATATGAGGTCTTTTTAAAAGATTCAAAAAGCCAACCGTTAATCACATGGCATGCCGTCACTAAATAAACGCGTTCATTTTTTCCCACAAAAAAGCCGGTTGCCTGAACGCTATTTCCGGAAGATGCATGCCCGTATATTAAATAACTGTATTTTGGCAATTGGGATGTATCTGTCTGGTTATTTTGCCCATGAAGTGCAGCCCCATTAATCAGAACAATTAACGCAGCACATAGTAACCTGGTTAAAGTTTCCTTCGTCATCAACATCAAGGTTAAGCGATTGGGACGCAATTAGTACCTTCTCATAACAATGGCCTGGTATAATAATGTCTTCTTATCCACTCTTTGGCATTTTTAATACCGGTGGCAATGGCTATGCCTTCATCCACATCTCTTTCAAGTAAGGCGTTGGCTATCTCAATAGCCTTTTTGCGCGTTCTGGCCGGCAGATTATTCATCGACACCGGGTAGTCTTTGTTGGTCCAGGGCATATCGATTTTAATTTGGTCTGCAATTCAAGATATCGCCGCTCTTTGATCATAAAATCGAACTCAATCAAGCTGATTTTCTTTTGAGTGAGGGCTGTTTTACTAATTTGCTAAGGTGACTAGCAACATATTGCATAATTACTTCTGGCATTTGTCCTGGCAATAGAATATGGTCGGCAGTGCCGGAATTAATAACATTCAGCGGCATAGTATGGGCTTCGCTGGAGGACGGTTCCTGCACTAATACCGCCCCACCCGCTTTTTTTACACTCATCGCTCCCTTTACTCCATTACTGCCTCCCCCTGATAAAATAATGACGATAGATCTCTCTTTGAAATCTGCAGCTAGCGACTCCATAAAAATATCGATCGCGCAATTACGCTTGCCAATTCGCGCCTCCAAATAAAGTATGCCGCGCTCTATCGTCATGTAATGTCCGGGAGGCAAGAGATACACCTTGTTACTCTCGACAGGCATGTTGTTTGCCGCTTCTATCACTTCGAGTTTCGAATGCTTTTGCAAAATTTCCCGCAACAAGCTACGAGCATCAGCCGGTATGTGCCGAAGTATGACATAACTTACTTTATCAATAAGCGTGTTATCAAAAAATGTTAGCAACGGACTCAATGAGCCCGCCGAACCTCCGATGGCGATGATATATACGAGCTTTGACTTGTCCATAGCATGATTTGTTTGATATTCAAAATAACTTACTAATCACCGTCCGGCTCTGCCGCCGGAATGCTTACTATTCGGTATGCTTTTTTATTGCCGGCGTCAGTGAACGAAATGTAATAAACGTCGTCAGGTGATACAAAATAGATTTTGTCATTAAGGTATATCTTGCGGCAGCCATCCGGCAATTGACTGACAACATTGCCAACTTTTAAAGCTGGAGTAGTGTCGTTCACCCGTGCATCAGCCGTGTTTAGTACACCATCTTTTCCGGCGACGATGTATATTTTTTTGCCTTTGTCATTAGTTCCTTCTTTGTAGTACACACCACCGAACTCGTAATACTGCTCATTATCAATCAGGATGGATTGCGCACCGTCGGGCAAATTAGGCACTGCTGCGCCAACCGGTGGTGTAGTTACCACGTATCCCGTATTATTTGGCCTGTAAAAAATACCGCCGTAATAGTAATACTGATCGGGCCCCCAGTAAAAATTATAGAATCCGAAAGGCAGAACTGGTATAAAAAAACCGATGTGCGGATAACCGAAGTATCCCCTGTAAAAACCGCCCCGGAATCCATAATTGCCATGAAAACCGCCGCGGAAACCTGAGCTTCCATGGTAGCCGCCATGCGGGACGGCCCCGGCATGCGTCCGCCCGCTACCGTGGACCGCCCCTCGCTGTGCGTCGGCGGTTGAACATAAATTTGTTAAAATAAATCCGGTCAACACCGGTATAATGATCTGTTTAATTAACGCTTTCATCATTCAATCTCCTGTAAATCTTGTAAACAAGCTTTATAGTGTCAAAATTATCCTGCATACGCATGCCATAAAATGATGTGCCTCAAATGATAAAATGAGGGTGGTCACAAAAGAATGACATAAAAGGCATCGATTGATGAATCAGTTTGCATAAAGCCACTGCGGTGTCTTCCGGTTAAGTCTATTAGATTTTCCCTGGAAACATTAAATTGTGGTTAAATTTTAACTAGCAGGTTGTATTTTAACAAAATATTACTCAAATTAGAATTACTTTTTCGCGCCTGGTATGGCGCATTTCATTCGAAATCCTCCTTTATAACCTGTTTTGTTCTTTTTTTGCTGTTAATCCCTGGAACATGAAGCCGAAAATTTTGATCATAGAAGACGTTACAGAAATCCGTGAAGGAACAGCAGAGCTCTTGCAACTGGACGGATATGATGTGGCAACCGCCGAGAATGGAACTAATGGCCTTGCCCTTGTTTCTATTTTTTTACCCGATCTGGTCATATGCGATATAAAAATGAGTGGCATAGACGGGTATGAGGTATTAGCAGAATTGAAAAGCAATCCGCTAACTGCCGAAATCTCATTTTTGTTTTGCACCGCACAATCCGAAAAAAAAGATATTCGGAAAGCCATGGACTGGGGTGTTGATACCTATCTCATTAAACCATTTTCAGAAAACGAGTTGCTATCGGCAGTTAACGCATGCATTTCTAAAAAAAGAAAATGGAAATATTGCTAGCACATTTTCTGGGCTGTTAATATTGGCATCCCCGGCCAATCAATATCCATAAGAGTGCATTCAGACATCGGCGGCTTCTTTAAGCACTCATAAAAACGTGTTCTTAAAATTTAAAGGCTCGGACCATCTCGTTGCCGAGTTTTCATATCCTGACAACTATCAGCAATTACCGTGACAGCCATCATATTTATTTCCAGGTGTTTATGATTGTTTTGACTACATAAAAACATTCTGACCATTAACCAAAAAGTGAACGATCATGAGAACAGATGCTCAAATTCAAAAAGACGTGATGGACGAACTCAAGTGGGAACCCGCCGTCAATTCGGCCGAAATAGGCGTTGCTGTCAATAATGGAATAGTTACACTTTCCGGCCAGGTAAATACTTATTCTGAAAAAATCTATGCCGAGCGAGCTGCAAAAAAAGTTGCCGGAGTTAAAGCTGTGGCGGAAGACATTCATGTTGGGAAGTCGGTGGGATACACCAAAACCGATACGGAAATAGCGCAGGCGGTATTGAGTGCGCTAAGGTGGGACACGGACATTCCTGAGAATAAAATTTCAGTTAAGGTAGAAGACGGCCAGGTAAAACTCGAAGGTGAGGTTGGCTGGGAATTCCAGCGTCAGCGCGCCAAAAAAGCTATTGAACACCTGGCAGGTATTCGGTCGGTTATAAACCTGGTTCGGGTAACACCGGCTATAGCTCCGTCAGACGTTAAGAAAAAGATCATGGCGGCCTTTCACCGCAGCGCGACGATAGAGGCTGAAAAAGTAATGACCGATGTTATCGGCAGTAAAGTTATTTTAAAAGGCAGAGTGCGTTCGTTTTCGGAAAAGGAAGATGCCGAAAGTGCAGCCTGGTCGGCGCCCGGTGTGATCAGTGTAGATAACCAGATACAGATCGGTGGACCGGAGTTTGCTTTTTGAATCAAACGAACAGGAAGCAAGCCATCAATCATTCATTAAATATCCCGGCTACCGGGATATTTTCTAAACGAATGCTATGACAACAGCATTAAACCTGTCGCCGGAGCCGCGCCAATATTATATTTCGGGCACACGATGGCAAGCTGACTTCTTGTTTATCAAAGCGGAGATGGAATTCTGTCGTCAATTGATGGATAAGTGGTTTGCCCAGCTGCTAAATCCTGAATATATTGATCAGCTAAAACAACTTAGCGTTAAGCTCGTGGAACTTGAACGGGAAGCTGATGAATTGAGTAAACAACTGGATGATCATCTTTATCAGCTACCGTTAAACAGTGGGGGCACGTTTCCTGATACTACAGAACGCCTGGCTGATACTCATGTGAGGTTGGAACAGCTTATCACCAGCTTTACCGGGGACTATCGTACGTTAAAAAGACAACTATTCTCATTAGTAAGCAAAGCGAGTAAGACAGACAGCATAGCGACATCCGGGATTGTCAACTCTAACAATTTATTGAAAACTATGGCACAGCATACCAACAAGAAGCCATTGGGTATCAAAACTCACTGGGGCATAATGATCATTGTAGCTTTGATCATCATGCTGTTATTATTTTTAATCTTCAATATTCTTTTCAAAAACCCTGTGTATTAGGCAGAAATTAGATTAGTACAGGTCGATCGAAAAAGCCGGATCCTTTATTCATAAGTTTTGAAAATGGGTATCGTTACAATGTAACATGAGTAGAGCGCTGATGAATTTGCTCAGCCAGCAACGAAAACAACATCAAAGCCAAATTATATGAAAGCCCTCATCATAGTCGGCATCCAGTACGATTTTCTACCGGGCGGCGCGTTGCCGGTAAAGGATGGCGACGCTATTATTCCGTTGCTTAATAAGCTGCAGCAATATTTTGATACGGTGATAGCTACGCAAGATTGGCATCCTGAAAACCATTCGAGTTTTGCTTCCAACCATCCCGGAAGAAAAAAATTTGATGAAATTTATCTGCACGGCGCGCCGCAAACATTATGGCCCGATTACTGCGTGCAATGCACACATGGCGCCGAGTTAAGCCGATTACTTAATCAAAACCGAATTGAGGCAATCATCAGGAAAGGCATGGATCCAAACCTGGATAGTTATAGTGGCTTTTACGACAATGATCATAAACGATCCACCGGATTATTGGGATATTTGAAAACCAAAGATGTACGGGAAGTATACGTTGCTGGCCTCGCAGGCGATTATAGCGTTTATTATACTGCTTTGGATGCATTACGTGAGGGATTCAAAGCCTATATTATTGAAGATGCAACAAGGTCTTTAAGCCACGAAAGCTTTGATGAGGCCATGAGTGTTTTTACCTCGGCTGGTGGCAGGACTGTGCTGAGCGATGCCGTGTTTGCCGATCATATCCGGCACAAATAAATACTTTAAATCAAACTCCGAACGGGTAGGTTTCGGGCACTTCTTTAGCGTCCGGCAAGACATGCAGTGGGTATAAAGCATGCGTCTGATCGATAAAGACGAAAGCGTCATACCGCAGCGGTATGATTGTGGGCACATAATTGCCGTATTGCTCATATTCGGGATTATACACTACACCTATTGCGCGGTGCCCGATATGGTGTTCCATAAAAACATCGTCCACAAGATCTTCTGTAATAAAGAGTTTATTGCCGCTTCCCGTACGATGCGCCAGGTATTCCCAACTGCCTTTTCTTGCTGCAGGCATATCCATGCACTGCATACGTGCGCCCCACTGTCGGCCGGCAATCACGCTTCCCTGGTAAGAACCGAAGCCAATAAGCGCTACGCCTTTTTCGTGGTGCTTTACCCGGGCAAGTTCGCCGATGTTAAACATGCCTTCTGCGCTCATATCGGTAGCTCTTGCATCTCCAACATGGGTATTATGCGCCCAAACGATGGCTTTCGAATTGTCTCCGTGAAATTTCAGCAACCGCTCCAGCGTATCGGCCATGTGCTCATCGCGGATGTTCCAGGTATGAGGCCCTCCAAGCAGCATAGCATTATAATACTTTTCGGCATTTACGGCTATTAGTGCGTTTTGCTCGGCGCTAAATACATTTTCATGATCGGTATTGTACTGCGGCAATCTTTTCCTGATCTGCGCCAGCAAATAAGCAACCTCAGGCCGACACAACTCCGGCACAAACATACAGGCTCGCGCATACTCCTGCCCCTCTCCTTTTCTGTATGGTTCGAAACAATTCAACGCTTCCCGTACGATCTTTACAGATGCCGGATCAACCCGCTCCAGGTATTCCTGAATCGCTTCCATCGACTCCCACAAACTGTAAACATCAAGACCATAAAAACCAGCTTTTTTATTGTTTGGCAGATGCCGGTTGTGCTCGCGAAGCCACTCGCTGAGCGCAACCATCTCCCAATTGGCCCACATTCAGGTGGGCCAGCGTTTGAATGATTCTAACACGGTCCGGGCATTTTCGCCCGCGTCAGCATAGTTCTTAACGAAACGATTTATCCGGTAACAGTCGGGCCAGTCTCCCTCCACTGCAATAAAATTAAATCCCTTTTCAGTTATAAGTCTTTTTGAAATAGCAGCGCGCCAGCTATAGTAATCATGTGTTCCATGCGAGGCTTCGCCTAGCATAACGATGCGGGCATCGCCAATTTTATCCAATAGAGGCTGCAAGCTGTCCGAATCCGGCAGTGGGTGACAGCACTTTTGCATCAGGCTTATTGCGGCAAGTTCATCCTCCAATATTTGACTGTTAACATACGGTTTCATACGCTAAAGCTTTTATGGTTCAATCAACAAAAAGAAAAGCGATTGTACGATGATGATGATCATGTTCACCGGTGATGTGCATCATTAATTATAAGACGAGTTCTAATTAGTTTAGATTATTATGAAACCATTTGATTACATCGAAATCAACATTCCGATCGGAGACATTTTGTTGAAAGGCGATCTTTATATTCCGGACGCTGCAAAAACCATAGTCATATTCTCGCATGGAAGTGGCAGCAGCCGGAAAAGCCCCCGTAACCAGATGGTGGCCGCCAGGATGCATAAACATGGCATTGGCACCCTCCTGTTCGACCTGCTTACCGAAGAAGAAGGCCAGCACTACCCTAAAAGGTTCGATATTTATTTGCTAACATCCCGGTTAGTTCAGGCTACACAATGGCTTGAAAAAACATTCGGCGAAAAGAAATATTCCTTTGGATTTTTTGGCGCCAGCACCGGCGCAGCTTCGGCTATAAAAGCTGCTGCTGTGATGCCCAATATAAAAGCAGTTGTCTCACGCGGAGGACGACCTGATATGGCCCGTGAGGCTCTTGAGGAAGTAAAAGCACCAGTGTTACTGATCGTCGGTAGTCTCGATCGTGATGTTTTAAAGCTCAACCAATATGCTTTTGATCATATGCGCTGCCAAAAGGACCTGGTAATAATAAACGGGGCGACCCATTTGTTTGAAGAGCCGGGCACACTTGAGCAGGCAGCAGATGCCGCTTGTTTATGGTTCGAGAAGTATTTATTGAAAAAACACCCAAAACATGTTCAAAGACAGGATTGATGCCGGGTATGCACTTGCCCAACGCTTGCTGAAATATAAAAATACGGAAGGCGCAGTTCTGGCTGTGCCCAAGGGGGGCGTGCCGTTGGGCTATGTAGTTGCTAACGAGCTGGGAATGCCAATGGAATTGATATTATCAAAAAAGATTGGCCACCCTATGCATAAAGAATACGCCATAGGTGCTGTGAGCCTTTGGGGTAGTTTTGTGGTGCCCCATCATGACGTATCACAATCATATATCAAACAGGAAACGGCACGGATTGAGCAGTATCTGAAACGAATGCAAAATAAGTTCATGGCCGGACGCGCCCCTGCCGATCTGAAAGGCAAAACAGTTATTGTTATTGACGATGGCATTGCAACGGGCAATACGCTGCTGGCCACAATTAATATGCTTAGGGCACAGCGTCCGTCCAAAGTTATCGTAGCTGTGCCGGTTTCTACCCAGGCGGGTTATAATATGCTTTCAAAGCATTGCGATGAATTAATATCGGTTATTGTCGAACGGCAGTATTTTCCGGGTGTAGGATTCTATTATCAAAACTTTGAAGATGTGACCGAGGAAGAGGTAATCTATTACCTTGAAGAGAACAAAAAGAAATGGCATCTTCTAAATAACGTGTAACGAATTGTAGTCCCGTTTTTTTGAGTATGATCAGAATGCCCCGTGACAGGCGTCATTTTTTTCGTAGTAGTCTGCATATAGATTTGAATATCAACCATATCAACATGACACGCTTGGCCAATATATCGAAAGAAGAAAAGACCATCATAAGCGCTGCAAGGCAGCGGCCCTCGGTCTCAATTGTAATGACTTTTGAGGCTGTTATCGCTTCTAAAGACGAGATGCGCCACCGGTTGCAAATAACACTAGACCGTGTCAAACGCGAGCTGCTTGCTGCTTATCCCGAAAGCAAGGCTATGCCTGTGGTGTTAAAACTGCAAAATCTCGTAAGGAATGTGGATTACAGCACGGATAAGCGTGCTATCGCGCTGTTCGTATCGCCGCAAACAGAAAACATATTTTACCTGGATACCCCTGTTGAAGACAGACTTGTGATTGATAATACATTCAGTATCCGGGACCTGGTATACAGCAGAAAAAAGCACATTGAATATCTTTTCCTGTTGTTGAGTGAATCATCATCTAAAATGTTCCTGGGCAACACTTTTAAAATGATACCGGTCAAATTCAATGTACCCGACGTGGCGGCCGCTTATAAAAATGATGTTCCTGAACGGGTCGCGAATTTTTCGGATCCCGACCAGCTTAATGAAAAAATGCTGGACAAGTTTCTGCACCATATTGATCAGGGTTTGACCATAGCGTTAAAAAATTATCCGTTCCCTGTGTTTATAGCCGGCGCCGACAGAGTGCTTGGACATTTTAAAAGAATAACCCGAAATGAAAGAAGCCTGGCAGAATTCATCAACGGCAATTACATCGATTCAACCGAGGCCGAAATTTTGGCATTGATGGAGCCCCATTTGATTAACTGGGCCGGCATTAAACAGAAAAATTTATTGAGCGAACTACAAATGACCAACAACCACGGCAAATTGATTTATGGTATCAATGAGGTATTGTCTTCTGTGAATGAAAAAAACTGCCGGCTTTTAGTGGTTGAAAAGAATTATTACTCAAAGCCTAACTCTCATATTACAACGTCTTTCTACGTAAAAGATGCTGTTGACCAGGTTATCGAAAAAGTGCTTCAATACGGCGGAGACGTAGAGTTTGTAGATGACGAATCGTTAAAGTCGTACAAACATATAGCTCTGATCCCTTTTTATTGAATCTATCCAGAAAAAGCAAATGAATATTAAATGCGGAGTCTTCTATGCATAGCCATAGTGATGAGGAATGATTATGGCATTGGTAAGTTCGGCGATACAAATAGGAATAAGGGAGCGTAGATTTTAGCTAGCTTTATATCATAAAAATGTGCCGCTCCTTTGATGAAAACAATGAGGCCAGCGAAGAAGGGTGTTTTTCAGAGACTAAACAAAAACGTTCTCCTGCTGGCTTGTACGTCACTTTTTTCGGATATATCAACGGAAATGCTTTATCCTTTGCTGCCAATCTACCTTACGCAATACCTCAAAGTCAGCGGCAGCACTCTGGGGGTCATCGAGGGCAGCGCCGAAGCGATCCAAAACTCTGTACAGGGTATTTCCGGTTATTTCTCTGACAAATTGATGAGGCGAAAGCCATTGGCTATTATTGGCTATTTGCTTTCAGCATTGTCAAAGCCGTTGATCGGTATCGCCCCGACCTGGCCAGCAGCATGGGCCGCCCGGCTCACCGACAGGCTCGGCGCCGGTACACGCTCAGCTCCGCGCGATGCTCTCATAGCCGGCTCTGTAACTGAAGAAAATCGCGGAATGGCTTTTGGACTCGAAGGGTTTGGGGATAATCTTGGAGCTTTTATCGGTCCAATTATCACTGTCGGGCTCTTTTTTATCGTTGGCATTTCTATCAGGCAGGTATTTTACCTTTCCTTCATTCCCGGTCTTTTAGCGCTTCTAATGATGTTAATGGTTAAGGAACATAAAGGCGCCGACATTAGCTCAAAGGTAAGTTTGAGGCTGATCGAGTTTCCTAAAACCTATTGGCGCTTTATCTTACTGGTCGTCGTTTTTGGCCTGGGTAACTCAAGCAATGCATTCCTGATCATGCAAATTAAATCGCATGGTTTATCACTGCCTGTTACCATTATTATTTATGCTGCTTATAACCTGGTTGCTGCAATAATTTCTTACCCTGCGGGAGCTCTTTCGGATAAACTTGGCCGTAAACCTTTATTGATTGCGGCACTTTCTATATTCGCCACCACTTACGCAGGATTCGCACTTTCATCGAGCGCGCTGGTGATGGGTGGGCTTTTTATATTATATGGTATGTTTCAGGGTATTTTCAGAGTGATGGGGAAAGCATTCGCAACTGACTTTGTCCTCCCCGACAAACGTGCGAGCGCAATTGGATGGTATGGAACAACAACGGGTTTATCCAATCTGATTGCCAGTATTGTTGCCGGGCTATTATGGGATAAGGTGGGGCATCCGGCAGTATTTCTATATGGCGCCGCTACCGCTCTGGTCAGCATTTCAGGTTTTATTTTGCTGCTTCCCAGGAGCTCTCACATTTGAGCATAATCTTACTTGCTTATAATGCTTCATGTCAGGATTAATCCTGATTTCCATCATTCTTTTTAGCCATTAAAAAGTGAAAATTTGATGGTAAAGCGTTTCGAATGGACATCATTTACCAATCAGATAATTAAGACAATAAGCTTACAATAGTATGAGCACGAAAAAGTTCCTGGCGGTGTTCGACGGGCTAAAATATTCGCCCGGCACAACAGCATACGCTATCGAGTTTGCGAGGATGGCGGACGCTTACGTAGCCGGCGCTTTTCTTGACGATTTTACCTACCATAGCTATTCGCTCAAAAGCCATAGTTATGCCAAATTGCTTACCGAAAAGAGGCAATTACAGGAACACGACATCCTAACCCGCGACCAGTCAGTAAAAGAGTTTAAAAAAACCTGTGACAAGGCTGGAATTGAGCACGCAATACATCATGACCGTAGTATCGCCGCCAGGGAAGCGATATACGAAAGCGTATACGCTGATATGCTGGTAGTAAATAAAAACGAGACTTTTACTCAATACGAACAGCACGTTCCTACATCGTTTCTCCAGGAAATTCTGGCGGGTTCAGAATGCCCGGTTATGGTAGTGCCGCCGGATTATAAACCTATCAACAAGATTGTGATACTTTATGATGGCGAACCGGCATCGGTATATGCAGTCAAGTTGTTCAGCTACCTTTTCCCGGCAGCAAGGCAGCTACCGGTCGAAGTGATTACAGTGAAACCTTACAAAGCAAATCATCATGTTCCTGAAAGCCACCTGGTAAAAGAACTGATAAACCGGCACTTTAACAATGTTTCATACACGGTTGCAGAGGGCGAGCCAAAGAGGGAAATTCCCCAGTTGTTAAAGTTTCGCGAGCAGAACGAAATTGTTGTACTTGGCTCGTATCAAAGAAGTGAAATCTCGCGCTGGCTCAAACCAAGCATGGCTGATTTATTAATGTACGAATTAAAAACGCCTTTATTCATCTCTCATCGTTGATGGAGCAAGCCGGGTACTTGTATTGAAGTTAATCGCAAATAAAATTAGCACAATGAAGAAAAAGAATAACGAAACGATTGAACGGCACCCGCAACTTATCGTAGTTTTCGGATTGCCGGGCAGCGGTAAATCAACTTTCGCTGAAAGACTATCTGCTGCCACCGATGCGCGTCTTATTAACAGCGACGTCATTCGTGAAGACTTCTTACTTCGCGGAAAGTATACTGAAAGCGCCAAAGAAAAGGTTTATACCGAAATGCTAAAAATAGCGATGGAGGCAATAAAGAATGGCGATTCAGTGATCCTCGACGGAACTTATTATAAGGAAAGCTTGCGCCAAAAAATTTCTTACACAGCACAGGTGATGCATTTGATTCCGCATTTTATCGAAGTGAAGGCTGACGAAGAGGTTATACGCGAAAGGATTAGCAGAAAAAGAGAAAAAAGCGATGCCGGCTATGACGTTTACCTGAAGATAAGGGAGCAATTTGAACCAATGTGTGATTATCACCTTATTGTGCACTCAGACGCGCAGGCTCCTGAAGAAATGCTGACTGAGGCACTGTTGTTCATTGGTATCTATCATGAAGCAACAAGAGATTGACATTTTGTGTGATTCTATCAATGCTGCCAACCAAATTCAGGGAACCAGACCTGTCGAAACGCATATATCCTGGGTGATATTGACCAGAAAGTATGCCTACAAAATCAAAAAGCCCGTCAAATTTTCCTTCCTGGATTTCTCAACACTTAAAAAACGAAAACACTTTTGCTTAAGGGAATTGCAGCTCAATCAAAGGCTGGCGCCCAAAATGTAT
>Ga0068856_100004330_pt1 | contig 14158 bp, 13 predicted proteins | sample KBSCornC62_FD_66595 | JGI IMG/M metagenome (GOLD analysis project Ga0068856, IMG submission 66595) | Corn rhizosphere microbial communities from Kellogg Biological Station, Michigan, USA - KBS Corn C6-2 | ecosystem: Host-associated > Plants > Roots > Rhizosphere > Soil ...
AGCAGCATCGCCGCCAGGATGGCGATGATGGCGATCACCACGAGCAATTCAATCAGGGTGAAGCCGCGGCCAGTTCGCTGGGTTGTGTGATGGGTATTCATCTTTGTAACCCGCCCGGTTTCGCCGGGCGGGCAATGACAGGTTAGTTTTGGATCAGCCGGAAGAACTGGGCGCCGCTGGTCATTGGCCAGTTGGTCGCGCTCAGGCCGGTCGTGTCCGTTTGATCCTGCCAAACCGGATTGGTCAGGTTGGTGCTGGTCTGGAGATGCACCGAGGGCAGGCCAAGCCAGGTGATGGGGACAATGCCCGCGGCGGGACTGCCAATGGCCAGGTTGCCGAACGCCGGTTCGGTGGCGGCCGGCAGATTCGTCTGTTGGATGCCGAAAATATCCGTCGGGAAGTTGTAGGAGCCCATGGCGCGAATGTAGCGGGTGTGGTTTAAATAGGCAGACGCCTCGTTATCCGCATTGGTGTTGATGGCGCTGGTGTTATGGAAAATGCCATACTTGTATTGCACCTCGAGCGAGTGTCCGGCTGGCACGATGAAAGTGCCGGTGTAGAACGGGCTGCCCGAGGGATCGTTGGCCAAAAAATACGCGCCATAATCCGAATCAATGGCCGGATCGGTCCAGTTGACCGGCCAGGTGGGCGTGACGAAATCTCCATTCACCAGCACCCGGTCATTGCCCGGGTCGAACGGATTGCCGAACACGTCCACGGCATTGTCCATGTTCACCGTAAACTTGATCGTGGTGGCTTGGAGCGTCACCTGGTTCGTGTTTAAATTATTCCAGAAGACGACCGGGTTGGTCTGGGCGTTGGCGCTCAGCGTGAAGGTGCGGTTGTTCACGCTCTCCCAACTGGCGCTGGCACCGTTACCGGCGGGATTGATTTGAAACTTGAATTGTTCGCCGGTGCCCGGGGCGTGGTAATCAACATAGGTGCCGATATAAATGTTCGGGTTGGCATCCGACGGCGCCAGCGTGAACGCCCCCGCCGTCCATTGGTTGGTCTGGAACGTGCCGGCGGCGCTGACCGTGTCGCCATTGCCGCTGGGATTGAATTCGCCCGTCAGCAGCGGCACCGTCATGTCCACCTGAAACGTGACCGGGATCGAATAGATGCTGAAGATATTATTGAAATACGCCAGAGGCAGCACGCCGGCGTTGGTTGGGGTGTAGAAAATGCGGTTGTTGCCTGATTCGTAGATGTCGCCGCCGGTCTTGTGGACGACAAATTTGTAATTTTCAAACGTGCCGGGATAATTTCCATCGGCGATGGTGCCGGAGTAAATATTCGACTGAAGGCTGGTCGGATCGTTGGTGAGGATCAACCCGCCGATGGTCCATTTCGGATTTTCAAACGTGCCCAGCACCTGGATTTCGTCGCCGGCATTCGGGTCAAACGTGCCGAAGAATTTCGCCGTCGTCATATCAATGCTGAAGGTAACATTATTGGTGGTGGCACTGGGGCTGGGAAACAGGTTGTCGAAATAAACCAGGGGCAGCGTTTGGGCGTTGGCCTGCTGGGTGAACGGGCGGTTGTCCACGCCTTCGAAATTGGTGGAAGCGTTCGCGAGGTGGACATAATTAAACTTGAAAAATTCCGCCGTGCCGGCGGGGTTGAAATCCGCATACGTCCCGGTGTAAATGTTGGTGTTTCCCACCGTCGGACTCAGCGGGAAGGCTTGCCCGGACCAGGCATTGGTTTGAAATGTGCCGGTGGCATAAACCGTGTCGCCGGCGTTCGGATCGAAATCTCCGCTGGCAATCTTGGCCGTCATGTCTACCTGAAAGGTCACGGGATAACTCGGAGCCGGCGGGGCGCCAAATGCATAAGTGACGAAGGCCGTCTGGGTAAAGGCGTTGTAGCCCGACCCGAAAGCACTGTAATCATTTCCGGCAATCGCTTCCGTGGAACGCCAAGCGGAGCCGGCAATGTAGGTGCCAAAAATTCTAATGTTGGTGCTGACGCCTTCCGTCAATCCGATTTGAGCGGCATTGATCGTCAAGCTAAACGAGGCACTGGAAGCACCAGCCTGACCGACCCCCGTGATGTAGGTAAAGGGTGTTCCATTGGCTAGGCTGAACAGATCCATGTAGTCGTTCTTGATCGCAATCGCATAACTGGGGCGGAAACCGTTGGTAAATGTCATCGTGCTTCGGCTGCTGCCGTTATAGCCCGAGATGCCAATTCGATCTGCGCCGCCACTGTCGGTGAAACCCGAAGTGTCGGCAAATCCGGTGGCACCGGTGTCTATGTAAATCGCTAGCACATCATTCAAATTACCGCCGCCGCGTTGCAGGGTGAAGGTGATGTTGGTGCCGTCATCCGTCACACCCAAAGTGCCATTTCCGACGGCACCGCCAAAACTGGTGTCGCCGTTGCCGGCGTAGTTCACCGCCTTGGCGGGGTGGGCGGTCAGCAATAGTCCGCTGGCTATAAGTGCGGCCAGGGGGATGAGATTTTGCAGTGGGGTTTTCATTGGGGTATGAGGGGGCGGGTTGCGATGGATTGTTTTCGGATTTGAAACAACATATCACCGCCACCCCGACTGGCTATCGCATCTTTGTGCGGTGCTCCTGCGCGGGATTATATCTTTGCCAAACGCAGAATTGACATGCGGCAGAAACTTGGAAAGATTTGAAATTATGCCAGACGAACAAAACCCCCACCATAATCCGCCGCCTCAAACGCCTAGGCCGAATCCTGTAGAGCAACCCGGTGAAGGGAAAAGATCAGACCATAAAATGCCAGAACCTAGACCAGACCCAAGACCGCATCCACTGCACACGCCCCCATCTCCAAGAATACGATAGCGCATAGAAATACCAGCGGCGAAGCGCAGATTAGCACCCGAACGGCATTAAGGTGTTTTGCTGTTTTCTCGTTTCTTTCCATGTTGAATTCAATTCTTAATTGAAGATTTTCAAGTTCAAAGGTCTGAATCTCTTCAGATGTGTAAGGATACTTGATTGCCAGTTTTTTAGGTTCATTTGCTGGTGCTTTTACAGCCCTCGCTTTTAAGCACGAAAAAACCAGATAAACCGCCAGCGCCGACAGATAGATACACAGAACCGAAATTGAGATTGCCAAAATAAAATGCGCATCAGTGAAGAGCTTAACGGCCGCCGAAAAAGACGCAGAAATTACGACAAACAAAAAAGTCAAAGTGACAGTGCATTCTTTTTGTAGGCATTCCATGTTTTCCATATGGAATGCCATGTTTTTGTCAGCCTGACTTTGCATGTATTCAAGGTGTGTCATTTGGAGCAAAAGTGATATTTGACACAATACATTAGAAGTCAATTAACGCTTGGCGCGCTTCGGCTTCTTAGCGACGGCTTTCTTGGCTGACTTGGACGAAGGTGGGGGCGGTGTGCCTAGCATCTTCCGCAAGGCATCTTTAAAGCCTAGACCGTTCGTGGTGATGCGATTAGTTTTCATTTTCTAAAGCAGATTGGTTTGTTGCGCCCCGCGTTTTTGTTCAAGAATTTCCACGATCTCATAAACCGACGTAAGTGATGATCCTTTTTTGAACTGGGTTTGCTTGACCCGAACCTTGAGCAAATCATTTGCTAAAATGTTTTTCTCTCCCTTGAGTAGGGACTCAATAAAATTTTGGTCTGTAATTTCCGCCGCCCACTCGCTTTCCCCCTCGCTGAATTTCCATTTATTGCCTGCCTTAAACCACATGTGAATTACATTTACATATGTGTCACGCAATGGAAGCTCTTGCAATGGCTCTTCAATTTCTTCCGGTAGGGCAAACATTGGCAAGTCGTCTTTATTTACGGTTTCAACCACATTTTGTTCATCAATAAATTCAACCTTTTCGATTCCCGTATTTTGTATCGGCTTCAAAACGCCATAAACCGCTTCGCGTATTTTTCGGGATTGATACATATCCCATGCCGCCTTTGAAACCGTGACAAAGTGCCCCGGCTCAAATTCTATCTCAACACTGTTCGCGTCCTTTGGGACAACACTCAACGGTTTTTTATTTTTCAGCTTCTTTATTATCCACAACAGAGTTGACCCGCCTCCGACTACTCCAACCAAAGTTAAAACATTGACCAACGCCGAAATTTGCGGCCCTGAAAATAGATTTACCGCGCCATCAAAACATGTTCTGACGGCTTGAATTGAAATTTGAAAACACCCCGTTTCGGTAGCCTTAACCTTGATTGAAATTGACGAGTCATCTTTGTTTGTAATGTGGTTTGCCTCTTGAATTAAATCAGCCAAAGACATTAAAGCAGGAGCCAAATCGTTCACATCTATTGTGTGCCCAGAAAGCGCCTCGCCGTCATATTTTATGCGGAAGGATTTTGTTTCAATCACATCCAAATCATCAAGACTATCCCCAAAAATGAAAGAAAAAAGCTTCATATCAATTCAGTTTCAAACTGGATCGGGTCAACTGGATAATCAAATTTTGGATTTTAGGCCTGCGCGCCTACTGCGCATGTATTCCCTCTGATAGCCACGCCGAGACTGAGTGCATTTATTGCACCGCAGATATGGTTTTTGCGTTTCTGGATTAATGGCAGTTTGAGCACCACAGCCTAGACATTTTCCCGCGCTGCGCTGGCGAGATTGCCAGCGTTTCTGTCGTTCTCGGTTGAAGATTTTTCCATCGGCTGTCAGCGGGCGTCTGCCGATTGGCTTCCGATTGGCTCGCAAAGCCGCGAAGTATTCACGCAAAATCCGTTTGCGTTCCTCCCATGAAATCAGCGGTGATCTAAAACGAGGTCTGCCCAATGCTTTGCGCTTCGGGCGAGATTGAACCAGCCAAGCGCAGCCCTCGCCTAATTCCCGTCAATTAGCGGGCTGGCGGTAGAATAGACGCTTACCGCCAATCAGCGGCACGGCATTAGCCATGCGTGCGCCATCAGTGAGAAAGCGCGTGTTCCAACGGAACGAAAACTCATTGCTGTATTTCTGAAGATGTTCCTTGGATACGCAATGCCACGCGCCATATACGCCGCGTTTGAGTAACGAGAAAAACGACTCGCAATGGTTCACGCTGGCGGAAACGCCGCTCGGCTTTTTCACGGTGTATTCCAGCTTGGAATGATTCACCGTGTGATGCTCTTTGAAACCCTTCGTGGCGTTCGGATAGCCCGAATGTTCATCGGTGCAAATCACCGCTTCTTTTTGGACGCACTCATTCAACGCTTTGCCGAGCGTGTGAGCCGACACGCGGGGGACAATGCGAGTCCGCATCTTGCCGCCTTGTTCAATCAGCGCGACAACGGGCGTTTGCCGGATAGAGCGTGTGCGCCGCTCGCCCTTACCTCCAACAAAGGTTTCGTCCACTTCAACTATGCCGGATAGCTTGCCGCTGGATTCATCGCCCATGGCAAAGCGGATGCGATGTGACATAAACCAAGCCGTCTTGTATGTGATCTTCAACATGCGATGAAGCTGAAGGGAAGACATGCCTTTCTTGCTGGATGAAATCAGGAATAGAGCCATCAGCCATTTGCTGATTGGAATATGCGAGCCTTCAAACACGGTTTTAACCGTAACCGTGAATTGCTTGCGGCACGCACCGCAGAAATAAACACCCTTGCGGACAGCGGCATTGCTACCCGCTTTGGGCGTGAGCTTTGAAATGGTCTTGGCGGTGCCGTCGTTTTGGCAATGGGGGCAAATCGCGCCGTTAGGCCAGCGCAAACGCTCTAGCAGTTCGCGGGCTTTGTCTTCGTCTTGGTATTCCTGCGCGAGCGAAATCAAATTCAGTTCATCCGCACTAAACTCGTTTTTGTCGCTTTTCGCCGTCGTTTTCATGCGGTAATCATTGGCGATATTTGTGCGTTTGTCAAGTATATAGTCCCGCTCCTGCGCGCGCGGGCGCGCTTCCTCCATCTTCAGCCGCGCAGATATTTCACCACCGCTTCCGTGCGTGAATGCACGTGCAGCTTTTCATAAACCGTCCGCACATAGCTGCGCACCGTATCAATGCTGATCTTCATGCGATCGGCGATTTCCTTATAGGCATAGCCGTTGGCGAGTTGATCCAGAAATTCCCGCTCCGCCGGCGTGAGTTTGGCCAGCGAGGAAGATTCGGGTGAAGGCTTGGAAAAAAACTGCACGACGCGCCGTGCCAGTTGCGGCGACATCGGCGCGCCGCCGTCAAACACGTCCTGAATCGCCTCCAGCAATCGCGCCGACGCGGTGCGTTTCAACAGATAGCCGCTGGCGCCGGCGCGCAGGGAGTTGAACAGCGAATCGCTGTCCTCATACACCGTGAGCATCAGGAACTGGATGGTGGGATGCGTCGCTTTGAGCTGGCGCACGCAGTCGTAGCCTTTCATGCCGGGCAGGTTGATGTCCATCAACACCACGTCGGGCAGGTTGTTGGGGATTTCCTTGAGCGCGGTTTCTGCGTTGGCGAATTCGCCGGTGAGCTTCAAGCCGGGCGCGCGTTTTATGAGCGCCGAGAGACTGCTGCGGATGCCTTCGTCGTCATCCACAATCGCGACTTTGATTTGCATAAATGTTTTGGGAACAGGAGAAAAGTAATGTGTCTTCGGTCCGGGTCAAACGGGAAAATTCACCGTGAACTCCACCCGCGCACCTTTGCCCGGCTCGCTGGTCACGCTCAAATCGCCGCCCACGGATTCCGCGCGCCGCCGCATGTTTTCCATGCCGTTGCGCTGGCTGCTGCTCAGCGTGGGGCCGACCTCAAAACCTTTGCCGTCGTCCGCGATGACAATTTTGAGATGTTGTCCATCCGTCTTCACCTGCAAATGCGCGATGGTGCCGCCGGAATGTTTCAGCACGTTGGTCAACGATTCCTTGGCGATGAGAAAAATATTATGCCGCACATCGGGTGGCAGCGGCCGCGCAGGCAGGTCCGCCGGCAGATCCAGCCGGCAGCGGATCGGCCCTTCCTCGAACAGTTCATTTGCGAAATGCGCGAGGTATTCCACGAGGCTTTGCAGCGAATCGCTGCCGGGCCGCACCGCCCAGACAATTTCCTCCAGCGCCCGCACGGTCTGATCGGCGGCTTGGGAAATTTTCCCCGCGTGCGTCTCGACCTGCTCCGGGCTGTCCTTGTCCCCGCGCAGCAATCCGCCCAGCAGCGAGATGCGCGTTAGCAGGGAGCCAAGTTCATCGTGCAAATCCTGGGCGATGCGGGCGCGTTCCTGCTCCAGGGCGTGCTGCTTTTCCGCCCGTTGCAACTGCATCTGGTATTTCCGGCGCTCCACCATCCGCACGGTCGCGCCGACGCTGCCCAGCACGAACAACCCGACCAGCCCAAAGAACCACCACGTCTGCCAGAAGCGCACGATGACAAAATCGCTGAAGGAATTTGCGATGGCCATGTCGCTGAAAATCCAGCCGTTGCCGCCACCCTCGTGGCGCAGGCGAATCTGATCGAAGGATGCGTTGGCCTTAAACTTTGTTGTGATGTTTTCCGGCTGGTTTTCCGTCGTGGCCCCGTGCGTGAGGTTCGGCTCCAGCCAGACGGTGATCAGGTCGTCGCCGCCGGGAACGTATTGCACTTTGAAAACGATCGTCCGGTCGTGATTGTGATTGGGCAATTCATACGGCATGAACTTTCCCTGGCCCGCCGCCTCCGGATGCGCGGAATTCAAATTGTATTCGCCCGCCAGCTTGTTCGAGGGACCCATCTCAGACGCGTAACACGCCGAATAGCCCCAGGCTTCCGGCGCATTGCCCACGGCCAGCCGGTTTTCGTCGCCCACCGCCAGTTGAAACAACGCGTAGTAAGGTTCGTTCGCCGCGTCCGAAAGTGGGTCCACATGAAATTTGAAATACAGGGCGTCGCTGGCCTGATCGTCCCGCTTCACCTTGCCGCCGAGAATATCCGTGCCGACCGGCGTGGCATGAATCACCCGCGAGGCCGGGTCGCTCCACAGCACCTCCGCCCGCGCGGGCAGAAAAAATCCCGTCACGAAAAACGCCAGCGCAATAGCTGTGACAGGATGGGGCACCGGGAAATTATGCTCCTAAAGTTCGCATGGCACAAGTCACGGCAACAATTTCACCCGGTAAAACCGTTGCGGCGTTCCCGCCGGTGGCGCATCAGTGAAGTGCAAAATCATTTGCGGCGGCACGGCGAAGTTCGAGCCGGCGGGCAGATTGCTCCAAATTCCCCCGAGCGAATCCGCGCTTTGCACCTGATATGCCCGTCCCGGCATCACGGCAAAACTCAACGCGCGGTTCGTGCTCTGCGCACTGGCCGATAAAATCTTGAACCCGCGCGCCGGATCGCACAAATCCAGTGTGCCGTTGCCCCACGAATCGCGCAACGCCGCCACGGGCAGCACGAAAAATTCATTCGTCTCCAGATTCGGTCCCGAGCCGGCAGGGCATTGTGCCGTCAGCGCGCCGCTGTTCGCTGTCTGATAAGCGGCGGCACACAGATAGAGATTCGTCGGCATCGTGCCAAACGCCGCGACCAGATCCAGCGTGCCTTCGAACGCGCCGCTGGTGTTGGCGGATTTCGCGCATGGCCAGTTTGTCGCGGCATTATTCACAAACCAGCTCGCGTAACTGTTCTGGCTTTCCGTCGCTAGAAACGGTTTGTTCACGCTCACCGCCACGGTGCCAGCTTTCGCCCAGGGCGCAGAGGCGGTCGCGCCGGGCAAAAGCTGGTCCGTGACAAAAATAAAATGATCATTCGGTCCGGTGGTGCCGGGCGACCATGTCGCCACGTAAAGCGTCGTGCCGCGCACCGCGCCGTAAAGCACCATGCCGTTCGACGCGAGCAGGTAGCCGCTTGAATCAAATGCGCCATCCAGCCCGAAGGCCGGCAACACCACCGGTGCATTGCTCAACGTGGTCGCGCACACCGTCGCGCTCGCGGCAGAAGACCCCACGTTGTTCGACGCGATGACGAAATAACAATGTTGCGAATTCGCCGCCAGCCCGGTGTCCGGATAGCTCGTGCCGCTGGTCGTCGCGATGATGGCGTTGTCACGGTTCACAAGATAGACGCTCGCACCCGCCGCTGCTGACCAGGCGAGATTGATTTGGTTCGTCGCGCTCGGTGTGGCGGAAAGATTCTGCGGTTGCGCGGGCGGCTGCGGATTATTATTTGCGCTCACGGCGAAATGCCAGTCCGCACCGCCGTTATTGTCCCACGCGCCGGAGCCGTCGGTGAAAACGCAATCCAATTGCGTCGCGTTCGCGGCCACGGTGGTCGCATATTCCCACACGTTTGAGGTCGCGTTGAACGTCATCGTTGGATCGGGCGAAAGCACGGTGCCACTTTGCCAGTTGTTGTAGCCGAGATGAATCTTCACCGGATTTGCCGCCGCCAAATTTCTGCCGCTGGCGTTGTATTGAATCGTGACCGCGTTACCGGCGACCGGCGGAGCAGGGGAGACTGCGACGGGACCGATCCCGCCGCTGCCGCCACTGCCGCCGCCGGTGCCGGCTGCGACCCACACGTGTTGGATGGCGCTTCTGAAAATGTTGCCGCGCGCGTCGGTCGCGCTGACGTAGTAATCCACGAACGCGTTCGAGATGCCCGTGACTTTGGAATAATAATAATCCGCGATGAATTGTGGCGTGACGCCCGTCACCGGCGCAACGACGCGTTTGGTCATCGCGTTCGTCTGCCACGCGCCGGCCAGCAGACCGCCGGCATACGTTTTGAAATCGTCGCTCGTCGGCGGGTTCGTGCCATTCACGCGAAGAAGCAGGCTCACATTCGTGATCCCGGAAACATCGTAGCCGTAGGTCCAGATCCAAAAATCGGAATTCGTCGCCACCTTGAACTGATAGCCGTATTGCACGCCAAAGTTCGCGCCGCCCGGATTCCACGGATGCCGCTGCGGAATAAACAGCGTCGGCGGCGTGGTGTCTGCCGCGGGATTCGCACTCAAGACGGCATCCACATTGCGGCACGCGTTTGATTGCGCGGTCGTCGCGCGCTGGCATTCGTCGTCGTGGCAGCCATAATAAACGAAACCACTGTCGAGACTGCCGAGATAATAATGCCAGCCGAGTTCCACCGCGTTTGGCGTTGTGGAAAAACTCCCCGGATCGCGCACCTGATCCACGCGCGGCGTCACGCCGGCGATTTGCTGCGCGGTCTTCACGCGGTTTTCCGTGGCGATGATGACGCGCCAGTTGTCCGCCTTGTCGCTCACGCCGAGGCTGGGATCCACCACGTTGGCGCCGCCGCTCGAATAACTCGGTGGCCAGTGCCAGTTGATAAACATCGGCGAGCCCATGTCGCCATCCGCATACACCCAGCCGCCGTCCTCCACGTGCACCACGTCGTTCGCATCCGGCGGAAAGTCGCTGATGAACTGTTCGACGGTCGTCGGCTCGTAGCCTTTGGCGACTGCCTGGCTGGCCATGTTCGGCACCCATTGGTTGTAATAGGAACTGCCGCCGCTCCACGCGTTGTCGCCGTCGTGCGCACAGAAGACGAGTGACGGTTTCGCGGGATTATTTTTGCTGGCGACAAAATCCGTCAGTCCCAAGTCCCACGTGCTGTAGCTATCCTTCCAGCCGAACGCCTGATCGCTCGGCGCGAGAATGATTTTGCTTTCCACACCCGTCGCCGGGTCCACGTAACGCGTGTAGTGCAGTTGAAAACCGAACGGCGCCGTCTGGATCGGCGAACAGCCACGGTCAATCGTCAGCCGCCGGTAGCTGCCCGCGCCCTGCGCCGGGTTCAATTGGTCCGCCGGATTCGGCAGATCGCACATCTCGCCGCCGCTGCCGGTGACGACGGGAAAATCCGCACACGCGCGGGCGAGATGCGTGTTGGCGATGACCGTCCAATTGATCCCGACCTTTTTCAGGATCGGGATCATACGTTCCGTGAAACACGTCTCGGCGGGGAAATAACCTTTGGAACCGGCGGGACTCGTGCCCCAGAAAATATCCATCTGCCGCTGCTGGATGCGCAATTCCATCTCCAGCGTCTCGTCGCTCAACAACGGCGCAAGCGCGTGGTGATAGGTGAAATTCACCAGATCCATGCGCGGCTTCCCGCCGCTTGTGGTCCAGCCGCGCGCGGTTTGGAAATTATTGTTCCAGCCAAGGCTGTAACCGAGCTGGCCGGCGGCGGCGAGACTCTGGACATTTTCGATCAACGCGCCGGAATAACTCACCTGCGTGCCGGCATTCGCATAGCCGAGGATGGAGGCGAGTGAGTTTTTCGGTCCGGCCTGATACGCCGCCACGCGGTCACCCGCGCCGAAGATGGTATTCAAGACTTCCGAGGACGGATGCAGCCGGCCGAGGTTCTGCTGCTGGATGGTGTCCCAAGCGTTCTCGTAATGATCCGTGCCGTAATTGCGGCGATCCGGCCAATAGACCGGCTGGTGCAGATGCCAGAGCCACGTCGTGTGGACGTTGGTGTTGGTGGCGGCCGGCAAAGCGCCCGGGGCCAAAAGGCAGAGGCACAGGGCGAGCGCGGGGCGATACAACAATTTCATTCGGGAATGCGTCATAAACTACCCCACTTTCCTCCGTTGCCTATCGCACAAAGATGCGAGGCTGGCGTGACCGCCAAAGACACCAAGGGCGCAGGAGGGGCGGAAATTTGATTGTTGGCCGCACTCGCCTGCGTCTTATTCCTTCGGAAAGGATTTTTGCGCTCATGCTTTTGTAGGCGCAGATGCTTACGTGGCAAATCCAGTCGCGGGTTTTGCAAAGAAGCTGGAACAATCTCTCCCTCTCCTTGGAGGACATCCGGGCGATGCTCCAGTGTCACAAGATCGGAGATCGGAAACTGGAGCTGGGTGACCTGCGGCGGTTCTCAGCCGGCGCGGATGTTTTAAGCCGCCAGGGCGACGGCTCGACCGTCGCGCAGCAATACGAGCAGCTGGGAATTCGGTTGAAGCTGGCCAGCATGGACCGGTTGAATGGGTGGGCAGAACTGATGCAGGGCTTCGGTAAGCCGGAAAATGACGTGCAACCGACATTGTTCATTCACCAGCGCTGCAAACGGCTCATTGAGACGATTCCGACACTGCAACACGATCCGAACCGGCCGGAAGATGTGCTGAAGGTAGATGCGGACGAGGATGGAGTCGGCGGGGCTGATGCGGCGGATGCTCTGCGGTATCTGGTGGCGACGAAGGAACCGGACGATCACGCAACGGAAGTTGCGCGGTTTTTAGCGGCGGCTTTGGTTCGGGCGATGATCTGTTTCCGTCCGGGGTGAAAGCAGAGGTTGAAGCCGCCGCAGTTAAGGCGGTGGGGACAGGAAGCATTATGGGTCCGGCATTGAACAAACTCCTTGTTGGTGGCTCGCGGCCACTTTTGAGCACGACACTCCGGACTGATGGGGGGAGGCGGCGGCAGGGTGAGACCAATTAAGTCGCCCGAGTCGAGACTCGGCGAAACAGGTTTTTTCATTTCAGCGGGAAGTAAAGTAACAACTCGTCTGCCTGTGGGCCATCGGCAAAATTGATGACTTGGCCAACGCCCCCGCCGTCGCGGAGCCATGTTCAGTTGCGGCGATTCCGGACATTGGTTTACCCAGCGGAAGTTGCGGGGGTTTAGAAAAATCCACGGTTGGACGTCTTGATGGCTGCGACATAGGTCTGGACGACGATCCGCTCCCGGTTGGGGTGAAAGCACAGCCGAAGGCCGGCGCAATCGATCTGGTGCTGGCAATCCGATTTGCCACATAGGCACACGGCAAAGAGATCGGTGATGACGCGGCGGGACCATTCCGCCCGGCAGGTTGGCGAGATTTCAGCATCGGTGTTCATGGACGCAAAAAACAGCTTCCATAGAGGAATACGTAGCAAATCCCAAAATCTTGCAAAAAATCTTTGGGACAGGCGTAAAAAATAGATCCCGAACGCCGGTCAAAGCGTCCGAAGAACCTGAGTTCAGCGGAGGTAGAGGGGCAAATACGTGGATTCCAAAGGGCTTGCCCTTTGGCGCCAGGTCCGGGCCGACGCGAGGCCCAGCGCCGGATGGCTGCTATGCAAACCTGCGGCTTGGCGTGGGGAGCGCTGGTGTGGGTGAACGGCTGGCCAGGCTAGAGGATTAACGCCAGTTTCCAGAGGGTGGACGCGCCGGACAAAGCGAGCACCGACTGTGTAGCCTTGGGGATTTCCCCCCGTGGCGCAGAAGGCTGGCGCTGCGCGAGCGCATGGTGGGACTGGTCAATATCCGTCGGACTGCCGGCGCGAAGCTGCCCCTGGGCCCGGAGCGAGTATTTCTGGTCGCGTCCAGTTGGACGCCCCTCCTTCTGCCACAGGCGGAACGCGAGACGGGCGATTTCATCATGATTTAAAACGTTAGATGAATGGGGTGTCGCGTTCATAAATAGTCTGCTGGATGTTCTGTTTCTCCGGGCGGCACGGTTCCGGCACCTTGCCTCCCGCGCGTAGAAACATGACGTTAAGATGACTGAACATACAGTTGTGGACAATTGGCGGAATTGCCCGCCGTGCGTAAGGTGCCAGCTTGTGCGAGCTAAAGAATTTCCTAGGAACGTGAATCTTCTGAAACCTCTGGCCAAACCTGAAACCAATCACGCCCCAGTGCCGACCCTTGGGGATGGAAGGGGCGACAGCGCAAGGGATTCGTGGGGGCGCTCCGGGTGCGAGCCGCACGGGCCATCAGGCTTTGCAAACCTGCGGCTTGGCGTGGGGGTCGCTGGTGTAAATCAGGGGTTGGCCGCATTTGTGGCAGTTGTGCCAGTAGCAACCAGTGTCACGGTCTTTTTGGCTGCGGCAATTGGCTTTCCCAAGCCCGCCACCAAATGGTTTTCCAAGATTGAGCTTTGCGCTTCGCTCAGCGTGGTCCACCGAATCCCACACATGGCGTGTTCGTCTGGCGTCTTGTAGGTGCGGGCCTGCGCGGTGCGGCGGCGCCAATCTTCCGTCTTGGCCAGCTTCTCGGCTTTAATTTTCTCGCGGGCGGCTTGCAATAAAACTTTCGCGGCGGCTTTGGCGTCGCGTTCGTGCTGCTCGGCAGCGCGTTGCGCTTCGCATTTCGCGGCTTCGGTCGCGACGGCTTCGGCTTCAAAAAACATGAGGTCTTGATTCATGGTGGGAGATTGAGGGAAGGCGGAGGAGCACCTCCGCCCTACCTCGGTTAGGGTTTAATCTTCGTCGGGCATCATCACGGTGATGGCGGGTTGCGGGTCGTCCATGTCCAGCGGGCCGCATTGGGCAATCAACTTCACGAGCTT
>Ga0068856_100004336_pt1 | contig 14149 bp, 10 predicted proteins | sample KBSCornC62_FD_66595 | JGI IMG/M metagenome (GOLD analysis project Ga0068856, IMG submission 66595) | Corn rhizosphere microbial communities from Kellogg Biological Station, Michigan, USA - KBS Corn C6-2 | ecosystem: Host-associated > Plants > Roots > Rhizosphere > Soil ...
CGGGCGCGGCAGGACGCGATCGACGCCGACGCGGCGCGGCGGCGCGCGGACTAGCGGGACAACGGTCGCCGATAACGTGCCTGTTATGATTGATCAGTAATGAGAATAGCATACTTTGCGCTTGGCGTGATCCTCCTCGGCGCGCCTGGACCCGCGGCATCTCAAACGGCGCGCGCTCCCCAGCTCTTTGCGTTCCACAGCAATTTCTGGGTCAACCTGCATCACTTCCTCTACGCGACGGCCCGCGCCCGGAAGGGGATGGAGGCTGGACGCGCGATCGGCCCGATGGCGCTCGCGGACACCGCCGGCGTCGGCGCGCTCGCCGCGGGCGATCGCGCGGCGTGGGACAGCGCCGTCGCGTATTACGAATCGACGCTGGTGAAGCGCGACCTCCTGTTCGACAGCACGATGGTCGCGATCAACAACACGCTCGCGACGATGGATGATGCGCGCTCGACTCGAGGCATGGCGCTCGATCCCGGGCTCGCGCGCGCGCTCGATCGCGCTGCTCCGGTCTACCGCGCGCTCTGGTGGCCGCGGCATGACGCCGCCAATCACGCGTGGATCGGCGCGCTCGCGCCGCTCATCGCGCGCGACGGATCATCGATCGCCGCGAACGAGAGCCGGCTATTTCGCGAAGCGTGGCCGCCCATGCCGGTGCGCGTCGACGTGACGGCCTACTCGAGTTGGGCGGGGGCTTACACGACGAACGGGCCGCCGCACATCACGATCTCGAGCACCGACGCCGGCACACAGGGCGCGTACGCTCTCGAAACGGTGTTTCACGAGGTGCTGCACACGATGGACGACACCCTGTTCGACGGGGTGCAGCGCGCATTCCGCAGCGCGGGGAAGCCGCTGCCGCACGATCCGACGCACCCGTTCATCTTTTTCACGGCCGGCGAGTTGACGCGGCGCGTCGTGCCAGGCCACGTGCCGTTCGCCGAACAGTTCGGACTCTGGAATCGCGTGGCGGCGTTCCGGCAGGCGCTCGCGGCGTTGCATCAGAGCTGGGCGTTGTATCTGACCGGCGCGCTCACGTTCGACGAGGCGCTCTCGAAATACGCGGCGGTGTATTGAGCGGCTGTTTGCGCGAGTGGTCCTCCACTCCGACTTTCACGTCAGGACCACTGGCCCAAACCCTCGGATCAAGAACATGTCGATCTTCAGCGCCTCCGGCTTTCTCACACCCGACCAAGCGAATGCGTACACGAGCCACGTGCTCGAGCTGCTGGGCGACCGCGATCCGCTCGAAGTGCTCGCGGCGACGCCGGCGGCGCTCCGCGATGCCCTCGATCGCATCGGCCCCGCGCTGCTCGACGCGCGCGAGGCGTCGGACAAGTGGTCGACCCGGATGGTGTTCGCGCACCTCGCGGACTCGGAGCTCGCGGGCGCGTTCCGGCTGCGGATGATGCTCGCGCACGATCGGCCGGCCGTCGCCTCGTACGACCAGGATCTGTGGGCGAACAGTCTTGGATATGAGAACGCTGATCCGGTCGAATCGATCGACCGGTTCGCCGCGCTCCGGCGCTCCAACCTGCGGCTCTGGGATGCCACCCCGGATCGCCTCGCGCGCGTCTCCGTGCACGCCGAGCGCGGCGAGGAGAGCGTCGACCGGATGCGGCGACTGTACGCCGGCCACGATCTGGGGCACCTGCGCCAGCTCGATCGGATTCGCCGCGCCGTCTCGGGCACATGAGTAAATACGAACGGCCGGCGATCGCTCGCCGGCCGTTCGTATTTGCTTATCCTCCCGCTCAGTGCACGGCTTGCTGGAGCGCGTGCACGATGTGGACGGCGTTGTACTTGAAGCCGAGCGAGTAGCGGACGGAGGTCATCCAGTACCGCCCCTCGCCATTCGGGAGCGCCGCCGCGCTGCTGACGTGGTAAGCGCTCATGCGACTGCGCATCGCCGTGAGCTCCGTGGTCAGCGAGAGCGAGCGCGTGAGCGTGTACTCGAATCCCGTCCCCGCGGTCGCGCCGACACCGCGCGCGAAGCGCCACCCCGACTCGAATTGCGAGCCCGCCACGATGCCGCCGCCCGGCGTCGGAATCGCGTACTGGTCAGACATGTAGAGGTAGCCGCCGCGGAGATCGAAGTACGGACGGACGTCGGCGTCGAGCGCGAAGGGCCGATAGCGCGCGCCGATCTCGGTCACGAGATCGTACGCCGTGGAGAAGTCGCTCGAGCCGTCGAGGTCGACCGTCGCCGCGTAGTGATCATTGATTCGATAGTCGGCGTGATTGTCCATGCCGAGGGTGGTGAAGACCGCGGTCCCGCCGCCGACGGCTGGCACTTCCATGTGAGACACCAGCGGCGCGGACTCGAACGACCACTTGGACCGCTGATACGCGAGTTGGTTGGCGACGATCACGGGCTGCGGCGGCAGTTCAGCCGGCGGCGGCTCGGGGCGTCGATAGATGCGCGGGCGGGGGATGCGCTGTGCGCTGAGCAGCGCCGGAATCGACAGCAGCGCGATGAAAGCGACGGACCGAGTGCGCATGGAGACCTCACGAGCGGCGCGGAGCGCCGGCGACGGGGTGAGGAAATGTATACAGTCGGAAATTGATCGTGGGGAGGCGAGCGGGCAAGAGGCGGGCAAAATGGTCGCCCAAACAGCGGGGGCGAATGGCGCAAACGACAGAGGGCGCAAACGACACAAGGCGCAAACAACAAGAGGCGCAGCCTTCCGAACGGCGCTGACTTCCAGAGGGCGCTGACTTCCGAACGGCGCCGACTTCCAAAGGGCGCGACGCTTCCGAACGGCGCGGCACGAACGGCTGCGCCGTTCGGCAGAGACGTAGCGGCGCAAAGGGCGAACGGCGGGTGACGGCGCAAAGGGCGAACGGCGGGAAACGGCGCGAGGGCGAACGGCGGGAAACGGCGCGAGGGCGAACGGCGGGAAACGGCGCGAGGGCGAACGGCGCGCGCACTGAAAGAGTTCGATGCGGGCCGCAACAATTCGACGCTGGGTCGACGCACCGCGCGCGCTACGCTCGGCCCATGTCGCCTCACCGCAATCTCGATGTACTAGACGCGGCGGAGCTCGTCGCGCATGAGATCAACGAGATCATCGACAGCACACCCGGTCTCATGCACGTCGATCAGCTCCGTCGCAGTGCACAGTCGATCGGCTCGAACATTCGCGAGGGTATGGGTCGCGGCCCGGGTCGCGACCGAGCCCATTTCCTCCGCACGGCGCGCGCGTCGGCCGAGGAGACGATCGGTCATCTCAGACCGAATGTCGTCTCCGGTGTCATTCCGGAGAGCCTCTATTGGCGGCAGCACAACCGACTCGTGGCGATCACGCGGATGTTGACGATGCTTCTGCGCCACCCGAGCAGCACCGACGGTGGCTCGCGGAAGAGGGAGTCTGAACGGCTCGAGGCTCAGCGACGACGGTCGTGAGGTCGGGGAGAGTCGGCCGCCTTTCGCTGTTGCGCCGCCACCCGCCGTTCGCCCTTGCGCCGTCACCCGCCGTTCGCCCTTTGCGCCGCTACGTCTCTGCCGAACGGCGCAGCCGTTCGCGCCGCGCCGTTCGGAAGCGTTGCGCCCTTTGGAAGTCCGCGCCGTTCGGAAGTCAGCGCCCTCTGGAAGTCAGCGCCGTTCGGAAGGCTGCGCCTTTTGTTGTTTGCGCCTTCTGTCCTTTGCGCCCTTCGCCCTTCAAGCGACCGATCTGGCCCGGAGCACCTCTCTGAGCACCGCTCCCAGCTCCCCCGCCCGGAACGGCTTCTTCAGAAATCCATCCGCATCCACCGTGAGCCCGCGCCGGAGCAGATCCTCCTCCGCGTAGCCGCTCATCAACACGATCGGCGCGGCGAAACCCTTCTCGCGCAGTGCGCGCGCGGCGGCGGCGCCGTTCAGCTTCGGCATCGTCACGTCGAGCAGGAACGCGTCGACGTCGCGGATCTCGGCCAGCGCGAGCGCCGCGGCGCCGTCGGTCGCGAGCACGACTTCGTAACCCAGCTCGTGCAGGATCTGTTCGCAGATCACGCGCACGTCCTCTTCGTCGTCCGCCACGAGCACGCGCGACTTGCCGATCGCCGGGATCGATTCGGGCGGCGTCGTCGACGCGAGCGATGTCGGTGCGCCGGCGGCCAGCGGGAGGTAGATGAGGAAGCGCGTGCCCTCGCCCGGCGCGCTGATCACATTGAGGCCGCCGTGATGCCCGCGGACGATGCCGAGGAGGGCCGCGAGGCCGAGGCCTCGTCCCGTGAACTTGGTCGTGAAGAACGGGTCGAAGATGCGGGACAGAATCGCCGGCTCGATGCCGCTGCCGTCGTCGGAGACGTCGAGTACAACGTACGGGCCGTGCGCGGGCATGTCGGAGGCGGCGTGCAGCAGCGACAGGTCGCGCATCGCGCCATGCTCCACCTCGACACGCACCGTCACGCGGCCTGCGCGGTCGCCGATCGCTTCGGCGGCGTTCGTGGCGAGGTTCATGATGATCTGCCGGAGCTGGGTCGCGTCGCCTTCGACGACGGCGGCCATGGGCGGCGGCGAAAAATCGAGGTCGATCGTGCGCGGGACCGTCGCCCGCACCAGCGCGAGCATGTCGTCCACCAGCTTGGCCACGTCCACTTTCTCGACGGCGACCTTGCCTTTGCCGGCGTAGGCCAGCATCTGCTGCGTGAGCTCCGCCGCGCGGAAGCCGGCCGTGCGGATGCGGTGGACCGTCTCCGTGGCGCGTTCGTTCCCCGCCACCTGATACTCGAGCAGCTCGGCGCCCACGACGACGCTCATGAGCACATTGTTAAAATCGTGCGCCACGCCGCCGGCCAGGATGGCGAGACTCTCGGCTTTCTGCGCCTGGAGGAGGCGGGCGTGCGCTTCCGTGAGATCGCGCGTCTGCGCCTCGACGCGGCGCTCCAGGTCTTCGTTGCGGCGGCGGGCGGCCGCTTCGCGCAGCAACACCAACGCGAACACCACGGCCGCGGCGACGAGCAGCTGCAGCACGCGCGCCCACCACGTGTCCCACCAGGCGGGAGCGACGTAGAACGTGACCGCGGCGCCGCGCTTGTTCCACGCGCCGTTGGGGCTCGACGCGATCACGCGGAAGAGATGCCGGCCCGCGGGTACGCTCGCGTATGTCGCCTTGTGCTGGTCGCCGGCGAGGACCCAGTCGCGATCGACCCCTTGGAGCTTGTACGCGAAGCGAATCTTTTCCGGCGCGGTGAAATCGGGCGCGGCGAAGCTCGCGGTGAACGCGTTGCCCTCGTGCGCGATGCGCACCACGGAATCGGCGTTCAGGTTCACGATCGGCCGATCGACGCCGTCGATCGAGAGCGTCATGAATACGGCCGTCGGTGGAGCAGGGAGCGACGCGAGCACGTCGGGGCGGAAGACGTTCACGCCGTTGATGCCGCCGAAGTACATCGTGCCGTCCGGCGCGCGGTAATGCGCCTCGCGATTGAACTCGCGCGCCTGCAGCCCGTCCTCGAGGCCGTACCGCATGGCGAGCCCGGACTTCGGATCGAACATGGCGACGCCGTCGTCGCTGCTCAGCCAGAGCATGCCGTGTGCGTCCTCGAGCACGCCGTAGATGAAGCTGTGCGGCAGCCCCTGCGCCGTGCTGTACGACGTGAACCGGCCGGTCCGCTCGTCGAACTTGTTGAGCCCGCCGCCCTTGGTCGCGACCCATACCGTGCCGCGGCTGTCCTGCATGATGTCGGTGACGAAGCTGCTGCCCAACGTGCCGGCCTGCCCCGCCTTGCCGTAGTAGTGCGCGACGCGCGCGTGCGCACGGTCAATGCGCGCGAGCCCGTCGGTGCCCCCGACCCACAGCATGCCCGAGCGATCCTCGAAGATCGATTGCACGTCGTTGCCGGCGAGCACGCGGAGATCGCCCTGCGTGGCGCCGTAGCTGCGCGCGCTCCGTCGATCGGGCGCGATCGCGTACATGCCGCGCCCCTCGAGTCCCACGTACAGTGTACCGCCACGATCTTCGTAGATCATGTTCACACTCGCATCCGCGGGCACGAGCGTCGAGCGCGTGAACCCGCCGGTCGCGGGATCGAATTTTCCAAAGCCCGTCTCGTGCAACCCGACCCAGTCGACGCCGGCGTGGTCCTCGAAGAAGGCCCAGACGTCGTCGCCGGGGAGCGAGTGGGCGTTGCCGTCGCGATGCCGATACACCGTCACGCGGCCGCTCGGATCGATGCGATCGAGGCCGCCATGCTGCGTACCGATCCACACGTTGCCCTTGCGATCGCCGGAGATCCCGCGGACGTAGCCGTCGCTCAGCGAGCGGGCGTTGCCCGGATCGTGTCGCAGAAGATCGAACGTGACCGCGGCCGGCGCGTGCTTGCTCAAGCCATAGCTCTCGACACCGACCCAGAGCACGCCGCCGCGATCGGTCAGGATCGATCGAACGATCGGGCCGCCGAGCGAGCGCGGGTCGCCGAGATCGTGGGTGTGTTGAGCGAAGGTGTCGTGCGCCGGATCGAGCGCGATCACGCCGTTGTCGCTGCCGATCCAGATCGTGCCGTCCGGCCCTTCGTCGAGCGTGTTGACGCCAAATTCCACCGGCGACTTGGCGCCCGCCGTCCGCATATAGTGATGCAGCACGAGATTCGAGCGCCCTTCGATCGCGACGAGATCGTCGGGCGTCCCGATCCAGACGACCCCGTAGCGATCGAACAGCATCGCGCGGATCTCGCGCGTGCGGAGCTCGACGCGAAGCTTCGTGAACGCGCCGGTCCGGCGGTCGAGGAGATAGATGCCGCGCCGCGTTCCGACCCACAGCGGACCGCCGGGAATCTCGAGCAGCGAGATGACGTCGTTGCTGAAGCGAGCCGAGTCGCCGGTGGGCTGCGGAACGAAGTGACGGGCGCGGCCGGTCGCGGTGTCGAGCGCATCGACGCCCGCGGGGGTGCCGACCCACAGCGTGCCGTCGCGCGTCTCGAGCAGCGTGCTGATGTCGTTGCTCGCGAGCGACGCGGGGTCTTTCGTCGAATGTTGAAAGCGCCGGAATCCGCGGCGTCGTGCGTCGCGTCGCGCGACGCCGCCGTGCAGCGTGCCCACCCAGATCGATCCACCCGCGCTCGGCGCGACCGCGGTCACCCAGGCGTCGGCGAGCGAGGTGCTGTCGCCTTCGATTGGGCGGAAGACGGTGAAGCCCGTCCCGTCGTAGCGATCGAGCCCGTCCTGCGTGCCGAACCAGAGGAACCCGATCTTCCCCTGCGCGATGGCGGTCACCGTGCCGTTCGAGAGCCCGCGCTCCTGCGCGATTCGCTCGAATGAGAACGGGGAGCGTTGTGCGGTGGCGGCGCGCCCGAAGGAAAGCGTCGCGAGGAGAGCAAGGCCAGCGCCGGCCAGGAACTTTGTGGGGGTCATCGCCGGGAAGAAGACGATCATACCCCGGGCAACGCATCGCCAGGCAGACCAGTCGCAGCGGGATTTGACAGGGCGCCGGTTAGCCCCAGTTTTGTGCCGGCATGGCACTCAGACTCGAAGACATCACGAACCGGATCGTCGCCAGCTCCGCCACGATCATCGCGCTCGTCGCGATGGGAACCGCCGTGTATCAGTCGAAGCTGATGCGCGATCAGGCCAAGGCGTCGGTCTGGCCGTATCTGCTCGTGGGCAACTCCGACAACGACGGCTTCGAGCGCATCGTGCAGAACGTGGGGCTCGGACCGGCGGTCATCAAAGCCTTCGAGGTGCGCGTGCACGGGCATCCGGTGCACACGTGGCGCGAAGCCGCGGAATCGCTCGGCGTGCGGCTCACCGGCCGCGGGATGAAAAGCACAACGTTCGGGCGCGGGATCGTGGCGCCCGTGAACTCACTGGTCGAGTTGGTGCAGTTCTCCGACTCCGGCGACGCGCAGGCGTTTCGTGCGCATCGCGACGACATCACGACGTGGGTCTGCTATTGCTCGTTGTACGGCGACTGTTGGACGACGGGCGCGAATGGCGTCGAGCCGCCGGAGCCCGTGACGGAGTGTGTGGAAGATCCGAAGACGGCGTTCAGGCGATAGCGCAGCTCGATCTCAGCAGTCGCGGGCGAGCGCCTCGGAATGGCGCGTCACCCGAAGCAATCCTCCGGCGAGCGTCGAGAGCGACACCACGAAGGGCTGCAACCATTGCAGCGCCGCTGGCCCATGGAGTGTTGATGGCATGTTAGCCGTCAACGCGACAATCGGGAATGCGCCGAGCACGATCGCGAGGATCGCCGCGCAGGCGAGCGGAGCGCGTCGCTCGAGCCACGCCGTGTAGTAGCCCGACAGCGCGCCGCCGACCGCGCCGACGGTCAGGACGAACGACACCGAGGCGATGCTCGGCGCGTGCGGACCCGGCCGCACGCCATACGCGTACATGATGCTCATGACGAGACCGAGCGGCACCATCAACGTGACGAGCATCAGCGCGTACGCGCTCGCCATGACGCCGGCCGCGTGACGCCAGCCGCGGAGACCGAGCCCGCGGGCCCAATTGCGGGCGATGTGCGGCCCGGAGCGCCATGTTTCCGCCCAGTACCATCGGCGCGCGGCGCGCGCTCCCTCGTGCGCCGCCCGCTCGGCATACTCCTCGGCGAGATCGCCGAGCAATGCATCAGCAAACTCTGAACGCGCGCCGAGCGCTTCGAGGATGCGTTCGGCGGCGCGAGGCGGCGCGATCATGCGCGCTCCGGGGAAAGGGGTGATCCGAGACCGGCCCACACATTCGCGGCTCTGCGCTCGGCCTCCCGCATCGCGCGGCGCCCCGCCGTCGTCAGCGTGTACTGCCGGCGCGACCGGCCGCCGCGCACCGGCAGCGGTTCGGTCGTGAACGATGCGAGCAGTCCCTTGTCCTGGAGCCGCTGCAACGTGGTGTACACGGCGCCGACCGAGTACGCGTGCCTGGTCCGCGCCGAGATGTCGCGGCGGATCGCCAGGCCGTGCGCGTCGTCGCCGAGCCGGGCGACGGCGAGGAGGATCGTGAGCTCGAGGGGGCCGAGAGAGGGCATGACTCTATTCTGTAGAACAAATCGAGACGGCGCAAGGGCGAACGGCGCGGGATGCTCGGGTGCGGTCGACGTCGTCATCCGTTTTGCGCGTTCCGTATCCCGTTCTCCGAGAGTCTCTCTGGCCCCGGCGAGCGAACGCATCGACGAAAGGCGGAACACGGGTGACACAAAACGACAGCGACCGGCGCGCTCAGGCGACTCACCCCTCCATCCCGCTCTCCGGCACCCCGATCAACACCGTCCGCACCCCTCCAATCTCCGGCGTGAACAACGACAACTGCTCCGGATGCGGAAATACCGCCGCGAAATCGTCGACGGTGAAGGCCCGCACCATCCGCGCGGCGTACGTCTCGCGGAGGAGCCGAATGTACCAGTCCACGTCGTAATCGCGCGGGTCGTCGCTCACGTCGGGCTCGGCGTCGTCGCGGTCCTCGGCGACCGCCGCGCCGCCGCTTCGCGTGCGGTACACGCGCACGCGCTCGCCGGCGCGCCAGGTGGTGCGCCCGCTCGCGAGCATCGCCTCGTATGACAGCTCGCGCCGCGCCGCGCGCGTCGCCTCGTACTCGGCGGGTGACTTGGTGAGGCGCACGCGCGACGACACGTCGTACGTCGTCAGCTCGAGCCGGCGAATGGCGTTGAGCGTTCTCAAATACACGTCGCGGACGCCGGCGATGTCGCCGCGCAAGAGCCGCGCTATCGCGTCGCGGAGAAACTCGGCGGCGAACGGCTCCGTGCGGCTCGACCGGAACGCGACGCCGGTGAGCGTCAGCGTGCCGTCGTAGCCGAGGAGCGCGCAGTTCTTCGGCTCGTGGGAGAGCATCGCCGCGTATCGCCCCTCGAACTCGAGCTGCACGAGCGGCGGCAGCAGCGCCGCGACCTCGTTCACCACCCGCCGCTCTTCGCCTTCCGTCCAGTGCGGCGGTACCGAGAAGTAGACGCCGTCTGTATCCGCCTCGAGGAGCGTCACGCCGCGCGCGGCGAGCTCGCGGCACATGAGGGCGAGCGTCTCGCGGCCGCGGCGCGTCACCTCGTTCGCGGTGTGCACGTCGGCGAATCGCGTGAGATCGCCGCCGGCGGCGAGATAGCCGTACGCCGAGTTGACGACGAGCTTCATCGCCGCGGACATAGCTTCGTGCGCATGCCGCTCGGGCGTTCCTGGGGTCGCCGTGCGCGCGGCGCTCTTGGCGGCGAGCCGCGTCTCCACCAGCCGGTCGACGAGCGCGAGCAGCGCGCCGAGATGGTCGCGCTTGGGCCCGATGCGGAACGATCGCATGAGCGACGGATAGAGGCTCGCGACGTCGGCCTTCACGACGTGGTGCGCGACGCCCGTCGCGAAGAGATGGAGCGCCGCGCCCGTGTGCGTGGTGCCGTCTCCGTGCTCGTGCGCCGGAAGCGCCATGCCCTCGCGCAGATACGCGCGGACGAGCAGCGGATCGATGACGCCGGTCGCCGCGCCGGTGTCGGCCAGGCGCTCGAACCGGCGCGGCGCCATGCGGGCGAGCGCGAACGACGCGCCGCCGAGCATCCGCGCGAGATGCGCGGCCTCGTCCACGTCGGCGATCGCGTAACGCCGGACGCGTGCGGGATCGCTCATATACGTTTTATAAATCCGCGCCCCCGGGATCAGCTCGCGCTCCGGACCGGCGATGCCGAAGTGCCGCGCGAGCGCCTTAAGGCCGTAGCTCGGGAGCTCGTGCACCGCATGGTCGTAGCGGCGCACCGCGTCCATGGTGTCGATCAGCTCGCGGCCGGGCGCGACGAACCGGATCTGCCGGCCGTCGTCGCGGCCGCTCGCGGTGCCGCGTCGCGCGGCGCGCTGCTTGAGTCCCGTCGCGGCGATTCGGCCGAGCGTGAGCCGGACGCGCAGGCGGCGGGCCCGCTCCTCCAGGAACGGCAGATCGAAGCCATGCAGGTTGTGGTTCTCGATCACGTCGGGATCGGCGGTCTCGATCGTCTCGACGAGCCGCCGAATGAGCGCGGCTTCGCCCGCGTCGTCGTGGGTCGGCGCCTCGAGCGCGTCGGTGCGGCCGTCCGGATGCCGCACCGAGATCATGAAGATGCGGTCGGACTTCGCGTCGAGCCCCGTCGTCTCGAGATCGAACTGCAGCCGGCGGAGGTCGTCGAATGTGAGATCTCTAAAGTGCGTGCGGCCGGTCGCGACGAGATACTGCTCCTCCGGCGGCAGCACGAGCACGTCGTCGAGCTCCGTGAGCTCGCGCACGTGGCGCACCGTCCGGCCGAGGCGGCGCGACGCGCCGGCGAGCACCGCGGTCGTGAGGGTGCGGAGATCCGCCGCGGAGACCAGGTATCGCAGCTCGCCCGGTCCGCCGAGCTCACGCCAGGTCGCGACCGCGTTGGCGTCCCCTTCGCGGCCGAGCCGCTCGCCGAGATGGCGGACGTCATCGGGATGCCGAAGGAGCATCCATGGGCGAAAGCGCTCCTCGTCGCGCACGAGCGCGCCGGATTCGCGCATGCGGCGCCAGACGAACGCTCGGCCGTCGTCTTCCGCCCACACGGAGACGATGCCCGGCGTCGGATCCCAACCCCAGAGCCATTCGTCGCCGCGGGCGACGAGTCGAGAATGCATGGCTATACATTAGTACGTCGCTCTCGTACCATCTTCACCGCACGCATCGTGATTGCCATTTCTCCCATCACGCTCGAAGGTCGGGGCATTCGACTCGAGCCGCTCTCGCTCGAGCACGAGCCAGGACTCGGCGCCGCCGCCGCCGACGGCGCGCTGTGGGAGCTGTGGTACACGTCGGTGCCGGCGCCCGGTGAGACCGCGGCGTACATCGACACCGCGCTTGCCGGCCAGGCGGCGGGACACATGCTGCCGTGGGCCGTGCGCGACCTCGCGTCGGGCGAGATCGTGGGCACGACGCGCTATCACGACATCGTGCCCGCGATCGAGCGCGTGGAGATCGGTTGGACGTGGTACGCCGCGCGCTGTCAACGCACGCACGTGAACACGACGTGCAAGCTGCTGCTGCTCGCGCACGCGTTCGAGTCGCTGGGCTGCGCGGTCGTGGGCCTTCGCACCGACACCTTCAACGTTCGATCGCAGCGCGCGATCGAGGCGCTCGGCGCGACACGCGAGGGCGTGCTGCGGCATCACCAGGCGCGCCGCGACGGCACCGTCCGCGACAGCGTGATGTTCAGCATCCTCGCGTCGGAGTGGCGCGAGGTGAAGCGCCATCTGGAGCTCCGTCTCTCGCGCGGCGACCGCGGACTCGGCTGACGCATCTGCGGCGGCGGATGCGCGCCGCACTTTCCTTACAATCGAAACGCCCAACCATCCATCGTCGTACGGTGTCTGACCCGGCGTTGACAAATCGGTGCGGTGTGCTGAATTTCTAGCATAGTGCTGAATTTCTAGCACACGGCTCGCATCGCGACGATCGCGACGAGCACGCCGACGCCGGCAGTCGAACCGCCACACGGACTGGACAGACGATGATTGGAATTGCCGCGCTGCTCGCGCTCGCGCTGCAGGTGCAGACGCCGCAGGTGACGTACGCGGCGCGCGACTCGCATCCCGCGGGCCCGATCGGGCCGGGGCACGTGCCGCCGCCGACGGACTCGAGCGCCGTGGCCGTCCGGGCGACGAGCGCGCCGGCGATCGACGGCAAGGACGATGACGCGGTCTGGCGCGATGCGCCGCCGATCACGGCGTTCACCGAGTGGAATCCGACCGAAGGCAAGCAGCCGCGCTTCCGCACCGAGGCCAAGGTCGCGTACGACGCGGCGAATCTCTACGTCTTCGTGCGAGCCTTCGATCCGCATCCGGACAGCATCATCAAAATTCTCGAGCGGCGCGACACGTTCACGCCGTCGGACATGATCTGGATCTTCGTCGACTCGTATCACGATCGGCGCACGGGCTACGAGTTCGGCGTCAACGCTGCGGGCGTGAAGATCGATCAGGCCGTGTACAACGGCGGCAACGAGGACGGCGCGTGGGACGCGGTCTGGGACGCCGCGACGACGATCGATTCGCTCGGCTGGACGGCGGAGTTTCGCATTCCGCTGTCGCAGCTTCACTACTCGAGCGATCGCGACCACACGTTCGGTTTCACGATCGATCGCGACATCTATCGATACAACGAGCGCGTGAGCTGGCCGAAGTTCAGCCAGGCCAAACCCGACATGCTCTCGCAGCTCGGCTCGCTCAGCGGCCTCGACGATCTCGAGCCGCCGCGACGCCTCGAAGCGACGCCGTACGTGGTGACGAAGAACGCATCGCAGATCGCGAACAACCAGTACGCCGATCGGTCGAACGTGACGGTGGGCGGGGACTTCAAGTATCGCGTCGCGCCGAACGTCACGGTCGACGGCACCGTCAACCCGGACTTCGGACAGGTAGAGGCCGATCCGGCCGTGCTGAACCTGTCCGCGTACGAATCCTTCTTCGACGAGCGGAGGCCGTTCTTCGTCGCGGGCCGCGGATTGTTCCGCTACGACGTGAACTGCAACCAGGTGAATTGCAGCAGTGAAGGATTGTATTACAGCCGGCGCATCGGGCGGACGCCGGAGCTCGCGGGTGTGTACGGCGATACGGTGCCGCAGCAACCGACGACGATTCTCGGCGCGGCAAAGCTGATCGGGCGCTCGTCCAAGGGATTCTCGATCGGCGTGCTCGATGCCGTGACGCAGCGGGCGACCGGACGCGGCGACACGACGTTCGAGCCGATGACGAATTTCACCGTCGCGCGCGCGACCCAAGATCTGCGCAATGGCCGCACGACGATCGGCGGCATCGTGACGGCGGTGAATCGCGGAATGGATCAGTGGGCGTCGCCATTTCTCGCGAGCGCGGCGTACGCCGGGGGCATCGACTTCCGTCACCGCTTCCTCAGCGATCGCTACGAGCTCTCGGGCTCCCTCGATCAGAGTCGCGTGCAGGGAAGCCGCGCGGCGATCTACGCGCTCCAGACGGACGCGGTGCACTACTATCAGCGTCCCGATGCCGGGCTGCCGCTCGATTCGACGCGGACGTCGCTCGGCGGGGACGCGGAAGAATTCAAGTTCGATAAAGTCAGCGGGCAGCACCTCATGTTCGAATCGGCATACCAGCGGCGGTCGGCCGGATTCGACGTGAACGACGTCGGTTTCCTGCGGCGCGCCGATCAGCAATCGTGGAGCACGTGGGTGGGCTACTTCGATCGCCAGCGCCGGGCGTTCTACAACCGATTCCAGTG
>Ga0068856_100004344_pt1 | contig 14125 bp, 10 predicted proteins | sample KBSCornC62_FD_66595 | JGI IMG/M metagenome (GOLD analysis project Ga0068856, IMG submission 66595) | Corn rhizosphere microbial communities from Kellogg Biological Station, Michigan, USA - KBS Corn C6-2 | ecosystem: Host-associated > Plants > Roots > Rhizosphere > Soil ...
TTCTTCATGTGAAGCAGCCTTTTCAATAGGAGATATATAGATATTTACTTTTGTCCTGAGTAGAAAATGTGATGTAGGTCACCGCGATTGGAAAAGACAAGACGATTCTTGGCGTTTCTTCCCGGTCTTTGACTCAGCATGTCGCTGCGAAGTGGCTGCTCAGCCGTGGGCATGCCCTGGAGAAAACGGTGAGCACGCGAGAGGGGGATTTACTCTCGCGGCTCCTGGCATGATCGGATGGCCGGATTCTGTAGTCCCTGATAGCTCTGCTGCCTTCTGGTTGATGGTGTACCGGAGTGGTGCCAACGCCGGACTGTTGGGGTTAACCTTCTCGATTTCCTCGGCAATGGCACGGAGCGTGTGTATCAACAGGATCGTGTTAAAGGACTGCATTACAACCTGCCTGTGCCTTGGCTGCACTGCAATCGTGCGAGCTAATGCAATGCCGCCTCCAGCACTTCTAGGCGGTGGAGGAGAAGCCGACGGAGGTCAGAGTATCAAAGCGGATGGCCGAGTCGGTTTCTGGTGTTTCGCCTAGAGACACCACGTGGGCAATGAACAGAAAGCCAGATTTTGCCCTCATGATTCAACGATGGTGCCATGGGTTCAAGGGGCGAGATGTGAGACTACTCACAGCAGGTCGAGGCGATGAAGTTAGTTGCATGTGTCTACAACTGCGCTATATGGTATCCGAGTCGACAACGGCTCCGTAGGGGGGAGCGGGGTGCTTCTGTTTCCTGTGTTCGATGAAGTGGCTTGAAAACCACTGGACAATGTTGGCGGGATCGTCGAGGTCGGGTGGGGGCGTCGGCATCTGTTGGCCACAGGATGAGCACTGTGCAGAATTGGGGCGAAGGTCATAGTCGTAGCGGATGGCGAGTTCGGGGATCATGTCGGCTCCCTGTGATGGGTGGCCTTGGGTGCACCGACAATGCTGACAGACGAACCACAGATTTACAAGAGGTCGAGGCGGTCTTATTGCCCTCGATTAAACAATCCGGCAAACAGCGCGGACACATCCTTCTCTAGCTGATATAGATTTCGTAGATCGCCAGAGCACCTCCGCCACCTCCCGGTGGAGCGCCTGCGGTCACTGAGCACTGCCCAATCACATTCACTGTGCTCAGGTTTGTGCCGCTCGGAATTGTCATGGTGTATGTCGTTGTGGGGGAACTCGTGGATGAGCTTGCCCCCGCAAAACGTACCCCTTAGCAGAGTGGATAAACTGCTTCGATTTGTGATTGGGTGGCTCATTCGGACCGATACATGATAAAAAGTTGAGTTCTTCTTCCTGATTGAGCCTCAAGCAGGATCAGGCAAAAGATCGGCAGGATCGGGAAAGCACGAAAGAACAGATTGCGGTATCTATATCCTCGGCACTATCTATCTCTCCTGTTTCCAAAGCTCCGCAGGAAGCGCGAGATCCCATCGCGCATTGAACGTAGCCGCCATGCGAAGGAATACCTCTAAGAAGAGGAGGGCCAGATCTCAGAGATGTCTAACAGCAGAGAGCGCGCGATCGCGGAGACCAGGGAGTTGGTCCCTGATTCAGACTTAGGGTATGTTTTGATTGAAGGGCCTTGCTCCGGCCGAATGATTACAAATGAGAGTCGGACCGCAACGCTTCGGCGTGATCGATAACCAAGTCCGACTTTCATTTCTGATGGACTACCCCTGAATCAGTTCTCGCGTTGAGATCCCTTGAGGAGAAGACCTGCTGGTGCACAGCCCTGTCCCGAGCAGCGAAATTATCGAGGCGTTAATTCATCTTCGTGATCTGTTTCGTCGGGTGAAGCCAGGCAGCGAGAGTGAACAACGAGCATTTGAACGACGAGAAGCAGCGACGAAAGATCTGTTGTCGAATCTGCTGCGTTCAAACGAGCATCCGACCCTGAGAACTCTCCTCGAAATCGGGGAAATCTATTCGCTAACCTTGGAGGGTGCACACAGGCTGTTCGGTTATCGTCTGCAGGACATTTGCGAATTTGACCGCAGTCTGAACCGCGGTCGCACCCACATTTTCGAGTCTTATCCATTTGAACGTGATCTGTTGATCGATTTGCCGGCGCGCCTGGCCCCAGTAGGATCTTTCGCGGCCGACGCGTTCTTACGCGATCTTGTTGTCGAGTGGCAGACCGGTATTCCGCTGCGCGCGCTCGAGGAACAGGGCTGGGAGCAACCCGGCACTTATTACGTACATGTCGGAACAGAGGACAGCCTTGGGTCCAGTATTCCGCCTGGTGCAATGGCTCTGGTGGAACCGATTGGCGAAATGGAGAGAACCCTTCCGAATCCGCGCAGCATTTATTTGCTTCAGTTTGCCAATGGGTATCGATGCAGCCATTGCGTCGTGACGAAGGGTAAGCTCCGGCCGTTCAGTACCGGAAGAGCATATCTTGGACGCGAGGAGTTCACCTATCCAGGTTCGGTGCGCATCGCCGGACGAATCCGGATGTTTGCCTTGCGACTTCCGTTGCCCGAATATCCCGATCCGGTTTCGGTTCCACGCGGTCTGCGAGGCGGCGACCTGATTTTGCCTTGGGAACATCGCTCGCGGGATAGATTGCTTCTGACCAAGTACCGGAGGTTTAAGAGGTCCAAGGAAGAGGAGCTCATTATCCATGAGGTCCTTAAAGATCAGTTGCACGCTAGACTCAGCGGGAGAAGCGAGCGCCGCTATCGACGTCCAACGTCATCGGAACCCCACGTCCATGCTCTCATTCATCTCGCGCTCGCCCACATGGCTCGTTATACGGACGTCTTACGAACAGGCGATTCGTGGCGTTCCGATCGAGGGCGTTTCTCGCTCGAGACACTACTCCGCACTCCGTCACTTGATGAGGTCTTCGCCTTTAAGAGGAGCATATATTCGCCAACGCCGACTGAGGTCTGGGAGGCACGACTCAAGGAGTTTGGCGGATGGCCTCCATTGTTGTCGGTGAAATTTCCCAAGTTGCGACAGTGGGAAGACAAAATTGTGCGGTTGGCTAAAGGGAGCCAGATCACGGGCCTCGATCCCATTATCGGACCAGGTTCCTTGCTGTTTCTCAATGAAAGTCCGTCCATTCCCGATCTGCAGAGCGACAGGGCAAAATCCGGATGGTCGCGACCAATCTACGTTCTTCGGAGAGGTCTCGAATTCATATGCGGATATCTCGATAGGGACGGCGACCAATACGCATTGCTTGCGGGTGTCAACGGCAAAATTAAAGGTTCTTTCCGCACAGAAGACCTCGCTCAGCTGAGACGAGTATCAGGCATCGCAGTCCCTGTGTAGCTGGACATCAGGAACAAACCTGGCCGCCTTGCGGTCAGAGAACTTCGGAAACATAAACTGTTGCGCACTCCATATCTGAAAATTGACCACCTGTCCATGAAGCCGACTAGACGTACGAGTAAGTTTGGCCAGCAATTACGTTTCTGTTCAGCTTCTCTCGCATTCGGGGTTAATCTCTGTTCACGTTCGATCTTGCTAGTAAGCAAAAGGACAGTTTCGTGGCCAATAGTCATACACATCTCCGCACCATCGCGAATCAGGATGGGGCCGCCATTCTCGACATCAACGCAGGCAGGATTACTACGCTCAATACCTCGGGCGGGTTTATTTGGCAGGCGCTCGAAGCCGGTCTAGATCCCGAGTGCATCGCACAAGATCTCTCACGAGATACCGGTGAGCCGATTGAGACGGTGAAAAGAGACGTCGCTGATTTCATCGCAGCCTTGAAGAAACAGGATCTGTTACCCGGCTGAAGGAGGCGTGCATGGAAACCATCGAGTATCGATGCATGCTGGTTCAGCGCGGCTCGAATGCTTTGCTTGCCCTTACAGACGGATGCAGATATCAACTTCCGCGAGTTCACATTCTACGGGCGGCCCGGCCGGCACAGCAATTGCAGAAGGCAATCAAGGCAAAGTGGGGATTGAACATCTTTGTTTTGGACATTTGGGGATCGCCGGAAGACCCTGGAGCCGCCGCTCTCGCAGAGTTGCTTACACCGGAGAGTGCAATGCCCTTGACAGAGATTTCGATCGGGCAACTGTTAGGCTCGGGGCTTTCCGAGCAAGAGGGTCGGCGTCTTCAGTCTATCGTCGAAGGCGGATCCGGAGGTCTGTTCGCTCGCCTCGGATGGATCGATGATGCAATCGCCTGGATGGAGTCGGCGACCGGCCGCCCGTTCCGTACTCGCGGAAGCATCGAGCAGTGGAATACGGGCGGAGGTTTTGCGCTCTTCCGTGCATCCTCCGATGATGGCAGGAATTATTGGTTCAAAGCGACTTGCGAGCCCAATGAGCATGAGTTCGCGATCACGAGTCTCCTGAGTGACCTGTGCCCGGGCTACTTTCCAAACTTAGTTGCGGTCAGGAGGGAATGGAATGGCTGGCTGACTGAGGATACAGGTCATCCGTTGTCCGATACTCCCAGCCTTTCCGAGCTTGCCCAAGTGAGTGAGCGCATGGCGCAGCTTCAATATCTAAGCGTCGGGAACACTGACGAACTACTTTCTTTAGGTGCTTGTGATCAGCGCTTGCCGGTGCTGAGGAGCCAAATCGACGCGGTCATCGCTTTTCTGATCGAAATGATGGCCCGGCAGACCTCGATGAAAGTTGCTGCGCTCAGTCGTGATCGCCTGCTCGATCTCGGCGAAATTCTGCGCGATGGGTGTTTTCGCCTGGAGGCTCACGAGATTCCGGACGCGTTGATCCACAACGACCTGAATGCGGGCAACATTCTCTCGGACGGCACGAATTACTTTTTCATCGACTGGAGCGAAGCAGCGGTTGGGAACCCCTTTCTCAGCTGCGAGCGCCTGTGCCAGCTCAATCGCGCCCATGCAGGAATCGTCCGGAGTGTGTACCGAGAGTATTGGTCGCATTCGTTGGGTGCGCGGAGCATCGACGATGCTATTGCCTTGACGCCTCTTCTCACAATTTATGCGTACCTCTATAGCCGTGGCGATTGGCTTGACCAACGAGCGAGAGTTCGGCCGGAGTTTGAAGGTTACGCAAGGAGCCTCGCTCGGCACATGGACCGAGCTGCACAGGATTTATCTCTTTTGGAGACTCTATGCCGTTGACAGACTTTGTTGAAGAGACCATTCACGGCACCTTGGTCAGGGACCCTTATCGGTGGCTCGAAGACCGCACTCTTCCTGAGACCGATGACTGGATCCGCAGCCAGCAGCAGCTCTGCGAGAAATATTTCGACTCCTGCACGGGATTCGATTTTATTGAGAGTCGGGTCCGGGAATATCTTGATGTTAAGGCCATCGATCAACCAGCCCGCGTTCGGGACCGATATTTCTATCGAAAGCGTTCGAAGGGCCAGGAGCAAGGCACCCTCTGCGTACGTGAGGTATCGAGCGGCATAGAACATGTGCTTATTGATCCGGCGGAAGAAGGAAGATTTGTTTCCGTCGGTATCTATCGGATCTCACAAGACGCGAGTCTCCTTGCTTATGAAATCAAGCGCGGTGGGGAGGATCGCAAAGAGATTCACATCTTTGATGTGGACAGGGGCGTTCACCTTCCCGACAACATCCCGTCGGGATACGCCCGCGGCTTTGCCTTCGCGAGGAACGGCTTCTTCTACGCGCAGGAGACCGAGAGCAATTCGCTCGAGCATACGATCCGCTATCACTCATTTGGTTCAGCTCTACCCGATCGTGTTGTCTTTCGTGTACCTCGATTCGATCGAAGCAGACTCATTTTGACAGGGAATGCGCACGGGTTGGGCGCGGTTTGGATGCGTCCGCAGGGGGCGGAAATCATCGTCGATTTGTGGATCACCTCCATCGAAGAGTCTTCGAAGTGGCACGAGGTGTTTTCCGAAAGGCGTGTTCCCTGCGGAACAATTCTGTACCGAGACCGCATTTTCGCCGTGGCTGAGAACGCATCAAAGGGTTCCAAGCTAATCGAGCTGTCCCTCGATGGGCGCGAGATGCGCACGCTCATTCCTGAGAGTGACAGTGTTCTCCGGCAAATTGTCGTCGCACAAAACCGCATCTTTCTAAGCTACCTGCTCGAGAGCGGCGTGACCACGATGGAAATCTGGCGAACTACGGGCGAGCGCGTTGGGGCGATTTCTGTGCCAGCCGGTACGATCCGGATCCAACCTGTCTATGACGAGAACGCGGGTTCTGTCTTCTACACCGTTGAGTCCTTTGACACACCTCCAACTATTTATGAGCACAATGTGGAGGACAATACCTCCAGAATCTGGCATCAAACTAAAGCAGTTGATCAAACAAGCCGTTGCAGCGTGCAAAAGGCGCGCGTCACGTCGAAGGACGGCGCTGCCGTTTCACTTACAGTTGCTTCCTCCGCGCGGATCGTTAGCGCTACTCCCCGTCCAGCCGTGATGACCAGCTACGGGGGATTTGGAGTCGCTTTGACGCCACAGTTCTCTGTCCTTGTCGCCATCATGATGGAACTCGGCGCCATCTTTGTGATTGCTCACATTCGCGGAGGGGGTGAGCATGGCAAGCAATGGCATGCCAGTGGGTGCGGCAAGAATCGTCAGGCGACTATCGACGACTTCATCGCTGCTGCGGAGTGGCTGTGCCGGCAGGATTTGACTTCAGCGAGTCAGATCGGGATTTTCGGTGGGTCAAACTCCGGCCTACTGGTGGCTGCCGCAATGACGCAACGGCCAGATCTGTTCGGAGCCGTCGTGTGTATCGCTCCCTTGCTCGATATGGTCCGATACGAGTCATTCGACCAGGCTGAGAAGTGGCGCGACGAGTATGGTTCAGTGGCCGATCCAGAGGAGTTCCGGGCTCTCCATGCCTATTCTCCCTATCACAATGTTGCCAATGGTACGAACTATCCTGCCACCCTGTTTGTTACCGGGGATAAGGATGATCGTTGCAACCCCGCCCACGTGCGCAAGATGGCTGCTCGCCTCCAGGAGCGGCCTGCACAGATTTCGCCGGTGATTGTCGATTACAGCGAGGAGCGTGGACACTCGCCGGTTCTGCCCCTTTCGGTTCGGGTCAAAGCTCTGGCGCGCCGAATCGCCTTTCTGTGTCGAGAGCTGCATATTCCCCTAGCGAGTGGAGGTCTGGATGAAACGACTCGTCTTTGAGAGCTGGTTGCTCTTGCTCTATGTCGACCGGATCATGCGCTGGCGCCGTTTCAGGGCGCTGCACCGGATCGTGCGGGAAACGCCGGTGAAGCCTGGAATTCCAACCCGTTTGGTACCGCATGAGAACCTGTCACGTGCCATGGACTGCGCCTGTGTTCTTTACTTCAAACGCGTACTCTGTCTGCAGCGCTCCTCAGCAACCACGATTCTATTGCGCCGCCATGGCTGGAGCGCCGAGATGGTGATCGGAGCGCAATTGCTCCCGTTCAAATCTCACGCTTGGTGCGAGGTTCGAGGGGCGATCGTAAACGACAAGCCATATCTCTATGACATCTACACCGTCCTTGAGCGTTGCTGACGTCTTGGGAGTTTCGATGAGCATCCTGTTTGGAGTTCGGGCGGCAGACGGAGAACCTGTCGCGGAAGACCAGCTAAGAATGCTGGCACGAGCAACGAGCCGCTACGCCACTGACGGAACCTCGTTCGCGACACGGGCGAACGTTGGGATGGGATTCCAGCCTTATCACACGCACGAACGGTCGAGGCTGGAGGTCGAGCCTGTGAAAGCAGTGCAAGGGAATATGGTTAGTTTCGATGGAAGGCTCGACAATCACGATGATCTCTGTCGAGATCTTGAAATACAGACGAGGGTCACACCGGATTCCGAAATCGTTCTTGCCGCTTTCGATCGGTGGGGAGAGGACTGCTTTTCCCGATTTGTCGGAGATTGGGCCTTGGCTCTTTGGTCCGATGTTGACCGGGTTCTCTATTTGGCGCGTGACCACGCGGGAACACGGACTCTCTACTACGAGATCGCTCAGGGGCGAGTGCGGTGGAGCACATACGTCGATACATTCTTGGTCGAGTCTACTCAGTGTGCGATCGACGATGCCTATGCAGCCTGTTATCTCGCCGGACAACCGGCCGGCGACCTCACGCCGTTCGAGGGCATTCGTGCTGTTCCTCCGGCCCACCTGATTCGCATCGACGGCCGGAAAATCTCGCGCAAGAATCATTGGAACCCGTGGAAGTCCACAGATGAGATTTGCTATCGGTCGGACGACGAGTACGGGGAACACTTCCTCTCGCTCTTCAAAGAGTCGGTCAGGAGGCGAAGCAATTCCGCTGAACCCGTTGTGGCACAACTGAGCGGAGGGATGGACTCGAGCTCCATTGTGTGCGTATCGGATCTCCTGCGAAGGGACTCAGGAGCCGGCCCTGAATATCTTATCGATACGATCTCGTTTTTCGATGACTCTGAACCCGGATGGGATGAACGGCCCTATTTCTCTGCAGTTGAGAGAGCGCGCGGAAAGGAGGGGATGCATTTTGAAGCATCCTTTCGGGATCGGACGTTTGAGCCCCTTCCAGCATCAGCCGGGTTCTATGCCTGGCCCGATGCAGACAGCAGTTCTCTTCGACAGGAAGATGCTCTTTCTCGCCTGCTCGCCAGCAAAGGAACTCGCGTTGTCCTCTCGGGGCTGGGAGGAGATGAATTGCTGGGAGGCGTTCCAACAGGAACCCCAGAACTGGCTGATCTGTTGGTACGAGGGCGATTCGGTACCCTTTGCACACTGGCATTCCGGTGGTGCCTGCCGACACGCAGACCGCTGCTCGAGGAGTTGATCGGCGCAGGCAAGGCCACGTGGACAGCATACTTCGGACTCGGGCGGAATTCTGTACCCGCCCCTGATTGGATTTCAGGTCAGCTCAGAGAAATCCTTCAGGCGCGCAAGCCAGCTAGGCCAGGCATTGCTGAGCGGTCACAACTTCTACCGAGTCAGATCTTCGCCTGCGAAGCTTGGCATTCGATTCTCGATTCGCTACCCCATCTGCGCCCAGGCCATCTTTGCCGATACGAATTCCGCTACCCGTACCTGGATCGTGACCTGGTTGATTTCCTCTTTGCCATTCCCCGAAGCCAGCTAATACGGCCTGGACGACGGCGCTTCCTTATGCGCAATGCAATGAAGGGGATCGTGCCGGATGCGGTACTCGAACGCCCGAGGAAGGCTTTGGTTGAGCGAAGCCCGATGGTTGCATTGCGCCGGAATCAGCAGAGGCTTCGAGCCCTGTTTCAGGCGCCACAAATATCCCAGATGGGCTTTGTCGATGTTTCTCAAGTAACCGCCGCACTTGAGAGGGTGTTTGTGAGCAATACGGCAACAGAGTGGCCGTTGTTGCTCCGCCTGATCAATCTGGAGATTTGGCTAAGAGGCTATCGAGAGCATGGCGTGAATGCGCTCAGTCTCAAAGCGAACAAGCTTCTGTGATGGCTAGAGACCTAGGCTCTGTCTGTGCAGATGATCCTGAGAGAAGGGAGGACAAAATCAATGCGCTACGAAAAGCCAGAAGTACTGTCGAGTGTTGCTGCGGATGCTGTTATCGCAGGCAGTACCGACAAGAGCCAGGCAATCGCCGTGGACGCTAACCCCGTTCTTGGCAACACAGCAACGCATGCTGCGTATGAAGCCGACGAGTAACCAGCACGCGAGACCGTTCTCGGGCCGCTGCAGCGGTCCGAGAACTTCATATTGGTCTGTGCGGAATTGAGCGTGAACGGTTAGCAGTTGCTGGGGCATCGGCTGCTTCGAGAGCCTTCAGGTGATTCCACCGCACATAGAGATCTGGATCGTCCGGATGATGCTCTCGTTCGGCTCCCAGCAACCAGAATCGATACCAGTCCACGTTTCTCTGCAGACTGGCAAGCCGCGCCTGGGGATGATCTGGCTGGTGCTGTTCGTCCGGATAGAAGTACATCTCGACGGGCTTGTTCAGCCGAGTCAGACCGGTGAACACCTCAGCTGACGTAGCAATTGCCCACGGAATACTGGTTCGGTCCGGAATGACACCGTAGCCGTTTTGCTCCAGCAACAGAGGTGTGTGAAAGTTTTCGAGGTTGAACGATATCGAATACTTGATCCAGTTTTTGAGACCGTCTCCATAAGGGGGGCCACCATAAATCGATTCGAACGCTGGTCCGACCGAATGCGAGAAGTAGAGCCAATACTCACTGAGGTTGTATTGGATGTTGTCCGCGACGGTTGCGGCTAGAAAGCGATGCTTCGAATGCGCAAGAAGGAACTCGGTGTGCCATCCGGTTCTGCTGAACCCGATGATGCCGACCTTACTCGTATCGACGAGTCCTTGAGCCGCCAGCGAATCGACAGCACTATCCCAGATGTCCATATAAAAGGCGGCTTCGGCCACGCCTCCTGGATAACCCCTGGGGTAGTACGCCTTTTCAGCGGAAGGATCAGCGTTCTCCGGCGTGTACCCCATCAGGTACATCATTCCGGAGTTCGCGATCGGCTGAGGCGCGAAGCTCGGTGAGTGGAATGCATCAGCGTCACAAGCAAAATCTCCTCGCGAGAACTTGGTGGCAACCACCAAGGGGTACTTCCCTGAGGGCTCGAAGTGCGTGGGGAGTAACAATAACCCCGATACGGCGAACCCGGTGGACGTGCTCCAATGGACCTCTCGCACCGGAGCCAAATCCAGGAATGCGAACTCGGGATTGAGGACCTGGAAGATCTTCGTTGTCTTGCTATGAACGTCAAATAAAAATAATTCGGGGGGTGTAATCGTCGATTGAAAGTCTCCAACAACCGTTTTTCCATCGCTCGCCAACTGCGCGTAGTGAGGAAAGTGCTCGAACGGGAGCTGAATCGAGGACTGCGAATGCCATCCATTCTCTTGTTGAACGAAGAACTCAATCAGGTTCGGCTTCGTCCGCACTCCGATGGTGTGCGTGAGGTCGTTCCAGAACAGGAGAGCACGATCCCTGGTATCAGAGACCTGTGCGGGTATCAACTCCACATCTGCTGTCGAAGGCCGCACCCAGAACATATGACTGCCCGCACTCGTAAAAGTCTTGTGTGCGCGCTCATCCTCTTTGGCCCAACTGCTTCCTACGGGCGAGAACGCAAACGTGATGTATGACATCCCGTCGTCGTTCCAGAGGGGAACCTGTGTTGCGCCGGCAGAGCGGAGCGGTACTGTCGCAGAGTCGTTGGAGAGATGATAGAGAGCCGTGATGACGATGCCCGGTATTCCTGCCTGTGTAGTTGCGTGAACGGTCGGGTCTTCATTCCAGTCCTGTGGCAGGCCCGCACGATTGACGTAGTTAAACAGGAACTGAGATCCGTCGGGAGACATACTCAGATGCAGGCTGACCGAGTAGGGCACCTGCTCGACAGCATCACTGGAAAACGGAAGTCGGATCTTCAGCGGAACCGGCGCGTTCCAATTGCCATTCGAAGAGCGTTTCGCAATGAAAAGGGTTCGCTTCTGAAGATTGCCTGTGCTATCAACGAAGGGCGGCACGCGATAGCCTCTGGCTCGTTGTTCAGGCGTGAACTCAAGCGACTGCGATTCGCGATTGCTCACTTCGGCGGCGAAGACCAGGACCTTCCCCTCGCTATCGATGCTGTACTCTCGGACGTCGTCCTCAGAGTGTATCCAGGCTGTATGCTCGCCGGTCCTGGCATCAAATTCGGCGATTTCGTGACCGGTTGAGGTATTCAGGAGAACAGAAAAGTGTTTCCCGTCGCGTAGCCACTGAATATTGGTGACGGCGGTGGCGGTTGCGAGCAGACGAGGTTGCGCGGATGCGCCTTCTGTGAGGTCTTTCACGAAGAGCTGATCGTCATTGCGGTTCTCGGCGATATTGGGCGCCTTGACGACATATGTGACGTTCGTTCCTTGGCGATTCATGCGGATTGCCCCAGACAGATCGTCTGGATTGAGGGATCGGACCTTCACGCAATCCTCAGCGGTGATCGGGCGCTTTGACTGCGAAAAACTCGTTGCAGATAAAAACAGAAATTGCGCAAGCCCTACTCCGAGGGCCCTGCGGACAAGGCTCTTCATGATCTTCTCCATGTAGGTGCGTGGCGCGTGGCTACGGCGTGATCTAGTAATGAAGCTTCAGCGCGAATTGCATGGAGCGTGGGCCACCTTGCTGGTACTGAGAGGCGAGAGTGCCTAGACTTTGATTGAGCATTTGCGTCGCCTGGCCGAAGGTCGTGTCCGTGAGTGTTGGATCGATGGTTCCGAAGTTGGCTCGATTAAGAAGGTTGAACGCTTCGGCGCGGAACTCAAGTGATAGAGTATCCGTCGGATGAAATTTCCTTCGTGCGGCGAGATTGAGCTGGAACTCCCCCGGACCGCGGACGAAGTTGCGCGGGGCATTGCCGGTGCTTGATGCGGATGGTGCCACGAAGGCGCCCCGATTGATGGATCGGCCACCTGGATATTGAGAGCCATAGAGGTAGATTGGTTGGTTCGGCACCAGGTCCAGACCGCTGTAGTAGGTGTTACCGGTACCGGGATCGACATAGCTGCGCCCTTGCAGTGTGACCGGGAACCCGGCGCGCGCGATCGCCCGGAGGTCGGCTCCCCAGTTGGCCAGGAGCGGAATGATGGACGGGTGTACGTGGGGCGCAGGGAGGTCCCAGCTTACCCCGGCCTGGAAATTGTTGCGCACATCGAAGTCAGAGTTTCCTCGGGTGACGGGAAGCGACGCGTTGTTTGAGCCGAAGTCCAGTGAATGGGACCAGGTGTAGGAAGCCAGTGCCTGAAGCCCATTAGAGATCGATCGCTGAAACTTCGCCTGCAGAGACTGATAACTCGAGGTGATGCCACCCGGAATCAGAATGACGGTGCCGAAGTCCGGGTTCAGCGAATGAAGGGAATATTGCTGCTCCTGGATGAGCCGTCGTCCATTGGAACCCACGTAGGAGAGACCGAAAGCCTGATTCTTGCCGAGGGCCTGGTCAAGGCTCAGATTCCACTCGAGGGTGTAGGGCAGTTGCAGGTGTTGCGGAAACGCGTAGATGGTGCTGCTAGTGTAGGGCGCGGTGACGGACGGGGCAAAATCGACTTGTGAACTTGTGACGGGTAGCGACGAGCCAAAATAACTCTTCACGGCTTGAAAGCCGATTCCGTTGTACCCCTGTGTTGCAAGTTGATTTGCTGTGTCGAAGAATACTCCACCTCCGCCTCGAAGGACAGTCTCCCTGCCCGGACGTTTGTGAACTGTCCAGGCTGCTCCCACCCTCGGGGCGAGGTTGAACTTCGGAGTGTGCCACAGGGGGGTCCCCTGCGGGGCAAGACGGAGAGAACTCGGATCGGCGAAATTGCCGAGGAGGGTATAGGCGTTATTGCCGTGTGCCTCAGTCGGAGGCGGATCGACCTCCCACCGCAGACCAAAAGAAAGATTCACAGCCGAAGATACTTTCCAGTCATCCTGAGCGAACAGCGCGAGTTCCTTGAAGATCGGCGTGGCAGCGACGTACTTGAAGATATAAAGCAACAGCGGGTTGTCGCTCTCTAGAGACGCCCGGCTCGCGAAGTAGGGAAACACATACGGAGACGCCGGGTTGATCGGTGACGTGAGCCGCCGGTAATCACCTCCAAATTTGATCTGGTGATGGCCTAGAACGGTGCTTACGCTGTCGACGAGGTTCCATTGGTCGAGCGAGTTCGAGGTGTTCTCTGCTGAAAGGTAGCTTGTGCCGGTTGAGCCGGTACCGAGCGGAATGCTTAGGTAGAAGAGCGCGTGTGCGGCAGGATAGGCACCGATTCCAAGCGCCTGAGCAAGGTCGGTCGGGGTTGCGCCTCCGAAATCATCGAGGGAAATATGCAGGGCGGCAGTGCTCGTCGTATATCCGAGGCGGAACTCATTCGCCCAGTGTCCGGCGAACTGCGCCGTCGAGCCCCATGTGTAGGTCTGCGTATTGGTATTTTGTTTTGATACCGAAGACAGGCTCCTGCTGGTAGCTGAACTCGGCGAAGTACTGAAACGAAAGAACACAGCGAGGTTTGACCGAAGATTGTGATCGATGCGAACGCTCGTGTTGTCGATCGCACTGGGCGTCGAGTAGGCCTGAATAAATTGCGCGAGGCCGGCGGACGGATAGTCGATGCCATCCGGACTCGGAGCAGGGAAGGAATTCAAGATCGCCTGAAGAACGGGCGATGCGCTTTCGCGCAACGAGGAGTCGGGAACGTATTGAATAGTTGCGGATTGAGGTTGAG
>Ga0068856_100004345_pt1 | contig 14121 bp, 10 predicted proteins | sample KBSCornC62_FD_66595 | JGI IMG/M metagenome (GOLD analysis project Ga0068856, IMG submission 66595) | Corn rhizosphere microbial communities from Kellogg Biological Station, Michigan, USA - KBS Corn C6-2 | ecosystem: Host-associated > Plants > Roots > Rhizosphere > Soil ...
CTCGGCGATTCCGTCGAGCGCGACCTGTTCGGGTCCGGCTTCGGCACCCTCGGTCAGATCCTGAACCCGGGCGGAATCTCGGGCTCGACGATCACGCTGACCACGATCCAGCAGGCCACGAACTTCTACCCGAACCAGAAGGTGGTTCTGGCCGCGACCGAGAACAACGCCGCCCTCCGCAACGCGGGCGCGACGCTGCTCGTTCTGAGCGTCGACATGGACAGCAAGGTGGTCACCTTCACCACGGGCGTCGTCGCCACCATCGCCGCCGCGGCCGTGGGCGACTTCGTCTTCCAGGAAGGCGACAAGACCAACGCCACCGCCATCAAGCTGACCGGTCTCTCCGGCTGGATCCCCAGCACGGCGCCCTCCGTCTCGGAGAACTTCTTCAGCCGCGACCGCTCGGTTGCGCCGACCCTGCTCGCGGGGTGGCGTGTCGACGGGACCAAGCTGAAGCTGACCGAGGCGATCAACCGCGCGGTGACGCGCATCGGAACGCTGTCCGGATCTCGCCCGGACGTGGTGTTCATGAGCCCGAGCAACATGGAACGGTTCATGAACCTGCTCGACAGCAAGGCGGTCTTCTCGAACGTTCAGGGCAAGGGCATCACCCTGGGCTTCGAGGGCATCCGCTGGAACAGCGCCAAGGGGATGCTGACGGTGATGCAGTCGCCGTTCTGCCCCGACGACCACGTCTTCGTGCTCACCTCAAGCTCGCTGACCCTCTACGCGCCTGGCAACAAGCTCATGAAGCAGGCGAACAAGAACGGGAAGTTCGTCGACGTGTACAACGCCGACAGCTCCGAGATCCGGATGCGCTCGCTGGGCTTCAACACCTGCGACGCCCCTGGGTACAACGCCAACATCTCGGTGACGCCCCCCAGCTAAGCCCGACGCTGCTTGAGCCGCGCTCGGAGGGCATCCCGGGCGCGGCCTCGGCGGCGACGAGCCTTCGAAAGGCCAACACACCATGAACAAAGAAATGTTCTCCGGTCAGGCGTCCGAACCGGACCTGATCACGCTGTTCTTCGAGTGCCCGATCGGAGCGGCGGGCGCGCCGGGGACTCCCGTTCGGCAACGAGGCTTCAAGGCTTCGTCTCCGCTCGTGCGCAACTCGGCCGGCAACTACGATCTCTTCCTCGACGAAGGCGTCTGGGAGATTCTCCACGTCACGCCGTACGTCGAGACGAGCGCTGCCGGAGCCGTGACGGCGGGCGCGGCGACGGTTGCTCGCTGCATCGGACGGACGCCGAATGGGGCGAACCCGAAGGTGTCAATCCTCTGCACGAGCGCGCTCGGCACGCCAGTCGCCACGGATCCGGCGAACGGCGACAGCCTGATCGTCAAGGTCATCGTCAAGAACTCGAACGCCTGAGGAGCACCATGATCAGCGGACGCCACCGGCACAAGTTGATCGACGGGCTCGTCATCGCCATGGGCAAGCCCGACTCCGGCCGGGACAAGCCCATGGCGAGCGGCGACGGGGACTCCGACGAGAGCGAGCCCGATGAGGGCACGCCTCGTGAGGAGAAGCAAGACGACGCAGAAACTCTCTCCTGCGCGCGTGACGCCGCGAGGGCGATCGGGGTGGACGACCTCGACGACGACCAGGCGCGCAGCTTTGCCGAGGCGATCAAGAAGATCGCGGGCGGCTATTAGCGGAGGCGTGGCGACCGCCCGGTCTCACAAGGGCCGGGCGGTCTGAGGTTCACCGATGTCATACGCCCAGCGCACAGCCGAGCAGCTCATCGCGTCCGTCAGGGAGGAAGCCAACCAAGAGCTTCCCGCCGGCGCTGACCCGACGAAGGCGTTCGCCACGGACACGGAGATTCTCCGTCGTCTCGTCGAGGCGCAGTACGAGCTCTACGACTTGATGCTGGACGCGGACGAGCATTACAACGCCACGTCGTTCACGTTCTCGGTCGCCGCCGGCGCGCAACTCGACGTCTCGACGCTGCCCACGCCCGGATTCTACCGGATGCTCGGGCTCGACCTGTACACGGGCGGCCAGACGCCGGTCCCGGTGAACCGCTTCGCTTTCGCCGAGCGGAATCGCTGGATCGGCCTCAACCCGGCGGCCACCTACACGCTTTGGTACACGCCCCGGCTGACCGAGCTCGTCACCGGCGGCGGGAAGCTCGATCTCTTCGCCGACAACTACCAGCGCTACCTGATCCTCGGGGCGGCCGCCGCCATCATGGCCAAGGCCGAGGAGTCGGACCCGTCGTCGGTCATCGCCGCCAAGCAGGTGGAGGCCGCGCGCATCCTCGGCAGCTTCAACAAGCGCACCGGCGGCCCGGGGCAGGTCCCGGACATCACCGACGACTACTTCCGGGCGGACTCGTTCGTCGCGGACCGCGTCTACTCGCTCGAGGGGACGCAGCTCACCGTCCGCGGCGGCGGGGCCGGCGGCTCGAACGTCCAGGCGCCCCCGGTCATCACCGGCGCGGCGTTCCTGTTCTCGGTCCAGTCGGTATCCGACCTGGCCGCCTACCAGGATGCACTGCTCACGACGAGCCAGGCCCAGGCCCACGTGCGCGACACGGGCCGCAACTACTGGCTGGAGACGAACACCGGCAACCCCGACGACAGCGCCACCACCGCCAACTACGTCAACGCGCCGAGCGGGCGGCAGTGGGTGGGCCAGTGAGCTACCAGGTCATCCCGCACCCTGACAACGTCATCTTCCGCAACCTGATGGCCGTGAAGGTCGGTCTCGACCGCATCGCCGCGGGGCGCCCCCACGGGTTCGCGCCGGTCATCCACCCGCGGGACGAGATCGTCAATCGGAACCTCTTCCGGCTGTTCGAGATGCTCACGCGGAAGGGAGCGGGCAAGCCGGCGTCGTTCGCGGCTGTCTATCACCCGACGGATCAGATCGTCAACCAGAACCTGGCCGCAATCATGGGGGCGGTGTGAGGGCGTCAGAATGGCGCGAGCGGCGACCGCGTGAACTTGCCGACGTCGCCGTGGAAGCAGCCGAAGAAGGCGATACCGCTCGACGTAGGGTCGGACGCCGCAAGCTGAAACGTTTCGATGGCATCCGTGAACGTGACGGTCAGCGGACCTCCGGGGTTGACCGAGAAGGTCACTGCGCCCGATGGGGACTTCACCTCCTCGACGGGACACGTCGAGCTGTCGATCTCCCACTGGAACTGGCCTCCGATCACGACGTACATCCCTTTGTCGAGCTGCAGCCCGGTCGTTCCATCGGCAAGCGTGCAGATGATCCCGCGCGAGAACGCGGAGACTCCATCGAACGCGAGTACGTCGTAGCACGGGATGTTGCTGTAGGCAGAGAGCCACGCCCCTTTCAGGGGAGAGACCGATGGACGGTCCTGCCCGGCATCCATGCCAGGACCTATGGGAGCCGCGTCACCTCCCCCGCACCCGATGGTGATCGCCGCCACGAGACCGAGGATCAGCACGCTTCGCATTTCCGGATGGTAATGGCGCGGGCCTGGCAGCCGCAAGTCTCCGTCGGGGAGGGCCCGTAGCGTGGCTGTCCTCCAGAAGCAGATCGTCCAGATCCTGCTGAAGGGCATCAATCAAAAAGACCCGGACGCCATCGGCGTGCCCGGCGGTCTCGAGATCGCCGAGAACGTCCGGATCGACCGCGGGCAAGAGGCCGGTTTCGAGTTCGTCAGACGCAATGGCCTGACCCAGGTAGCAGCCCTCGTCCCCAACGCCGGCGGCGGCGGCTCGGGCGGGTTCCGGATGGCGAGCTACGACGGCGGCTTGCTGGCCCGGTCAGCATCCAATGGCTTCCAGCGCTACGTCCCAGGCGTCGGCTTCACCCGCATCCCTCCGGTGGAAACGTTCGTGGAGCGCTCACCTCTCGGCATCTCCCGGCGGGACATCCTCGTTCCGATCAAGGCGGCCGCTGGCACCCAGACGCCCACGCAGTCCAACAAGGACGTCGCCTACTACCAGACGACCGCCTGCTACGTCTGGGTCGACCAGGACGGCGGCGCGCAATACCAGGTGCGCAACGCCGCGGGCGGCGTCGTGATGAGCGGTGTCACCGTGGCGACGGGCGCCAGCAAGACAAAGGTGGTCGTGCTGGGGTCGACCTTCTACGTGTTCTGGAAGGAGGCGAACGCCATCAAAGCGACGACCATCCTGGCCACGAGCCCGTACACGGTCGTGGCTCCGACGACGGTCATCGCGGCGGGCGGTGCGCTCGCCGGCACGGACTACGACGTGATCACCGGCTTCGACTCGACCCACATCGCGTTGCTCTACCGTTCGGCGGCTGGGACGTACGTGCGGTGTCTGCTCTCGACGGCGCTCGCGGTCGGAACGACGGTCAGCGATGCGACGGCGGCCAATCAGCCCGACGTCGCGCTCTGTTGGATACCGGCGGGGGTCCAGCAGGGGTTGCTCTACTACGGCACCCTGAACGCGGCGAACGGGGCGAAGCTTCAGAGCATCAATCAGACCACGTTGGCCATCACCGCCACCAGCAGCGACGCGGGCGCGGTCGTGGCGGGGGTCGACAACATGGCCGGCGGCGTCTACGCCGGCTCGCCGTTTCTGCTCATCGAGTACCACGCGAACGATGCCGCTGGCGTTACCCATCAGCATGTGATGTGGACCGTAGCTTCGGGGGCGGGGAACTCGGGGCCGATCAGCGATGCGTGCGGGCTCGCCTCCAGAGTGGGCTACATCGGCACCGGCTCCCAGGGGCCGTTGGCGGTCGTGGCGCTGGTCTACAAGTCGACCCAGGCGGCGGGATCGGTTGTGGCACCGCAGCAGACGTACTTCCTGGCGGCGGTGAGCCCGTCCGGCGCCACCCGCGCGGGCTCGATCATCGGCAAGGCCCTCCCCGGCAAGGCCGGCGCGCCCACGACGTTCGCTCTGTCGTCGCTGGCTGCCGACGGCTCAGGGGTGCTGCACTTCCTGGGGGCGAACGCGGTGTCCGCTGACACGAAGTCCGGAGCCGTGGTTCTGCAATACGGCCTGTCCGATGTAGCGCTGACCCTGTCTCCGTCGGTTGTCACCGGCGCGCTGGCGTTCGGGGGCGTCTCTCTGTGGCCGGGTTCGAATGTCACGGAAATCGACGCTGCCGGCGACAACAACATCCACGAGCAGGGTTTCGACCTGAAGCCCGAAAAGCTCACTCTCGTCGAGGGCGCGGCGGCGAGCGGATCGATCGTTGCCGGTACCAGGTCATACGTTGCCCGCTGGAAGTGGCTCGACTCCGCTTCGCAGAAATACGTCTCGGCCATGAGCACGCCCGCGCTCATCACCACCGTCAACGCGAACTCGTCGGTCCAGGCGACGCTGTTCCCGCCCGCGGCGGCCACGAATCGCGGCACCATCCAGGTGGAAATCTTCTGCACGCCGGTGGGGGGAACAGGAGACGTCTATTATCGGGTGACGCCGTCGGTTTACGCGGGTGACACGTTCACCAATGGCGTGCTGACCTTCGTCGACCAGCATTCCGAGGCGACGTTGCTCGCCGGGGAGCCGTTCGAGCCGGTGACCGAGCTCGAGAACATCTCTCCTCCAGCCCTGAACGACATCATCGAGCACAAGAATCGGCCGTTCGGAATCGACGCCGAGCAGCCCTGGCGGATCCGCTTCGGCAAGGAGTACACGCCGGGGACGTCGGTCGGATTCACCGACGCCTTCATTGTCGAGACGCCAGATAGCACGGGGCCCACCTACAAGATCATGTCGATGGACGGGCACCTCATCGCCCTCAAGAAAGATACGATCTACGTGTGGGCGGGTGACTTCCCAGACAACACGGGGGCCGGGACGATTCCGAGCGTGACGCAACTTCCCGTCGGAGTCGGGACGGACCAGCCGCGGTCCGTCGTGCTGACCGACCTGGGGATCATCTTCTATTCGTCGAAGCGCGGGTTCTGGCTGCTCAACCGATCGCTGGGAATCGAGTACATCGGGGCGCCCGTCGAGACGACGGCCGCCAATCAGACGGTCTCTGGTGCCACGGTCCACCCGACCTATCCGGAGGTTCGGTTCACCACCGAGGGAGGGACCACCTTCGTCCTCAACACCCACTTCACTCGCGTGGCCGGCGCCCCCGTCTGGACATGGTTTACCGGCCAAGCGTGCGTCCACAGCATCGTCCACCAGGGAGACTGGTACCTCCTGACCAGCGACGGGAAGTTGAAGAAAGAGGACCTGACGAGCTGGCAGGAGAGCGTCGCCTACACGGTCAAGGTGAAGATCTCCGACCTGAATTTCGCTGGAATCGGCGGCTTGGCCCGCGTCTGGCGTGGACAGCTTTTGGGCCAGTGGTACGCTTCTCACAAGGTCAAGGTTTCTCTTTCCTTGAACCATCGAAGTGTCGCGGGCCAGGTGTTCACCTTTGACGCGACGACCGACCCGGATCCGTATCAGCTGGAGTTCAGGCTGAACGCATACGAGAGCAAGCAAACTTCGATGGACATCACGATCGAGGACACGACGGACTTCCAGACGCGAGGGTTCGCGTGGGACGCCCTGATGTTCGTCGTCGGCGTGAAGCCCGGTCTCTTCCGACGCGGGAAGAGCTTCAACATGGTGGGGACCTGATGGCCAAGGCACCAACGACGGTCACGAATCCAGACGGCTCCACCACCGTAACGAGGTACGACAGTTCGGGGAATCCCGACCTCATCACGACCACCGTCACGGCTCAGGACGGCTCGCGGACCGAGACGCGGCAGTTCGCCACCGGCGAGGTCGATCAGCTCAGGTACGGCTCGGACGGGAAGTTCCTAGGGACGATTTCGAAGAACCCAGACGGGACGCTGACGGTCGCGTCGACGAGCGATGGCGCGAATACGAAGACCACTTACAGCGCGGACGGTCAGACGCCGCTCAACCGCCTCACGTACGACCCGGCCACGGGAAACCAGACGACCGACTACCTCAACCCCGACGGCAGCGTCAACCGCACCGAGACGAAGACCGCGCAGCAGATCACGCAGGAGAAACAGGACGCGGCCACCGCCCAGGACGTCGCTCAGAACACCGGCAAGGGCGTCGGGAACTGGTTGCTCAACCCGACCGCCGCCGCCGGTGACATCAAGGCCGGGATCAAGAGCGTCAAGGGTGTCACCGATTCGCTCAACCCAATAGGGACCCCCGGGCTCAACAATCAGACGGTCACCGACAAGCTGCTCGGCGGCGACCACGCGAACGACCCCATCTTCTCGAACGACACCGCGGGCAGCATCCTCAAGGCGATCGCCGGCTACTACGGCCTCGGCGGCTTGACCGGCGGGTCAGGTGCGGGCGGCATCGGCGGGACCGGGACATCGCTCAGCGGCGCCACGGCCGGCCTTGCGTCCGATGTTGCTGCCGCGCGCGACTTGCGGTCGAAGTTCGGGGCGGCGTATGACTCGGCGACCCCCGGCGTGGCTCCGACGATCACGGCCGCGCAGGCGAAGGATCCGACGCTGGCGACCGTCCTCGCGCAGCTTCCGATCACGCAGGCGACAGCTGGCCAGGTCGGGGCCATCCCTCAGGTGGTGGCGCCGCGGATCGGAGCGGCCCCGACGGTCCAGGCGGGCACGGCCACGGCCGGCCTTGCGACCCCGGCTTCGTCGATCAACGTCGCACTGGCGAAGGCGGCACAGGCCCAGGCCTCACAGCTCGACCCAACCCAGCAAGCCGAATGGCGAGACCAGCAAAAGACACTAGCCGGCTACCTGAACGACGCGATCCTGGGGAACGCGCCGAGCGTCGCCGAGCTTCAGCTCCGGGAGGCCGAGCAGCGCCAGGAGGCGAACCAGCTCGGGCTGGCGGCGAAGGCGAGCGGGGGCGGGAACGTCGCGCTCGCGCTGCGCACCGCTGCCAACAACATCGGCCGGCTCAACCAGGGCGCATCGGCTGACGCGGCCCTGTTGCGCGCCCAGGAGATCGCGGCGGCACGCGGCCAACTCGGAGACGTGCTGGGAACGGCGCGCACGGGCGACATCAACATCGCCGACCGCAACGCCACCCTGGCGACGGGCGTGAGCCAGACGAACGCTGGGCTAACGACGGACGTCTCGAAGCTGAACGCTTCCAACCAGACGGATGCGTCGAAGACGCTGGCGCAGTTGCTCACCCAAGCGAATATCGCGAACGCCGGGAACCAGACCCAGGCGAGCGTCGCCAATGCGGGCAACCAGACGCAGGCGTCGGCGGCTACCGCCTCGAACATCACGCAGCTGATGGCGAAGCAGGCCGAGCTCGAATACCAGGCCTCGCACGACAACGCCGGCAACGCCCTGTCGGCGCAGGAGACGCAAGCGAAGCTCGCGACCGACGTGTCCCTTGCCGCTGCCCTCGCCAAGAATACGGCGGACCTTCAGACGCAGAGGCTCAACGAGGAGGCGAGCGCGACGAACGCGAACAACTCGACCTCGACGAACATCAACAACGCGAAGTTCATCAACGACGCCGCCGCTTCGAACGCGACGAACACGCTGACCCAGCGGCAGCTCGACGAGAAGACGAAACAGGACGCCGCCGCCAACACGCTGGCGGCCGGAACCCAGACCATCCAGGGCGGATCGGCGGCCGCCGAAGCGGCGGCGCGCGTGGATGCAGCCAATCGGCAGGGCCTCGCGGCGCTCGGGACCGGGCTCGCGACCCTATTCAAAGGATCGTCCGGCACCAGCGGAAGCGGGAACGCCCCCAACTACGACAGCAACCAGTCCCCGTCGATCGATTTCGACCAGGGGACCACGTCAGACCGCCGCGCGAAGACCGACGTCAGCGACGGCGAGGCTGCGGCTCAATCCATCCTCGATGCCATGAATCCGAAGTCCTTCCGCTACAAGGACGACGTGCGCGGTCCCGGCGTGAGTCCGGGGAAGAAGACCGGCGTCATGGCCCAGGACCTCGAGCGGTCCCCCGCGGGCAAGTCGCTCGTGAAGGACACGCCCGGCGGCAAGGTGATCGACGGCGCCGGCAGCACGGGCACGCTGATGGCGATGCTGGCGACGCTCAACAAGCGACTTGACCGCGTGGAGGGACGACATGCAGCATAGGCGACGGCATCCTGGATTCGGCCAGCTCTACCGGGCGGCCGCGGGCGAGCGAGGCACGGACGACAGTCAGGGGCCGCCCCCTGGCCAGCCGTCGCTCCGGGAGGCGTTGGCGACGCGCCGGCCATCGGCGATCGACGCCCCCCTGTCTCCCGCCACATCTCCCCGCCCGGCGGCGCAGAGCGCGGCCCTCGCCACCACCGTGGCCGGGCAGCAGCAGGCCGCGGGACCTTCGAACGGCTCCCAGGCGGCCCCGCCCATCCCGTCCCCGCCCGCCGCGGCGGCGATGCCCGCGCCCCCGCAGCGTGCCTATCCGATGCCGGCCCCGGGAGGACAGCCGCCGGTGTCTGGCTTCTGGGGCGGCGATGGCGGGAACGTGCTCGTGACGCAGCCAGGTGCCATGCCGGCGGGCCCGGCCGTACCGGCTCTGGGAGGTCCTGCCACGCCGGCCGTGCCTGCCATCTCGGCGCGCCCCGAGACCGACGACGAGTACGTCGCGAGGTTCATGCCGCCCGGGATGAGCCAAGCGAGCCCGTTCTACGCCATGCAGCGCGACGCCATCCTGGCGCGGCGGGCCGTCGAGGCCAACCCGGCGAACCAGGCCGCCATTCAGCGCCAGAGCGACGAGGCCAACGCGCTCCGCGCGGCACAGACCGCGTCGATGGGCATGTTGACCGGGACGCCGCAGTTTTCGTCCGGCGTGGCTGACCCGGCGGCGGCCTTCCAGCAGTTCGAGCAGTCCGGGTACACCGGCTCGCAGGCCCTCGCCGATGGGTGGCTGACCGGGGTCGGGACGCCAGGGTGGCAGAATCAGGCGACTCCTGCCGCGCCAGCAACGCCCGGAGGACCCAGCGGGCCGGCCGTACCGGCGACGCCCGCAACGCCGGCGAGCGCGCCGGACCCGTACGCTCCCCCCGGCTACACCCCGGGCGTGGCCGCACCTGGCCCCGCCTCCTCACCGACCCCCGGCGCCGGCACCGTGGTCGACACCCAGCGGACCCAGCAGGGCGCCCCGCCCGCGCGTCAGCCCGCGCCAGCCCCCGGCGCGCCGCCCCCAATGCGGCCGCTCTCGAGCTACTTCAATCACCTGAACCGGGCGGCTGGCGGATGATCGATCCCGAGGAAGAGGAGGACGCGCCGATCGCGCCGGAAGCCCCGGAGGCGCCGGCGGCAGAAGAGCAGGAACCTTCGCCCGCGCCAGGCGGGACCACGCTGGACGACGCCAGCCTGGCAGAGGCTCTCCTGTCCGCGCCGCCCGCGGCGGGGGAGTCGGCAGCGCCCGCACTGCAGCCGATCCCGGACCTGACGCCCACCGTGGCGCCCCAGGGAGCCGCGCCGACGCCGCCCCCCGGCGCGCGCCAGAAGTTCACGCGAACGGTCCAATCCCCAGAGGACAAGGCGATCGCCGGCGACCAGGCGAAGCTCACCGAGGCGGCGGTCACCGCCGAGCAGAACAAGTCCTCCGTCGAGCAGGCACGGATCCGGGACGAGCAGAAGTTCCGCGCCGAGCAGACCGCCCAGGCGCTCGAGCACCAGAAGCACCTCGACGAGCTGCTGAAGGAGCACGACCAGAAGATCGACGCTGCCCTCCAGCGCCAGCAGAACTACTTCGACGATGCGCGCGCCAAGTCCTACGAGCAGGTCATGGGCCCGAGCCTTGGAAATCGCATTCTCGGCGCGCTCGCCGTGAGCCTCGGGGGGCTGGGCGGCGGGCCGAACCAGGCGCTGCAGATCTACGACGACCGGATGAAGCGGGCCTACGCCGAGCACCAGGCCCAGATTGAAGGCGCCTGGAAGATCTACGAGGCCCAGGGCAAGAACGTCGCCGGGGCCCGCGAGGGACGAGAGCGCGCGCTCGAGGATGCGCAGCTCCTCCAGGCCGCGCGCCACGAGGCTGCAGCGGACCAGCTCGTCCAGTTGAAGTTGGGCCAGGGCGTCCCCGCCGAACAGGCGCAGGCGGACGCGAACGTCGTGGCCATCCGTCAGAAGGCGCTGGACATCCGGCGGGACGTCGCGAAACAGGCCCAGGACAAGATCGAGTGGGACACCTACGGGAAGGCCCGGGGGGCGGGGGGAGGCGGTGGCGCGAAGGGTGGACTTTCAGAATTGCTCGCGATGAAAGAGCGGGGCGAGCCGGACAGCAAGATCGCCGCGCGCGCCGAGGAACTCCACATCGCCCCCAAGGTTTGGGGCCCCGCCGTCAAAGAGGTCCGCGTCGGCTCTGGACAGGAAGCCCGCCTCGGGCTGGCCGGCGACAAGCAGGTCACGAAAGAAGCCGGCGAGTGGGCGAAGGCGAACGGGCTCACCCAGATCGAGAAGCAGCAGCGCGAGCTCTCCGAACTCCAGAACACGCTCAAGAGCAACCCATCGAACCCGCTCGCCCAGGCGCTTGCCGTCGAGAAGGCAGTGTCAGCGGCCCGCGGCGGCGCGGCCAGCCGGAACGCCCTCGACCTCGCCCTGCATCACCTCGGCGGCTCCGTCGACAACTTCGAGGGCGTCATCCAGAAGTGGCGTGACGGGCAGCTCAGCGAGGGCCAGCGCAAGAACTTCACCGACTTCCTGAACAGCCAGATCTCCACCGCGCGCGCCGCCGGCAAGGAGAAGTACGACGCTTTCGAGAAGTACGTTCAGGACGCGCCGCCGGACAAGCGGGAGGGCCTTCTCGCGAGCCGGGGGAAGCTGTTCTCGGGCATGCTCGGATACGGCGAGGGCGGGGGAGGCACGAAGCCAGCCGGCGCACCGCGTGCCCCGGTGTCGGTCCCGGCCAGCGCTGGTGAGGCGGCCGACAAGCTCGAGCGGGCGAAGGCTGCCGTGAGGAATCCCAGCCTGAGCCCGACCCAGAAGGCAAAGGCTCAGGCCTACATCGACGAATACGTGAGACACACGGGGGCGCTCGGTCGCTGATGGCTGACGAGTGGGAACAGGACGACGCGGCCCCGGCGCCGGATGACGACGAGACCGGCGAGGGCCGGCCGGCGTGGCTCGACAAGGGCCCCCCGCGCGCGGCGCCCGCTCAGACCTCAGCCAAGGACGAATGGGACCAGGACGACGCCGCGCCCGCGCCGGTGTCGCCCGCGGCCGCGCGCCGCTTCCCGGACGCCAAGGGTGAATCCGACGCGCTGGCTGCCGACCTCGCCGCGTCCCAGGCCCGTTCACGTCGAGGACTGCTCGAGCGCGCCAAGGACACCGCCGCCGGCATGCGGGACACCGCAGTCGGCGGGGCCAGGGCGGTTGGGACTGCGGTCATGCACCCGCTGGACACCATCCAGGACCCGGCGCGCCGCCGCGAGTTCGAGCGCGGGCTCTCGGACATGATCACGCTGGGCTATGCTGAGAAGGCGGGAAAGGCGGCCGAGAGATACTTCTCGGCGCCAGATTCCGAGGGGGATAGCTGGGGCACGAAGATCGACAAGCGCGCGGCGCGGGCCCTTGGCCTGGCCAACCCGGACGATGGGCTCGCCGCCAATGAAGTTTCGGATCGCGAGCAGGCTGGAGACTTCCGCTCCCTGGGGCGCATCGTGGGCATGGCCGCCCCGGGCGCCGGGTCCGTCATCGCCAAGGGAGCCTCCCGCGTCGTCGCCCCGGTCTTCGAGGGGGCCCAGGCTGCCACACGCGCCGGAGCGGCCGCGCTTGGAGCTGGGAAGGGGGTGGCCGGCAACGCCATCGCCGCCCCGGTGACGGCGGCTCTTTCGGCGAACGCAGCCGGTGACCGCGCGGGCGCCGCCCTGGACGCGCTGACGGACCCCGTCGGCCTGGCCATGTCCGCCGCCGGCGGCGCGGTGGCCGAGCCAGTCGCCAAGAACCTCGTGGGCAACGCCAAGAGCCGTGCCACGAAGGACATTGCCAACGACATCGTGGCAGCCGAGGGCCCGAAGGCCCGCGTCACCGACCAGAAGAAGATCGCCGAGGTGAACGACCGGATCTTCGAGATGACGAAGGAGCACCCTGAGCTCCGCCAGGTCTGGCGCGAGCCGGCGGAGAAGGCGCTCCCGAAGATCGCCCAGGTGAAGGACAGGATCGCAGAGCCCCTGGACGCCTTCTATGACGCCGTGGACCAGAAGACCGGCGGCGGCATCCGCCTCGGTGACATCGTCGACGACTACCGCAACAAGGCCAAGGAGCTTCGGAAGACGCGCCAGGGCATCGAGGATGCCGACCGGCTCGACAAGCTGGCCGACCAGGAGCTCGTCGCGGCCCGCGCGCGCCAGGGCGCCCAGTTCGACCCCAAGGCGCCCATCAACGCGGAGGGGACGACGGCCGGGCAGCAGCTCGAAATGCTCGAGAAGAGCGCGGCCCGCGCGCTGGCGAAAGGCCAGAACGACGTCGTTCAGCAGCTGCAGAGCGAGGCGGACCGGATCCGAGAGATGGCCTCGAAGGACGGGAACGTCAACCTCGACGAGCGCATCCCGACGAAGGACTTCCGCGCGAACGTGACGGCCCTGCACAAGACCGCCGATTCCGTGATGGGCGGGCTCGAGGGGACTCCGAGGCACGAGGCCCTATCGCGGCTTTACGACGAGGGTAAGGCCATCATCGACAAGCACTTAGACGGCAGCGGCGTCGATCCGAAAGTGCTGACTGAGATGCGCAAGATCAACAACGAGTATTTCCTTCTGTCGCGCGCCGAGGAGGCCATCAAGTCGCGAGACTGGAAGGAGGCGAACCAGCACAGCGGGTTCCACCTACCGCACTCGGCCAAGGCTGCGATCGCCGCCGGCGGGGCCACGCCGCTCGTCACCTACGGGCTCATGCACCCGTCGCACATCCCGGCCCTGGCGGCCGGCGCGGCGGCTACGGCAGCGCTAGGGAAGGGCATCCCGGCGGTCACGTCCCGCGTCAACTGGAAGCTCGCGAACCTCGACCCCGCGGCGGCCGCCGGCGCCGTCGAGCGCATCGCCCCGCGTCTGGGTGGCGAGATCGGCGCGCGGGCCGGGGCGGGGGCGGCCGACCAGCACCACGATCGGGCCCTCGCCCAGCTCATCGACGGGGCCTCCGCGGGCGGTGACGCCGACCAGCTTCGCGCGCGCGCCGCCGCCGAAGGCGTCGACCAGGCTACAATCGAAGCCGTGCTGAGAAAGTTCGCCCAGCAGCAACAGGTGGCGCCGTGACCGACCCGTCTGCCATCAAC
>Ga0068856_100004349_pt1 | contig 14117 bp, 11 predicted proteins | sample KBSCornC62_FD_66595 | JGI IMG/M metagenome (GOLD analysis project Ga0068856, IMG submission 66595) | Corn rhizosphere microbial communities from Kellogg Biological Station, Michigan, USA - KBS Corn C6-2 | ecosystem: Host-associated > Plants > Roots > Rhizosphere > Soil ...
GCCGCATTCGCACAACCATCCATCTCCGCCTGCAAAAGAACATCGGCTCAGACGCCTTCGAACGAACAAAACGTACTCTGATCCAATGCCTTGGCGCACTCGGCGGCGCAGAAGCCATCCGCGCTCGTCGGGTCAAACAGCCAACCTGAACGCGGTCCGCACAAAACACCGAGGGCGCCACCATCGTTCGGCGGCGCCCCTCAGTGTCGCGTTGCATCTTTTTAGACTATGTGACCGAACTCCAGCGATTGCATCTCTTCCAACTCCCGCTTCAACTGGTCCATCTGCTTATGGTCAAACCCAAACGGCTTCCCGTCGAACTGCTTCTGCCACTCCTGCATCTGCTTGTTCAGCTCATCCATCTGCTTCGAACCAACGCCGAAGTTCTCGTCCTTGAACGCATCCCGAAGCTGATCAGCCTGCTTGCGGAACTCCTCCACCTGCTCCGGGCTCATCTCCAGATTCCAGTTCGCCATGCCTTGCGCCAGCTCCCGCGCAGCGTCAATATCCGCAAACGCCATCAACTGGCAATTCTCATCCGGGAAAAGGTCGTCGAACTCAACCTCGCCCTTCTTCTTCGAATCCACCAGCAACGTCAGCGTCTGTTGCTTCTTGTCGCGCAGAACCGTAACCGCAACCGTCTTGCCCTGGTTGGCCCGCATCGCGCGGTCCCAATCGGAAACCGTGGCGATGTTCTCCGTGCCCACCTTCACGATTACGTCAAATGCCTTCATCCCTGCGGCAGCAGCCTGGCTTTTCCGTCCCACCTGCTTCACCATCAGCCCATTTTGCACGCCGAGATAATCCGCCATCTGCGCCGTCAATGGCTCAACCAGCGCGCCAACCTTCAGCGAACTGCTCCCCACAAACGGCATATGGAATCCGCCCGGCAGGGGAGCATCTCCGCCACCGCCGCCGAAAATTCCAAGTCCAGTCGCCGGCGAGCTGATATCGCTCCCGCTGTTCAGCTTGTTCCAGATATCCGTGTCCAGCTTTTTGCGGTCGACAAGTTGTACTGCCAACGTCTGCGTCGCACCGTCCCGGCTGATCACCAGCGCGATCTTCCGGCCCGGCGGAATCTCCCGCATCATCCGCCCGAATGCCTCAGCGCCTTCCACCGCCTGCCCATTCACCTCGAGCACAACATCGTTCACGCGCAGACCAACCTGCGCTGCCGGCGCGTCGTGGTCTATCAACGTGATCACCGCGCCCCGGGCGTCCTTCAGTTTCAATTTGTTTGCGGATTCGTTGTCGACGTCTCCCACCAGCACGCCGAGATATCCCTGCGCAGAACCGGAGTGCAGCAGGGGATTAGGTTCATCGACAATTTGTGAAATGCGCGTAAGTTGTGCTCGCGCCGCATTCGGCGCGAGCAGGATTGCGGCTCCTAGTAAAGCGACTCCGACTTGGATGGTAGGCCTCATAATTTTCTTCCTTAGTGTTCCTTCATCCAGGTCCACACTCTGTATGGACGGTGCAGTAGCCTGAAAGTAAGGGTTGTTCAACAGCACAAAGCTGCTGAGTTACTGAATCTCCGGAGCCCGGCTTAGAACCTGCCGGGACACGGTGCGGATTTGAGGATTATGGTCTGAATTTGCAACCGTTGACAACACCTGTCTTACGCTCGTATCCGCCTCAACCGGCTCCAATATGGTGATCGCTGCCGTCCGGATCCGCGCATCGCCGTCGTTCAGCAGTGCTTCCAGCACCGCATCCCGAACCCGCATATCTTCCGCGACATAAGGCTGCAAGCCCTCCAGCGCCTTCTCGCGAACCGCTACGCTCTTGTCATAGCGCAACGCAACCATCAGGGCATCGCGAATGCCTTCGCCCTGACACCCATGCCCCGCCCGGCACTCTGCTGCAAGCAGCCCTACTGAATCGTCACGAACTCCCGGTGACGTCGCGTTTTCTGAGGCCAGCATCAGCAGCTGCCGGATTCCCGGATCATCAAGCGATCCCTGGATGTGCTGCGGAACAAGCTGGTTATACGTGACGTGAATGATCTCGCTATTCGGCTCGCGCTCGATGCTCGATATGTTTGCAATCTCGGCAGGAGCTGTGTCTCGCGAGTGCTCAAGCTTGGCCTGGGCCGCAGCCGCCCGCCCCGCATTATGCGCCGTGCGTGCAGCGGCATACTCGTACCCGCCCAGCGTTCCCGCTCCGGCGCCCACAATCAGCAGCAACACCGCCGCCACCGGCGCAGCCTGCAGGCTCGAGAAGTTGTTTACGATGCGCTGGCCCACCCGCTCATACCACCGCTTCGGCGGAATCGCATCCAGCGACTCCTCCAGCCGCATTCGCGACCGTGCTATGAAATTGGGATCGGGCTCAACCACCGGATACGCCGTGGCCAGCGTCTTCAATGCCAGCAGTTGCTCGCGCTCCTGGCTACAGTCTGTGCATGCCGCAAGGTGCCGGTCGAGTTCGTGCCCCTGTTCATCGGGTAGCTCGCCGTAAGCGGCCAGCACAATGCGCTCGTGTGCAAGTTCGCAATTCATCTCGTTACGTCCTTACGCCTCAAAGTAGTGCTACAACCCAGTCCCAAACAGGGACCTACCGCAATCCCGCCAGTTGAGTTCTCAACTTCTTTGTCGCTCTGAAGAGCGTATTTTTGGCGGTTTCTTCTGTCGTATTCAACATCTCTCCGATTGTCCTCAGGCGGAGACCCTGGTAATGCTTCAGTTCAAAAACCATCCGCTCCCGCGGCGTCAGCTTGCTCAGCGCTACCTGGATCCGCTCACCCAGAACCTTGCGATCCAGTTCTTTTGCAGGATTCGAAAACGACCGGTTGTCCGATACCGATGCCAGCACATCGATCTCATCGCCGGAGTGATCCACCACAACCGCCTGATCTTCCCGGCGTGTCTTCTTCCGCCGCAACTGGTCCAGGCAGAGATTCGTCACAATCCGGTAAATCCACGTGTAGAACGAGCACTCAAAACGGAAATTCCCGATATAGCGGAACGCCTTCAGGAACGCTTCCTGATAGATGTCTTCGGCATCGTGCTCCGAACCGGTCAGGTGCAGCGCCAGCCGCAGAACCTGCTGCTCATACTGGCGCACCAGGGCATCGAACGCCGCCCGCGATCCGGCCTGCGCCTCGCGAATCAGTTCCATCTCCGGCGCCCGCGCCTGTAGCCGCTCCTGCGCGCGATCTGGTCCGTCCATTGCCCTCGAAGCCATACCTGCCGAAGATTGTACAGGTCTTTTGGCCGGCCACGTCAAAGCTCCAGCAACTGCATTCGGCGATGAAGGGTAGCTCAGAGCATCCGTAGCCATCGAGGGTTTTTCTCCAGTAATAGAGACGTACTCGCATTTCCGTAGACGGACGACAAAGGCGTTTGTGAGCCGTACTTTCGTTGAGCAAGCCGGCCCAATGTGACGAAGGTCCTCATGCCGGCGGCTCAAACCCGCCCACCCCGCCTTCAGCCCAGTCGTTACACTAGCTACACATGAGTCCATCCCTCTTTCCTGAGTCAGATCCAACCGCCGCCTCCGGCTGGTTCACCGCCCACTGCGATGGCGGATCCCGCGGAAATCCCGGTCCGGCCGGCTACGGAGCGGTCATCGAAGACCCGCAAGGCCGAATCGTCGCCCGTCTCAGCGAATTCCTCGGCATCCAAACCAACAACTACGCCGAATACAAAGGCCTGCTCGCCGTCCTGACTTGGGCCGGCCAGAACTCCGCCCGCCAGCTCCGCGTCGTCTCCGACTCCGAACTCATGGTCAAGCAGATGAAGGGGCAATATAAGGTCGCCAGTCCAGTCCTTCGCCCCCTCTGGGAAGAAGCCAAACGGCTCTCGCGCCAACTTGATCGCTTCGAGATCAGCCACACCCTTCGAGGCGGCAACAAGGAAGCCGATCGCCTCGCCAACGAAGCCATGGACAAAGGCATGGGCCGTACTGGCGCCCCGTCCTCAGCGTCGAGTCCCATGAATCCCCCGCAGAACAGCAAGCCCTCGTCACCACCCTCCAAAACCGCCGCAACTCAGCAGACCCTCGATGGTTACGTCAAAAACGGTGTTGTCCATTTGCTCGAAGGTGACCTGCCTGAGGGTACTTTCGTCAAGATCATCAAAAAGTAGTTCTTCTCACATTCAGAGCCCATACCACGTCCAACATGCTTTAATCCAATAAGCATTCTGCGTCGCTGCTGCTTTTTTCCTCCCCCGGGTCTGTTTTGCAAGCCTTGGCCCACTCGTACGTTCTGAGAAATTTCGGAGGAAGAATCAATGGAACTACGGAAAGCCGTTTCATTGCGCAAGCTTTTCCTGCTCGCGATTGCAGTCTGCTGTATATCTGTAGCCGCCCTCTTTATCGCCGCATGCAGCAGCATGAGAGGAACGGTCGACACGGGCATGGCCAAGATCAACGTCATGGTCAGCGACCCAGCAACTTGCGCCACCCCCAACGGACCCTTCTCTCACGTCTTCGTCACCATCACTGACGTGCAGGCGAACCTGAGCTCTTCCGCTGGGCCCAACGACAGCGGCTGGGTCGACCTTACTCCAAGCCTGAAAACCGCGCCCAAACAGGTTGACCTGCTCGGTCTCGCGAACAACCAGTGCTTCCTCGCGTCCCTGGGCGACACGCAGCAGCTTCAGGCCGGCACGTACCAGCAGATTCGCATCATCCTGGCCAGCGACAGCACCAGCATCACCAGCAACAGTTGCGGCAACGGATCGGCCAACTGTATCCAGCTCAACAAGGACTCGAGTTTCCACACCCTCAATCTCTCCAGTGAAGCTCAGACCGGCATCAAAATCCCCGCCAGCCAGATCGCCGGAGGAGGCCTCACCGTTGCGGCGGGAAAGACCACTGACCTCGACATCGACTTCCAGACTTGCCAGTCGATCGTGAAAGAAGGCAATGGCCAGTATCGCCTCAAACCGGTGCTTCATGCTGGAGAGGTCAGCACCGTCTCCGCCTCCATCAACGGCAGCGTTATCGACGCCTCAACGGGCAAGCCCGTTGCAGGCACCGCATGGGTCGCCGTCGAGCAGCCCGATGGCTCCGGTGTTGATCGCGTCGTGCAGTCGCTCATTGCAAATACCGACGGGACCTTCGTCTTCTGCCCGCTTCCTGCCGGCAACTACGACATCGTGATCTCGGGAATGCGTACTGCCGATGGCGCTCTTTATGCGCCTACCATCATCACCGGCGTTGCCGTCGGCGACACCACGGGCGCGGTCAAGCTGAATGCACCCACTCTCGCGGCCGCAAGCTCCTTCGCCAATCTCACCGGTCTTGTCACCTCGTCCAGCAATGCCAGTCCGGCAGCGCCGATCGCCATTGACGTAACGCTGACGGCGCTCGCAACCGTGAACGGCAAAATCTACACCATCCCGCAGCAGCCCGCGGCCACTCCGTTCTACGGTGTCTCCCAAGTTGTCACCACGGTCGCAGGTCCAGTCGGCACTCCGCCCGCAGCCTGCCCCGCCGGTACCGACTGCATCAACTACTCGCTTCCGGTTCCCTCGACCGGAGCATGGATCGGCGCGTGGTCTGCATCCGGCGCAACACTCGCTCAACCCGCTCCATTGCCAAGCTACGCAGTCGACGGAATCACGACCAGCACCTGCACTGCTTCGGACGTGAATTCCAACCCACCGCTGGCGCTCACCGGCACAGGCCCCTTTACCAGCGTCGCGATCACCCCCAACGTCGCCTTCACCGGCTGCCAATAGATTCTCCCGCAACCCTGAACCAAAAATGGCCGGAGCCCCAAGCTCCGGCCATTTTTCTTCGTTGCGAGCTTCATCCGCGAGGTTCCCGTCAGCACAAAGTCAAGCCCTCTCCTCCCGCTATTGGCACCAAGCCCCTCATTCCATTCGGAAAATTCCACTCGCCCGTTTTGCAAGGTATTACATCTCCGCGCCGCACAATTAAGGTGTAGCCAAATCTCGCTCGTAATCGACACCAAAACGACGTTTTTTAGTCACTACTTACTACCCACTGCCCACAAGGAGAACTCCATGCCAACCGAATGCGCCGACACCCTCTCTTCCGGCCAGAAATGTCATCCGCGCGAGAACGAACCCCTCATGCTCCCTCCACTCTCCGATAAATGCGCAATCCTCGTCGCCGTCACCGAGGTCATTCGCGCAGCCAGCGAGCGCCGCATCAAGTGCTCTGAAGCCAGAACACTCCTCATGGGTCTAAAGTTCGCCTTCCGCCTCATGACCGAAATCGACGAGACCTCTACCAGCGAATTCGAGAGCCGGCAGTACCCGGAACCCACTCAACAAGAACCCACTCCCAAATCAGCCGACCCGGCCCGCCGGAACGGCACCGCACTCACTCCCGACGAATTCGATCAATTCACGCATCTCCTGCAGAACGCCACCGTCCAGCAACTCCGCCATCAAGGCGAAGGCTCGGCCCGGAAGAGCGTCGCAGGAATCGCCGTCAACGACCAAGCCATAGCCACCCTCGCCGCCTCAAGTGCCCCACGGATGCAGCAGAGACCTCGAGCCCTCTGAATGACAGCTCTCATGAAACCGAGGCAGCAGAGACGTTCTGTCCTCTGAACCTCCCGTCCCTCTGCATTCAAACGGAGGGAGCAGAATCCGCTAAGCCCTTTAGTTTCTATTACGTTTTAGTTAAACCATTTGTTTTCTATTACGTGACAAAAACCGCACGAAGAAATGTTGCCAAACCGGGGTACGCGCTGAAGCTGGCCTCCAGAGTTAACCAGTTCAAAATCTATTAGGTAGATAAAAATACGAGCAGAGTACAGGTGGGGGAGTTCTCCGAGCATCAGCCCACGGGTCAACCGTCCAGCCTCTCGGCCAGAAGTTACAAAAGGTCTTATCTTCCTGTTGCATACGAAACCGCAGCCATCTAAGATGCGTCAATCAAACGATAATGCCGCACGCCGTCGCATCCTCGCCGTCTGTCATCACCCCTCCGGTCCCTCCGCGTCTCCGGCTGGCTAAGCTCTGTGTCGCCATCCAGGGGAGTTCTCCGGTTGAGTTGATGGATCGCGCCGAAGCAGCATGCAGGAACTTCAAATTCCTGGAGTTGCGCCTCGATTCGCTCTCCAAACCCGCCAACGCCCTGCCACACATCAAGCAGTTTCTCGCCGAGCATCGCGACGTAACGCTCATCGCCACCTGCCGCCGCAAAGCCCACGGTGGCTCCTTCGACGGCCCCCTCGCCGCCCAGCTTGAAATCCTCACCAAAGCGGCGCAGTGCGGCTGCCAGATCCTCGACCTCGAAGTAGAATCCGCCGAAGAGGCCAAGTCGGTTCAGATCGCCAAGCTTCGCTCCGCCGGAGCAGCCTTGCTCGTCAGTTTTCATGACTTTACCCGCACCAAAGCCCTCAAAGAGGCAGCCGATCGCATTGATGCGTTCAAACCCGACTTCGTGAAGGTCGTCTCCACTGCCCGCACTCTGGCCGACAATATAGCCGTCCTCCGCCTCATTGAAGACCGTTCCCTCGCCTCTCAAATCGTCGGCATCGCGATGGGAGAAGAAGGCCTGGTCAGCCGGGTTCTCGGTCCGCGAGCTGGGGCCGCTTTCACCTTCGCGTCCTGGTCTGAAGGCTCTGAAACGGCACCCGGTCAGATCGCGGCCGAAACTCTTCGCGACCTGTACCGCCTCGAGCATCTGGACCCCGCGACCCGCATCTTCGGAGTCGCCGGGAACCCCATCAGTCATTCCCTCTCGCCGCTCCTGCACAACGCCGCCTTCCGCCGCGAGGTCGTTAACGCCATCCTGCTCCCCCTCAAAGCCAAGTCCGTGCAGGATCTGCTCACGCTGGCGCTCGAATTGCCCCTAGCCGGATGCGCCATCACCATGCCGCTCAAGACAGAGGTCCTGCCACACCTGGCCAACATGGACCCGCTCACCTCCAGGATCGGAGCCTGCAACACCCTCCGTATGGGCGCCGATGGCAAGCTTTACGGATTCAACACCGATGTCGCAGGCATCGTTCGCCCTCTCGAACGGCGCCTCCGCCTCAAGGATGCCCGCATCGCCGTCCTCGGTGCAGGAGGAGCGGCCCGCGCAGCAGTCTTCGGACTGGTCGCGGAGGGTGCCGAAGTCCTCGTCATCAACCGCACCCACGAGCACGCCGTCACGCTGGCTCGTCAGGCAAAAGCAAAGTCCCTTAAACACGAACTGCTAGCCAAGCAGCGCTTCGACGTAATCATCAACGCAACTCCCTGCGGTATGGCGGGAACCAAGCAGCCCCTGCCCATCGCCGAAAACGAGCTCAATGCCGGACTCGTCTTCGACATGGTCTACAACCCGCTCGAAACCCCTCTGTTGAAACTCGCGAAATCCCGTGGCATTCCGGTCGTCACCGGCCTCGAGATGTTCGTGCAGCAGGGTGCGCGCCAGTTCGAAATCTGGACCGGCAAGCCCGCGCCCGAGTCGGAGATGATGAAGGTCGTCGAGCACGAACTGCGCAAGCGCGTCGAGGCATCCGCAAAAGAACCCGCGCCCTCCAACGGCCGCAGCAAAAAGTCCTGAACTAAACCTCCTTCCAACCTCCTCGACCGTCAAACTCTCAGCAATAGGCCCATTTGCAAACACTTCCCCGTGCCGTTTAGGTTGAGAGTGCCAGATGATGTCTTCCCCTGAGGTCCTTCGGCACACGCGCGGCAACTGCCTCGGGGTCGTTTTCTGCTCGCTGGCGTTGCTCCTTCTGACCTCGACTCTCTCCGGTTGCGGATACTGGATCAATCCCAATGCTGTTGTGCCATCGGGTCCCGGCACTCCCAGCCAGAGCGGTTCCGTCACCATCTCGCCAACCTACGTCGCTCTTTCGCCCGGACAGAAATTCCAGTTCACCGCGACTTCCTCCAGCGGAGGTCAGATCGAATGGCTCGTCAACAGCACCGTTGGAGGCAAGCCCGAAACCGGCCAGGTGGACACCTCCGGCAACTACACAGCCCCCTCGGTTGTATCGCAGGGCATCAATCTCTCTGTCACCGCCGCCCTTACCTCCTCCCCCATCCAGAACTACGCAACCGCCATCGTCGCCCTTCTTCCCGCCGCCCAGGTCTCATGCCCCGACGCTACCGGCAGTCCGCTCGTCGCGGCGTATTCTCTGAATCTTCCGTCTTCCGGAAAAGTCTCCGTCGAATTCGGGAAGACCACCGATTACGGCCGAAGCACATGGCAGGTACCCAGCGGCCCCAGCGGTGGACCCGTAAAAGTGCTCGTCGCCGGCATGATGGGCAATACGCTCTACCACATGCGCGCCCGGGCCACGCTCGACAGCGGCGCCACCTACACTGACGCCGACCACACCTGCACCACCGGCACACCACCACCGACTTCCCCTGTCCAAGCCACCACAACCAGCGGAGCCACTCCTCAGCCCGGGATTGAGATCTGGAACACGGCCGTCCCCTCCAACGTCATTCAGGCTTTTGCCACCGATCTGCAGGGAGACGTGATCTGGTCCTATCTTTATAAAGGCGCGACAGTCGACCTCATTCAGGGTATTCAACAGTTGCCCAATGGCGACATGCTGATGCTCATCTCCTATCTCTCGTCTGTATCAGTCAACGGCACTCTTGGCCTGGTTAACGACATCCGTGAGATTGACCTCGCCGGAAACACCGTTCGCGATATCAGCATGGATCAACTCAATCAGAAGCTTGCCGCCTCGAGCCTCCGCGACGCAGACGGCAATGTCTACCAGTTCAAAAGCTTCCACCACAGCGTCGTTGCGCTGTCCAATGGCCACTGGGTCATGCTCACCGCCTATAACAAGAGCTACAGCAACCTGCCCGGCTTCCCCGGAACCACCTCCGTCATCGGTGACGCCATCGTCGACATCGACCAGAACGGAAATCCCGATTGGGTCTGGAACACCTTCGACCACCTCGACATCAACCGCCATCCGATGAACTTCCCCGACTGGACGCACTCCAACGACATGGTGTACTCCAGCGACGACCACAATCTGCTGCTCTCCATCCGCCACCAGAACTGGATCATCAAAATCAACTTCTTCGACGGCCAGGGATCCGGCGCCGTGATGTGGCGCCTTGGCGAAGGTGGCGACTTCAAACTCATCGGCGGTACCGACCCCACCGACTGGTTCTACGCGCAACACGGGCTCAGCTTCTTCTCACCCAACACAACCGGCATCTTCCGTCTTGGCTTGATGGATAATGGCAATGACCGCATCTTCCCCACCGGCCAGGTATTCTGCAAGCCCTTCGCGCCAACAAGTTCGAGCTGTTACTCAACGGTCCCCGTCCTCGAGCTGAACGAGACAAACATGACCGCAACCCTGATCACGCATTACACGCCTCCGCCAAGCTACTTCACTTTCTTCGGTGGCAATGCCGAGCAACTCCCAAACGGGGACATCCATGCGAACTTCTGCTCACCCGTCAGCGGAGCCATCGTGCAGGAACTCAATCCGCAGGGAACCCAAGTGGTGTGGCAGGGCGTCACCCCAGCCGCAGACCAGTTCCACACGTATCGCTGGCCGAGCCTCTATCCCGGCGTCCAATGGTGATTTCAGGGAACATTCACGCTCTGAACAGCCTGATCGCCTTCCGACGATCTGCTGAAATCAGAATTACATTCGGATGACACATCGGGCCGGGCTTGAATCTAACAATCTCTAAGGTCTTCATTTCAGCGAAATGAGGTGCATGTGACCATCGCCCATATCAATCGCATCGCCAGCTCGGTCCCACCCCACGACGTGCATCGCCCGTTCGCTGCATTCGCTGAAGGCTTGATGCCGGAAGGCACTGCACGATCGCTTTTCCGACGTATGGTCCGCATGTCGGCCATCGAGCATCGCTACTCGTTCCTCCAGCCCATAGCCTGCGAAGGAGGCGAATGGCGCGATGCCGAGAATCTCTATGCAACCGGCAACTTCCCGGATACGGCGCGCCGTATGGAGGCCTTTGAAAAATTTGCGCCTCAACTCGCTGCCTGCGCGCTCAACAAGCTGTCACTCACGCCGGACGAGCGCAACTCAGTCACACATGTCATCGTCACGTCCTGCACCGGCCTCTACGCACCCGGACTCGACTTCGACATCGTCAACCACCTCGGCCTCAATCCCTCCGTCGAACGAACCATGATCGGCTTCATGGGCTGCTACGCCGCAATCAACGCGCTCAAGTCCGCTCACCATATCATTCGTTCCGAGCCCGATTCAGTCGTGTTGATCCTGAGCCTTGAGCTCTGCACACTGCACCTTCAAGAAACCAAAAACCTCGAGCAGATGCTCTCATTTCTTCTCTTCGCTGACGGATGCGCGGCATGCCTCGTCAGCGCCCGACCGGTGGGCCTCGGTATCGACAGCTTCCTTGCCTTGCGCATTCCTGAAACCAGCCATCTCATTACCTGGAAGATCCGTGAGCTTGGATTCGACATGCACCTCTCCGGGCAGGTCCCCTCCGAGATCGCTCGCGCCATGAAGGAAGTCGGCCAGCACATTACCCGCGGAGAAGACCCGCTGAAGATTGATCTCTGGGCCGTGCATCCGGGAGGCCGTACCGTCCTGGATGCGGTCGAGAAAGGCCTCCGCCTTCCCGACGACGCTCTCTGCCACTCACGCGACATCCTAGCGCGCTTCGGCAACATGTCTTCTGCAACCGTCATGTTCGTCCTTGAGAACGTGCTGCGTAGCGCCAACTCGGGCCAGCGCGGCTGCGCGATGTCGTTCGGCCCCGGCGTTACCGCGGAGACCATGCTCTTCCATGCCGCCTGACACATTAGACTTCAGCCGTCGCGCCGAACTCTCCGAATTCATGGACGAGCCCTGCAGCCGCGAAGTCATGCGCGCTTGTCTTCGCGACCTCGCCCGTGTAAATCGCTGGTTCCTCGCCTACCGGCCCGTTCTCACCTGGCTCGACTCACTGCACCTGACGGCAAATACCAGCCCCATACACATTCTCGACGTAGGATGTGGCTACGGTGACGGACTGCGAAAAATCGAGCAGTGGGCCAACAAGCGCAAAATGCCGGTCGAATTGACCGGATGCGATCTGAACCCCGACACCATCGCCATTGCGGCCGAAGCAACCCCGGCCACAAGCAGAATTAGATGGATCGCCGTTGATGTCTTCAGCTATCAGAATCAGCGACCCGTAGACATCATTGTCAGCTCGCTTTTCACCCACCACCTCAGCGAACCTCACATCGTTCACTTCCTTGCGTGGATGGAAAGAAGCGCGCGGGCCGGCTGGTTCGTAAACGACCTCTCTCGCGCCTCGATCCCGTATGGGCTTTTCAAGGCCTTCGCCAAAGTCGCAAACTTACATCCATTTGTGCAGCACGACGGGCCCGTGTCCATTGCTCGCGCATTCGTCGCGGATGACTGGCGCAGGATGTGCTCGGCAGCTGGACTTGCGGAAGCCGATATCTCCATCCAAAGCTTCACACCCGCGCGCCTGTGCGTGGCGAGAGAGAAACACCGGGACCATTAATGCGCAACTCCACTGATCACGTTGTTATCGGCGGCGGCCTGGCCGGCTCCATGCTGGCCCTGCGGTTGGCGACCGCCCGACGCGAAGTGGTGCTGCTCGAAAAGCAGCGCGAACCGGATCACAAGGTCTGCGGCGAATTTCTGAGCGCGGAAGCAATCGGTTATCTCCACCGCATCGGACTCGATCCCCGTGAACTCGGCGCTCATTCCATTCATCAAGTCCGCCTCCACTCCCGCCGTGAGTCCGTCCAGGCGTCACTGCCCTTCGCCGCCCTCTCCCTTTCCCGCCGTCTTCTCGACCAGACCCTGCTCGGAAAGGCAGAAGCTGCCGGATGCGAAGTTCGCCGCGGCGCCTTCGTCGAGAAACTGCTCCGCGATCGTAATGGCTTCTCCATTCAGCTTCGGGATGGTCAAACAGCCTCGGCGACAAACGCATTTCTCGCCACCGGCAAGCACGACGTCGCCGATCTCCCCCGCAGCAAAGGCTCTCACCCTGATCTCGTCGGTTTCAAAATGCACTGGCAGCTCGATCCCGCGCAACTGCAGTGCATCCGCAACTCGATGGAACTGTTCCTCTTTCGTGACGGCTACGGCGGCCTGGCACTGGTCGAGAACGATGTAGCAAACCTCTGCTTTGTCGTCCGGCAGCAACGTGTTCGCGAACTTGGCGGCTGGTTCGGTTTGCTTCACACTATCCGAAAAGAAGTACCCGCGATGGACAGCATTCTTGACGGTGCATCCCAATGCTGGCCCAGGCCCCTGGCCATTTCGCCTATTCCATACGGCTATCTTGCCGAATCAGCCAACGGAATCTGGCGCGTCGGCGATCAAGCCGCGGTCATCCCATCCTTCACTGGCGACGGCATGTCGATTGCCTTGCATAGCGCCGATCTCGCCGCGGAAATGTTCCTCGCCGGCAAAACTCCCGACGAACACCTCGCCCGTCTTCACAGCCACCTGCGCTCCGGAATGCGCTTCGCCTCGGCTCTCTCGCGCATGATGGTCACGCCGACAGGCCGCCTGCTCGCACCCAGCGTTCTTTCCATTGCTCCCGGCGCAATGTGCTGGATTGCCACGAAAACACGAATTCCAGATCGCGCCATAAGTGCGGTCCAAATGGCATCCGCTGCGGCCGGCGGACACTCACCCGCTTCAGCAGCCTGAATCGTAATTATTTACGTCGCTTTTTCGCAGCTCGTGCCTTGGCCTTCTCGCCCGGCGTTCGCGTCGTGGGAATGGGCGCCATGTCCGGCCCGATCCGCCGCACCATGTTGTCGCGCATCGCATACGTGATCGTACGCGGATTCACCGGCTTTGCAATTCCCGTATTCGAGTCGATAGACACATCCGGCGTGCTTGGAATCTGGAAACTGAACACCGGCTCTGTTCCGTTCGCCGAAGGCTCGGTCCACACCCGCACCGGCAGAAATCCCTGGATCGGCCGAATGCGAAATGCAGTCTCATAACGGTGGCGCTTGACACTCCACGTGAACACTCGAATCTGGTCGAAATCGTATGGCAATCCAGATTTCGGCGGGCTCATCGCGGTCACATACTCCGGAACCTGGTGATTGGGAACATCCGCTTCAGGATCCGTAACCTTCATCAGCACGTATGCACCCACGATGCGCTGACCCTCTGCATACTGCCCGACTTCATCTGGAACATCCACATCCACGCGCCCGGCCGATAACCAGCC
>Ga0068856_100004354_pt1 | contig 14106 bp, 19 predicted proteins | sample KBSCornC62_FD_66595 | JGI IMG/M metagenome (GOLD analysis project Ga0068856, IMG submission 66595) | Corn rhizosphere microbial communities from Kellogg Biological Station, Michigan, USA - KBS Corn C6-2 | ecosystem: Host-associated > Plants > Roots > Rhizosphere > Soil ...
ACCGCGAGGACCAGCGCGACGACGACGGCCCACATGGCGGCGTGCGGGTGCTGCACAGCCCACAGGACCAGGGCGACGACGGAGGCGGTCAGGGCGGCGGTGGGGACGAGGCGGATGTCGGTCATGGCTGCACGCCTTCGCTGAGGACGCGCACGGCGTCGACCTCGGACCACTTGCGGTAACCGTTGTGTCCGTAGTTCGCCCACGCAGCCGAGTCGGGCGCGACGAGCGTCCAGTACCAACCATCGCGGTCTTCGACGACCGCGCCCCACCCGGTCGGCTCGTCGGGCTTCGGCGGCTTCGGGTCGGCGAACTCGCGGAGGGCGGCGCGGAGACCATGAGCCTCCGTCGGTCGCCAGCCGTGCTCGCCCAGGAGGACGACCAGCCGTGCGACCTGATCACGGTCCTCGGGGTCGATCACGACGAGGGGGCGGAGGTTCGCGACGGGCCCGGGGTACCCCTGGCCCTCGGTGTCGCTGATCCACCGTGGTTCGCCGTCGCCTTGGTACCCGAAGGTCTCGCGGAAGAGGCGAAGGGGTCGCCCGCCCTCGCGGTCCCACGTGACGACCTCGCCGGGCTTCCACTCGCGGCCGGTCATGCCGTCACCCGCTCGTCAGCCGGGACCGCTGCACGCCAGAGGATCGCCTCACCCGACGGGCGGTACACGACACACGAGTAATACCCGTCGACGATCACGACCGGCACACCGTGCCTGTCCGCGGTCTGCTCGAGGAGCGACGGCGACGTGAGCACCGAACGCGGCTCAGGTTCACGGTCTGGGGAGGCGTTCATGACGTACCCTTCCGGTTAGAGGTGTTCTTCACTCGCCCGTCGGGTCACATCCGGCGGGGCGGTTCAACGTCTGGGGTCAGCCCGTGCGGCGTCGCTGCCGGGCGGTCTTCCTGTCAGGGCGCGCAACCACAGCGCCACCACCGGTCATGAACCGGTCGAACACGGACTCCGCGACGTGCCAGTCGTTGCCGAGCTTCACGGCCGTGATCCCGCCGCCCTTGCAGACCCGGGCCCAGAACTCCGCCGTCTTCCCGGTGCGCTCGGCGAGGTCGGCCGTCGTGAGGTACCGCTCCGTCGTCGTCATCGGACGCCCGCGAGGTGCTCACCGAGCGCGTCCGTGACCGACTTCAGCCACCGCTCAGTGGGGGTACGCAGTCCGCGCTCGACCTGGGAGAGGTAACTCGCCTCGACCCCGGCGAGCCGCGCAAGCTCCCTGATTGACAGTTCTTGCGCTGTACGCAATCCCCGGATTGCCGATCCTGCGTGTCCCATGTGCAGGAACGTACGCCGTGTGCGCAGAACACGCAAGCATATCGGCAAGAAACGCAAGAAAAAGTTGTCACGGCGCGTATCTAGACGCAATCTGGGTACTCGTCGCCGTTGACAGGCAACGCAGGTTGCGCAACGCTAGAACACGATATGGCAGGCTGTCCGAGTCCCCGACAGCCTCAACAGACAGGGTCGAGACCATGAATGCAGCAGAGGATCTCGTGGAGCGCGTACGACGCGCACGCAAGGACCGCGGCTGGACGCAGAAGCAACTGGCCGACCAGGCCGGCGTGTCGCTGCGGACCTATCAGAACTTCGAGAACCGCGTCGGCAACCTGCAGGGCGGCAACCTGCGAGCGATCCTCAACGCCGTGCAGCTCGAGACGACCGACGAAGACACGGCGGAGGAGACCCGCGAAGGGTGGGCCCCAGACATCCGTGTGATCCTCGACACGATCGGCGCCTATCTGGCGACGATGACCGAGGCGGAGCGCGCTGCGTGGGCACACGCAGAGATCCGGCGCATCTTCGAGAACCGGGCGACCGGCCGGTAACTTTCCGGTAAACCAACGCGTGTCGGTGTTGCGTGTTTGTATTCGCTCATGCGCTGCCGGGCGGAGATCCCCGCGCAGCGCGACACTAGGGGTTGGGAGCTCGTTCGTGAAGCAGTTCGCGAGGTTGTTCGGGGCGGACAGAGGCGCAGAGATCCATGCGCTCATCGAGGGGGCAATGGGCCCGTGCCCGTGCCGTAGCGGTGAGCCGTGTTGGACGCTCCTCGACGTCGCCGAGCAGCATGAGGCCGGTCAGCAGCCGGAGGAAGTGTTCGCCGTCACGGGTTGATGGCCCTGGTCGGCGTGCCGGCGAGGAGGGCGGCGACCTTGTCGAGGCCCTCCTCAGAGGCGTCCTCGATCATCCGGCCGTACGTGTCCGACGTCGTTTTGATCGACGCATGGCCCAGGCGACGCTGGATCGCGGTCAACGGTTCGCCGGCGAGGATGAGCATGCCGACGTGCGTGTGCCGCAACCAGTGAAGGGTGAGGTCGGGCCGGTCGAGCCCGAGCCTCGCGGCCTCCTCGAGGATCCGCGGCCGCCCGGGGGCGTCGTCGCCCTTCTTCGGCCGCTTCCAGACCCGGTTATAGAAGTGCGTGTAGTCCCAGCGGGTGCCGCGGCCCGTGGTGAGGATCAGGTCCGTCGGCTTCTTCCCAGCGATCCGACGGAGCACCATCTGCTCGGCTGGGCCCACGATCCGCACCCGACGCTCGCCGGCCGCGGACTTCGCGTCGTCGACGAACACGAACGTGTCGCCCTCACGGCGCAGCACGCGGCCCATCGAGACGTAGGTGTGCGACCGGTCATCGTCGTCGATCCAGTGGTCGACCGCGAGGGACTGCACCGCGACGGACTCCGACCAACGCCAGCCCGTCGACACCAGGAACAGGAGCAGGTCCGCGGCGTCCTCGTCGACCAGCTGCGCGGCCCGGTGGAGGATCTGCCACTCGTCCGGCCGCAGACCCTTCGGTGCCTTCTTCCGCCGCTTCGGGAGCTCGGTGTCCGTGCATGGGTCGTTGACGACGAGCCCGCGGTTCGGGTGGAGGCCCCAGAGGAACAGGCCGTGGAGGAGGGCGTGATACCCGGCGACGGTCTTCGGCTCGACCTCGGTGATCAGCCGGTCGACCCAGGCTTGCACGTCACCCGGGGGTACGAGGTTCGCGGGCACCTGGCCGAACGTGGGCCGGATCCGGTTCACGTAGTCGCGGCGGTAGTCGTTGATGGTGCGGACCGACCGGACGCGGACGAGCTCGCCGCGTTTGTTCGTGGCGCCCTTCCACTCGATCCACTTCTCGAAGAGGTCGTCGACGGTGAGCCACGTGTACTCGCCGTCGTCGTTGGCGTGCTCGTCGAGCCATGCCACTGCGCGCGCTGATCCGAGGGCCTTGAGCACGCCGCAGAACTCGAGGGCGAACTTCTCGTCCGGGAACGTCTCAGACTTCTCCGTGCCTGCGGCTGATCGGAACCGCACGCGCCACGTGACGGTGCCATCCTTCGCGACGTACCTGGTCGGCTTCCTCACTGGCTGGCCGCCCGCTGCCTTCGCTGGCGCGCGGTGAGCCCGCTGCGCGGGAACGCTGGCGCCGGGGTCCATCCGGCGAGTTCCCGCCGGCGAGCCCGCCGGGCCGCCGCGAGTGGCCGCTCGCGCGCCCGCCGGGCCGCCGTCTCCTCGGTGATCGGCCTCGGCCTGGTCGAGTTGCAGAGACGGCAGACGACGCGCAGGTTCTCGAGGGTGTCCGGGCCACCGATGGCCCACTGGATGACGTGGTCGAGGTTCAGGCGGTCGCCGGCGTTCGGGTCGCCGCCGTCGACGACGGGATGTGTGCAGAGCTGGCAGGTCAGGCCGTCCCGCGCGATGACGGCGACGCGCAGGTCGAGGGGGATCGCCCTCCGGGGCTGCATGGCGCCGGTCACCCTACGGGCGGAAGGACGCGGCTCGACTTCGGCCCCGGCTTGACCCACTCCCTTGTGTCGAGGTCGAGGATCGCGGTGCCGATGCAACCGGAGGCGAGCGAGATGCCCTCGGCTACGTCCTTCCATGAGTCGCCAGCGAAGTCCACAGGCTCGGCCGTCCACCCGTTCGGGTTGCCCTCGTCGTCGTAGTAGACCTCGCGGAGCGTGAAGAACAAGTCGCCGTTGTCGAGAGTTTCCCGGCAGATGCGGTAGTTCCACCCGCCGCCCGCGCGGGCTGCATCCTTCTCGACGATGGGCCCGCGGGCGGTTGCACTCATGAGTCCACGATACAGCGAAGTGGGGGAATGGTGAGGGATTGAGATTTTTTCCGGAGTGTTTTCGCAGGTCAGGAGGGGAGCGGATGACGGGAATCGAACGCGTTGCCCGGTACCCTTGTGACCTGCGCTGATGCGGCAAACGTGCAGGTCAGAGCGTTATTGGGCAGGGAACAGGCTCTGCCAACCTCGCCCATCGGGGAGCGAAAGGGTACGCCGTACCCGAGGAATGTGTAAATGGAGTGTTGACAAGGGCTCGTCTGTCAACGTATCGTTTACAGCATGAACGCAGAACACACCGCCGAGAAGGACGCTGGTCGTCGTGCGCCGGTCAACGGCATCCCGCGCGGAACGATCGCGTGGTGGGAGCACGAGAAGGCGTGGAAGGCGTACAACCGCCGTCATAGCGGTCAGAGCGCGGAACGCATCGCGGAGCGTGGCGGCTTCGGCATCGAGGAGTTGACCTTCCAGCTCGGGCACCTCCCGACGACTTGGGAGCCCGGTCCTGAGGCGCGGCGCCAGATGGAGTACTTCGGCGTCGAGCCGACCCGCGTCACATCGCCCGGAGGTTCCGAATGATCGCCGTCGCGTGTCTCGGGTTCTGGTTGTTCGGCATCATCGTCGGCGGATGGGCTATGTGGATATGGCGCGAGTTGCGCGACGACGACATGGCCCGCGTCCTTCCGCCCGCTGAGGGACGCTCATGACCGTCGACCCGCTGGCCCGGATCGTCGAGGCCGCAGCAGCCGCCGAGCACGCCGACACCGAACTGCACGCAGCCGTCACCGCGGCGCGTGCCGTCGGGGTCACGTGGGCAGCCATCGGTGACGCCCTCGGCATCACCCGTCAGGCCGCGTTCCAGCGTTTCGGCAAGGCTCGCCCCACGTCGGCGCTACGCTCCGGTGTGCTCAAGAGCCTCGGGACCCTCGCCGTCGTCCTCGCGTGCGTCCTCACCCTCGGCGGTCCGGCCGACGCCGCCCGACGCCCACACGTCTACGTGACCGGCGACTCGATCTCCGTCGGCCGCGGGACCACGGACCCGGCACACAAGTCCTACGCCGACGACGCCACCCGCATCCTGCACCGCCGCGTTCGCGTCGTCGGGTACGCCGGGCGATGCCTGGTGACGGTCGGGTGCGACCCCACCGACCCGCACGTGCCGCTCGTCGACGGGTTCCGTTCCGAGGTGCTGCACGCGACCCCACGGCCGACCGTGGTCGTTGTCGAGATCGGCGTCAACGACCTCGGGCACGCCACCGACGAGCAGATGATCGCGTCGTACCGGGACATGATCGCGGAGGGCCGTCAGGCCGGGGTCCGTGTGTACCTCGCGACGATCACGCCGCAGGGTGCCGGGCTGATGTGGCCCTCGGTCTGGACCGACGCGCAGCGCGACCGGATCAATGCATGGATCCGGAGCATGCACCGCCCGCACGTCGACTTCGCTCGGGCGCTCGGCGGGCAGGTGATGGATCCGGCGTTCAACAGCGGCGACGGGCTGCACCCGAACAACGCTGGTGCCCGGGCGATGGGTCGGACCCTCGCGAGGTTCCTCCGCGCGCACCACGCCTGAAACGCACGAAACCGCCCCGCCCGACCGTGAGGTCGGACGGGGCGGTTCGCGGTTCGGGGGAGAGGGTCAGTCGCTGATGCTGCGGCAGATGTGTGGGACGAGCCATGCGGTCAGGGCGGCCCAGCCCGCGATGAACGCGAACCGGCCGGCCTTGTGGTCGGTGTGGAAGACGTGCCGGACCTGGCAGCTCAGCGTCGAGCCGTCACGGCGGCGATCGCACCAGACGTCGAGAGCGATCAGGGCGCCGATGCACGACGCCCACGTCGCGAGCGGACGACGAGACACGGTCAGTCGCTGGGTGCGTTCTTGACCTTGAACACCGCGAAGCCGCCGAGCAGCATGGCGCCGACGAGCGCCCCACCCTCGACACGGCTGAGGTGCAGGTCCGCGAGGTCGACCGCGAGGAGCGGCACACCGGCGGCGAGAGCTCCGGTCAGCGCCTTCCTGATCTGGGCGGGCGTGTACGGGAGGTACTTGAACGGGTTCCGGCTGGGCATGCTGCCTCCTCAGGCTGCCGTGCGGTCGAACCACCAGGAGCGGCGGAACACCGTGCGGTTGATGTTGGTGGGGTGCCAGGACGGGTCGTCGTTCTGGTCGTGCTCGCCGGCGAGCCCTTCGGCGTGCCGGAAGTAGTCGACGACCTGGCTCGAGCCGACGACGCGGCCGAGGGTCGTGTAGCCGCCGTCGATGAACTCTCCGACCTTGATCCCGAGCGCGGCGTACGCCTTGCCGACGTCGAGCGCGGTCGGGTGCGCCGGCAGTCCGGGGGGTAGCGAGACCATGTGGATGTGCCAGGCCGAGCGCGCGGCCCAGGGGCCGGTGTGCCGGAAGAACGCGGCCCAGCCGAGCTGACGCAGCACCTTCTGGGCCCGCCACGGGTCAGCACCGAGGGCGCCGCCGTAGATCCAGACGTCGAGGCAGGCGTCGAAGTCATGGGTGCCCGCCGACGCTGCGACGCCCGTGTGGTAGCAGGTCTGGAAGATGTGCAGCCGGGCGAGCGGGAACCGCAGTCGCAGCCACCAGATCGTCCACAGGAGGTGCCAGTAGGTCCGGTTCGAGCAGTGGAACCCGACGCCGGCGACGGTGCGGAGCCTGACGGTGCCAGAGGTTCGGGTCATGAGTGCTCCTCGATCGTCCATGCGTGGATGCCGGCGCGCCGCATCGCGGCGACGTGCGCGACCCCGCCGAGCTCGACGAGCGCGCGGCCGCTGATCGTCGTACCGATCGCCTCGGCCTCCTCGACGACGTACTGCCAGGGCCAGTCGAGGCTGAACCGGTGGTCGCCCTTCGGCTCGAGCAGCGCGACCCGCCCGCGGCGATGGCAGGCGCGGAGGATGTCCTCGATCCGGTGGATCCGGTACAGGCGCCAGCCCGTGCGGCACCGGAGCCGGGAGACCTGCGCCCACGTGAGCTCGGCGATCGTCGCGTCGCGGTGGATCAGGTGCAGCGGGTCGAAGAATCCGTAGTGCAGCGGCTGGCCGTCGTGCGCAGCGACGATCACGCCGTCGCTGGTGATGTGCAGGTCGACGTCGAGCGCCTGGTCGCCGTAGCGCTGGGCGAGCAGAGCACCGCGGGGACTGTTCTCGATGTGCTTGAACGGCCGGAGGCGGTGGTAGACCCCGTGGATCGCGTCGCGGCTCAGGGTGTGCAGCGTCATGACGCCTCCTCGGCGATCGGGTGGCCGCACCGCGGGCAGGTGGGCCGGGCGTACTGGTCGAGCGGCTGCCCGCAGTTGGAGCAGTCCGCGGGCCGCATTGGTCAGCGTTGGATGAGCGCGGACAGGATCGGCGAGAGCACGATCGCCAGCGACGCGATGCCGACCATGACCCACGTCGAGACGTTCTTAGGCTTCGCGTCGGCAACCAGCTCCTTTGCCGAAGCCAAGGCGGCGTCGGCCCGCTGCTTCGCCTCGGCCACATCGCGCGCGACGTCGTTCCGGAGCAGCTTCACGTCCGACTGCGCGGTCGCCGACTGCGAGCGGGTCTCGGCGATCGTCAGCGCGTTCGCCGTGATCCGCGAGTCGTGCTCGCGGAGCGTCGAGGCCGTCTCGCCGCGCCACCGGTTCAGCTCCTCGAGCTTTCCCTCGTGCTGGGACAGGACGACGTCGATCTTCGCCTCGAGCCGGATCACCGCCTCACGCATGGAGTCGCGAGCGGCGCGGTCTTCCTCTGCCGGCGTCATCATGCCGCCTGGTAGGAGCCGGTCATGTGCAACTCCGAGGCGCTCGCGAAGGTGCCGGGCACCGTCGTTGAGACCGTCGCGAGCGCGCCGCCGGCCGCGGACACGTCGGCCGCCTGGTTCGCCGTCGATCCGCTGTACGCGTGTACCTGGCCGGTGAAGATGGTGCCGCCGATCTTGTACCGGGTCAGCAGCGGAGCCGCCCAGTTTGCATGAGGGGCCACCGGAAGCGAGAGGCTGTAGAAGCCGCTGCCGAAGGTCGTCGTCGAACCAGCGACGACCTTGGCCCACATCCCGACGATGGTCTTCCCCATCTGCAGGTACGCGCCGGTGATCGTCCCGTTCCCGATGGTCGGGTTCGTCGTGGTCGCCGTCCACGCGGGCGTGTAGGCGGTCCAGGCGGCCTGCAGGCCGGTCAGGGCGTCGCGTACCTCAAGGTTGAGCTGCGCAGCCGTGACGACGGTGCCAGTGACCCATGTCGCCGGCGTCGTGTTCAGAGACATCAGGCACTCTCCTCGAACGCGGCGGCGTGCAGCGCGAGGCCGCACTCCTCGCACACGAAGACACCGGCGTCGTCGGGCGACGACGGCCAGGTGTGCGTGTGGCCCTGCCAGTCCTCATGGAACGGGTTGCCCTCGGGCCCGGGGTCGCCGAGCCGGTAAGCCGTTGCGAGGAGCTCGTTCTCGACCTGCAGGTCCCGCACGGTCTCGCCGGGCAACCAGTTCGCGGTGTCGCGCGGACGGACGTCGAGGAGTTCGCCGATCTCGGCGTGGTCCGTGGGCCAGACGACCGGTCGCCAGAGACCACCGACGGCCGCGTTCGCGCACTCGACGCACATGAACCGCGGGTCGTCGGCTGCGGTCAGCTGCGCGCCGGGACAGTCGGGGCACTTGACGATCCAACGGCCGTTGTCGACCACGGCAGCGACCCGCAGCTTCTTCCCGCCCATCGGCGCCGTGATGGCGTCCTCGAGCGGCGTGAGCGCGTTCCAATGCTGCGGCAGTAGACACCGCTCCGCCGGGGAGAGTCCCCCGATCGGATCGGCGTAGTCGTTCGCGTCGAGCGGCACCGTGCGCCTCCTTCTAGACGTAGAGCCGGGTTGTCGTGCCGAGCACGCCGTACGTGGCGTCGCCGAGGATCCAGGGCGTCGGTGAGGCGACTGCCCGGTTCGCTGCGTTGAGGGTCAGGGTCCAGCCGTCGGTGCTGAGGGCGTCGGCGATGCCCTGCACCGTGAAGTCGGCCGAGGTGCCTCCGGGGGTCTGCCCGGGTAGGCCGGTGATCCGGACCCACGAGTTCACCTCGAGCGAGAGCATCTGCTGCTGCTGCGCGGCGGTCATGGAGAGCAGGTCCAAGGCAAGCGACCCGACACGGGGCAGCGGCTCCGCGTGGGTGGAGACGATCCAGTTCGCCCGGTCGAGCGCCTCCTGATCGGTCTGCACCAGGTACGTCTTGCTCGTCGCGTAGCGGCCGTGGTTGTTCGTGACCTCGGACGTGATGTTCCGCACCGTCTGGGTGGCGCTCGTCCCGACCGCGACCGTGTCGAAGTAGTTCAGAACGCCCTGCATGTCGACGATGAACGAGGTGCCTTCGGTCAGGAAGTTCGCGTCGATCGTGACGTCGGGCGCGAGCTTCGACACGGCCCGGTTGCGGTTGTGGAACGTGACGTTGCCGGATCCGTCGATGAACACGACACCGAGCTCGGCGTCGGCGACGTCCTGAATCGCCGACCAGTCGCCCTGCCCCGTGATGTCGGTGAACCCGACGTTCGTGAGGCTGGTGTCGAGTGTGCCGAGCGGGAGGTTCGCGTACCCGGCGAGGCGGGTGATGCGGGCGGTTCCGGACTCGACGAGCGCGGACGCCGACCCGGCCTGGTAGTGGGCGGTCCCGCGGGCGACGGACAGGGGCGACGAGTATGCCGCCAGGTGCGCGTACGACGCGCTGATCGTGCTCGCGTTGGCGGCCCCGCCGAGGTTGACCGCGGGACCTGTGGGGGCTGACGCGACGAGGCCCGTGAGGACGTTGTCGAGGTACACCGTCGTGCCCTGCCAGCGGACGTGGTGCCAGAGCCCGTCAGCGATCAGGCCGGCGTCGCCGACCTTGTTGAACGTCAGGTGGCCGTTGACGACCACCAGGCCGGAGTCTGGGCTGCCGATCGTGCTGGCCGTCGACAGAAGGGTGTGCGAGGTGACGGCGTCGACCTGTGTGCTCGAGAACCAGACCTCGAGAGCGGCCGGTGTCGCGGCGAGCTGGGTGTTCAGGTAGCCGTTGGTCAGCGTGACCGCGGTCAGAGCATCCGTTGTCGGACCCGTCGCGGTCCCGAAGGCGTAGCCAGTACCGGTCATCGGCGGCGCCTGGTTGCCGGACGTGTCGCCGGCACTCATGGCACCCGACGGCTCGCCCATCGAGTACATGGCGGTCAGGGTGCTCTCGGCCTGGTACTCCTGCTGAATGATCGACTTCAGCGGCTGCCGGTCCGCCTTCGCCTGCACGTCTGTGCCCGAGACCCCGGCCAGCGCGAACTGGTCATCGCCGCTCGGCCACTCGACCGGCCAGTTCTGGACGTGGTGGGTGAACCGGTTCCAGCCGAACCGGAAGTCGTCGACGTAGTGGACCTCGCCGAGCGCGGGAGAGGTGACGGCGTACTGCCGCCGCGCGAACGCGGCGTTCGCCGGTGCCGTGAAGAGCTCGCTGAGGTACGTCCACCCGGTCGTGGTGTCCACCGCTGGTGTGCCGGTCGTGGTCGAAATGAACGCGCCGGCGGTGTCCCACCAGTCCATCTTCAGCACGGCGGCCCGCCCGACCGTGGCCGCACGGCCGTACGCCTCGACCGGGTACGTCACTCCGCCCTGGACGGGGATCGCGCCGACTCCGGAGCCGGAGTCCACGGCCAGCATCGACGCAGCCGTGACTGCGGTCAGAGCCATCGACGCGGCGCCGCTGTGCGCTTGGGCGGTCGACCGGGCCAGCGTCGCATTCGACCCGGTGTAGCCCGACACGTCGGTCTCGAACGACGTGTTCGACACAAGCTCGACCCGGAACCGGACCCGCCGGTCGCCCAGGATCGGCGACGGCGTCGCGATCACAGTCGAGCCCAACGTGAAACGGCCGTCGCTGTTGTCGAAGACGATCGACGAGTCGCCCGCCTCGACTTCAGACAGCTCGTCGCCGCGGCCACGCCGGAAGGACACGCCAGCCTTCAGCCGCACGTACGACGTGACGTCGTACGGGAACGTCCCCGTGCCGTCATCCAGAAGTGCCTGGAACTTCGGCAGACCACCAGCGACCATCAGGAGAGCCCCAGGTCTCTACCCGACGCCCGCTTCAGCTCGAGCAGCGACGCACGCAGCACCCGGCCGTCGATGTGGAGCTCGACGATCGTGTTCTTGTCCTCCTGCTTGCGCCACGCCTCGAGCTCGCCGCGGATCGTCTTCGCCGTGTTCAGGTCGGCCTGCGCAGCCTGGATCTGGGAGCCGTAGAGCGAGTTGCCGGCCGTCATGCCGGCCGCGCCGAACGCCGCCGACGTCTGCGCGTCGAGCGCGTTGAGCTGCGTGATCGCCGACGCGGGCCCGGTCGCCAGGGAGTGCAGGCTCGCGAGGCCCGTGCTGCCAGAGTTCGCGAGCTGACTCACGAGCGCCTTCGACAGGCCCATCGAGACCACCGCCGCCACATCAGCCTGCGCCTGCATCGCCTTCGCGAGCTGCGCCTGCTGGTAGCTGATGATCGCCGGGATCGACGGACCGCCCTGGTCGGCGAAGTCCTGGGAGAACACCGACGACGACATGCCGGAGAACTGGTCGACGATGCCGTCGCGCGCCGAGATCAGGCCCTGCACCTTGTCGTTCTGCGACGAGATGAACGCGGTCACCTTGTCGAGCGCGGTCTTCAGTCGCACCTTGCCGGACTCGATGCCGGCGATGAGGCCGTCCATGATCGCGACACCGGCCGGGGTCAGGAGCTGCCGGTCCTTGTCGATCGGGCCCTTGTGCAACGGGATCAGCTTCGTGATAGAGTGCAGCTTGCTCGTGAGGGCGCCGACCATGGACCCGATGCCGTTCAGGAGGCCCTGGATGATCGACTTGCCGGCGCCGACGAGGAGCCCGCCGAGGTCGCCGATCGCGCCGACGATGCGGCCCGGGAGAGCCCTGAACCAGCCGACGACCTTGCCGAGGAACGCCTTCACCTGCGACCAATGCTGGATGATCTCCACCACGGCCACACCGACAGGCCCGGCGAGCATGCCGAGGATCAGGGGCCAGTGGGACCGGATGAACCCGAGTGCCGAGCTCACCCCGGACTCGATCGCGTGGAAGGCAACCGCGGCAGCGTGCCCGACGGCCTGCACCGCGGACCGGAACGCCTGCGAGTGGTGGTACGCGTAGATGAACCCGGCCGCGAGTGCAGCGATCGCGATCACGACGAGCCCGACCGGGTTCGCGTCCATCGCCATCGACAGAGCGGCCATCGCCCCAGCCATGTCGCCGGTCACCAGCGCCCCGGCGGCCATCGACAGGGCGAGGGTGACCTCCTCGCCGCCGAGGAGCGCAGTAGCTGCGGCAGTAGCCATCGACGCGGCCTTGACGACAACCAGGGCCGCAGCCATCGCCGTGAGGCCGATGACGACCTTCGAGACCGTCTGATCGTGCGCCGTGAGGACCGTCGCGAGGTTCGTGAACACGCCCACGGCAACCTTCGCCGCCGGGGTCAGATCCTGCCCGACCCGCACCGCGAGAGACGACGCCGCACCCGACGCGTCCTTCAGCTTCCCGTTCAGGGTGCCCTGCTGCTGCGCGAACCCCTCGACGTCGGTCCCGCCCGCACGGACCTGGTCGCGGACCGCCTTGACGTTGTTCTTGTACGTCTTCAGGTTCTCGCCGCCGAGCTGCAGGAACCCCTGCAGCGACTTCACGCCGCCGACCATGTTCGACAGAGCGCCGAACGCCGTCGTGTACGCCGGCGGGAGGTCGGCCAGCATCTTCTTGTAATCCGACGTCGCGTGCGTCGAGTCGCGGAACGTCTTGATCGCGACCAGACCCTTCGGGGTCAGGTTGTTCGTGATCGCCGTGTCGACCATCTTGATCGCATCCGCGAGACCGTGCCCAGACCCAGACGACAGGGTCAGGCCGAGCTGGTTCGCGTCGATCCCGAGGCCCTTCATGACCGTCCGGGCCTTCGCCGACGGCGCCTCGAGTTGACCGATCACCTGCCGCAGGTACGTGCCAGCCTTCGACGCGTCGGTGCCATGCATCGTCATCGTCGCAATCGCCGAGGCGAGCTCGGCCATGCTGATGTGCGCGGTCGCACCGGCAGCCGCCACGTTCGGCAGCGCGGCAGCGAGGCCCTCGAACGTCGTCTTACCGTGCCCGACCGCGGCGGTCAGAATGTTCGTGACCCGGGCAGCCTTGTCGGCCGACAGGTGGTAGTCGACGAGCAGCGACGACACGGCGTCGGTGACGACCGTCAGGTCCGCACCCTCGACGCGCGCGCCCTTCGCGGCCGCCTCCATGACCTTGAGCCCGGCCGCACCGTGGTACCCGGCCGACTCGACCGTGTACATGCCCTTCGCGAGCTCCTGGGCGGTGAACCCGACCTTGCCGGCCATGTCGAGCAGCCCGTTCGACACCGTCGCGAGCGCCTGATGCGACTCCCCGGCGGTGGTCTCGAGGCGGACGATGGCCGCGTCGAAGTCGCCGGCCATCTTGATCGCGTGGATCCCGAGACCAGCCGCAGCGACACCGGCGACCAGGAACCCCTTCGACGCCATCGCGCCGGCCGACTTCACCTTCGTCGACATCGTCCCCGCGGCCATGCCGACCTTCGTGAAGGTCGGCGACGCGGAGTCGACGGCGAGGATGTCGAAGATGATCGAGCGAGCCACGGTGTCAGCCCTTCTCGAGTGCGCGACGGGTCGCGTAGATGACGCCGATCACGGCGGTGGTGACCTTCGGCTCGGTGTCCTCGAGCGGCTTCGTGAAGAACCCGGGCGTAACGGCCTGGGTCGGGACACCCTTGACCCAGCGGCCGAAGACCTTGTGCCGCACAGAGCCCGCGTCGATCGCCTCGAGGTCGTGGCCCTTCGAGCCGCCCGGCTTCGTGCCCACGACCCGCACACCGACGGCCTTGCCGGTCAACCGGGTCCGGACGCCGATCTTCGACGTGGCGACGTACTCGTTCAGCCCGCCACCGTGGGGCAGCGTCCGCCGAGCGGATTCCTTCACCGCCTGTGGCGCCGGAGCGGCCGCCGCACGGATCCCCGCGAGCAGGTTCCGACGGAACACCTTGCCCTCGAGCCCAGCGGCC
>Ga0068856_100004355_pt1 | contig 14105 bp, 12 predicted proteins | sample KBSCornC62_FD_66595 | JGI IMG/M metagenome (GOLD analysis project Ga0068856, IMG submission 66595) | Corn rhizosphere microbial communities from Kellogg Biological Station, Michigan, USA - KBS Corn C6-2 | ecosystem: Host-associated > Plants > Roots > Rhizosphere > Soil ...
GACTTTTGTCATTCCAGACTGATGGTTGGGCATGCATGGCTTCCCGACCACGGCCGCGGCACGGCTGAGTCGGTTGGAAGCTAGTTCAGCGCTGCGGACACAGGCAGCTGCCCACGCGGCACAGATCGACCGCGCGGCGCGAGGTGAGCAGCGCGCCTTGCGCTGACCCCGGACTCGCCTGGTTGCCCATGGTTGTCGAGGGTAGTCGGCCCGGTCCAGAGTCGGAAACCCAGTGGCTCCGGGGCCGCGCTGCTCAGTTCGTGGCCACCACGGCGCCCTGCGCCGTCGTCGTGGCCACCACCCCGCTCGACGTCGAGCGGACCGAGACCAGCTTCAGCCCGTACGGCAGCGACGGAAGATCCACGGGCACTTGGATCGATTGCACGAACGGCTGGAGTAGCTCCGCCGAAACAGGCAATCCGGCCGCGTTGATCGAACGCACGGCCAAATGGACCGCCGTCGTCGAGATCAGCACGTCCGCCCTCGCGCTGACGTTCACCGTCCCGACCCCAGGAAGATCAACGCCCGCCGACGCCTGGACGCTGCCGTTCGAGCCGGCCAGGGTGAGCCCAGGGACGCCGATCGCCTGGGCGAGGCCCGCGTATGACACCGTCACGGCGGCCAGCGCAGAATCGATCTTGATTTCCTTGACGTCGTTCTTGACCAGATCGCTCAGCGCCACGTGCACACCTCGCAAGCGCGCGTCGAGCTGCGCGCCGTGGACCTCCCCGACGTCGAGGGTTCCCGTCACTCGCACGTCGTCGTAACGACCGCCAACCACCTGGGTCAGGAAGGGAAATCCGCTCACGGACACGTGCGGCTTGCGCACGAAGTCGGCGTTGCTGGCGAGCTCGTTGGCGGCCTCGTTCTGGGCGACGGCCACCGACACCCGGTCGACGACGGCCAGCACTGCGATCAACGCAACGATGGAGATCAGGATGATCCGGGCGCGCCGTGACATGTCAGGAATGGATGGACAGGCAGAGCAGGTACGCGACGGGTGAGACGAGAGCCAAGGGCAGCAAGGCGCCGAACACCGGTTGCCATCGGACGGCTCGCCCGCTCCTCGGGATCGACGTGGCGGCCTGGATGAACGCTGACCCGACCGCGAACAGGCCAGCCAGCACGCCGATCGCGGCCCCGAGAAAAATCGCCCGGCCGGCCGTGAAGTCAGCCTGGCCGCCCAACTCGAGCCGCGCCAGAACGCCTCCCGCCAGGCCGCCGGCGATGACGGCGGGAAGCCCCCGCCGCACGTTGGGGTCGAAGCGCGGCGTCACGAAGATGAGGTCGACAAGATCACCGAGCGCCAGCGCCACCGCCGCCACCAGCACGACCGTGAACGCGGTGACCATGGGCAGGAGCTCGTGCCGCAACTGGATGAGGGCGGTCAGCGCCACCACCGAAACGATCAACGTGGCGATATCCGCCAGCGACTCCACCACCCGGTTCCGGACCACACCCCGGGTCAACTGGTGCACGAAAGCCACAGGCATCATCAAGCCGAACACGGCCAGGAGCGCCCCCAGCTGCGCGTGCGGCCAGAGCGACGTCACCGTGTCGGCGGCGGCCGCGGCCATCACGGCGAGAACGGCGGCGCCGATGCGGCCGGGCAAGCCGGTGCCGATGATCCACGCCGCGACGAGAGCGGCCTGAACGACGGCAACGGCGACCAGCAACGCGACCCCGCCGGATCGGGCCGTGACGGCAAGGCCCGCGCCGGCGAGCACTGCGATGATCGCCGCAGAGACGTGGTCGAGCGCCGGAGCAGCTATCTGCGCGCTGGCCGGCGGGGGGGCCTGGACATCGGTCACCAATCCATCGTCGCAGACGGGTGACGCGGCTTACGTGGGCTTTCCCTAGGGTCTTTGCGGCCGCCGGGTATCCTTGGCTCACTGAAACCGGGGGAAAGCCCTGGCGGGACGCAGCGTGGCGACCCTCACACAGAGCTGCGCCGCAAGCGGTTGCACCGCTTGCGGCCGACTTTCAGGAGGCCATGTGGAGATCGTCTTATTGACCGCCGCGATGCAGCCGACCGCTGAGGTGCTGCCCGCTCTTGGTCTGCTATCCCACTCCGTGACGGTGTTGCCGCTCGACGCGGCGGCCCTCGTCGAGCGGCCAGGCGGGCAGGTGGTCTTGCTCGACGCCCGCCGCGATCTTGCCGCGGTGCGGTCGTTCACGCGGATCCTCGACGTCATCGGCCTGGACGTTCCGGTCGTCGCGGTGCTCACCGAAGGCGGTTTGATCGCGCTGTCGGCCGATTGGGCCGTCGACGACATCGTCCTGGACACGGCCGGTCCCGCCGAACTCGACGCCCGGCTCCGCCTTGCCGTCGATCGACGGGCGAAGGTGGCCGACCCGACGCCCAATCACGTCCAGGTCGGCGACCTGGGCATAGACGAGTCGACCTACACCGCTCGGCTGGCCGGGCGCGCGCTGGATCTCACCTACAAGGAGTTCGAGCTGCTGAAGTTCCTCGCCCAGCACCCGGGGCGGGTCTTCACCAGGTCGCACCTGGTCCAGGAGGTGTGGGGCTACGACTACTTCGGGGGCACCCGGACCGTCGACGTCCACGTGCGACGCCTGCGCGCGAAACTGGGCCCCGAGCACGAGGCGATGATCGGCACGGTGCGCAATGTGGGCTACAAGTTCGTTCGGCCCACCGACGTCGAAGCGGATGAATCGTCCGCCAGCGACATTCACGACGCCGAGTTGGGCCTGAGTCACTAACACACCCGTTACATTGCAGGGGTGACGAACAGCCTCGCCCCGGCCGCCGTCCGCGCCCTGGCGGACCAGGTCCAGCGGCGAGACGGCGCGCCACCGTTGTCGGATCAAGCGCTCAGCCGGATCGGTGCGTCCGGAGTGCGCGAGTTCGTCCGCTACGACGGCAACGACCTGATCGCGTACGCGCAGCTCGACGGCGACTCGCTCGAACTGGCGGCCCCGGCCGAGCTGGTCGGCGAAATGCTGGCCGAGGCCGAGGCGGTGTCGCCCTCGCTCGAGGTCTGGTCGCACGGACGTCGGAGCGCGGTGGCGGAGGTGGCTCGGGGCCGCGGGTACACGGAGTGGAAGCGGCTGTTGCAGATGCGGCGCCCGGACGCGCCGGTCCCGCCTTTCGAACTGCCGGGCGGAATACGGCTGCGGCCCTTCGCCCCGGGTCACGACGAGCAGAACTGGCTGGAGCTGAACGCGGCAGCCTTCGCGGGCTGGGGGGAGCAAGCCGACATCGGGCTGTCCGATCTGCTCGCACGCGAACTCGAGCCGTGGTTCGACCCCGCCGGCTTTCTGCTCGCGGTCCCGACGTCGGGTGAACAGACGCTGCTCGGCTTCCACTGGACGAAGGTCCACCCGGACGGGTTCGGCGAGGTCTACGTGCTGGCCGTCGCCCCGGCGACGCAGGGAACGGGCCTCGGCCGGTCGCTGCTGCTGGCCGGGCTCGAACACCTGGCGGGACGCGCCGTCAAGCTGTACGTCGACGACGCCAACGTGAAGGCCAAGCGGCTCTACGAGGCGTTCGGATTCGTCGAACACGACGTCGACATCCAGCTGCGCAGCCCGGCCTGACGCACCCCGGTCGCCCCGGGTGAACACACCGCAAACTCACGACGGTATCCGAGGAAAGGTACGTGAACTCCTGTCGCCGAACAGGAGTGAAAGGTCTGACGGGCCGCATAGTAGTCAGATGTGAGCTATCCAGCGGATCCATCTCCACTGGCCATCGCCCACCGCGGCGGGGCGGGGCTAGGCGCCGAGAACACCCTCGACGCGTTCAGCCGGTCGCATGCACTGGGTATTCGCTACCTGGAAATTGACGTCCGCCTCACCCGCGACGGCGTGCCCGTCCTGTTCCACGACGCCTCCCTGCGGCGAGTGACCGGCCGTCCCGGATTGCTCAGCCAGCTGGACCTCCTCGACCTGCCGCCCAAGATTGCGACCCTCTTGGAGGCGTTGCAGACGTTCCCGGACACCAACTTCACGATCGACATCAAGGAGCCGGCTTCGGTGCCGGCGGTCGCGGACGCTATTCGCCAGGCCGATGCGGCGCACCGGATCTGCGTAGCCGGAGCGTGGGACGGGACACTTGATCAACTGGCGCAGGCGCTCGGGCCTGACCTCACGGTCGCGATGGGATGGCGGGCGCTGTGTCGCCTGGTGACCTCCTGTCACAGCCGGCTGCCACTGGTGCGCCGCGGTCGGCCGAGCTTCGCGCATGTGCCGGTGCGGGTAGGTCGGCTTCCGATCTTCGCCGAGCGGTTGGTGCATCGCGCCCACGACGTCGGGGTGCGGGTGCTGGTATGGACGGTGAACGATCCGGCGACTATGAGCCAGCTCCTCGATCTGGGCGCTGACGGCATCATCACCGACCGGCCCGACCTGCTACGAGAAGTCCTGATCGGCCGAGACCTCTGGATCGCGCCAAGCCAGGCTGACGCCCTCGAAGGCGCTCTGGCAAATGTCGGCGAGCGAGCCTAGCTGTCACGCTCGTCGCTGAGCGTTCTGGAGATCCGGTCGACCCTCTCGAGTTCTTCGCGGATCCTGGCGTCGCGCTCCTCGCGCTCTTCCTGCCGCAAGCGCTGCCAATCGTCGTTGATCTTGTCCTGACCATCCACTCGGCGCACGGTACGGGTAGAAGATGAACGCCGAGTTAGCTCGACATGGATCGCGAGCATGGCCCGAACGGCGTTGTCCCAGCGGTAGCGTTCGGCCACCGCGCGGGCGGCCCGCCTTCGCGTCTGTCTATCGACAGAGAGCAGCATCTGCGTCGCCTCGGCGAACTCACGGGGGTCGGGCTTCGCGGGAAGTCCGGCGTCGGGTTCGCCAGTGATCAGCTCGCTTGCGCCAGACCCGAGGACGCCTACGATCGCCGTTCCGCAGGCGAGCGCTTCGAGGGCGGCGAGTCCGAACGTTTCGGCCGGTCCTGGGACCAGCGCCAGATCGGCCTGACCGAGGATCGCGGACACCTCGGGGGCCGAGACGAAGCCGGTGAACCGAACTGGCTGATCTTGCGCGTAACGGCGCAACCGAGCGTGGAGCGGCCCGGTGCCGATCATCGTCAGTTCGGCGTCGACACCTCTGCGCCGAAGCTCGGCTAGCGCGTCGATGGCTAGAGACGGCAGCTTCTCGGTCGACAGGCGCGTCACGCTCACGAGCTGAGTCTTGGCGTTCGGCTCGGCGATGTCGCTGGGGCGGAACGTCTCAAGATCGACGCCGAGCGGCACCAAGCGGACGGCGGCGCCGCTTCTCGCGAACTCCTCGCCGCCGAATCGGGAGCAGACGACTATCAAGTCCGAGCGAGCGACAGTCCGGCGGGCGATTGATCTGGTGACGACCAGCCGGAGCCGCCTCGGCGCCCATGGCGCGAAGTGGGCCAGCGTGATGTCGAGCCGCTCGTGCGAGATCGCAATCACCGGGATTCCGTGCCGTCGCGCCCAGGGATTGACCCACCGCAGGAGCAGCTTGTCGTGTACCTCGATCACTTGAGGATCGATCGCGTCGAGCACGCGGCGCACCGCCCGGCCGGAGACGATCACTCGGTAGCCCGATCCGTTGGGCAGCATGGGCGACGCGATCTCGGCGCGACCGTCGCCGGTGCGGGTCCGCGAGCCGGGCACGATCAGGGTGACTTCGTGACCAGCCGCGCGATAGCCCGCTCCCAGGTTGTTCACCGCCACTCGCAGCCCGCCCGATGTGTCGGAGTAGAAGTTGGCCAGCTGAGCGATTCGCATCACGAGGCTCGCAGTCGCGAGCGCAGGCCGGAGCGTATCGGGACGACATCGCCACCCTCGGCAACCGGCCGTCCCGCCGCAGAGGCTTCGAGCACGCTTCGGTAGTGGGCGATCAACTCGTCGCCGACGCGCTCCCAAGTACGGTGCACCACGGAGTCGCGCGCTCGGGCGGCCGCGCCAGCCAGCGCGCGGCGATCGAGCCGAAGGGCGTCGACCTGGGCGGCCAGCACGCCGGGATCACCTCCGGCCCATAGCCAACCGTTGTCCCCGTGCCGAACCAGATCAAGCGGACCGCCCGACGCGGCCGCGATGACCGGCACGCCCGAACACAGCGCCTCCTGGACCACCTGGCAGAACGTCTCGTCCGACCCCGGATTGACGACGACGTCCATGCTGGCCATGAGCCTCGCCAAGGCGGCGCCCTGTTGCATACCCAGGAACGCGGCCCGCGGCATCAGCCGCCCCAGTCGCCGCCGCTGCGGTCCGTCACCGATGATCACGAGCTGCACGCCGGGCAGCCGGGTTATCGGCTCGAGGCGGTCGACCTGCTTCTCGGCCGCCAGGCGTCCGACGAAGCCGACGACCAGCGTGCCCACTCCGCCGCCGAATGACCGGTTCAGGCTCATGCTGCGGTGTCGCGGGTTGAACTGTGCCCCGTCCACGCCCCGAGCCCAGATGGCTACCGGGCCGATACCGTGCGCCCGCAGTTGGTACGCACTCGACGTCGACGGCGCAAGGGTCAGCGCGGCGCGCCCGTGCACGCGCCGCAGCCCGCACCAGAGCGGACCGGCTGCGGCCCCGAGCCCGTAGCGACGAAGGAAGCCGGACATGTCCGTCTGGAACACCGCCACTGCCGGAATCGTCAGTTGGTCTGCGGCCCGGGCGGCCGACCAGCCGAGGACGAGCGGCGAGGCGAGATGAACGATGTCCGGATTGACGTCTCGCAGGGTCGGTCTCAGATCAAGGCCAGGGCGGATGATCGAGAGGCTGGTGTAGCCCGGCACCCGCACCCGGGGCAACTGGACGACCTCGATGTCGTGCCCGGCCGGCGTCTCGAAGTGATCGACTCCGGCCGGCGCGACAACCAGAGGATCGTGACCCCGCGATGCCAGGTGGTCGGCCACTCGGATCACCGAGTTGACCACTCCGTTGACGGAGGGCAGGAACGTCTCCGCCACCAGTGCGACCCGCACGGAGTCGACGCTACGGACGCTCTCTACATCGGAGCCGAGGTCAGCTGTCGTGTTGATGAACATCAGGCGGCGAGCAATGGACGCCGGGATTGGCGATCCTCGGCCGCTACCCCCCTTTCGCCCGGTACCCGCTAGCCGAACCGGCCGTTGACGTAGTCCGCCGTCCGGGGGTCCTGAGGCCGACCGAACATGTCGTTGGTGAGGCCGTGCTCGACGATGAACCCCGGCCGACTCTGCTCGGCGAGAAAGAAGGCGCACTGGTCGCTGACCCGCTGCGCCTGCTGCATGTTGTGCGTGACGATGACGATCGTCACCTCACGCTTGAGCTCCTGGATCGTCTGCTCGATAACGCGGGTCGACGTCGGGTCGAGCGCTGAGCACGGCTCGTCCATCAAGAGAACGCGTGGCCGGTTCGCCAGCGCCCGCCCGATGCACAGGCGCTGCTGCTGGCCACCCGAGAGCGCTCCACCGGGCTGACGCAACCGGTCGCGCACCTCGCGCCACAACCCGGCCTTGGTGAGGCATTCCTCGACGAGGACGTCCTTGCTTCCCCTGTCAGCCTTCGTGCCCGTGAGCTTCAAACCGGCCAGCACGTTGTCGTAGATGCTCATCGCCGGGAAGGGGTTGGGCTTCTGAAACACCATCCCGATCTGGCGGCGCGCTTCGGTCAGCCGACGAGACGGATCGTAGATGTCGTCACCGTCAAGGAATACTTCACCAGCGAGCGCGGCCGAGGGGATCATCTCGTGCATCCGGTTGAGGATGCGCAGGAACGTCGACTTGCCGCAGCCGGACGGGCCGATGAGGGCCGTCACCTCGCCGGCGTACATCGTCAGCGACACATCCGCGAGCACCTTGCGCTCACCGAACCACGCGGTGATCGAGCGCGCGTCCAACTCGGCCAGAGACGTGGGTGGAGCCGTCATCGTCATAGCTTTCTCCTCAAGACACCCGTCCAAGGCACGGACCGTGCGAGCTAAGTAAGGTTCGGCAGCAGCCGGCTGGCCGCGTCGGCAACGCCCAGCGCGAAGAACCCAATCACCGGGACGGCGACAACCCACGCCTGCCTCCGGCCCCATTGGGCTCTCGCGAAGGCCAGCAAGAGAGCGGCCAAGACGAGCCCCTGACTCCACAGGACGACATCGATCCACGCCGTGCCGTCGGTGGCCAGCGCGGTTTCCGAAGGCAGCAGGTCACCGCTGGTGACTACCTGGGTGGGAGTCGCTTGCAGCTTCGACACAAGATCGGCGTCCACTCTGAGCACATCGCCCGGTAACAGCGGCGCCCCATCTGCCGTGTCCAGGACGAGCCGGTCGCTTCCGGTCGCCGGCGCCGGCGGCAGCTCATCGCCGGCCCGGCGAACGTCGAGGACCGCGTAGCGCTGGACGCCCTGACCTGTCGTGACGGTGAAGAGATCACCAGGCTGGAGCTGATTGATGTGACCGAATGGCCCGCCGAAGGCCGTCGCCCGCCCGAACAGCACGCTCGTCCCGGCCTGCCCGGGTAGCACAGAGTCCCGCAGGTGGCCCGGGCCCTTCTGCAGAACCGAACTCGTAGTGCCCTCGAAGACCACTTCGCTCACATGGATTTGCGGGATCGACAGGAGGGCCACCGGCGACCCCGGGGTCAACAGCTTCGATGGGTTGTTCGGGTCGGTCGGGCCCGTGGGGGCCGTCCCCAGCGCGAGCTGCTTGCGGAAGTCCGCATACGCCAGATGTTGCGCCCGGTCGTGCTTCAGGCCTGAGATGAACCCCAGGTACGCGACAAACGTCAGCAACGCCACTCCAACCGTGAGCATCGTTGCGGTGAGAAGGCGGACGCGGACAGAGGGCGGGGGCTTTGGCGCTCGGCGCTGCGTCGGCGCCACGAGCGGCCTGCGTTGGCGAGCCCGTGCTCGCAGCAGTGCACTTGGCCCCCTGCCGGGTGCGTCGGGGCGCGGCACGATGATCGTCATGCGTCGCCCGCGGGCCTCTCGGGAGACGTCGAGGTCAGCTGGTTCCTCGTTTCGCGTTTCGCCTTCTCAATCGCGTCGAAAAGTCGATCGTCAGTGAGCGCCCGGCGGTAACGAAACCAGTACCGGCCGCCCAGGACGGCGGCGACGATCAGCAGGATCAAGAGGATGAGCAGGATGGGTGAAGCCCAGAAGCCGGCGCTTTTGCTGGCCTGCGCGATCTTCTTGGGAGTGGGACCGGCGTTGTTCGGGTGCGTCAACGTCGGTTGGATAGTGACCTTCGTCTTCATCCAGGCAAGCGGGAACACACCGGATACCCGGACCACTACCTTGAAGCTCTTGCCGGGCAGGACTTCTGGTAGTTCTGGCCCCTTGATCGAGGCCACAGTGATCCCGAAGAGACCTTTGACGCTGATGTGCTGCGTCCCTACCAGGTTCACGTTGCCTGTGTTGACGACAGTGTAGGAGACGGTGGCACTTCCCTCGCCCAACGGATTGAGGGTCGAGTGATAGCTCGTCGACAGCGACTGGATCGACAACCCGGGTGCGACGGCGCCCGGAACGGACACGTACAAAGGCACGCCGACTCGATGGTCCTGGTTGAAGTTGCTCGCGCCGCCGGTTCCGGCGGCGATCTTGTATTCGGCAAAGACGCCGCCGGTGTGGTCGCCCGGCTTGGCGTTGCGCGGCACGGTCACCTTGATCGGCTCGTTCAGCCGAGCGTGTGCGGGAATCGTCACTTCGTTCCGAGTGAATGTCACCCACGATCCGATATCGCTCGAGCGCCGGTCGTCGGCGTAGAGGGTGAGAGAACCGGTGGCGTTCGTATAGGCGTCGGCCGACCCGAGCGTGAACTTCACGGGTTGATCGCTGAAGTTGTTCACGCCGATGTAGTCCTCGATCACCGTGCCTGGAGTGATGCGGTTGTAGCTGAGCGACACTCGCCCGTCCGGCCCGTTCGTGTTCGCAGGGACCACCGAGAAGGTGACCTTGTCGGAGCCGTTCGCGGTTGGCGGGGTCAGGTTCTGCGGGATGGGCTGAGGAGCTGGCGTCGAAGCCGACGCCGTCGAACTGTCGGCCGAAGCGTGGGCGACCGGGAATAGGACCGCGATCAGAGCTAAGAGCAGCCCAGAGAGCAACGTACGACGAGCAGCGGCGCGAACGGACATCGGTTGGTTCAGCTTTCTGTCGTAGAGGTTTCGGACACCGCAGCGGGAGGGCACGGCGGGTTGACCCCGCGCGTGCCCTCCCCCTGGGCTAGTGCGTCAGTGCGTTACTCCTTCGGTGCTTGTACAGCGTCGAGCGATTTGTGATCTACCTGGCGGCTTACCTCGCGGCGTCGAATGCCGTGAAGGTCAGCGTCGCGTTGTACGTGCCCGGCTTGGTCGTGTCAGGCGCGACCAGGGTCAAGCCGGCGCCGAGCACCGTGTCGTTCTGGCCACCGCCGACAACGGCGTCGGCCAGGTCGCCACCGCCGGAGACTGCCGACGAGCTGTTCCCGTGGACGATCCCACCGGGTCCGGTGCCCTTGAGGCCGGGCGTAACCGGAGTGATCGCCGAGCCCGCGGTGACGCCGGAGGTCTGGCTGGTGACAGACGGCGTCCAACCGAGGTCCTTGCCGTCGATGGTCGCGCCGGCGGGACCGGTGAAGTCACTCACCACACCGTTGACGTACCAACCCGGCTTCGACTGCTGACGGTAGTCGTGCACGGTCACCGGGTTGATGGCGCCCGTGTAGTTGAACGTGCCGCTGCCGAACGATCCCGCGTGGCCCTTCGAGTCATAGCCGGTGCCCGTCTTGGGAAGCAGATTCACCGTGCCCGAGCCGACGGTGTATGAGAACGTTCCCTCGTCCGCCTGGACGTTCACGGTGATGTTCTCGCTTGTGGCCCCCTGGATGCTGACGCTTGCACCGGTCGTGTCGGCTCCCGCCCCGACACCCGAAGCCGGGCTGCCGCTCCCCGGCGTGAAGGACGCCGTGATGGTGTGCGAGCCGTCAGCCAGGTTCGGAGCGGCTGCTCCGGCGCCGGTGTTGATCGTGAAAGCGACCGGACCGGAGGGGTCGGTGATCGTCTTCGTGGCGAGAGCAGTGGTGCTGCCGTCAGCGAAGATGCTCAGCGTACCGACCGCGGTCGCGTCGATTGCCACGTTCACGGTGACGGGCGAGCCGCTTGGAACCGACGTGATCGGCTGTACCGCGACAGTGGCCGCCGGCCGTCCGACCACGGGGTTCGACGAACTGATCTGGAACGAGAAGTCCGGGAAGATCGTGACGAAGGCGTCGAAGACCGGGGTGTAGTTGCTGCTGGCGTCGCCGGAGGACACGAAGACCTCGAAGGTGGCGCCGGTCGAGCTGATCGCGGCGGTGTCGGCGTTGGACGCCGCGCCCAGAATCGAGTCGACCAGCGTTCCGCCGGTGAACCCGCCCTGCGTCGTGATCGGGCTGCCGAAACTCAGCTGCGAGTTGGCCTGCGGCGCCGTGATCGAGTTGGTGATCTGCTCGACGGCCGGTGAGGCTGTCGTCTCGACCTGGAGTTCGGCGCTCTGAGCCGACGCGCCGATCGCCGTGTTGGTGGACCACGTCACGGCGGTGGACTCCGAACCGCTGGTGGCACTGAACTGAAGCTTGCCGTTGGCCGAGGCCGGCAGCTGGGCGGTGCCGATGAAGGTCGACGCCGATGCAGGCGGGTTTGTCGCCGCGGCGGAACCGGCGAAGGCCAGAAGCCCACCGGCCGCAACCGCGAGCGCAGCGGTCGTGGCGACCGTCCGCGAGATATTAATCTTCATGAGTTTCTTTTCCTTACGTTTCTGAAGTTGATGGCGGGTTCAAGTGGTTGATTCGCCTTGTGTCGTACTTCGCAGCGTTTGTTGGAACGGGGTGTGCCGGGTTGAGACCGGCACACCCCGATAACTCACGTGTCGCCGTTGAAGGTGGTGTACGACCGGACGGTGTCCTGACCGCAGGTGTAACCGTTGGCGTCTCCGTCGGAGAGCACGTCGAAGCCGTAGTTCCTGATGACGGAGGAGTTCGAGCACACCGTCGAACTCGCGCCGACGAGGAGCTTGTCCAGCTTGGCGTCCGGCGCGCCGGTGGTGCCGGCGGCGTCCCCGCTGTAATCGCTAGCGGGCAGCTTGTACGACGGGACGACGTTGTAGACATCTCGGATGATCGAGAACGCCGGGTTGGCGAACTTGAGCGCGCCCAGGGTCTTCAACGGACTCACGCCGCCTAGGCTGATCAACTGGGAGCCGTGACGGTTGTCGACGGTGTCGATAGTTCCGGCCTTGGACTCCGCGACCCACTGCGCGGCCGAGAACGGAGCGATGCCGTTGGCGTCGGTGGCAACGATGGCGCCGTTGTGCTCTTCGATCGGTGCGCCCGTCCCGAGGCTGTAGTGGTCGTAGACCGCGCCGTTCGCGGGCAAGGCGCCGCCGGTATCAGCGTTTGCGCTGACAACACCGATGAAAAAGTTGCGAGTGCCCGAGCCGCTCTGCGGGACGTACAGGTGGACGTTCACGATCGGGTCGTTGTTGGCCGGGTCGGTCGGGGCGCCCGACTGCGTGTCGCTGCCGGCCAGGACGTTGCCCGCGCCGTGCCCGGCGGCGGCGCCGGCCGTGACGTTGGTGCCGACCGGGTGGTACTCGACGCCACCGGCGATCGTGTTGACGCCGAACCAGTAGAGATCGATCAGGTTCTGCTTGGTGAACGAGCCGACCGTCGGGAGGTTGGTGGCCAGGTCAGTTCCACCGGTAACACCGGAGTCTGGCGTTGCCGTCGCCGGTCCGGTCACGATCGAGACCGCGTCGACACCGAACGGGATGAAGGTCAACGTCCCGTTCGACACCAACGTGCCACCGCCGGGAGATCCGCCCGGCTCGGCCGGTCCGGCCGACGAGCGCGCGATGTCGATGGAGCCAGCCGTGATGGCGTTCCACGGCGCGGCTTCTGTGCCCCCGCTGGACGCCTTGAGCGCGCGAACCCCGTCCTTGGAGCCATTCGGGCGGTCGAACGCTTTCACGAGCGGCTTCGGCTTGATCAACTCGTTCGAGTTGGTTGCGTAGGTCGTGCTGTTCGCCGGGTCTACCGCGTCGTAGGAGGCGAGCAGGTTGCTGCCGGCCGCCGCAGCGAGGCCGTTCATCACGTACTGGGTGGTGTCGGAGCCGACGGCCACGAGCTGGCCGTACGGGTCGGCGCTGGCTGATCCTGCCAGCGCGACCGAGAGCGAGGCGCCACCCAGCAGTGCGACGGTAAGGGCCGCCGTCCGCTTGGTGAGTCGCCGCCGGCGAAGAGCCGCCGGCGTGGTGGACGAGTTCATGCAAACTCCTGGTTAGTCAAGCCACCCGAGTCGGTGGCGACCAAAGCTTCTCGGTTATTCAGTGACGAACTAAAGGCGATCTGGGCGGCGAATCTGGGTATTCAGACAGACACGAACATGAAGTAGGGATGAACGGATTTCCGCGCGGCGGCCTGCAATTACTCACCGTCTTCCGCCTGATCCAAATCGGCGGACTAAACCGCTACCTACCAGCCCGGCCGCGCCGACCACGATGACCACGATCGGCACGTAATGCGCGGTCGGCGAAGACGCGCGCGGCGTCACGAAGGAGGCCGGTGTCGAGGTCGGTTTGATAACCGCGGCCGGTCCCGGAGTTGAAGAGCTCGCCGCCGGATGGACCGGGTTAGCGCTATTAACGGCCGCCCCGCCACCGGAGTCGCCCGATCCGTTCGTCGCCGCGAAACCACCGCTGTCACTGTTGTCGCTGACGGCCCCGCCCGTGTTTGACGCCGAGGTCGGCGTAGCACTGGAGGACGGGGTCGGGCTCGACGGCCCAGCTGCGGCACGAAGGGCAGCGACGGCGGCGGTCGCCTGCGCTTGCAGACTGCCTGTCAGAGGAAGGTATCCGCGGGGCAGGTCGCCGGGAGCCTCGCCAGGAGTCTGGCCCGCGCCCGCCGCGTAGGCGATGAAATCGGCGTAGTCCGACATGGCGTCCGGATCGTCGTTCGTCCGAGCCGCGGCGTAGACGACATCGACGAGTGGGTAAGCGCCACTGGCTGCCTTGGACGGGTCGACGTGCAACAGACCCGAGCTGTCCGCAGTCGCGACGCCGACGGCCGCCGAGACCGAGCCCTGCGTGGGGCTGACACAGGTCGTGCCGTCGGCGTTGCACAGCGACGCCGCGACCAGGCCGTACCCGGCCGAGTTCGCGCTATCGGTGTATCCCCACAAGAAGGTC
>Ga0068856_100004360_pt1 | contig 14098 bp, 14 predicted proteins | sample KBSCornC62_FD_66595 | JGI IMG/M metagenome (GOLD analysis project Ga0068856, IMG submission 66595) | Corn rhizosphere microbial communities from Kellogg Biological Station, Michigan, USA - KBS Corn C6-2 | ecosystem: Host-associated > Plants > Roots > Rhizosphere > Soil ...
GTTGCATGCCTCATAGTTTTGAATCAGGCGTCTGTTACTGCAAACTCACAGCTAGCTACTCACTGCTCACTAAAAAGGCAAATCATCCTCGTCGGGAGTAGAGCTGATATCAGCTGGGGGGGCATATTCAGGTGTTGGGCTGGCTCCCGCAGGTGTCAGCATATTTATCTTCCATAACTGCATCGAGTTAAAATATGTTTTCTTGCCGGTTTTATCGGTCCATGGCCTGCCCCTCAGGTTAAAAAAAACTTCAACATCATCGCCCGCCTTAACATTATCCAATAAATTGCAGCGGTCCTGTATCGCCTCAAACTTCAAATATTCAGGATATTGTGGATTTTCGATGTATTCGAGTATCAATTCCCTTTTTTTAAGCGAGTCGGTAACCTGCATTGTTGCACCCACTTCGTGTACTTTACCCTTAATTTCCATAATTCAAAAAATTAAAAATGTAAAGTTAATAGAATAAGAAACAAAACGGGGTGTATTAATTCATAAATTCGCAAAATATTATGCAAGTTTTCCACACTGAAAGTAAAATCGTTATTACCTGTAATAAAAGGCTGTCGCCCTACCTGCAAAAGGAAGTTGAAGAACTGGGTTTTAAGCCGGTCAGGGTTTTTCAAACCGGGGTGGAGCTGTTGGGCACGGTAACTGATTGCATTGCGTTAAACCTTAATTTGCGCTGCGCCAGCCAGGTGCTGTATTTATTAAAAAGCTTTAAAGCTGATGATCCGGCAGCGCTTTACAATAACCTTGTTGAAATTGAATGGGAAAAATTGATAGACTTCACCGGCTATTTTTCGGTAACGTCGAATGTGAACAACGAACACATTCTTACCCCGCTTTTTGCTAACGTAAAGGTTAAGGATGCAATAGTGGATAGGATAAAGGCTCAAAAAGGGATAAGGCCAAATTCAGGCCCCGAGGCAAATAAAACGGTGATTCACCTGTACTGGCAGGATAGCGACGCAGATATTTTTTTAGATACTTCGGGCGAAACCCTGGCTAAACACAGCTATCGTAAAATACCGGGCAAAGCACCCATGCTCGAGGCGTTGGCAGCATCCACCATTATGGCAACCAACTGGGACAGGAAGAGCACTTTCATTAACCCTATGTGCGGCTCCGGCACGCTGGCCATCGAGGCGGCATTATTGGCGACAGATAAATGCCCGGGCCTCTTCAGGATGAATTATGGCTTTATGCATATCATGGGCTATGATGAAACCGTTTTTTTTACCGAACGGAGGAAATTAAAGGACAAGGCCAAAAAAGAAACTGGCTTTAAAATTATTGCTACGGATATATCGGCGGATGCTATAGATATCTCCCAAAAAAATGCAAAAACGGCCGGTGTAGAACATTTGATAGATTTTAGCGTTTGTGATTTTGCAGACACACCAGTTCCGGAAGAGCGGGGTGTGATTATGTTTAACCCGGAGTATGGCGAGCGTCTGGGGGTGCACACCAAACTGGAAGCTACCTATAAACGGATAGGCGACTTTATGAAAACCAACTGCAAAGGCTACAGGGGCTATATTTTTACCGGGAACCCCGATCTTGCAAAAAAAATAGGCCTCCAGGCCGCCCGGAGAATTGAATTTTACAACGGAAAGCTCGACTGCCGCCTGCTGGAATATGAATTGTACGAAGGCAGTAAGCGGGAGCCGAGAGAGATTTAAAAAGAAATTCGAACACTGAATTTTGAATATCGAATATCGAAGGTTTGTCAATTTCACTTCGGCGTTCGGCATTCAATATTCTATGTTCATTATTAACTCCTAAATGAAGAAGTTACTCATCTCCATAATAATCCTATTTCAAGCTGCCTGGTGCCTGGCCCAGGGGCAAACGGCATTCCCCTTCAAAGGCGGGAAAGATGCCATGGAACAGTTTTTTAAAGACAGTTTAACGGTTTCGCCAGCTATCATCAAAAAGGGGGCTATCGGCACGGCGGTGTTTAAATTCACGGCCAGCGAAAACGGGAGCATATCAAAAATAATTGTTTATTATGCTGATGACGCCATTTTAGCTTACCCCGTTATCGATGCTTTACGAAAATCGGATCGCAAATGGGCCATCCCTAAGGACGAGAAAACGCACGATTTTATCATCCCTTTTATTTTCAGCGCTGATTTGCCTGCTACGGATAATGAATACCTGCAAAAAATTCTGTACGATAACTACCGGGGCCGTAACCCGATAATACCTAACGACCAGGTGCCACTGGACATCGCTACCTTACTGCCGCCCATAACGGTAAAGTACGATATCACCAAATAGTTATTGCGTTTGCGGAGCTAAAGAAATCTGCCGATTGCTGTATATTTGTGTTAGGTGCTGACTGCTCTACCGGTGCGCACCCTGACCGATAATGGAAGTTACGCCCACCCAAAATCATCGCAAGATCATCCATATCGATATGGACGCATTTTATGCGTCGGTTGAGCAGCGTGATAATCCTGAATACCGGGGCAAAGCGCTGGTGGTCGGAGGACTTCCTACGGGACGCGGCGGTGTGGTTGCAACGGCAAGCTACGAAGCGCGAAAATTTGGAATTCATTCAGCTATGCCGTCTAAACAAGCACTGCAGTTATGCCCGAACGCTATTTTTATCAGGCCCAGGTTTGCTGCTTATAAGGAAGCATCTCAAAAAATACGCGAAATATTCAGCCGCTATACCGATTTGATCGAACCGCTTTCGCTGGACGAGGCCTACCTGGATGTCACCACCGATAAATTAAATATTGGCTCGGCGATTGAAATCGCGAAACAAATAAAGCAGGCGATAAAAGATGAATTGCAATTAACCGCATCTGCCGGCGTATCCATCAACAAATTCGTCGCCAAAACCGCTTCGGATATCAACAAGCCTGATGGTTTAACTTTTATCGGCCCGTCGGCTATTGCATCGTTTATGGAAAAGCTGCCGGTCGAGAAATTTTTTGGCGTGGGTAAGGTAACGGCGCAAAAGATGAAAAGTATGGGGCTACACATCGGGGCCGACCTTAAAAACCTTACCGAAGACGAGCTGATAAGACATTTTGGTAAAGTGGGCCGGTTTTATTACCAGATAGTACGCGGGATAGATAATCGCGAAGTTCAGCCCCATCGCGAAACCAAGTCGCTGGCTGCCGAAGATACTTTTGCCTACGACCTGACTACACAGGAAGAAATGGAGGCGGAACTGGATAAAATAGCCCAAACAGTTTGCAGCCGCCTGCAGCATTACCAGCTAAAGGGCCGCACGGTTACCCTGAAAATAAAATACAGCGATTTTAAACAGATCACCCGCAACCAATCTTTTGTTACGGGCCTGAATGACCTTGACACTATAGCCGCAACCGCAAAAAAATTATTGATTGCCAGCGGAATCGAAGACAAAAAGATAAGGCTACTGGGGATATCCCTTTCGAACTTTAACGAAGTTGCCATAAAACAAAAGGAAGAAAAGCCTGCGGATCAATTGACGCTGTTTCAGTTTTAGCTGAATTCATACAATAATAAGGTGAAGGTGTATCTCTCTGAGGGTGTCAGTGAAACGAATTTCGCATTACTTCACCGTATTGTTAAATTCTTGATACACATCAAATATGCGGTATATCTTTCAATATATTTGTTTTTATGAACCGCATCAAGATTATCATAACCCTATTATTTTCAGTTCAATTTGCATTTGCGCAAACGGCGCCTCCCGCCGACCTGGTAAGCATCGAACAAAATTTTAAAAAACTGGACGTGTTGGGCAGTGTGCTTTATGTGGCTGCACACCCCGACGATGAAAACACCCGCCTGCTGGCTTACCTGGCCCAGGAAAAACATTACCGTACAGGTTATCTGTCCATGACCCGCGGCGATGGCGGCCAGAATTTATTGGGCAATGAGCAAAGTGAGCTTTTAGGACTCATCCGTACGCAGGAGCTGCTGGCGGCGCGCAGAGTTGATGGCGCGGAACAATTTTTTACCCGTGCGAACGACTTCGGTTTTTCAAAGGGACCGGCAGAGACCTTAAAAATATGGGATAAAGAAAAAGTTTTAAGCGACGTAGTTTGGGTGATCCGCAAGTTCAGGCCGGATGTGATTATTTGTCGTTTTCCTACTACCGGCGAGGGCGGGCATGGGCACCATACCTCATCGGCTATACTGGCGCAGGAAGCATTCACCGCCGCCGCCGACCCGAAACGTTTCCCGGAACAACTGCAATATGTGCAGCCATGGCAGGCAAAACGATTGCTATGGAACACGTTTAGTTTCGGTACGGTAAATACCACAGCGCCCGACCAGTTTAAGATCGACGTGGGTGTTTATAATCCGGTTATAGGCAAAGGTTACGGCGAAATAGCCGCCGAAAGCCGTTCCAATCATAAAACGCAGGGTTTTGGCTCGGCAAGGCAGCGCGGAGAAGCGTTTGAGTTTTTTAAAACCATCCTGGGCGATGCTCCGCAAGCCGACTTGATGGATGGCGTAAATACGACCTGGAAAAGAGTTAAAGACGGCGAATCCATTGGATCGGCGATCGGCATTATCAGGAAGAATTTCGATGTTGATCATCCTGAATTATCGGCGCCGGCTTTGGTACAACTGCGTGGAAGAATAGACAAAATAACCGATACTTACTGGCGGGTACAAAAGCTAAAGGAGCTTGACAATATGATAGCAGCCTGTGCCGGCCTATGGTGCGAAGCTTATACCGCCGAACCAATTTATTCGGTTGGCGATAGCATGCAGATCCGCGCGCAGGCGCTTGACAGATACGATAATAAGATAAAACTGAATAGTATTACCATTAATGGCGTAACGCAAAACCTGGACGGCAGGGCATTACCGGCTAACCAGCTGCAAACTTTTACCAGCACGGCGGCCGCCGTAAAAATTACGCAGCCTTTTTGGCTGCAGACAGCCCATGCGCAAGGGGCGTACAATATTCCGGATCAAATATCGGTAGGCAATCCCGAAAACCCGGACCTGCCTTTTGCCGATTTTGAGTTTATGATTGAAGGCAAACCGATCCACTTCGAGCGGAGGCTGGTTTATAAATACACCGATCCGGTAAAGGGTGAAGTTTACCAGCCGCTGGTGATAACCCCGCCGGTAACAGCCAACATTACCAGCCCGGTTTATGTATTTAATTCCGGCGTTCCGCAAAGCTTGCAGGTGAAGCTTAAATCTTTCAAAAAAGTAGCCTCGGGAGTCATCCGGTTAGATCTTCCGAAAGGGTGGAGCTCGCAGCCCGAACATGTTGAATTTCATAACAAAAATAAAGGCGATGAATGGAGCGAGAATTTTATCATAAAGCCTTCAGGTAATGACACCCCGGATGGCATAGCGCAGGTGACGATAGCTGCCGGTCAGGACCAAACTTTGTATACTTATGGCATCAGGGAAATAAAATATGACCACATACCCAATATTACTTTATTCCCGCCGGCACAGGCAAAGTTATTGAACCTTAATTTAAAACTTGCCGGTAAGAAGATCGGCTATATCGAGGGTGCAGGCGATCTTGTCCCTGATGCGTTGCGGCAGGCGGGTTATGATGTGCATGAGCTTAACGAAAAGGAAATAATGAACGGTGATCTTTCCGGTTATGATGCCATTATTACAGGGGTTAGGGCTTATAATGTAAATCCGCGCCTTGCTATTGAGCAGCCAAAACTGCTTGAATATGTAAAAAACGGGGGCAACCTGGTTGTTCAATATAACAACAGCAACGGGCTTGTTACCAAAAATATTGGGCCGTACCCGTTAAACGTTGTAAATAAAAGAGTAACCGACGAAGATGCAAAGATCACGGTTTTAGATCAGCAAAACCCAATAATGAATTATCCTAATAAAATAACCCAGGATGATTTTAACGGTTGGGTACAGGAACGCGGCCTATATTTTGTGGGAGATACGGACCCCAAGTATAGCCCGGTACTGCAAATGAACGATCCGGGCGAGGCGCCCAATAATGGCGCACTGGTAGTGGGCAATTACGGCGAAGGCAGGTTTGTTTACACATCGCTGGCGTTTTTCAGGCAGCTGCCCGCCGGGGTACCGGGGGCATACCGCTTGTTTATAAATTTACTGAGCAAGCCCAAAAATCAGCCGCTTAATTAGGCGGCAATGTATTTATAATTTAAATTTGCACTCATATTATTTAAATCATGACACATCATCACCACAAAGCGGAAGAAAATTACGATAATATTTACTACATCGTGGGTTTGTTAAGCGGCCTTTTTTCGGGCGTAGTCATAAACGACGGAGTCATCCTCACGCTTATATTAGGCATATTCGGGTTGCTGTTCAGCGCGTTTTTCCTGAAGCTTTTGGTTAGAGGCAGTGAAAACTCCTGATCCTGAACTGCCTTCCTTTATCCGAAGCTGGAACCAGTTTTACACCATAGTTATCGGCTGGCTGGTGCTGCTCATTATCATTTTCTGGCTTATTACCATCAGTTTTGAATGAGCTTAGCCGACTGGATCGTATTGGCGGTTACGCTGCTGGGCATCGTACTATACGGTGTTTGGAAAAGCGGCAGCAATAAAAATATCGACCAGTTTTTGATGGGGGGCCGCACCTTACGCTGGTATCATGTAGGCTTATCCGTGATGGCTACCCAGGCCAGCGCAATCACCTTTTTATCGGCGCCCGGCCAGGCTTATTCAGACGGAATGCGGTTTGTGCAGTTCTACATGGGCCTGCCGCTCGCCATGATCGTGCTTTGCGTAACCTTTGTGCCAATATTTCACCGCCTGAAGGTTTATACCGCCTACGAATTTTTAGAGCAGCGTTTCAACCTTAAAACGCGGACCCTTACTTCTATTTTGTTTTTAGTGCAGCGCGGTCTTTCAACCGGTATCACCATTTATGCACCCTCAATTATCCTGTCGACCATCCTGGATATAAATACCGTTTACACAACGCTGTTTATTGGCGGCCTGGTGATATTTTATACGGTTTACGGCGGTACCAAAGCAGTATCGTACACCCAGCTGCTCCAGATGAGCATTATTTTTTTGGGGATGTTTTTTGCAGGGGTAATAGTAGTAAGCCTGCTGCCGCATGGCGTTGGTTTTACGCATGCCATTAAACTTGCCGGTAAAATGGGCAGGATGAACGTGATCGACTGGAAGTTTGACCCCAATAACCGGTATAATATCTGGAGCGGCATCATCGGGGGGTTCTTCCTTCAGCTATCCTATTTCGGTACCGACCAAAGCCAGGTGGGCCGGTACCTGACAGGGAGTTCGGTGGGGCAAAGCAGGCTGGGTTTGATCATGAACGGTTTGGTTAAAATACCAATGCAGTTCCTGATCTTATTGATAGGCGTGCTGGTATTTGCCTTTTACCAGTTTAACCGTCCGCCTATGTTTTTTAACCAGTATGAGGTAAAGCAGGTAAAAAAAAGCAGCTATGCAAACCAGTATAATCAACTCGAAAACCGGTATTCGGCAGCTTTTCAGCAACGCAAGAACAAAGCTGACGATTTGATAAAAGCGCTGAACAGCAAGGACCAGGCACGAATCAGCAAGGCACAAGGCAGCCTAAAAATTGTCGATGGCCAGGCGTTAGCCATCCGCAAACAAGCGATAGCCGTAATGAAAAAAAATAATGCAAAGGCAAACGAGGACGATACCAATTACGTTTTCCTGACTTTTGTTACGCAATATTTACCACGGGGCCTCATCGGTTTGCTTGTTGCCATTATTTTTTTGGCCTCGATGGGTTCAACGGCCAGCGCGTTAAACTCGCTTGCCTCAACCAGCGCAGTGGATATTTATAAACGCATTATTCACCCCGGGGCATCCGAAAAAAATTACCTTAACGCCTCGCGGCTGTTTACTGTTTTTTGGGGTGTTGTTTGTATAGCAATGGCCCTTTATGCCAGCAAGGTTGGCAATTTACTGGAGTATGTAAATAAGTTAGGTTCGTACATTTACGGTACTATCCTGGGAGTTTTTGTAGTGGCTTTTTATTTAAAAAAGATAAGTGGTAACGCGGTTTTTATAGCAGCAATTATCACGGAGATACTCATCTGCATCCTGGGGAATTTTGAGGTAGTTGCATATTTATGGTTGAATATGATCGGTTGTATTTTGGTGATTGTCATTTCAGGGATACTTAATCCGCTGTTTCGGAATCCAATTGCAAATCAGGCCGATTCATAGAGATCGCTGAAAGAAATTCAAAAAAACCTATAAGCCGGCAGTATTAGCGATCAAAGTATTATGCAGGCTTTTCGCTCCTGCCGCTCCAGGCAATAGCAAATGCGATAGCACAAAAGGCCAAAGCCGAAAATGCGCCCACCGGTTCGTTAGCATAATTTGCAAAAGGCGCGGCTATTGCCCTGGGGATATGCAGCATAATAAGCCAAATCAGGATCATTATGCCTAAAAGATTAGCAGCCAGCTTTCGTTTAATATTGAAAACAATGGCCAAACCCGCACACATCAGCGCTGTACCGGCGAAATAAGTCCAGAACATTTGACCGGGGATCCAGCCGGGCACCATCGGCGATATATAAACTGCATACAGAAAATGGCACAGGCCATATAAAACCATGGTGATACAGAAAAATAACGGGCCAAGCGGTACCAGTTTTTCTAGCCACTTTATAAACCCCGGGCTTTGAACAGTTTCTTCGCGCGGAAAGGAGCCGGCTATAACAAAGGCTCCGCCGGCTAACGCTGGTTCCTTTAGGCCATCGCCCCAGGTGCCGAGGTGATCGGCATATTTCGCAACGAATAATTCATAGGGAATATAGCCAAAGACATATATAAGCAGCAGCAGGCCCCCTAAGATCAGCGCTGCTTCTCTGCCTTTTCTTTCAAAAATAATGGCCAAACATGCTGCAAGGACGATGGTTGAGAACAGGTAAACCCATACCGTAAGCAATGACAAGTTGGGCCATGCCGGAAAAAAGTTACCGCCAAATTGTTTATAAAAGTATTGAGGGATTATCATTCCCGCAAGCCCGATACAATATGCTATACGGGCTACCTTTTTGAATTTTTCCATTTTAATAGGCCTGGTTGATATCCAAATGTAGAAAAGAGATATTCAACAGGCAATTCATACCCTGTTCATATTGGAACAAGTTGGAACAGGAAGCCCCCTCTAAACGGCGAAGCCTTCATGAACACCCTTAGAAATAAAATTAAAGGTGAATAATCTCACCCGTCAGCTGACGGGGACATTTAAAAACTTGAAGAACAGAACCATTCCGAAATCGAAAATCCGAAATCATTTCGCTGCCTGGTCAAGCACCGCCTGGTTGAGGCGTACGTACTCGTCGTCGCTACTTGCCTTTGCGAGGTCGATACCCTCCTGGGCTGCCTTAACCGCTGCAGGTTTATCACCCATTTTGAGGCGGATACGCGCTTCCCACAACTTATACCATGGACCTTTCGGGTCAACTTTTTCGGCTTCCAAAGCCCAGCCTAAGGCTTTGTTCATATCCTTGTTATTCTCGTAGTAGTATTGGATAGCGTTAAAATAATAAGGTTTTCTGTCGCCCTTCATCAATTCATCTATATTGGCGGTAATTTGGGCATCATCGTCAGTTTGCATGTGAATAGATATTTCGGTATGATCCCATACCAAATGCAGGTCATTTGATTGCGTGGTGGCATTGGCAAACTGAATAGTAAAAGTTTCCCGTTTTTCAGCCAGGCTGATCGGTTTTACTTTAAAACGCAAAAAATCTTCGGATTGTTTGTAGCTGTAGGCGCCCCATTGTTTTACCACTTTGTTTAAAATAACCGTCCATTCATCTTTGTCCGGAATAGTAAACAGTGAATAAGTTCCGGCAGGTACTTTATTGCCTTCCATGATCACGTTTTCGCTGAAATTAATCGTAGTCGCCGCGTTAGCACCTGTGCGCCAAACCTGGCCATAGGGGTTTATACCACCAAAAATAAGCCGGCCCTTTACATTTGGCCTCGAATAGGTTATCGTTATTTTCCCAAGGCCAAAATCCTGTATAATGGTTTGGGTTGAACTCGCTTCGGGAATGCGCGGTGTTTGTGCATTCGCATTAAAGGCCACTGTAACAAGTAATATGACTGCGGATAAAAAAGACTTTCTCATAAATTGGATTTTTGAACTAAGATAAAATTGTTGCAACGCAATTGCAATAGATATAACCCCCAAATGCATATTATGACATAAAAAATAAAAGCCCCCCACACTTGCTGCGGGGGACTTTCAACCTAAACCTTATCACAATTAACTGGCGGGTGCCAGTCGTAGTTGATATTACAATTATTATACCAATAGTTTCATTATTTAATATCACTAAAATATTGTCGAAATTTTGCTGTTACAGTCATATTTTTTTCAGAAAACTGAACAGTGATTTAAAAACTGTTGGGTTTGCCATACACTTCGAATGCCGCGCCCGGGGGCCGGGTTAAACCTGTTTAGCCATGTTTTTTTTGCGCAGATAGGCATCGAATAGGTACAACGCCAAAATTACGTCGAAAAAAACAAAGCTTTCTACAATAGTTTTTGCCTTACTGCCATTTATGTCAGGTAATTTAATATTTACTGGCAAATTGACATGTACACTTTGTCCGGTCCATTTTACACTGGCCAAAACCACCACCAGCATCGCCAGCAGGGTAATGGCAAAAAAGATGGCTATGCCTAAAATAATCCTTTTGTTGATCGCCGCTTTTAAAGGCACCTGCGCATTTTCGGCACGAATAACTTCCATCACGTTATAGGTAAATGCCATCGAAGGCTCGTCTGTTTCCATCGCGGCAAATTCCTTGTTCAAATTCAGCAGCTCCTGGTATCTAAGGCGATATGCTTCGTCCTGCGCAATAAGGTTGCTAATGGTTTTTTGCTCATCTGCCGTGCAATTACCATCAATGTAGTTCCAAAGTGTTTCTTCAATGTTATTCATATCAGCTCCTTAGCTTCATGTTTTAAATTTTTTTCCAGCTTCTCCTTCAGCCGCTGGCGTGCCCTGAACAGTTTTACCTTAACGGTGTTCGCTTCCATTCCCAGCGCCTGCGCAATTTCTTCGAGCGATTGTTCGCCTTTGTAAAACAGGGTGATGATAGCAGCATCGTCCGGTAAAAGCTGGCCGATCGCCTGGTTAAGGTAATATGACCGCGACTTATTTTCGGCATCGTTCACATCATAAGCGGACGATCTTTCTTCAACCTGGATAAAAGTGTCTTCGTCATCTATTGAATCCGTATCAACTCTTTTCTTTCTTAAAAACGTCATGGCCGTTGTGTAAACAATACTATACAGCCAGGTGCTGAACTTTGACTGCCCCTGGAACGAGCCCAGCGACCGGTAGGCCTTTATAAAACAATCCTGCGCAACTTCCTCGGCATCCTCGCGCACTTTTACAAAGCGCATGGCCAGCGTAAACACAAAGCGCTGGTGGCGTTTAATCAGGTCGGCGTAGGCCGCCTGGCTGCCTGCCAGTGTTTGTTCTATCAATTCGATATCCGAAAGCTTGCTTTGCATCTGTTATAGCTCTCTGACGATGCCTTATTATATAAGGTTACACCGTTGTATAAAGATAGTTATTTAGTTTGCAGTTGGGAGTGGGCAGTTTGCAAATAGAGTTGTCTATCGGAATTGCTGAGTTAAAAGTGAACTGCCAACTGAATACTGCCTGCTGCAAACTTTTTTCAAAGAAGCTGTAACCTCCTTCAAAATCAGGTGGTCATAGCTTGCAAATACACCGTTAGGGTGATTAAAAAAAGCACATTTATTAACTTATAAAAAATTGAAATTATGGATACCGGAAGTTTAGGAGTAATGGCAGGGATTGTCATCTCAACAGGTTTTTTTGCGATGATATTTGGCATCGTGTACCTGTACAAAAGAGAAAGAATGGCTATGATAGAGCGTGGAATGGACCCGCGCAGGTACAAACCCCAATCAGCGCCGTATAATACATTAAAGGCGGCCCTGTTATTAATTGGCTCCGGGGTTGGTTTGCTTTTGGCCTTTGTATTAGGCGATACCATCTTCAAAAACAGCGAGGACGTAACGGCCATCTACTTTGCATTGATAGCCATATGCGGCGGTTCAGGGTTGTTTTTATCTTACCAGATAGAAATGAAGAATAATGATAAATATAGTAAGGTTGAGTAAGTGAAAGGTGAATAGTGGTTAGCTTCTTATAGCGATGGGTTTAAAACCCATCGCTATGGAAAAGCCCCCTGCCTACTGCCCACTCACAACTTACCCCTCACCAACTCACTACAAATATCTTTCCTTCAAAATCTTAATATGATGCAGTTCATGGCCGGCTATCATATAAGCTAAAGCCCTCACAGAAACCGGGTTGCCGCTGGCAATCCCTTTCTGTGTTGATTGCTCCTCACTCATCGAACGGAAAAGATAAAGGCTTGATTCCCGTATCGTTTTAAACTCATCGGCTATATCCTCCAATGAACGCTCATTAAACGAAGCTTTCTCCATGTAAACATCCTGGTCAAACCCGGGCAGTTCTACTGCCTCGCGCGAAAAGGCAAGCGCGCGGAAGGCAAATACCCGCTCGGTATCGGCCATGTGGCCCAAAACCTGTTTCACCGTCCATTTACCATCGGCATAAGCATAACCTGCTTTATCCTTGTCCATCCTTAAAAAAAAGTTATAGGTGCTTTGCTGAAGGTATTCCAATATCTCCAGGATCGATCCATTGCCCACCAGGTCGACGTACCGGGAGGCGTATGCTGAGTATTCGTCAGGCTGCGGTCTGTTTATCATGCCGTATATTTTTTAATACAATTCTAAAAGTTGTTCCTTTTCCCATTTCCGAGTCGCGCACAAAGATTTGCCCGTCGTGGTAATTCCCTATGATGCGTTTGGTTAACGACAGGCCGAGTCCCCATCCCCGTTTGCGCGTGGTGTAACCGGGCTGAAAAATGGTATCGAATTTTGAGCGGGGGATGCCCTTGCCGGTGTCTGTAATATCAATAAAAACCTGTTTTTTAACTTTATTGCCCGATACATCCACCTTTATTTTCCCTTTCCCGTCGATAGCATTTACGGCATTTTTTAACAGGTTTTCCAGCACCCAATCAAACAGCGGAATATTTATGCCGGCCTGCAGGTGGGGGTTGCCTGTTAATTCAAGACTGATATTTTTACTTACCCTTACTTTAAAATATTCTACAAATTCTTTCACCACGTCATAAACCCTCAGCTCTTCCAATTTGGGTGTGGAGCCTATTTTCGAAAAACGATCGGCTACTATTTCCAGGCGTTTAATGTCGTTTTCCATCTCGCCTATCAGCGGGTCTTCCTGGCTGAATTTTTCCTTCATCAGTTCTATCCAGGCCATCAGCGAGGAAATAGGCGTACCCAGCTGATGGGCCGTTTCCTTAGCCAGCCCAACCCAAACCTGGTCCTGCTCGGATTTCCGCGCGCTGCTGAACGCCGTATAAGCCATCAGTAAAAATATGGCTATCAGTGAAAGCTGTATATAGGGGAAAAACTTTAACTGGGTGAGCAGGGCCGAATCTTTATAGTAAATGAGCGAATAGCTCTTACTGTTTCCGCCCAGTACCGGCAAAAGCATTTTAATCGGCGCGTGCTGGGATTTCATCGTCGCCAGCTCACTTTTATAATAACCCGGGTCATATTGTTTAGCCTTTGGGCTTTTTACCTCATCGGGTGGCAGCGGGATAAACGTTTTATTGGTATCAAGCCCCTTGGAGCTTACAAAATTGCCTTTTTCATCCGTTATAATAGCAGGCACGGTTGAGCTGTCGCGTACCGCAAAAACATAGGGTAAAAAGTCGTTATCGTCCGAAGAGATGATCTGTTTCATGCTCATGGCCCATATCTGCGCGCGCGTACGTTCGGACCGGGCTATATTGCGCACCAGGTATTTGGTATAAAGCAGCGAACCGCTGGCGATAACAACAGCGAAAGCGAGCAGCGAATATTTCCAGCGTTTTTTTTGTTGGTACGGGTTCATGTTTTAAGTCCGAAAGTCGGGAATCCTGATAGCTATCGGGACGAAAGTCCGAAAGATGGTGCAAAATACATATTTAGTCCCAAAGTTGCATAGATGACGCATGAATGCAGGGTTATTGCATTTGAGTTTCGAACATTAAGGCATTTACGT
>Ga0068856_100004363_pt1 | contig 14093 bp, 13 predicted proteins | sample KBSCornC62_FD_66595 | JGI IMG/M metagenome (GOLD analysis project Ga0068856, IMG submission 66595) | Corn rhizosphere microbial communities from Kellogg Biological Station, Michigan, USA - KBS Corn C6-2 | ecosystem: Host-associated > Plants > Roots > Rhizosphere > Soil ...
CAGTCTTCGGCGCTTCTGTCTGACGCCAATGGACGGCCCATCGTTGATCTGAGCAAAATTCTCGACAGTTTCGGCATCGGCGCGGCGAAATATTCGGTCGGCAGCCTCAATCTCACTTCCGCGCTCGACGCGCTGGAGCGCAAGGGTGTCGTGACCACGCTGGCCGAGCCAACCCTGGTGGCGCTTTCGGGTGAAACCGCCTCTTTCCTGGCGGGGGGCGAGTTCCCCATTCCGGTGGCGCAAAGCAATAGCGGCGGCTCCACTGGCGGCACCGGCGGCAATGCCATCACCATCGAGTTCAAACCCTTCGGCGTCAGCCTGGGCTTCACGCCGACGGTGCTGGAGGACGGCATCATCAATCTGGTGGTGGAGCCGGAGGTGAGTTCCATCGATCCGTCCGCATCGGTTACGGTCAACGGCCTTACCATCCCAGGGCTGCAAACGCGGCGGGCTAGCACGACGCTGGAACTGCGCGACGGGCAGTCCTTTGCCTTGGCGGGGCTGCTGCGGAAAGATTTCCAGGACACGGTGCGACAGTTCCCAATCCTGGGTTCCATCCCGATCATCGGCGCGCTGTTCCGCTCTAGCGGCTTCCAGAAAAGCGAGAGCGAACTGGTCATCATCGTGACGCCGCGTCTCGTGAAACCGATGCGCGCGGAGGATGTGCGCCTGCCCACCGATCGCGTGGCGCCGCCGCATGAACTGGACCTGTTCCTGATGGGACGGACGGACAAGGCGGTGGGCATCAATCCGCTCGATCCGAACGCGATGCCGCCCGAGGTGCCGAAAAATGCACCCGCGCCCGCACCGGCGCCGGCGAAGGAAGCGCCCGCTTCGGGCAAGGCGCCCAGCGGCTATGAGCTGTGAGCAGGAGGCTGACGATGCGTGCACTTTACCTTGGAAGCGCCCTGCTGCTGCCGCTGTTGGCGGGCTGTACGGCTAACGACCCGACCTTCGGCGGCGCGGTGCGCAGCAATTACGCGATGCAGGTGATCAATCCCGACCCCCATTATGAAGGGACGCTGGTCGAGGGCGGTAACGGGCAGACCTCTGCGGCGGCGGTCGAACGCTATCGCACCGACAAGGTGAAACAGCCCAAGTCGATCCGTACGACCAGCGGCATCCGTGGCGGTTCTTCTGGCGGCGGCACGAACTGATCGAGAGAGAAGGAGTGAATTCATGTCCGGCGGTGGGAAAGGCCTGTTGCAGTCGACCAGCGGCGCTGTTGCGCCGACGGTTGCACTGTCGCTTTTCGGCCTGATCGCGGCGGGCGGGATCGCTTTCGATTATGCGCGGATGGCGGGGCTGGACACCGAGCTGCAAAGCGCGGCCGATCAGGCAGCACTTGCGGCGGCAAGCCAACTCGATGGGACAAGCACCGCGATCACCCGTGCCACAAGTGCGGCACAGACTTTGATCGTTAATCAGACGCGCTTTGCAAATGATGGCAATGGCTCCGGATTATCCGTGACCGTTCCAACGCTGACATTCTACTCAAGCTATGATCAGAACGCCGATACGGGCACGGTGACGACCAATGCGACCGCCGCAAAATATGTGCAAGTTTCAGTAGGAACGCGAGAAGCGGTTTATGCCCTCACGCCGGTCATTCGCCTTTTCCGTTCGGGCAATCTTGGCGCACTAGCGACGGCAGGATTAAGCTCGGCAGTATGCAAAGTGCCACCTTTGATGCTGTGCATACCATCGGAAACTTTTCCAGCGGCAAGCGATATCGGGCATGGATTGCGGTTGCAGCCCGGCCCAAACCCGGGTGCATGGGTTCCGGGGGATTATGGCTATCTTGATTTCAGTAACGGGGCGAGCGGACTCGCGACCAATCTCGGGGCGAACAATCAAGCCGCGGGTTGTTTTGACAATTCGGGTGGATTGCAAACTGAACCCGGAAACAAAGCCAGCGTTACGAAGGCGCTGAATACAAGGTTTGACCTATATGCGTCCGGCGTAAGCGGCTGCGACACGAGCACAGGGGACTACTGTCCGGCTGAAAATGTCGGAAAGGACTTTACTCGCCAGGAAGTCGTCGCATTCAAAAATATGGATCCCGCTTCTCCGCCATCCAATCCGGGATGTGGTGCGACTGGAAGCAATGGGCCTAATGGGCCGACTGTGACAATCTCTGATTTCGCACAGAATTCCGCAGCGAGGGGATTTACTCGCGATACCTGTCATATAAACGGAAGTTGCGTCAGCAACTTCGGCGACGGCGTTTGGGACGTTGCCGGTTATTTTGCGGCGAACCATCCTGCGGACGCTGTACCTAGCGGCGCTGCTGCAAGCCGCTACAATGTCTATCTATGGGAATTGGCCTCGAAAGCTGTTCGCTTACCCACAAAATGGCTAAATCCCGCCGATCCTGCAGACATTAAAGTTGGAAATGGGAATAATCCCAAGAACGATTATACATTCACCAACTATTGCGCTTATCCCCAGCCGAAAAATGGTACCGCCGTAGCCGCGAGCACGACGCAGAAGGATCGTCGTATTTTGACGGTTGCTGCTGTAGATTGTGCCGGATTAAATGGAAAAGGCGCAGTCAAGGTGAAAAAGTGGGTAGACGTCTTTCTAGTTGAGCCATCGACCGATCGAACGACACCATACGCGACTGGAAAAGAACAAATTTACGTCGAGATCATCGGTGAGGCCACTAAGCCAGGCGGAGCCAACGCGTTTCAATATTATGGTCGTAATCGGCCCTATTTGTTGAAATGAGACGTATAATGAAAACCTTGTGGGCAGCCCGTTCGGGTAGCGCGGCAGCGGAGATGGCTCTTGTTTCACCATTGCTTATCGGACTGATGTTCGGTAGCTTTGAACTCGGCAATTACTTCATGAGCGAGCATGTCGTTGCGAAGGCGGTGCGCGATGGTGCACGTTTCGCAAGTCGACTGCCTATTTCAACTTATAGCTGTCCGAATGGCGGCGCTGATGGCTCGACGGGCAGTTTTGCAACGGGCACTACGACCCAGCAAAATCAGATCAAGAATATAACCCGCACCGGTAGTATTGACGGTTCGGCTTCGCCTAGACTTTCCTATTGGAGCGCGACCCAGGAATCGGTGGGCCTGCCTACGGGAAGTCCGATCACGCTCACCATCACTTGCAGGCTTGCTAGTAACTTCTCAGGCGCATTGTCTGGAATGCCGGGCAATATCCCTGTCATAACCGTGGCGGCAAATGTTCGTTATCCCTCGTTGCTGGCCCAGGTCGGGTTTGCCAGCGCCAACTTGCGTTTGAATTCACAATCACAAGCGCCGGTGATGGGGTTATGAAGCCGCTGTGCGCCATTTTGCGTGATCAACGTGCTGGCTCCGCGGCCGAGTTTGCGCTGGTCCTGCCTTTACTGTTGATTTTCCTACTTGGGATCATCGACGTTGGGCGGTTGCTATGGACCGTCAATCGCGTGGAGAAAGCCACACAGATGGGGGTGCGCTATGCAATAGTTACCACGCCTATCCCTGCAGGACTCAGCAACTCCTCTTCCAAAGTGTCTGCTGTAGGATTGACTGATTCCACGGGTCATGTGCTGACAAATGGTGATTCTCTCGATCAATATGTCATGGGCACTGCGACATACACCGGCACTAGCGGAACCGCGGCGCCGACATGTACGCCGAGTGCTAACTGCTCTGCATTGGGAGCGACCGTCACCACGTCTTTTGACGCCATCTATAATCGGATGAAACTGTTCGTCCCGAGTTTGCAGCGTACAAGTGTTCAGGTCAGCTATTCGAATTCAGGGCTGGGCTATGCTGGTGACCCGACGGGGCGAGATTTTTATCCTGTTGTCACCGTGTCGATACAGAATTTTACGTTCAGTCCGATCAGTTTGGCAGTATTCAAATCTACATTTGCTCTTCGGACTATCAGCGCCGCTCTGACCATGGAAGACGGCCAGGGCACGGCATCAAATTGAGGGACAAGATAGTGGGCATCGTGACAAACACAGCGGAACCCGCCGAGAACTGGACCCTCAATATCGGGGATGAGGGGCTTCATCTCATCCTGTCGGAGCAGGAGGTCCAGGCGTCTGACATATTGGGTGATCAACTGGTGGGCCAGTCGCTCGCCCTGTCCATGCTCGACGCCAACGAGGCCGTGCCCGCGCAACTGGTGGCCGAAGCCAAGGCAATCATCATCGAGGTTCAGCCCGACGATGAAGCATCCATGATCAGGCTCGCGGGGCTGCGGGCAGCCAATCCCAGGCTGATGCTGGTGGCGGCCGTGCGTGGTGCGCAGATCGCCGTGGTGCGCGCCTTGTTGCGCAGCGGGATCAACGACGTCATCGAACTGCCTCTGCGCGCCCATGACCTGACGGCGATATTGGACGATCTGCGCAGCCGCATCGCGGCCAGTCGGCAGGATGAAGTAAAGACCGGCCAGCTCGTGTCGATCATCAAGAGCGTGGGTGGCGTCGGCGCAACGACCATCGCGACGCAGGCGGCTAGCCTGCACGCGCGTTCGGCCAAGGCGAAAGGTGGCGAAGTCTGCCTGTTCGATTTCGATGTCCAGTTCGGCAATGCGGGCACCTTCCTGGGGATTTCCTCCACGCTGACATTGGCGGACCTCCTCAACGCGGGCAGCCGCGTCGACAATGAACTGTTGCGGAGTGTCACGGTAGAAACCGCAACCGGCCTGAGAGTGGTGACTGCCCCGACCGAGATCATGCCGATCGAAGCGGTGAATGCCGATCAGGTCTTCCGCATCGTCGAACTTGCACAACGGCAGTTCGATACGGTCTATCTTGACCTGCCGGGCAACTGGACAAACTGGTCAATGTCGCTTGTGGCCCGTTCGCAGGTCGTTTTCCTGGTGTGCGAACTCACCATCGCCAGCCTGCGGCAGGCGCGGCGCCAGATTTCGCTGTTGCGCGATCAGGACATCGATCCCGCCCGCATCCATGTCATCGCCAATCGCGTGGAAAAGAAATTCTTCCGCGCCATCGGTCTGGAGGACGCGGCGGCGGCGCTGGACCATCCGGTGAAGCTCAGCATCGCCAACGACTTTCCGCTGGTCAGCTCTGCGCTTGATCAGGGCGTGCTGATCCAGGAACTGAAGGCGCGCAGCCGTATCTGCAAGGATATGCAGGACATTGTCGATTGCTGCGTCCAGGCCGCCGAGGCCGAACGTCAGGCGGAGAAGGGCTGATGTGGCAGATTCGAAAGAGCGAACGTGGCGATCCCCGCGATGAGGTCGGGCCGACCGAGACGGAGGCCTCGCATCTGGAGGAGGACCGGCACACCGAACTCAAGGTGGCGCTGCATCACAAGCTGATTGACCTCATCAATCTCTCCGCTCTGGACAACATGTCGCGGGCACAGGTGGAAGCCGAAGTGGGCGAGATCGTCCATGAGCAACTCGCGCTTCAGAAACATGCGCTCAACCTGGAGGAGCGCCGCCGCCTGGTCTCCGACATTCTGGACGAACTGCTGGGCCTGGGGCCGCTCGAGCCGCTGCTGAAGGACCACAGCATCACCGACATATTGGTGAATGGCCATAAGGTCGTCTTCGTGGAGCGAAACGGCCGACTGGTCGAAACGCCCACCCGGTTCAAGGATGAGAAGCATCTTCTGCGTATCATCCAGAAGATCGTGGCGGCGGTTGGTCGACGGATCGACGAGTCATCGCCCTTTGTCGACGCGCGCCTGGCCGATGGCTCCCGCGTCAACGCGGTGGTTCCACCGCTGGCCATCGACGGATCGCTGCTTTCCATCCGCAAATTCGCCAAGGTGCCGATCAGCATGGCGCGCCTCACCGAATTGGGCAGCGTGCCGGCGCCCATGGCGCAGGTCCTGTCGGCGGTGGTGGAGGCGCGGCGCAATGTGCTGATTTCCGGCGGCACTGGTTCGGGCAAGACGACGCTGCTCAACGCGATGTCCGCCGCTATCGACGAGCATGAGCGCATCGTCACCATCGAGGATTCGGCCGAACTGCAGTTGCAGCAGCGCCACGTCGCGCGGCTGGAGACCCGTCCCGCCAATATCGAGGGCAAGGGAGAAGTCACCCAGCGCGATCTGGTGAAGAATGCCCTGCGCATGCGTCCCGACCGCATCATCGTCGGCGAAGTCCGCGCAGGTGAGGCGTTCGATATGCTTCAGGCGATGAATACGGGCCATGACGGGTCGATGACGACAGTGCACGCCAACACGCCACGCGACGCGCTCTCCCGTGTCGAGCAGATGATCGGCATGAGCGGCATCGACATTTCGCCGCGCTCCGCCCGCGCGCAGATCGCGTCTGCATTGAACGTGATCGTGCAGGTGGGGCGGCTGGCCGACGGGCGTCGCCGTCTGCTCAGCCTTTCGGAAATCACCGGCATGGAGGGGGAAGTCATCACCATGCAGGAAATCTTCCGCTTCAAGATGACCGGCCGCGATGAGAACAACATGGTGCGCGGTCATTTCGAAGCAACGGGCATTCGACCCAAATTCATGAGCGAACTGGCCGATCGGGGCATCGCGCTTCCGGCGGAACTGTTCCGGCCCGATGCGGTGATCCACTGATGACACCGCTCTATATCCGCGCCTTCGTCCTCGTCCTGCTGTTCGCGGCGGTGATCCTGACGATAGAAGGCATTGCAGGTTGGATGCGCGCTCGCGCGACCACGGATCGCGTGGTCAACCGGCGGTTGAAGATGATTGCGGCCGGTTTCGAACGCAGCACGGTGCTCTCCAAATTGCGGCGCAGCGATGAGGCGGTGAGTTTCGACCGCGGCTCCCTTTTCGGCCGTGCTGGATTGGGGGTCATGCGGGTATTGCATGGCGCCGGCCTGACCTTTCCGGCGCGTACCGTGCTGACCCTGATGCTGATTGCTGCGGGCGTGCTGTTCCTGCTGGTGATGATCGGCGGAATGGTCGCCGGTTATGCGCTGACGGCGGGCATGTTCGTGATGGCCCTGGCCTTCGCGGGTGCGCTGGGCATCGCGTTGCCGATGATGGTGTTGACCCGCCTTGCCCAGCGGCGGCGCAAGAAGATGGAGGAGCAGTTCCCGGTGGCGCTGGATACCTTCGTCCGCGGTCTCCGTGCCGGGCATCCGATTGCCGCCGCGCTCGACCTGTTGACCAAGGAGATGCGCGATCCGATCGGCAGCGAATTCGGCATCGTGGTGGATGAAGTCACCTATGGCGCCGACCTGCGCGACGCTTTGCAGCGCATGGCGGAACGCTGGGATATGAACGAGATGCACATGTTCGTCGTTTCCCTGTCGGTGCAGAGCGAGACGGGCGGCAATCTTGCCGAGATCCTCGAAAATCTTTCGACCGTGATTCGGGAGCGGGCCAGCCTGTTCATGAAGGTTCGGGCGCTCAGTTCGGAAGGCCGAATGACGGCGGTGATGCTGACCGCATTGCCGATCCTGGCCTTTTGCGGCCTGTTCATGGTCAATCCGGCCTTTTATCTGGATGTCGCCCAGGAAAAGATGTTCATCGTCGGCTTTGTCGGGCTGATCACTCTCTACATCATCGGCTTCGTCACGATACGCCGCATGGTCGATCTGAAGGTGTGATGCGATGCTGAATCCCGCATTCCTGATCCAGTTGCGGCCGTTCATTCTCGGCCTTCTGTTCATCGCCATCGTTGCATTGGTGTTCGGCCTGTCGGAACTGGTGATGCGCAACGCGCGGGTGCGCAGTCGGCTGGACGCGGTAGGCGAAGGCAGCTCATCCCAAACCGGTAGCCAGACGCTGCGTGGTGATCGCAACAACAGCGAATGGAAGAAGCTGATCGACCGCATCGAGAAAATGGGTATCTCGCTGGTCGACACGAACAATGTGACTCTGCGCCGGCGACTGATCGCGGCCGGCTATATGTCGCCGGACGCACCCAAGCTCTTCACCTTTTTCCGTCTCGTGCTGACATTCACCTTGCCTGCGATATTCGTGCTGACATCGCTCGGCAATCCGGAACCGCCCACTCCGCTGACGCTCTATATGGTGGCGTCGATATTGGCGGTACTTGGGCTCTACATGCCCAACCTCTATATTTCGGCAAAGGCTTCGCGGCGTCAGGAGGCGATCATACACGGCTTTCCCGATGCCCTGGACCTGATGCTGGTCTGCGTCGAGGCGGGGCTTGGGCTGGAGGCGGCCATGGATCGCGTGGGCCGGGAACTGGCCGTGTCGCATCCGCTGGTATCGGCTGCGCTGGGCAAGGTCGTTCTGGAACTGCGCGCGGGGCGTAGCCGGCAGGACGCCTTGCGGCGCATGGCGGATGATGTCGATGTGGACGAGATCCGCTCCTTTGCGACGCTGTTGATCCAGTCCGATCAACTGGGGTCGAGCATTGGACAGACCTTGCGCGTCTATGCGGCGGAGATGCGCGAGAAGCGGCGGATGCGCGCCGAGGAAAAGGCGCATCGCCTGCCGGTTCTGCTGTCGGTGCCGCTGGTCGCCTGCATGTTGCCGGTGATGATCGGCGTGCTGATGCTGCCGGCGGTGGTACGCGTGGTGCGCGACATCCTGCCAGTCATGACTCGTTAGGAAAGGGGGAGGGGGGACCATGAACAAGGCTATTGTGGCAGTCGCTCTCATTATTGCGACAGCGGCGTGCAGCGGGCCGCAAAAGGGCGTCCTTTCGATCAGGCCTGTCAATCAGCAAGCCCCCGGACCAGCGCAGGATGCGCTGGAGCGGGGCGACGTGCTGTTTTCGCGCGGAGAATATGCGCTGGCGCTGGATGCGTTCCGCCGTGCTGTCCGCAGCGATCCGACCGATGCGCATGGGCTGAATGGGGTCGCGATCAGCTATGCGGCCATGGGACGGCATGATCTGGCGCGGGAGTTTTTCGAACTGGCGCTGTCGCGTGCGCCGGAAGATCAGCGTATTGCCCGCAACTTCGCGCGGAGCCTGTCGGCGCAGGGCTTCAACAGCGAAGCCGACGCTTTGCTCGCCCAGGCAGGCGCAGCGCCAAAGGGTGCGACCGTCGTCGCTCGTCCGACCCTGGCGCAACTGGCGTCGGCGGTTCCGGTCGGCTCTCCGGTACGGACGGCAAGCGTCGAGTTGGAACGCATGTCTCTGGGAGAAGTGCGGTTGCGGACGATGGATGCGGCCGCGACGGAACGTACAAACCCGCAACTGACGACCCGGATCGTCACTGTGGCGGAAAGCCAGGCGCGGTCTGAACTGACGGCTCCGATCATCACCGTCGGCAGGCCGGATGCGGCGCCTTTGCCGAAGCTTGCCGCAGGCGAGGACGTCAGGCCGGCTTATGATGGACTGTTTGAGCGGCTGTGGAAGTCGATGGCACAGCCCGATAGGAAAGGCCGGCGGGGATGATCCTGGCGCTGCTTCTGGCCGCCGCGACACCGGTCGCCGGGGCGGCGCCTGCGCCGCTCGATTATGCCCGGCTGGTGGATGAGGCGATTGACGGTGGCCGCATCATCCAGGCGGATGCGATGTTGGGCCAGTGGCGGGTCGCCGCGCAACCGAATGCACTGCAGGCGATAGAGATTGCCGATGCGCGCATGGCGCTCGAAAAACGGCGTGACGAGGAGGCGCTGGCCCGTTTCTCCTCGCTGGAACGGAGCGGTCTCAATGACTGCCGCGTCGGTGAGGGAAAAGGGATCGCTTTGCTGCGGCTGGGCCGGGCACAGGAGGCGCTGGAGCCGTTGCGCCGGGCCGCGGCGGATTGCGAGGGACGCTGGCGTTCCTGGAATGCGCTGGCCGTTGCTTATGACGAGGCCCAATCCTGGGCACTGAGCAATGCCGCTTATGAGCGGGCGTATCAATTGACGGACAAGCCGTCCCAGGTTCTCAACAATTACGGATTGTCGCTGCTCAAGCAGGGGAAGGCAGCGAAGGCCGCGGTGATATTCGACAAGGCGCGCGAAACCGCGCCGGACGATGTACGGATCATCGCCAATGGCGACACCGCCTATGTCATGGGGGGCCGCGACATCAGCCGCCGGCCCGGCGACACAGCCGATGAATGGGCGCGCCGGCTCAGCAACGCCGGACAGGTTGCGATGCGAATGGGCGACCTGCCCAAGGCGCAGGCCTATCTAAGCCGGGCGATGACCGAAGGCGACAGCTTCGTGCCGGATGCCGCTGCGGCTTTGGACGGCATGAAAACTGCGGGGAAATGATGAGGGATCTGGTTCTGCTTGCCCTTTCACTCCTGCTCATCGCGGCGGCGGTGGAGGACATGGCCCGATTGCGCATATCCAATGTCTTTCCCCTGCTGGTTGTCGGGCTCTATGCGGCCTGGGTCGCCACGGTCGGTTGGGAAAATGACATATGGCGTAACGGCACCGTTTTCCTGGGGATGTTCGCGGTCGGCTGCGGCCTGTTCGCCATACGCGCGATGGGCGGTGGCGATGTCAAGCTGATGACGGCATGCGCGCTGTGGTTCGACTGGACGGGCGTGATACCGTGGCTGATCTATGTCACCATAGGCGGCGGCTTGCTGGCGCTGGTGCTCATGGCCGGACGGCGGCTGGTGCCGCAGAGAGTACGGGAAGGCTCCTCCATCGCCTTGTTCGACAAGAAGGGGCCGATACCTTATGGCGTAGCGATTGCGCTGGGCACGATCATGGCCCTTTACATGGCCGGCCCCAATCCCAGCGGCGCGGCACGCCTGCCCGATTTTGTTCGCGGGCTCAGCTAAAGTATTTTCAAGTCGACCGTTTACGGTCAACGGCTCGGAAAATGCGGCATTAAAAGACAATGGCGATTTCCATGCGATCGCAACCTGTCGCTGGTTAAGAAAATCGCTGAAAACAAGGAAGCATCGAGCGGAAGGGCAGGGACCGGATTGCCGCTTCAAATGATGTGAGAACAACGATTTGAAGCGCGCGATCTGCGTCCTCTAATGCTCCATGCCGACGGCGGGTATTTCGCTGTCCATCGACATCATCATGATGATCAGTTCCGATCGCGACTTGATGTTCAATTTCTGGAAGATGCTGTGCAGGTGGACCTTCACTGTCCCCTCGGTCAAACCGCACCGGTTCGCTATTTCGCGGTTGCGCAGGCCTGCGCGGATCAGGCCGGCGATCTCCAGTTCCCGGTCGGTCAGGACGGCAAGCACATTGGCTTCGCTGGCGGGAGCGGAAATGCTGTGCACCAGCGCCTGTTCCATGACGAAGGGTGCGATGCTCTTGTTGCCGCTCAGGACCTGCTGGATGCAGCCTAGCAGATCATTGGGGTCACTGTCCTTCAGCACCACCCCGTCAACGCCCAGCTTGATTGCTTCCAGCGTCTGTTCCGGGCGGATATGCACGGTCATGAAGATAACCGGTACGGTGCTGCCGCTATTCCGGATGGCAGAAAGGATCGCAAGGCCGCCGCCGCTCTTCATGCTGACGTCGAGGATGAGCAGGTCGGGCTCGCCCGCCTGCATCCGTTCCAGCGCTTCTTCGACCGACCGGGCGCAGAACAATATGTCATGGCCGTGGGAGCTCAGGAACTGGGCCATGCCATCCAGGAAGATCGGATGATCGTCGACTATCGCTATCTGGGCCATCATATCGGAGACCTTGGTAAGGAGGAGGGTAATCTGATCGAGATCAGCGAATTCATACTCAGATTATGAAAATATGCTGTTCCGCCGATCTTGCCCAGTCGCTTCATGATGGACTGCGACTGGAGTTCGAAATCGCCGGTATAGTTTTCGCGGGCGACCGCCTGCGGCCCGGGATTGTCTTTCAATGCAATCAATATCTCATCCTCGACCTGTGCGATCGATACGGTGATGTGGCGCGCATTTGCGTGCTTGACGGCATTGGCCGCGGCCTCGCGGATCAGATATTCGACTTCTGCCGCCGTTTCGGCGGATACGGTCATCGAACGTTCGGCCAGGTTCAGGCGGCAATCTATCGCCCATTGCAGGGCGATGAAGCGGCAGCAGCGTTCGACCTCCCGGCCAAGGTCGACATCCGTCTCAGCCGCAACCGGACTTTGCTGGCTTAGCAACCGACGCAGATGCGCCTGTTCGGCCGTCACCAGTTCCTCCATCGACCTGAGTTCCGTCAACTGGTCAGGAACGGCGGCGTTGGAGAGGCCATGGATAGTGGTCGCCAGCCGGACGCGAAGCGCGGCCAATGTCTGCAGCACGCTGTCGTGAAGATCGCGGCTCAGCGCCTGGCGCGCTTCGGCAAAGGTGCGCTGGCGCCAGGCGAGGAAGAAGAAATGGCGCTCCAGGAAAAGGTCGATCCCCTCCTGTATGCGAAGGCAACGCAACAGCACGGCGGGCGACCAGCCATGGCTGGTCCCGATGAACAGCCTGCCGCGCAGTTCGCCCGCCTGGATATGAATGCTCGCGCCCTGACCTGCGCCGAAGACGTCGGATATGCTGTCGACCAGATCCGGTGCCCGCTCGTTCCGCAATATGCCGAGGCGGCTGCGCAGCAACAGCCGTGGCGACTGGGTGGAATAGAGGAAGGGCGCTTCGCGCGGGGTGACATTCGACAGCCCGTCAATCTGCTTCTGCGGCAGAATGAGATGCCGCACGCCGTCGCCGTCGTACAGTTCGCAATGGACGGTGGTATCGTCCATCATTTCCCACACGAACGCGCAATAGCGGGAGTTCATCAACTGGGAGACCTGCTCCACCAGAAATTGCGCCAGCGACTTCTGGAAGGACAGACCGACGCCTTGCAGCCTTTCCGACCAGCTTATCAGTCGCCGTTCCAATATGTTCATGCTCAACATGGATGCCGCGATGACGCAGCCGATGACGATGGTCAGGCTATCGATCGCGCGGTCCACTGCGGCCACGTGGCGGGCCGAAGCCCAGCTTTCATAATATCCCCGCGCGATGAAAGCGAAGATCAGGCATATCCCCAGGATGAGGACCGCCCCGCGACCGAAACGGTCGGATGCTGACCAGGCGACGAAGAACAGGCAACCCAGCGCCGCGATCTGCAAGGGTTCGCACAGCACGATGACCGTCAGGAAGGCGATAAGGTCGAATATCAGGAAAATGGGACGCAGCAGCAGCCCCAGAGGCGGCGTCAGCGAATTTTGCGCGATGCTGATCGCCGTCCATGTCCACACGGCAGCCTTCAGCAGCAAGGCCGTGTGGGCGAAATCCGGCTCGTTGCTGAACATCGCTTCGATCTGCCACGTCGCCGCAGCCGAAAAGGCGACGCGGGATATGGCAAAACCCAGCGTCGGCGAACGTCCCAGCCAAAGCACCAGGCGGTCCATCGCGGAAGATGATGCCAAGGGCATGTGATACATGGTGAAATTTGTCCCCCGACAAGTCCCCGCATGATTGTGCGCATGGCCTGATGGAAAAGCAACCTATATCAAAAGGCGGCCTTGCCCTGGGCGGCGATTTCTGCGCGATTCTGGGACAGTCGAGCCGAAGAGGAGATGGATGGCGCGGGAGCCTGCGGGCCGATATGAAGGGATATGGCAACGCTGATCACTCCGGCCCTGATGTGCGCGTTGCGGCCCCATGGCGAACATGGGGCGGTCGCGCGTCTTCTGACGCCCGATCATGGCCTGCTTGCAGGCTACGTCCGAGGCGGGCGGTCGCGCCAGCTCCGCCCCGTCCTGCTTCCCGGCAATGCCGTCAAGGCCGAGTTCCGCGCCCGGACCGAGGAGCAATTGGCCGGACTGACAGTCGAACTGGACCATAGCCGCGCTCCTCTTCTGGCGGAGCCCTTGCCTGCGGCAGCGATCGACTGGGTCTGCGCGCTCACGGCCGTGGCCTTGCCCGAGGGGACGCCCTATCCAGCGCTTTATGCGGCGCTGGACGGCGTGCTGGGCGCTGTGGAGGCCGCGCCCGCCGCGCGGGGCTGGGCAGTGGCGCTGGTCCGCTATGAATTGCTGTTGCTGGCGGAACTGGGCTTCGGGCTGGATCTAACCCGGTGCGCTGCGACTGGCGGGAACGACGACCTCGCCTATGTCAGTCCTCGCAGTGCGGCGGGAGTCAGCCGCGCGGGCGCTGCGGGCTATGAGGACCGGCTGTTGCCTCTGCCCGCTTTTCTGCTGGAGGGTGGAGCAGGGGATTGGCCCGCCATATTGGACGGGCTGCGGTTGACGGGCTTCTTCCTCGAACGATCGGTGCTGACCGATTGGCGGACCGATGTGCTGGCCGCGCGGGAGCGTCTGGTGGAGCGGCTCAAAAGAGC
>Ga0068856_100004365_pt1 | contig 14090 bp, 9 predicted proteins | sample KBSCornC62_FD_66595 | JGI IMG/M metagenome (GOLD analysis project Ga0068856, IMG submission 66595) | Corn rhizosphere microbial communities from Kellogg Biological Station, Michigan, USA - KBS Corn C6-2 | ecosystem: Host-associated > Plants > Roots > Rhizosphere > Soil ...
CGATGCACGTACGCGGCGGTGCATGACCAGAGGCAGCCCGCCGCAACGCGGCGACTAGCTCGCCCGCCGTCGCCATTCGCTCGGCCGGTGCCTTCAGCAGGGCCCGCGACAGCACGTGAGAGATGGACTCCGGTATCTCCGGGCAGACGGAGATGAGCGAGCGTGGTTGGGCGGTCGCATGTGACGTCATCACGGCAAACGGCGCCCCGGAAAACGGTGGCTGCCCCGATAGCATTTCGTAGGCGACGCACGCCAGACTGTAGATATCGCTCCGTCCATCGATGGCGCGCTCACCCGCCGCCTGCTCGGGACTCATGTACTCGATCGTGCCGACACGCATTCCGGGCGACGTGTGACGCGGCATCAGGACCTCGTCGATCGAAAGTGCGATTCCGAAGTCCAGCAACACCGCGCGCCCGTTGCAGAGCATCACGTTCTCCGGCTTGATGTCGCGATGCACGACTTGCCGTCGATGCGCGAAGTCGAGCGCGCGCGCGACATCGGCCGTGATGCGGAGGACCTCCTCGATCGAGAGCCGCTTCGCGCGTTCGAGTCGCTCGCGCAGCGCCTCCCCCTCGATGAAGGGCATCACATAGTACGGCAGACCATCCACCTCGCCCGTCGCGTGGATCGGAACGATGTTCGGATGCTGCAGCCGCGCCGCAACACGCATCTCCGCGCGGAAGCGATCGGCGCTGAGTGAGGAGGCGAGCTCGCTGCGCAGAATCTTCACGGCAACTCGCCGATGACAGAGCAGGTCGTCGGCGCCGTAGACGTGGGCCGCCCCGCCCCGTCCGATCAGTCGGCCGACGCGATAGCGTGGACCGAGGGCCCTGGCCAGTCGTTGGATGTCGTCGAACATTCGTCACACCCCTTTGGGCCGAATCGGAGCTCCCCTTCTCGCTCGGCTCTGTGGGGTTAGACGGACGCAACTCCGCGTTTGCCGCGAGCGCTTTGCGCGAGTCGGACGGCGTGGGCGAGGTTGGGTCGACCGTAGCCGTAATGCGGGCTGTGGATAGGCCGTGAAGTCCTGGACTTCTTCGAGCCCGCGTGACGCGGCCGGAAAAAAACTTGAATTGGTCCGTCCTTTTCTAATGGGAGCGCAGCACATGACTGGCGTGTGCTGGAACTGAGGACAAGAACGTACGCGTCACCGATCAAATGAACACTGCTGACGAGAAGACCGATCTCGATCTCATTGCCGCCTTCATCGACGGCCGCTTGGCTCCGGTCGAGCGAGAGCGTACACTGCAACTGCTCGCCCGGGACGAAGCGGCGTTCGACATCTTTGCCGATGCGGTGCGCGTCCAGGGCTCCGAGGCCGACACGAAGGTCATACCAATCGACACTCGGCGGTCGCTGGGGTCGCTCAAACCATGGACTGTGCTCGTCCCTGCCGCCGCCGCGGCCGTGCTGCTGATCGCGGTTCTACCGCGCTTGCGTCCAGGCGGCGGCAGTATAGCGGGCGCACCCAACGCCGCGGTCATCGTCGCCCAGCTCGAGCAGCAGCCGAGCGGCCTGCGGATGGTCGCCGGTCCTGGATGGGAGCAGAGAGACTGGTCCGTCACGCGAGGCGGCACCTCCTCACTCGCCGAATCGGCCCGCGACTTCCGGCTGGGCGTGCGGGAGGTGGACCTGCAAGTTGCCGTTGCCATGGATGCTCGGCAGCTCGCCGACCGACTCGTTGCCGAGATGATGGGTTGGATCGCGGCCATCCAGTTCTCCGAACCTGTGGCATCGAGATACACTGACGTTCGCGCAAGGCTCGCCGGCAATGAACCCCGAGACCGGCTGGTCGCTGAGGCGTCGGACGCCGAAGCGGGCCTCGGCCAACTGTTAAACTCGTTCTGGTTCGTCCTCGGAAAGTGGTGCGTCGGCGCGGAGCTGGCGGCCCGCGGTCGTCAGGGTGCATTCTTTCAGTCCCAACTCACGGCCGGTGTGATCAAGGACGCGCTGGAAGGCGGACGCGCCAAGCTCGACGCAGAAGACGCGGCGACGCTGCGGCAGGCGGCCGCGCTGGCGCGACCTGGCGTTGCTGACGAGGACTTCGATCGAGTTCGCGAACGGTTGCGAGCGCTGATCAAACGTCACGGAGGCTAACCGGCGGCGCTACACCCGCGCATGCAAGGAAGCGATGCGGAACAGGACCGGCCACTCCCTGTTGAATCTCAACGGCCGCGCACGCAGTGTCGTGATCGCGGCTGCTGTGATCGTTGCTGCCGCAATATCGTGGCCGGTTCTCTCGGCGGGCACTCGGAGAACGACACACTCCGGCCTCGGTCGTCTTGCGAAGGCCGTCGGTGCGCACCGCATAACGCTCGCGCGATTGACCGGCGGATTCTCGCATGTGCCGTGTAGAGTTCCCCAGTCGAGCGAGCGACTGGTGGTCGGCCTGGTCTGCGAGAGTCGTACGCCGGATTCCTGGCCGGAGGCCGGTAGGCTTCAGGAGCTCGCCCGTGAGATGCGCTCCGGAAATCGCGCGGCCGCTGACCGACATCTCGCCGGCGTGTGGCACGTCGTGTGGAGCGACGTAGACGCGGGCGTAAAGGAGTTGCAGTCCGCGGCCCAAGCCGATCCTCGGAACGCATCGCTGCAGAGCGATCTCGCTGTTGCATTTCTCGAGCGCGCCGAGCTGAAACAGGATCCCCTTTCCCTGCTGGATGCTCATCGGGCGGCCGATAGCGCCGTGGCGCTCGATCCAAAACTCGCCGAGGCTCGATTCAATCGTGCCGTCGTGCTCGAGTGGCTCTATCTGAAACCCGATGCGATCGCGGCGTGGTCGTCCTACCTCGAGTTAGATCCCGACTCTCCCTGGGCGCGAGAGGCCCAGACGAGACTCGCAGTGCTTCGGAAACCGGCGCCCGTCTGGAGTGCAGCGGAAGAACAACTGCGAGTCGCAGGCGAGTCCGGCAACGAGAATGCCGTGCTTGCGATCACGAGTCTGTTTCCACGACAGGTCCGCGACAACGTTCGCCGGAGAGCAGTCGAGTGGGCTCGCGAGCAGCTGGCGCGTTCGACACGGTCGGATACACTCCTACATCGCGCCGTTCTCATCGCTCGCGCGCTCCAGCGCACGACGGGCGATGCACTCTGGGCTGACGCGACGGATACCGTCTCGGGCCAACTGGCGCGCGGCGACGACGCTCGCGTCAACGCAACAGCGCGCGGTCTGATTGCTCTCGATCGCGGCGAATCCGCGTACGTTCGGTTCGATTGGGACTCAGCTCAGGTTTGGCTGGAAGACGCGTCCCGCTCGCTCCGGGCGGCCGGCAGTCCGGTCATTCACTGGGTGGCGTACGACGTGGCGCGAATCTCCTATCAGCGACGCAACTACGACGACGCGCTTGTTCGGCTGCGCGGAATCGTCGATTCCGCGCCCGCCGGCGATCGCTTAGTCCGTGCCCTCGCGACGCGAACCATCGGCTTCATTGAGAACCTTCGCACCAACCGCGATCGAGCCATGGTTGCGTACGGCGATGCGATTCGCGAAAGCAGCGGTTTGGGTGATCCGGTGGAACTTCGCGCGCGAACCGACGCCGCACGGCTTGCGGCGAGCGTCCGGGGCGTCCGACCGGCGTGGGAGCCACTCTATCAAGCCTTTCGGTCCACGGCGAGCTTTCCAGACGCGCCGGCCGAGGTCAACAACGTGTTCGCCGCTGCGGCTGATCTGAGCTGGAGGAAATACCCCGCCGCGGCCTTGCTCTTCCAGGCCGAATCGGGACGGCTCGCCGCGCCCGGACGCGATTCGCTCAACACGATCACCGCCCTCACTCGAGAGGCACGCCTTTTCGCGCGAACAGGGAGGTCGGCGCAAGCGGTCGAGACGCTGGGCCGCATTCGTGGCTATCTGGGTGGAATCGCGAGCGATTCGGTCAGGGCAGAGCTGGAGGCAAACGCCGATCTGGTGCTCGGCGAAGTCGATATCGGAAAGCGAAGCGATTCGGCCATCGCTCGGTTGAAGCGCGTGGCCGCGCGGTATCAGAATACGCAATACACCGTCCAGCTTACGCAGGCGAACCTGTTGCTCGCGCGCGCCTACGCGTCTGCCGGGGCAATGGATTCGGCGCGCCGCACGTTCGACGAGGCGCTGACCGAAATGGAGCGCCAGCGCTCTGTGATTGCCGCGCCCGAGGACCGGGCGCGCTTCCTCGATCAAGCGCGTCCCGTCATCGACAGCGTGCTCCGTTTTCTCATCGACCAACGCGATACCGTCGGCGCCCTGACCTTTCTCGAGCGAATGCGCGCGCGCGTGCTCCTGGAGCAGACGTCGGTCCGGGGTGGTGCGGCCTCACACACAGCATCGATCGACGTCGTTCGACGAACCCTGCCGCGCGGCACGGCAGTCGTCAGCTACGCAGTGTTGGATGGAGAGGTCGTTGCGTGGTTGATCGATCGCGATGGTATCCGCATGAATCGAATGCGGCCCGCCGAGGAGTTGAGCACGCTGGTTGAGCGGTTTACTCGAATCATCGGATCGAGATCCGGTGAAGCGGAGATCCGACCCGTTGCGTCGGCACTCTATCAGCTGCTCATTGCTCCGTTCGAGGCACCCCTTGCGTCGAACACGAGACTCGTCGTCGTGCCCGACAAGTGGCTGCATTTCGTGCCCTTTGCCGCTCTGTTCGACACGCGACGCCAGCGCTTTCTCGCGCAGTCGATGGAGATAGACGTCGCTCCAAGCATCCAGCTCTACGCACAGGCCGCTGGCCGGTACCGAGAGGTCGACACCAATGCGCCGTTGTCCGTACTCGCCGTCGGAAACCCAAAGTTCGAGCCGCGAGCGTACGCCGGACTTCCCGATCTTCCCGGCGCGCAGCGCGAGGCCGTAGGTATCGCCAAGCGCTACGAGCATTCACGCCTGCTCGTCGGTGCCGGCGCAACGAAGCGGGCGTTCCTCCAGGCGGCGCAAGCCGCCGACATCATTCACTTCGCCGGGCATGGCATCGTGAGACCGGAAGCACCGCTGCTGTCACAACTGGTCTTGGCTCCAGACTCCAGCGGTGAAACCTCCGGCGCCCTGTACGCACAGGATCTTTTCGATCTTCGATTGTCGCGAACGCGATTGGCCATCCTGTCGGGATGTCACACCGCGAGCGGCGAGCTTTCGGATACCGAAGGCGCATCGTCGCTGGCGCGGGCACTTTTTGCCGCCGGTGTGCCGGCGGTGATTGCGAGCTTGTGGGCGGTGGACGACGAAGGGACGGAGAAGTTCTTCAACGAATTTCATCGAGAGCTCGCAAGCGATCGGAGTCCGACGGCTGCGTTACATCGCACGCAATTGACGTGGCTTGCGCCGGGCCAGGACGCATGGCGCACGATGTCGGTCTGGGCCGCGTTCCAGTTGTTTGGCGCTGCGAACCATCCCTCCCAGGGCAACTAGGAAGAAAAACTTCCCGCCGGGCCCGTCTAATCCAATGTCGGTTCGGTCGTGGCCCCTTGGGGCGGCGGATCGATCATCTAGTGCATCAGCAGAGATGTCTGAGGTCGCAGTCCTCGCCGGGGCCGTCTCGGCGTTGTACCGAGCAGGCATTCCCAACATCCTAGCCGCGCGACCGAAGGAGGTGCGCCGTGCCAGTACGAATTCACTTTCGGGGGCTGATTCTCTTTCGCTTCCCGGAGGCCCAGAAAATCGTCGCTGAGTTGATCAGCCCCGATTATGCAGAGCCACGTCCTGGGGACCGGCAGCACCCCCATCACCACCAGTCCGAGATCCAAGTACTCGACGGCACTGGCCCGTCTGCCCCAAGACCGCTGAGGCGCGGCGACGTCGTGTCAATCAACGCACCGAAAGACACTAATTACCAGACCTCGCCGAGTTTCGATCAGTACGTTCCGAGTCTCAGGGAGATCGCCGCCCACAGTGACCAGATGAGTGCAAGGGCAAAAGGCCCGTGGAACGATGCCTATCTTCGGAGCACCGTGATAATCAACGGTGGTTTGCTGCGAGTGAGGAGTGTCGTGACCTGGGACGCGAGCGGGTTTCCACTCGACGGCGGGCGACACGGCAACAGCCCGGCACGACCGGGCGAGTTGAAGTTCCTCGGCAGTGATCTTCAAGGGAACATGGCGAACGAGGTTGTCGTGGAGATTGACGCCGCCAGCGTCAAGATCGACGGCGCCCCCGTCAAGCAATCGGGAAAGCCGAACCCGTACACGTCGAGCGACGGCGTCGAGATCCTCATCAACAACTTCGAATTCCAGCGAACGAAGCCAACGCCATGGGGAATCGATTTCCAGTGGCTGTTCATGCGCGCCGGCTACGCTCCGGTCAATCTTGACGGGGCGGAGTACGCTCGGTTCACCGCCGCCGCCAATAAGTATGATGGGAAGCTGTGGGACGAGGATCGGACAACCCTACTCGCCAAGGGGCCAGGCGAAGCTCTGCCCTTTCCCTATCTCGTCGCCAACCGTCTCACGCCGCTTACGCCTCTTATGACGCCGAAGCCGGCAGCGGAAATCGACAGCCGACCAGTTTGTGTTCCGGCCAAAGAGTAGGCGTCTGCCCAAACATCGACACGTGTCCCACGCAACCGCCTAGAGACCGGCCATGCCCATAGACATCAGGACGCACGTCCCGGGCATCGAGGACATCTGGGCGGAGACGCGTGGGGCCGGAGTCGTTGTTGCCGTGATCGATGAAGAGGTGGACGTTCGTGGCCACCCTGAATTCCTCGGCAGAACGCTGCCCGGTTACAACGATTCGTCCAGTGATTACTGGAGCGGCGCTGACGTGCTCCGGCCACACGGCACCAAGGTCGCCGGACTCGCGTTGGCGGCCGGCGTTGAAATCAGCGGTGTCGCGCCGGACGCACTTCTGCTGCCGGTTGGCGTGCCGGTCCTTGGAACACGAACCGGTGATCCGGCGGAAGCCGACGCCATTCGGTGGGCCGCCGATCGAGGCGCGGACGTCATCTGTTGCGCGTGGGCGCCGCCAGCGGGTGTCGAAGACGATGGACGTCTACCGGCGCACACGCGGGACGCCCTGGACTACGCCGTAGCGCACGGGCGTAACGGAACGGGCTGCATCGTTGTGTTTGCCGCCGGAAACGATGGTCGCGACATCGCGCGCAACGGTTACGCGTCCCATCCAGGAGTGATCGCCGTTGGCGCGTGCAATTGCCTTGGAACGCGTCCGAAATACAGCAGTTGGGGCGACGCACTCTGGTGTGTCTTTCCGAGCAACGATCCCGATGACGCGGTCGGCGCCGGCATGACCTACCTGACAACGACGCCCGCCGGCTCCTTCCTTGCCGGCCAGACGTTTTACACGAGCTCCTTTGGATTCACCTCCGCCGCCTGCTCCGCCGTCGCCGGCATCTGCGCCCTGATCCTGAGCGCCAACCCCGATCTCACCTGGCGCCAGGTGAAGCAAGTGATCCGCCTCTCGTGCGAGAAGATCGATAAAGAGAACGCGACGTACGATGCCGACGGGCACAGCGTCCTCCACGGCTATGGGCGACCGGACATCGGCCGCGCCGTTCGCTTCGCGCGCCAACACACGAAACCGCCAGGCGCGTCCGTCTAGCCTGATAGCGCCGATCACGTCCGCGGGTCCTCCTCCGCACATGATCGACGAGATCGTCGACTCGGTCGATGAACACCGCTTCCGTGCCGAGATTAGCGTGTCGGCACAGCTTCAGCATCCGAACATTGTTTCGCTTTGCGATTCGGGCGAGATCGACGGCAGACCGTACTACGTGATGCCGTTCATCGAGGGCGAGTCGCTCCGTGCCCGGATCTCACGAGTGGAACAGTTCTCCGTGCCCGATCCATTCCACTGCGGATCATCGAAGACATCGCGCGCGCCCTCGACTTCGCCCACCGCCGTTGCGCTGCGGCGCGCGGCGCGGGATTCGGCGTTTCATTCTGCGTGCTTCTTGATCAGCGAGCGAAGGGCGTCGCGCTCCAGCTCGAAATCGTGATCCGTCGCGCTCGCCCGCGCCAAATCGGTCGCGCGGTGAAGATCGATTGAATCGCCGCGTGTGCCGCCGTCTCGTGCCAGCGCGTCACGCACGAGGCGCGTTGAAAGTTCCGATTGGAAGAACGCCCGCGAGCGCGTGTCTGCCGCCAGCTCCGCCGCGGCCGACCATTTTCCGTAGTTGAACCAGAAGACGTCGCCTGCACTTCCTTCGAGCAGCTCGCCCAGCCGTGATTCGGCCTGCGACACGTCGGCGAGTAGCCGCTCGCGCTCCGTTCCGGCGATTTCGCGACGGAGACTCGTGTACCGCGCGGCGACGAACTGCGAGAACTGCACAGCGGAGATTCGATCGAGCATCTCGCTCACGAGTCGATCGGCGGTTTGGCGATCATCCGTGATGACGGCGACGCGCAAGTCGAACGCTCGCACGCCCAATCTGAATGCATTCGCAGAATCGGTAAGGCTCGCCCCTCCACCGCGAGTGAGCGACCATCCGCGTTCCTGCCCTCGGGCGCTCGTGCCGATCCCCACATTCGCGCCACCCAAGGCGCCGATGAGCGCAGTTGCCGACACAGCTGCGTTCCGTTCCAAGCGAGGCCCGGTGCGCAGAAGCACCGCGGCCAGCAAGACGGCCGCCGCCGCTGCCGGTGCCAACACCCACCACGCCTGCCGTCGACCGCGCCACCGTTGAGCGCGCCCGATCGGAATCACCGTGGCGCCAGACTCCGCGCGAGCACGAGTTGCGTCGACGAACACATCGAACGCGGCATCGGAGGTCGCGAGCAGGGTCATGGCGCGCTCACGGTCGGCCGGTCCCAAGCGGCCATCGATGAACGCCGCGATCAACTCGAGATCGATTGATGATTCAGGTGTGCTCATGGTCGTGGAACGAGGGCGGACCTATGGATATGCCACATCGTCGGGGCACGGAGTGTCCGCTTCTATCATCATGGGACGGACGCGGTTCGAGGATTTCGGCAAGGTTACGCAGATTCGAAAAAGGCGAATGCTTCGGGTCCGATGCCCTCCCTCCTCAGTGCAACCGACAATGTCTGGAGCAGTCGAGTGATCCGCGCATACAGTGGCTTCTGCGGCACATTGAGCGCTCGGGCGACGTCGGCCACCGAAAGGCCCTCGTAGAACCGGAGCTTGATGATTAATTGATCCTCGTTCGCGAGCGTTTCGATCCAGCGTGTCACGCTCGCGTGCATCGCCGTGTGCTGTTCCACTCGCTCTGCCTCGAGGACGCGACCGTCGGATTGCGAGATGGCAGGCACCTCGGCGAGCGCCTCTTCGCCTTCGATACGACGCGGCGCGCGAACGGGAAGCTTTTTCGCAATCTCGCGAAGTTGAGTTCGATCGACGTCGAGCCGCGCGTCGCGCTCGAGAAGGGCGCACGCGTCCTCGAACGAGAATCCGTCTCGATACATCGAGGTCTCGAGGAGGATCGCCGCTTCCCCGAGCCGCTTCGCCTCGGCCGAGGGGCGCCATTTTCCCCACATCTTGATCCGATAGTCGCGCAACAGGTTGGCAATGACCACCGTGAGAAAAGTGGTCACGCTGCTGTCGCCGCGATGCTTTCTGATCACGGCGTACTCATCCTCCAACAGGCGGAGCCGGACCTCCGACGCGAAATCCTCTGCGTCCGCACCGCGGATCCCGTGGCGCCGGCACATGGAGCTCGCGATCCTGTCGATTGCCTGCAAATGCTGCAAATAGATTTCTGCGGCAGTAGACAATCCGATCGCGGCGATGAGAAAACCGAGCATGGTACCGGCGCGCTAAGGGCGCCCAGGCCACGCGATTGGCGCGGCTACGCCGAAAAACCAGGCTCGCATGGGGGGCTGCGGGATGGGAGAAGGCACCGGCACCGGTGGGCTGAACGCCGACCGAACTTCACATTAAGGACGTGCCGACGCAAGGCGACTGACAGCACGTTCGCTCTCTAAAGCCGCCGGAAACTTACGGTTAGCGACTCACGCTTACCCGCCGACTCAGGGAGACCGCAAAGCGTGGCCGGATACAAATCGGTCTAGGCCTCAAAACACGCGCGCAGTCGATCCCTGGGTCGCAAGAGCCCGTTGACCGGGGCTCAGAATCCGAGTTTGCTGACGCCCGCCCCTGGCGGGAATCCAGCCGCACCGGCGAACGCGACCTGCTCATCCTGATCGACGCCGTCGCCGCTCACACCGATGCCGCCCACCAGCTCACCGTTCTTGTAGAGCGGTATGCCACCGGGGAACGTGATGATACCGTTTCGAAACTCCTGGCTGCCGCTGATACCGAGCTGGTTCGAGTTCCCGATTCCCCACAGCGGGCCGCCGGGCTGAGAGACTTGGCCGATGATGCGGCTCGTCAGCGCGTTCTGATCGCTCGAGAAGAACGCCGCGGTGCGCGCCTTGGCGATCGCGATGTCGATCGAGCCGACCCAGGCATCGGGCATCGAGAAGAGCCGAAGCAGTTTGCCGTCGCGGGCAACGATGGCGATTTGCATTTTCGTCGGCTGCACCACCGGCGATGTCCGGAAGCCACTGCCCGTGGTATTCGCCGCCGTCACCGCGGCCGCGACAATCGCGTCGAGATCCGCGTTGCTGAGGCCCGGAGCCGCGGCTTCCGTACGTCCGACACCCAACGTGAGAGCGACCGCGACTCCGGTCACCACCAGCGCTGATGCCGCCATTCCCGCGAAGCGAGTCCGCTTCATACCAACCTCCCGTGAAGATGAGTAATCGGGCTGGCCTCATCGTCGGGGTGCGCCCGGACCGCGCGCCTGCGAGGAACAAAGGAAACGCGGAACGGTTCAGCGTTCAAGAAGGCGTGTGTCGTTGTCGAGAGCCGCGGCGGGTGCCATTATGGAATCCTCTGCCCTGACCAACGACGAGGAAGCTGGCATGCGCGCCGTTTCATTCTCGGTTCGAGTCGCAATTGTTACCGTCGTTACGGTCGCCGTGCCCTCGCCTGCGCTCACGCAGGGCCCCGCCCACGTCGACTCATCGTACTTCGCCGACCTCAAGTGGCGCTCGATCGGACCGCCGCGCTCGGGATACGTGTCCGCGCCCGCGGGAATCCCCGGCGACCCGACGACGTACTACGCGGGGATGCCCGAGGGCGGCGTGTGGAAGACGACGAATGCCGGCAATACATGGAAGCCGGTCTTCGACGATGTGCACGTCGCCTCGGTCGGCGCCGTGGCCGTCGCGCCATCGGAGCCAACCACGGTATACGTCGGCACCGGCGATCGGTCCGGATGGTCGTTTACGCCTGGCAAGGGAGTGTTCAAGTCGGCCGACGCCGGGAAAACGTGGACGAACGTCGGGCTCCGCACGTCGCCTTACATCGGCGCGGTGATCGTCGCGCCACGCAATCCGAACGTGGTGCTCGTCGCCGCACAGGGCCGCGGCGGTCGCGCCGCCGCATCACCCAGCCAAGCGCCCGACGAGCGCGGCGTGTATCGCACCACCGACGGCGGACGCACCTGGACCCGCGTGTTGCCGACGACCGGCGCCGCCGATGCGTCCGATCTCTATTACGATTTCTTTGATCCCGAGATCGTCTACGCGGCCGTCGCGACGACGGGCGCCGGCATTTTCAAATCGACCGATGGCGGCGTCACCTGGCAACCGATCGCGGGACGCGGTCTGCCCGACGGTTCGCGCATCGCGTCGTTCGCCGTTGCGTCAGGCACGCACGGAAAGCGTGCGTACGCGATGGTCGGCCTGACTGGACGCGCCGTCGCCGGAGGTCGGTGGTTGTATCGCTCGGACGATGGAGGCGAAACCTGGTCGCTCGGCACCGAACGATTGGCGAGTGCCGGCGGCAAGATCTACGCGGACCCACAGAATCCCGACGTCGTCTACCTGACGGGCACGTCGATCTATCGCTCCACCGACGGCGGTAAGAGCGTCGTCTCGTGGTGGGGCGCGCCAAGCGGCGCCGACCCGCGCTTCATGTGGATCGATCCGACCAACGCGAAGCGGATGCTGATCGGCGTCGATCAGGGCGCCGCGATCACCGTCGACGGCGGCGCGACGTTCACTCCATACTACGGACTCGTCAACGGACAGTTCTATCGCGTCGCCACGGATTATGACTTCCCGTATCACGTCTGCGGGCCGCAGCAGGACTCCGGCACCGCTTGCGTCGCGAGCCGCAGCGATTTCGGAGAGATCCGCACGAACGACTGGTATCCCGCCGGTGGATTCGAGAACGGGTTTCTGATCGCTGACCCCGCGGACAAGCGGTACATGTACACCCAGGGCTGGTATCACGTGTTGCGCCGCTACGATCGCGTCACGGGACAGGTCGTCGTGCTCTACCAGCCCGGCGATGACGAGCGCTTTGGCGGCGCACCGCCACTCGCCTTCTCGCCGCAGAATCCGCGCACGCTGTACATGGCGGCGCAGCACGTGCTCGAGTCGAACGACGCGGGGCAGCACTGGCGGGTCATCAGCCCGGACCTCGCCGCGCCGCGCGGTGTCACGCTCGCCGCAACCACGATCACGAGCACCGGCGTGGGCGCGCCCGCCGCCGGTGGATCGATCACGACGCTCGCGCTCTCCTCCGTCCAAGCGGGCGTCATGTGGGTCGGCACGAGCACACGGTTGATCCACGTCTCGCGCGACGGCGGCAAGACCTGGTCGAACGTGACACCGCCCAACGTGCCGGGCACCATCAACATGATCGAGGCGTCCCACACGAGCGCGGCCACGGCGTACGTCGCCGTGCTCTCCGGCGATGCCAAGCCGCACCTCTATCGCACGAACAACTTCGGTCAGTCATGGCAGGAGATCATTACCGGTCTCGCCGGCGACGGTGGCACGATGCGCGTCGTACGCGAGGATCCCGTCGATCCGAATCTGCTCTATGCGGGCAGCGTGACGAGTGCGTACGTCTCATTCGACAAGGGCGACCACTGGCAGTCGCTTCAGCTGAACCTGCCGACGACCGTCGTCAGCGACATGACGGTCAAAGGCTCGGACCTCGTCATCTCGACCTACGGACGCGGATTCTGGATTCTCGACGATGTCACACCGCTCCGGCAGACGCGCACCGCGATGGCGGCAAGCGGGCCGGCATTCCTCTTCAAGCCGGACACCGTCGTTCGCGCGCGGTGGGACAACACGCAGGACACGCCACTGCCGCCGGAGATGGTGGTCGCGGAGAATCCACCCGAGGGCGCGATTCTCGACTATTACCTCGCGACGACGGCCGCCGGTCCGATCACGCTGACGATCAGCGACGCCGCGGGAAAGGTCGTCCGCGAGTTCTCGAGCGTTGCGCCGCCGCGCGACACCGTCATGCCGAACGTCCCCGAGTATTGGCTTGCGAATCCCACGGTGCTCTCGACGGCGAAGGGCATGCACCGCATCAACTGGGATCTCCGCTATCCCGACCCGCCGACGCTCAACTACGGCTACTACGGCACGCTGCTCGACTATCGCGAGTACACACTCAACTGGCATGCGACGCCGGGCCACACCTATCGATCGACGATCGTCGGGATCATGGTGGTGCCGGGGACGTACAGCGCGAAGCTGACTGTCGGCGGCAAAACCGTTACGCAGCCGATCACGATCGTGCCCGACCCGCGCGTGCACGTGCCGGCGGCGGCGCTCGCCGCGCAGCTCGCGTTACAGCAGCGCATGGTGGCCGGACTGACGGTGAGCTATCACGCCGTCAACTACGTCACGGAGCTGCGACGCGCGCTCGAGTCGGTGGCCAACCGACCGGCGAACGGAACGCTGGCACGTTCGGTCGACTCGACGCTCGCCCGGATCGCGGCGACCGGATTCGGAATCGTCCATCGCGACTTGGGCCGGCGCTACTCGGATCAGTTCATCGCCGATGCCATGCCGACGGCGAGTGTCGTCGCCGGGGTCGATGCGCCCTGCAAGCTGCTCGATGCGACGCTCGACACGCTGCGGAAGTTGCAAGCGTCGAGCATCGCGGAGTTGCGTCGGGCGGGTGACGGCGCGCTGCCGTCGTGGGTGCCGCCGAGCGCGCCGGCATGCGGCGCGCGATGATGAAGCGCAACTCCGGATTCATCGTCATCGCCGCGCTCGCGTCTGCCTGTGCGGCGCCGTCGCCAAACGACATCAGTCCCGCGCGAATCCTCGCGACCGAGCAAACGAGCGGCACGAACGCGCTCCTCATCGCCGTCAGTCCCGTCAAC
>Ga0068856_100004366_pt1 | contig 14089 bp, 11 predicted proteins | sample KBSCornC62_FD_66595 | JGI IMG/M metagenome (GOLD analysis project Ga0068856, IMG submission 66595) | Corn rhizosphere microbial communities from Kellogg Biological Station, Michigan, USA - KBS Corn C6-2 | ecosystem: Host-associated > Plants > Roots > Rhizosphere > Soil ...
GGTACTCGGCGCTCATGCCGCGCCGGCGGGCGGACTCCTCGGCGAACGCGGGGATCTCGGACCCCACTCCGCGGTATGCCTCGTCGATCGGCCCGCGGATGTCGAGCGAGAAGCGCACCTGAGCGGCGACGGCGTTGATGATCCCCGGATCGACCTCGATCTCGCCGACCGTGCCGACGGTGCCCTGCCCCGCAGCCGTCGCGAGCCGCTCCAGCTCGACGATCGTCTCAGCGAGCGGGAGCGTCGGATCGAGCCGGAGGTCCATCGGCGTCGCGCCCGCATGGTCGCCGCGGCCGTGGACGAGCACGTCTGCGTGGACGTAGCCGGCGATCGCGGTCACGAGGCCGATGCGGTTGTCGGTGTCCTGCAGCACCCGTGCCTGCTCGATGTGCATCTCGATCCAGCCCGTCAGATCGTCGAGCACGTGCGCGCACTCGCGCCACTGTTCGGGCCGGTAGCCGGCCTCGGCCGCGTGCTCCCAGAAGCTGCGCCCGTCGTCGATCGCGCGGAAGCGCTCGCGGAGGTCCTCCTCCTCGACCCGCTGGGCGATGATCCTGCTCCCGAGCAGCATCTGTCCGAACCCCGATCCCTCCTCCTCGAGGAAGGAGATCAGCTGGAGCGGCAGGTCGAGCCCCTGCTCTGCGCTCAGCCGGCAGACCTCGAGCGCGGTGACGACGCCCATCGTCCCGTCGTAGCGGCCCCCGTTCCGATTCGAGTCGCAGTGCGAGCCGAGCCCGAACACCGGCTCGCCCGTCGGCCGGTTCCGCGCGTACAGCGTGCCGACCGGGTCTTCTTCGACGGCGAAGCCGACCGCCTCCAGCTCGCGGGTGAACCAGTCGAGCGTGTTCCGGTACTCCTGCGTGTAGGCGTACCGCCGGATCGCCTGGTCGCTGAGCGTGTAACCGGGCCCGGAGAGCGTCTCGATGTCGCGTGCGATCCGCTCCGTACTCCGATCCCGGTCCATCTTCGAGACTCTAGAGCCGGACCTCGGCCAGGGACAGACCCCATCGGGGTCTGTCCCCGAAGAGACGGCGGCGCGCTCAGCCTGCAGGGTCAGGCCCCTCCGGGGCCAGACCCTTAGCATTCCCGTATCGAGAGCTGGCGGAACCGGAAAACGCTGATCCTCAGCTGGTCCGACATGGTCGGCCTGCTGACCCCCGCCGAGTATGTCGACTGCGTCGAGCACGCCTACCGCATGCACGGGCTCGGCCGCGTCTACATGGAGCCGAAGGGCCACATCGTCCTCGACCGCTACAGGGGCGAGTGGGAGGTGATGCCGTCCTACATCGAGGAGCCCGAGGCAGCGGCCTGCAAGTGGGTGTCGATCCGCGAGGACAACGCGCAGTACGAGCTGCCGGCGGTCTTCTCGATCCTGATCTATACGCACCCCGAGACCGGCTTCCCGCTAGCGATCTGCGACGGCTCGTACCACACGCTGATGCGCACGGGCGCGTCGGCGGCGGTCTCGGCCCGCTGGCTGGCGCGGAAGGATTCGAAGGTGCTCGCGATCCTCGGGAGCGGCCTGGTCGGTCGGGGCTCCCTCGCGACCTGCGACACGGTCTTCCAGTGGGACGACGTCCGGATCTGGAGCCGGACGCAGGAGTCCGTCGACCGGTACCTGGCGGAGGAAGCGCCGAAGTACCCGCATCTGCGCATCAGCGGAACGACCGACGTCCGGTCTGCGGTCGAGGGCGCCGACGTGATCGTCACCGGCACCCACGCGCGGTCGTGGCTCGTCGCCGACGCCTGGGTGAAGCCGGGTGCGCACGTCGCGGCGCTCGGTGCCGACCTCGAGGGCGAACAGGAGCTCGACCCGCGCACGCTGCAGCGGGCGCGGGTCTTCGTCGACGACATCCGCCAGTGCCGCGAGGACGGCGAGATCAACGTCGCGCTGGCCGAGGGGCTGATCGCCGAGGACGACCTCGCCGGCGAGATCGGCAAGGTGATCTGCGGGGAGCTCGAGGGCCGGCAGTCCGACGACCAGGTGACGGTCTTCGACTCGACCGGGATCGCGCTGCAGGACTCGGCGACGGTGCCGCTCGAGTACGAGCGGGCGGTCGCGGCCGGGGTCGGCGTCGAGAAGAAAATGATCAGCACTTAGCGAGTCCGGCTGCTCGAGGAGTTTGTGCTAAACTTCACATTCGAAACGCCGAGCCAGTCGCGCTGACGGCACCGGATCTAGCCGTCGGGCCGCCAGCTTCTTCTTCCTCGATGAATCGTGTCTCAGCAATTCGCTGAGCCGGCCGCTGGAGGCGATCCCTCCAGGGACTGACTGCTTCTGAGAGGGGTACATCTTGACCACGCTGGCTCGTTTCGATGCCCACCGCGAGGCAACCGCTCTACAAGAGAACACGACGAGTGCCAACCGTGGCGGTGATCGGTCATGAACCCGGTCCAGGTGTCGTCTCCCGACGGCCGCAAGTGGGTCGTCTCCACCGCGCGTACACACCGCTCGTGGAAGGAGTCACGCGAGACCGCGTACTTCTGGGCGCACCTGGTCGTGACGGCGATCATGGTGATGCTGTTCGTCGTGGTGCTCAGGGCCGACGCGAGCCGGATCCTGGAGATCCTCATCCCGCTCGTCCTCGTGGTGTGGCTGTTCGGGTTCGTCTCGTCGAGCTTCCGCGTGACGGTCTCCGCAGACACGCTCGGACCGCCGGTCGATCATCGCCTGTGGACCGTGACCAAGCGATTCGGGCGAGCTAGCTCCTTCAAGAAGCTGAGCGAGAGCATCCAGGCGGGCGAGCTGACGCCTGAGCCCATCGGCACCCACCTGGACGAGATCTGACGCGCGGACGGTCGCAAGTGGATCGCGTGGCTGAGATGATCTCGCGATGAGCTACGCGGGGATCGGCTTCGAGGCCGAGATGACGGCCGAGCAGGCCGCAGAGCTCGCGCGGCTGATGGAGGAGGCGCGACCGACGCGGCCCGAAGGAGTCGTCACCGCGCTGCTCGAGCACTCCGGTGGCCGGGGGCGGCTGGTCGCCGTCTGGCGCGACGCCGAGACGCTCGACCGCTACCTGGCCGAGGCGGAGGTGCCGCGCGGCACGGAGCTGATGCGCAAGCTCGGCCTCGAGCCCGAGGTCCGTCGCTTCGACGTGCTCGACCTCGGCTAGCCTCGCACGCTGAGCCTGCTTGCCGCTCGTAGTACCGCGTTCACGCGGCCGCGCGGTCCTCGATTGGACGGCGACGAAGAGACGGGTTTGTCAGCGGTGCCGGCACCCTGGCGCCCTCGTTCCGGTAGACGTCTGTTCCCGGCGGGACGATCTCGTCGATCCGGTCGAGGGTTGCGTCGTCGAGCGTCGTCGAGGCGGCCGCGAGCGCCGACTCGAGCTGCTCGACGGTGCGCGGGCCGATGATCACCGACGTAACCGCCGGATGGGTGGGAGGAAATGCGAGCGCGAGCTCGGGAAGCGTGCGGTCGATGCTGGCGGCGAGATCGGCGAGCTGCTCGACTGCGTCGTACTTGCTCACCGTTTCGGGATTCTCGGGGTCGAAGCGCGATGCGTCGATCGTCGGACGTCCGGTCACGAGATCGACCGGCTGACCCTTGCGGTACCTGCCCGAGAGGAAGCCCCATGCCAGCGGGCTCCATGTGAGCACACCCATCCGCAGCCGCTGACAGGTCGGGAGAAGCGACCTCTCGATGCCGCGGAGGAGGAGCGAATAGGGCGGCTGCTCGCTGCGAAAGCGCCCGAGACCACGCCGCTCGGCCACGTGGTAGGCATCGACGATCTCGTCCGCCGGAAAGGTCGACGAGCCGAACGTACGGATCTTCCCCGCCCGCACGAGGTCGGAGAGCGCCGACAGCGTCTCCTCGATGTCGGTCGACGGGTCTGGACGATGAATCTGGAAGAGGTCGATCCAGTCCGTCTGCAAGCGGCGCAGGCTCTCCTCCGCTGCCTGGACGAGCCAGCGGCGCGAGTTGCCGCTGCGGTTTCGACCCTCCCCCATCTGGAAGTGCGCCTTGGTCGCCAGCACGATCCCGTCCCGCCGGCCTCGCAGCGCCTTGCCGACGATCTCCTCCGACTCACCCTCCGAATACATGTCGGCGGTGTCGACGAAGTTGATCCCGTGCTCGAGCGCGACGTCGACCATCCGGATGCAGGCGTCGTGATCCGGGTGCCGATTTGCCCGAACATCATCGTCCCGAGGCACTGGCTGCTGACCTCGATCCCCGTCCCACCGAGCATGCGATAGCGCACGTGTCTCCTTCTTTCGACCCGCGAACTGTAGGAGCTAGGACCGCCTCCAGGTCGAGCCCCGAGACACTAGGCAGGGCGGGGCACGAGCGGCTCGCCCGCGCGCAGGCGGGCGAGGCCGCCCATCCCCCAGTGGCTCGAGCCGTCGGGGGCGAGCAGCGACGGCACGCCGCGAACGCCCGCGGCCTCGGCCTCTGCGCGGATCGCCGCGATCCGCCTGAATCGCTCAGGGTCGTAGGCGGCGGCGACCGCGGGGTCCGCATCGAGCCCGGCGCGCACGGCCGCGCGCGCGATCTCCCGGTCGGCCGAGATGTCCTCCCCTTCGCAGAAGAACGCCTCGTAGAGCGCATGCTTGAACGCCCGCAGCCGGTCCTGCTCGGCCGCCCACAGGCAGGCGGCCAAAGGGAGCGTCGAGCGCGGCTGGTAGCGCGGCAGGTGGATCTCGACGCCCATCGCCTGCGCGCGGGCGTACACATTGCGCGTCCAGTCGACCCGCAGGTGGTCGCCGCGCACCTGGAGCAGCGGCCGAGGCGCAGGTCGCAGCTCGAACGGCAGCCACTCGACCTCGATCTCTCCGGCATCCTCCGCCGCCTCGACGACGTGCGACTCCAGGTACGAGTACGGGCAGACGACGTCGTAGTAGAAGCGGATCGCCCGCACGGCGAATGTCAGACTATTAGACTCGCCCTGTGACCACGCGAGTCGCGGTCGCCCAGCTCGACCCGGTGCTCGGCGAGCCCGAGCGGAACCTCGAGACGTGCCTCGAGCGGCTCGAGGAGGCATCCGCGGCCGGCGCAGAGCTGCTGGTCCTCCCCGAGTGCGCGATCCCCGGCTACATGTTCGACAGCCTCGAGGAGGGGATGGAGCTCGCCGAGGACGTGCCCGGCCCGTCGGTCGAGGCGCTCGAGCGCGAGTGCGCCCGGCTCGGCATGCACGCCGTCTGCGGGCTGCTCGAGCGCGACGGGGACCAGCTGCGGAACGCGGCAGTCCTGGTCGGGCCGGAAGGCCTGGTCGGCACCTACTGGAAGACGCACCTGCCGTTCCTCGGCGTCGACCGCTTCACGACGCCGGGCGACGAGCTCCATGTCTGGGAGACGCCGCTCGGCCGGATCGGCGTGGAGATCTGCTACGACCTCCGCTTCCCCGAGGTCACCCGCACGCTCGCTTTGCAGGGCGCCGACCTCGTCGCGCACCCGACCAACTTCCCGGTCGCGGCCAGGGTGCAGACCGAGGTGATCACGCTCGCCCGGGCGGCGGAGAACCGCATCTACCTGCTGACCGCCAACCGGGTCGGCAAGGAGCGGACCGGCGAGTTCTGCGGCCGGAGCCAGATCGTCGACCCGTTCGGCACGCGTCTCGCCGAGGCGGACGCCACCGAGGAGGCGCTGCTCGTCGCCGAGGTCGACGTCGAGAAGGCCAGGGACAAGGACTACGTGATCCCGGGCGAGTACGAGCTCTACCTCTTCGGCCACCGGCGGCCCGAGCTGTACGGCGCCCTGGTCGAGGAGACCCAGACAGCCGGAGTAGAAGGGAGCCAGCGTGGGTGAGTACGTGTTCGAGCCGATCCTCGACCGTGACGGCGTCAAGGTCTCGAAGAGCCCCTGGGGGGCGGACGACGAGATCGGCCGGCTGAACTGGATCACGCCCGAGACGAACAAGTCGATCCTCGAGCACCTCGACGGCTCGCACCTGTTCGACCTGAACGTCGACTACTTCCTCGGCATGCCGTCGTGGGTGGCGGCCGGCGACCCGCCCTACGGGATCTGGATGACGCACACGCCGCAGGGCTCGATCAACGACAACCTCTCGGGCGTCGGCTCCCACGTCCACGAGAAGTACTCGTACTGCGGCGACTCGATCCACCTGTACACGCACTGCGGCACACACATCGACACGTTCAACCACCTCGGCTTCTACGGGCAGTTCTGGAACGGCTGGACGCCGGACGCCGACCTCGGCAGCCGCGTCTGGAACAAGGGCGGCCCCGACAAGTACCCGCCGATCATCGCGCGCGGCGTGCTGCTCGACGTCGCGGGGCTGCACGGCGTCGACTGCCTGCCCGACGGCTACGCGATCACGCCGGACGATCTGCAGCGCTCGGCGAGCGAGCAGGGCGTGACGATCCAGCCGAAGAGCGTCGTCCTCGTGCGCACGGGGAGGATGACGAAGTGGCCCGACTTCGACGGCTACCTGCTGAGCCCGCCCGGGATCGGCCTGCCCGCGGCGAAGTGGCTGTGCGAGGAGATGGGCGCGATGTGCATCGGCGGCGACTCGATCGCGCTGGAGGTGCTGCCGTCCGAGGAGTCGGACGTCTTCCTGCCGGTGCACTGCTACATGTTCGCCACGGCCGGCGCGAACATCATCGAGGTCGTGGACATGGAGGAGATCGCAGCCGAGAAGCAGTACGAGTTCGCCTTCATGTGCTTCCCGCTGAAGCTGCGCGGCGCGACGGGGGCGCCTTCGCCCTGTTACGCGGTGCCACTCAAGGGCTAGCTCGGGCCGATCAATCGGCTGGTGCGGGTTTGAGCGAGGGCCCTATCCTGGGAGCCTGACTGACGCGAGGATCTTGTCCGCCTTGATCAGAAACGCCGGGAACTGGTCCGCGGGAAGCGCAACGTTGTCGACGAACACGATGACAGTCTTTCCCCGCACGCTCAGGACGGTGATCCGGAAGGCCTGACCCTGGCCCATGAAGTAGGCATCCGGGAAGTACTTCGCGCCGTGCGATCGCGGGCTGAAGGGGACGAAAGTGTGGCGTGTCGCGACGATCTCGCCGTCGAACTGGACGCCGGAGAAGCCGGCGAGCTTGGCGGGCGTTGCGGCCTGGTAGGTAGCACCGACGCCGCGAGTTCGCAGGCCGGCGACGGTGGCCGCGACCGACGGCGTCCGCGCATATGCGGTCATGATCACGATCAGGCCGCGCGGGGGGCGCGATGGGGAGCCTTGACCGACAGCGACCCAACCGAAGAACGGAGGCCCACCGCCGTAGCGGTCCGATTGCGACTCCCACTGCGCTCCCGACCAGCTTCCGTCGGGAGGCGTGATACGCAGCGCGAACGGAAACTTGCTCGCTTGGTAGGTGACGCCGGAGTGGGCCGTCGTCAATTTGCCCGCCGGCGTGAGTAGGTCGCTCACGGGCAGCTCCGGTAGCTTTGGGGCCGTCGCGGCGGCCGCCGCGGCCAGCGAGCTAAGGCCGGCGAGGGCCGTGAGGATGCCGATACGTGCGCGCGCGGTCATGGCTGGGTCTCCTTCGTGAGTTGGCGGGTGGCGGCTCGACGCCTCTCGCGCATTGTTCGGGGCTGCCGGTCACGCTCGCTTCGGGGAGATCCCTAGACCTTGCGGCAGTGGCCTCGGGGTTGCTCCCTAGGCGGCCGTTGTCGTTCTGCCGGGAACGCCGTACCGTCATAGCTGTGTTGATCGGCCGGAGCGGTGAAGAGAAGCGGCTCGAAATGCTGCTCGAGGAGGGCCGGAGCGGTCGGAGCGGCGCGCTTGTCTTGCGCGGCGAGGCCGGGGTCGGCAAGACGGCTCTCTTGGAGTACGCGGTCGGCCAGGCCGAGGGCTTTCGGGTTCTTCGTGCGCTCGGCGTTTCGTCGGAGGCTGAGATCGCGTTTGCCGGCTTGCAGCAGCTGCTGCGCCCGATCATGCAAGCCCTAGCCGGCCTACCAGGGCATCAGATGCAGGCGCTCAGCACGGCGCTTGCGATCGAGGAGGGGCCGGCGCCGGAGCCGGAGCGTTTGACCGTCTCGGCTGGGACGCTGAGCCTCCTTGCGGGTGCGGGCGAGGACGGCCCGCTTCTCTGCGCGGTCGACGACGCGCACTGGCTCGACCACGCCTCGGCCCAGGCGCTCACATTTGCCGCCCGGAGGCTTCACGCGGAGGGAGTCGTGATGCTCTTCGCAGCTCGTGAGCCTGAGAGAACCGTTTTTCCGGCCCCAGGGATACCGGAGCTCCGCGTCGAGGGCCTGGCGCCGGTTGCCGCCCGCGCGCTGCTCGCCGAGCGCGTCCCCGATCTCGCCGGAAGAACGGCGGAGCAGCTCGTTGGACTGGCAAGAGGGAACCCCCTCGCATTGCTGGAACTGCCTCGCATGCTGAGCGGGCCGCTCCGAGCCGGGCGTACGCCACTCACGGAGCCGCTCGCTGTTGATGCACAGATCGAACGGGCCTTTCTCGAACGTGCGAGCGCGCTCTCGCAGGATGCGCGCAGGGCACTGCTCCTCGTCGCGACCGGCGACCCGGACGACGTCGATGCGGTTTGGGAAGCGCTCGAGACGGAACACCTCGGTAGAGACGCGCTCGCCGAGGCAGAGGGTGCCGGCCTCCTGGTGGCCGAACGATTGGCGTTCTGTCACCCGCTCGCACGCTCCGCCGTCTACCAGCTCGCGCGGCCCGCGGACCGGCGGGCCGCACACGCCGCCCTCGCCGTAGCCACCACCGAGCCGGATAGGCGGGCCTGGCAGCTCGCTGCGGCCGCGGATCGTCCGGACGAGCAAGTTGCAGCCGCACTCGAGGAGGCCGCGGCCGTTGCCCGTCGCCGCGGCGGTGTCGCGGCCGAGGCGAAGGCGCTCGATCGCGCCGCACAGCTGACCACAAACAACGAGACGCGCGCCCAGCGCCTGTTGAAGGCAGCGTTTGCCGCAGAGGCTGCGGGCTGGCTGGAGTATGCGGAGGCGATGCTCAGCGACGCAGCCGAATTGACACGGAACTCTGAACTGCGAGCCCGGGCGGTCGCGCGCCGCTCGTACCTCTTGGCCGACCGCGGCGAATTCGACCAGGCCTATGCGCTCGCTGTCGACGAGGCCGAGTACGCCAAGCCCTCAGAGGCGGCGCACCTTCTCTCGGGCGGGGCCTTCATGGCGCTGATACATCACGGCCTCGACATCCGCGGCTCGTTGGAAATTGCCGAGCGCGCGTGGCAGCTTGCGGGTTCGGCGGCTGACGCGGATCTTCCGCTCTGTCAAATGCTCTCGCGAACACTGATCCTTGCGGGCCGCACCGAGGAAGCCCTCGCGCTCGTCCGGTCGAGCATCGACCGGGTCGACGCAGGAAGTGTGCTCGCCATCGACTTCGGTACGGATCTCTTCTATCTCGAGGACTACTCGCGAGCGAGCGAAGTGCTCGAGCGGGTCGTCGAAAGGGCGAGGGAGGCGGAAGCTTCTGGCACCCTCAGCTACGCGCTCGACCAGCTTGCGAGGCTGGAAACTCGCGTCGCCAATCTGACGCGCGCGTACTCGCTCGAACTCGAGTCTCTACAGCTCACGGAGCCGCTCGGGAACGATGTCGCGCTCGCCGCAAGCCTTGCCTGGCTCGGCGTTGTCGAGGCGATGCTGGGACGCGCCGAGACGCGGGCGCACTCGGAGAGGGCTCTGCAGATCGCCGAGGGAGTGCATGACGACTTCAACGCCGTCAGAGCGCGCGGAGCGCTTGGCCTCGATGCGCTCGGGCGGGGTGATCCAGTGGCGGCACTGGCGTGGCTCGAGCCGGCAGTGGAGAAGGTCGAGGAGGGTGCCGTCGGTCACCCGAATTTCTTCCGTGTCGACGCCGACCTCATCGAGGCCCTCGCGCGCCTGAGACGAAACAAGCAGGCCGAACGACACCTCGCGCGCTTCGAGGAGCAGGCTCACTCAACAGGAAGCCGCTGGGCTCGGGCGGCAGCCGCCCGCTGCCGTGGGTTCCTCTCACCCGAGCCCCGCATGCGGGAGGTGTTCGAGACAGCCCTCGTGTTGCACGAGGAGGACCCGAGCCGGTTCGAGCGTGCCCGGACTGAGCTCTGCTACGGCGAGCGGTTGCGGCGAGCCAGGCAGCGGAGGCTCGGCCGCGAGCAGCTCCGTTCGGCGCTCGAGACATTCGAGCACCTCGAGGCAAGTCCGTGGGCTGAGCGCGCACGGGTGGAACTGCGGGCGACCGGTGAGCACGTCCACCGGCGTGACCCAACGGTCGCCGAGCGGCTGACGCCTCAGGAGTTCCAGGTCGCACTCCTTGTTGCCGAGGGCCTGACCAACCGAGACGTGGCTGCCCGGCTGTTCCTGAGCCCGAAAACAGTCGAGTTCCACCTGGGCGGCGTATTTCGCAAGCTCAACGTCCGTTCGCGCGGCGAGCTGATCAGGCTCTTTGCCGCGCAGACGCCGGAGCACACTCGCGTCTAGCGAACGACCGGTCTGGCACGAGAAAATGCCACTGAGCAGCAACATCGTTGTGTTTGCGACAACGGATGGATCTAGGCGGAGTCGAACAGATCGAGCGGGAGCAGCGCCGACACGACCGGGTAGGGGACGTCCACGACCTCCGAGATCCTGAGGTCGACGGCCGCGCTGCACAGGGCGTACGCGGCGGGGCGGGCGAAGCCGTACGTCGCTTCCAGGTGGTCGATCATCTCGATCAGCGCCTCTCGGGCGGCGACGTTCAGATCCATGCCGGCCTCGACCGGGATGCCCGTGGTTGCGAACGCGCGCCGCGCGGGCCGGCCCGGCGTCTCCAACGTCGGGAAGCGCGCGTGGTGCGCGGCGTCCCGGATCACCCCGAAGCGCACGGTGACTGCGCCCGCGACCTCGATCGCCGTTCCGCAGACCTCGCCGTCGCCCTGCGCGAAGTGCAGGTCGCCGACCGAGAACAGCGCGCCCGGCACGTCCACGGGCAGCCACAACCGGCTGCCGGCGACCAGCTGGCGGATGTCCAGGTTGCCGCCCAGCTCGCGAGGCGGGATCGTCCGCAAACCGTCGGCGGCCTCGGGCGGCACGGCGCCCTCCGGCATCGAGTCGGCGACCGGCTGGCCGCGGTCGCGTAACGTCTCCTCGCGCTGCCGGATCGCCTGCAGCCGCTCGTGCGACGGCACGACGCCGATCACGCCGGCGAAGGCGTCCTCGGGCACGGCCACGCCGGGCAGCTCCTCCGCCCGGGCCACCCCGTCCGCGATCTCCCACTTGACCAGGTACGGGTCGGGGAAGAGGTCGGCGAGATAGCCGAAGCCGGGGATGACCGCGGTGGTGCCGAAGTCGTCGGTCTCGTACCGACCGAGCTCGATCTCGAGCAGGTCTCCCGGCTCCGCGCCGGTCACGTACACCGGCCCTGTCAGCGGATGGCCGAGGCCGAGGTCGAGTGTGCCGGCGTCGGCATGCGAGCTCTCGCGGGTGAGCTGGCCGTCGAGGCCGTCGGCGGTCTCGAGCCGGATCTCCTCGCCCGCGGCGACCTCCGCGATCGGCTCGAGGTCGGGGTGCCAGCGGTTGTGCATCAGAGCAGCGACCGTACCCGCTCCGCGGCGTGCCTGCACGTCGCGGCATCGTCGTCGCTCCAGGCCCGCGGCTCGCCGAGCACGTGCAGCGAGACGATCGCCGAGAGCGACCCGTCCACCAAGATCGGCGTGACGATCTGCGCGGCCAGGCCGCCGTACGCCTCCAGCATCCGGTGGAACGCGGGGTCGTCGAAGGCGGCGCGGGTGTCGTCCTGGACGACCTGCTCGCCGAGCTGGACGAGCGCCACCACCGGCTGCGTCCGCAGGTCGACGGTGCGCTCGTCTCGGAGCGACCCGACACCCGGGCCGAGCGCCTCGTCGGTGACCGGGAAGGCGTAGCCGCCCGGCGCGTCGCGCCGCAGCGTCACTCTGTCGGCCCGCAGCTCGACCCGCAGCTGCTCGAGCACCGAGCGGATCGCGCCGCCCTCGAGCGCGCGAACGAGCGCGCTGACCGCCTCGTTGAACGGCGCCGGAACGCCGACGCGTGCGCCCTCGCGCGGGATCGCGCCGGTGATGAAGTCGATCTCGGTGGGACGGCCGGCCTCGAGGTCGAGCAGCATCGACGGCTTCGCGTCCGGGATCGCCTGGCCGAACGCGCGCACGTGGGCGACCGGGTCGTCGAAGCCGAGCTCGATCCCCAGTGCCCGCGCCACCTCGTATGCCTCGACGGCGCAGCGTGACGCGACCGACCAGGCATGCTCGTCCGCGAGCACCTCGCCGATCCTCCGGCCGAGCACGGAGCAGGTCCCGCTGAAGGCGACGTTGCAGACGAGCTTCTCCCACACGAGCCGGTCGACGTCGTCGTAGGTGCGGACGGTGAAGCCGGCGCTGCGCCAGACCTCGGCGAGCGTCTCGATCCTCGGCGTCGCCGGGCCGGAGCGCTCGCCCAGCCGGACGAGCTCGAAGCCGTTGTGGTGGACGTGCCCGGGCGCGACGACCGAGGCGCCGAAGCCGCCCGCGACTCCGACGACGACGCGGTCGCCGCCGACGACGGCCGCGGCCGCGTCGGGGCCGCCGAGGCCGTTCTGGATCGAGAGCACGAGTGTCCCTGCGCCCATGAGCGGGCGCGCAGCCCGGGCGGCGGCGGAGACGTCCATCGCCTTGGTCGCGACCACGACCAGGTCCGCCTCGCCGGCCTCGGCGGGGTCGGTGGTGGCGCGGATCCGCACGGTCCGGTCGCCGCTTGCTCCCTCGACGCGGAGGCCCCGCTCGCGGATCGCCTCGATGTGCTCCGCCCAGCGGTCGATCGCCCAGACCTCGTGCGCTGCGCCCGCGAGCAGCCCGGCGTACACCGATCCCATCGCGCCGGCGCCGACGATCGCGATCTTCACCTAGAACCGTCCGGGGTCGAGCGGCGCGAGGTCGTGATCGGGCTGCTCGCCGGTGACGAGCTGGGCGACCAGCCGCCCGGTGACCGGCGCGAGCGAGACGCCCTTCATCGCGTGGCCGGTGGCGACCACGACGGAGCCGAGCCGGCCGATCGCGGGCAGGCCGTCGGGCAGGCACGGCCGGAGCCCCGCCCAGGTCTCCAGCACGGACCGGTTGCGAAGCCGGCGGAACCAGCGCTCGCCGCCCTCCCGGATCTTCTCCACGCGGCTTTGCGCGATCGACAGGTCGAGACCGGCCAGCTCGAGCGTCCCGGAGAGGCGCAGCCGGTCCGGCAGCGGCGTCGCGATCGTCCAGGTCTCCTGCACCCAGGCCGGGATCCGCGGGTCCTCGTCCGAGCGTGCGTAGTCGACGTGGTAGCCCTTGCCGCCCTCGAGCGGCAGCCGGACGAGCTGCTTCGACCAGGCACCGGCGGCGACGACCACCGTGCCGGCGTCGAGGTCGGCGAGGGAGCGAATCTCGGCGCCGGTGCGGATCTCGGCGCCGGCCGCGGCGGCTGCGGCTCCGACCGTCTCGACGAACCGCCTCGGGTCGACGCGGCCCTCGGTCGGATAGCACACGGACCCGACCATCGGCCCGACCAGCGCCGGCTCGAGCTCTCGGGTCCCGTCGGCGTCGAACACCTCGAACGGGAGCCCGGAGCGGGCGGCGGCACGGGCCTCCGCCTCGAGCCCGTCGTGCGACTCGTACACGTTCAGCGTCCCGGTCCGCTCGAAGCTCGTCCCGAGCTCGGCCCCGAGCTCGGCGTGCAGCTCCAGGCTGGCGACGGAGAGCTCCCGGATGACCTGCGCGCCGGCCTCCGAGTGCCGTGCCGCGAGCGCGAACCGGGCCAGCCAGGGGATCACCGCTGGCCGTGGCCGCAGGTAGAAGGGGCTGTCCCGCTTCCACATCCAGCGCAGCCCGTTGCGCAGCGAGGCCGGGTTGGCGATCGGAGTGGAGTGGCTGGGGCAGATCAGTCCGGCGTTCCCGGCGGAGCAGCCCGACGCCGCGGCCGGCCCGCGCTCGTACAGCACGACACGGGCACCGCGACGGGCGAGCTCCAGCGCGCAGCAGACGCCGATCGCACCGCCGCCCACGATTGCGACATCGGGTCTTGTCTGCACGGACGGATCGTAGTCCCGGCCGCCGGGGCCGCACGCGAGCCGAACCGGGCCGCTCAGCCGTCGGTCCGATCCGGTCCGCGACGCCGTGCGAATGACCCGGGCGGCCACCGACAGACCCGAGTTCCGGTCTGTGCTCATGAAGGTTCTTGAGACCCGAAGGTCGCAGAGGGGGG
>Ga0068856_100004367_pt1 | contig 14088 bp, 14 predicted proteins | sample KBSCornC62_FD_66595 | JGI IMG/M metagenome (GOLD analysis project Ga0068856, IMG submission 66595) | Corn rhizosphere microbial communities from Kellogg Biological Station, Michigan, USA - KBS Corn C6-2 | ecosystem: Host-associated > Plants > Roots > Rhizosphere > Soil ...
CACCGCGGCAACGAACTTCGACACGGCAATCCCGAGGTTAGCAAGGAGCGCGACGACAAGCGTCCGGGTGCTGGTTGTGTGCGCGCTCATGGCCGCGCGATAGCGGGGCGCGCTTGGTTCATCCAGATGGCGCGACAATCATTGCTTCGTAGGTGTCGGGCGCGGCCGGCAACGTCCAGCGCGTAAAGAGCCCACCGCCAACTACAAGCACGATCAGGGCAGCGCTCGCGAGCGCTTCGCGCCGCGTGACTCGAAGATCATCGCTGAGCAGGATGAGTGCGAGTACGGAGGCTGCCATCGACCAGAGGTGGTAGCGGACGTCGGACGCAATGCTGACCACGAGGAAGCTCGCCTCCAGCGTCAGGACGGACGCAATCAGGGCGAGTGCGAGACGACCGGCTGGCCCATCGCGGCGGCGCCACGCCGAGGGCCCCAGCAGAAGTGCGATGGTCGTCCAGACGATGGGCCAGCCGAGCGGCGTGCCGGCCTCGGCCGCCGCGGCCGACTGCCAAACGGCCAACAGCGGATTTGAGGGAGTATTCAGGCCCAGGTCGTTCTCCTCCGCTTCGTCGGGCGGAGCGGCCTCCTGAAGATTGGACGGGACCAGCCAGCGCTCGGTGGAATTCCAATGCCGTAGCCGATGCTCTGCATAAGCTACGGGATGCACGGCGACGGACTGCGCGAGGTCGAAATACAATGTGCGGTCGCTCTCGTCTTGCAACCTTTCGGTCGAAGGTTCGCACGCATTCGGTTCACCGAGCGGATCCCAGAAATAGGCCTTCACACAGTGGCGGCGAGCAATCTCCTGGCGTTCCGCTCGACTGAACGGGCTCGGCGAATTCGGCGACGCGACCGCGATCGCCGCGAGGTCGTATATGGGGAGGCTCTTCTCGACTCCGCTTGGCTCGGCGCCGAGCACATGATGATCGAGAAAGGGCGACGCCAGCAGAATGCCGGCGGTGGCTCCGAGCGCAAGGATTCCACGGCCGATCATCGATCCCGGACGCGGGAGCAGAAGCGCAATCAGCGGCGCTGTCGCAAAGATCGCGTTTGCGCGGACCAACGTCGCGTATGCAAACAACAGCACTACAGTCGATGCCTGAATCCACGGTACGCGCCGCCGGGCGAGCCGGTAATGTCCGACGATCCCGACGGCGCCCATCAGCGCACCGAGCATCTGGCAATCCTTCAGCACCACCATCTGCCAGCCGAGGAGCAGCGGCGACAGGGGAACAATAGCGGCCATGGCAGCTGCAACTGGACGGCCGCATCGGACCAAAGCCGCGACGATCAATGCGAAACCGAGCGCGTAGAGGGCGACCTGGAGCACGAACATCGGTGCCGTTCCGGCCGCCAGTGGATGGAGCAGCTGCCACAGGCGAACCATGATCGGCGGGTGCCAGTCCGTCAGCTCATCGCTCAACACCTGCTCGTACTGCGAGACGGTGTCGTACATTGCGATGCCGGGCCAGAAGACGGCCGCGACCGCAGCGATCAGCAGCGCGACCGAGCCGCCGCTGATCCAGGCTTTCGCCGATTGGTTCAGATGTGGATCACGCGCCCGAACGCGGCGAGCACGCTCTCATGCATCATCTCGGACAAGGTCGGGTGCGGGAAGACGGTGTTGATGAAGTCCGTCTCGACCAGCTCCGCGGTCTTGCCGATCGTATAGCCCTGGATGAGTTCGGTGACCTCGGCACCGATCATGTGCGCGCCGAGCAGTTCACCCGTCTTCGCGTCGAATACGGTCTTCATGAAGCCGTCGACCTCGCCGAGCGCAATCGCCTTGCCGTTGCCGATCGCCGGGAACTTGCCGACTTTGACCTGATAGCCCTTCTCCTTCGCCGCGGCCTCGGTCAGGCCGACGCTCGCGACCTGCGGCCGGCAATAGGTGCAGCCCGGGATGTTTTTCGGATCGGTGGGGTGCGGGTACACGTCCTTATTGCCGAGCTCTTTCGCGATCGCCTCGGCGGCAGTGACGCCCTCGTGGCTGGCCTTGTGAGCGAGCCACGGCGGCGCGGTGACGTCGCCGATCGCCCAGATGCCGGGAACGTTGGTGCGGCACATCGGATCCGTATCGATGTGGCCCTTGGTCGTCTTCACCCCCAATGCCTCGAGGCCGATATTCTCGGTGTTTGGGACAATTCCGACGGCGACGATGCAATGACTGAAGCTTTGTTCCGCCGATTTTCCGTCGCTCGTCTTGATCTTGGCGGCGACGCCCTTCGCGTCGGCCTTTAAGCTTTCGACTCCAGCTGACGTGAGGATCGTCAAGCCTTGCTTCTGAAGGCTCTTGGTGAGCTGCGCGCTGACCTCCGCATCCTCTACCGGCACGACGCGGTCGAGCATCTCAACGACGGTCACCTTGGCTCCGAGATCGGCGAAGAAGCTCGCGAATTCGATGCCGATTGCGCCGGACCCGATCACCAGAAGCTCGCTCGGCATTTCCGCCGGAGTCATCGCATGGCGATAGGTCCAAATCCGCTTGCCGTCGGCCTTTGCGAAGGGCAGGTCGCGCGCCCGGGCGCCGGTGGCGACTATGATATGCTTGGCAGCGAGGTCCGTGTTCTTGCCGTCCGCTCCGGCAACGCTCATCTTGCCCTTACCGGTGAGCTTTCCCTCGCCCATCACGACTGTGATCTTGTTCTTCTTCATAAGGTGCGCGACGCCCTGGTTCAGCTGCTTCGCCACTGCGCGGCTGCGCGCCACGACCTTTCCGATGTCGAAGCTCGGTTTCTCGTTGCTGAGCCCGTAAGCCTCGGCGTGCTGCATGTAGTGATAGACTTCGGCCGTCCTGAGCAAAGCCTTCGTCGGGATGCAGCCCCAGTTGAGGCAGATGCCCCCCAGGTTTTCGCGCTCGACGATCGCGGTCTTCAGACCCAGCTGAGCGCAGCGGATCGCAGCGACATAGCCGCCGGGACCCGAGCCGAGAACGATCACATCGTAAATGTCAGCCATTCGAATCTTCCTCTGCCGCGATGGCCCGCGGCTTTCCTTGTTCGTCGAGCGCGACGAAGGTGAACTCGCCTTCCGCAACAAGAGTTTCCTGTTCGCTGTCGCGCCGCCGTGCGATCGCGTCGGCTTTGAGACGAAGCGACGTGCGACCCTGTTTCAGAAGGTCGACGTAGACGCTGAGCTCGTCGCCGACCGCCATTGAGCCCGGGAATTTGATCGCGTCCGCCGCGACCAGCAGCGCCTTCCCTTGCGTGCGGCGTGAGACGAAAGAGCCGCAGGCAAGCCCCATCTGCCCCATCAACCAGCCGCCGAACACCCCGCCGTAGGGATTAGTGTCGGCGGGCATGGCCGTGACGCGGATCACGGGAATTCCATCGTTATTTGTCAAACCAGCAACCAGCCGGTGTTTCCCGACATTCCGCGAAAGGCCTGGGCCACCCAGAGCCTCGCCATCCCCTCCAGCTCCCTCGCATAGTCGAGCGAACCGGCGTCGCGCGCATCGAAGCCCGCGTCTTCGGCGAGCTTCAGAACTTTTGCCTTTGCATCAAGATCATCCGACGCCACGAACTGCACGAGCTTCGGAGACCGGCTGGGCGCTTCGGCCATCGCGGCCGCGCCAACCTGATTGAAGGCCTTCACCACCACAGCGTTGGTCTTCTTGGCAATGATCGAAGCAGCAGATTCATCAAGCGGGATGAGCGGCTCGAGATTCTTCTGAAAGTCGTAAGCATTGGTGCAATCGATCAAGATCTTTCTCGAAAGGTCGCCGCACTCCTCAAGCACGTCGCCGACAGCGCCCCAATGAACGGCGAGCAGGACGGCATCCGCATTCGCGACAGCGTCGGCAACGGTGCACAGGTTGACCCCGTCGTCGCTCGCATATTTCGGATCGGATGGATCGCGAACGCCGTAGACCACCTCATGGCCTGCGGCGGCGAAATTGGGCGCGAGTGCCGATCCGACATTTCCCTTCCCAATCACCGCGATGCGCATGGTCGTTGCTCCGTTTGGTCAGGCCAGCATTCCCAGCGGGTTCTCGACGAGCCGCTTGAACGCTTGCATCAGCTTGGCGCCGTCGGCACCGTCGATCGCGCGGTGGTCGAAGCTTCCGGTGGCGCTCATCACGGTCGCGATCTGCAAGCTGTCGCTGATCACGTACGGCCGCTTCTCGCCCGCGCCGATGGCCATGATCATCCCCTGCGGCGGGTTGATGACGGCCTCGAACTGCTTGATCCCGTACATGCCCATGTTGCTCAGCGATGCGGTGCCGCCCTGATATTCGGTCGGCTGGAGCTTACCGTCGCGGGCGCGCGCGGCGAGGTCCTTCATCTCGGTCGAGATCGCCGACACGCTCTTGCTGCCGGCATCGACGATGATCGGCGTGATCAGGCCCGCCGGGACTGACACCGCGACCGAGATGTCGGCGCGGCCGTACTTCAGCATCTGGTCGCCGGCGAACGCGACATTGCACTCGGGCACTTCGATCAGCGCCTGGGCGAGCGCCTTGATCAGGAGGTCGTTGACGCTCAGCTTCACGCCGCGGCTTTCGAGTCCGGCGTTGAGCTCCGCGCGGAGCCTGAGCAGCGCGTCGAGGTTGATATCGACCGTCAGATAGATGTGCGGGATCTGCTGCTTCGATTCGGTGAGGCGGCGCGCAATCGTCTTGCGGACGTTCGAGAGCTTGATCGCCTCGTGTGGGATCGCCTGCTCGATCGGACCTGGCATGACTAGATGGCCGACGGGAGCCGCAGCGGCAGCTATTCCAGCAGGCTGAACCGACGGAGCGGCGGCAGAAGCCTTGCCGGCTGCCGCATCGACATCGGCCCGGACAATCCGCCCGCCAGGTCCGCTGCCCTGCAGCGCGGATAGATCGATGTTCTGCGCCTGCGCTAGGCGGCGAGCCAGAGGAGAAGCCTTGATCCGATCACCATCGGCGCGCGGAGCGGCGGGCGCACTCGGTGCCGGTGGCGTTTCGACCGCAGCCGGTGCGGGAGGCGCTTTCGGAGTCGCGTCGGCTTTCGGCTCAGGTGCTGCTTTGGGGGGTGGCGGCGCCGCGGTATCGGCCTTGGGCGCTGCACTCGCTGCCTTCGACGCGTCTTCTCCTTCGCCCGCGAGGATCGCAATGGGAGCTCCAACCTTCACGCCTTCACTGCCCTCGGGAACTAGGATCTTGGCGATCGTGCCTTCGTCGACCGCTTCGAACTCCATCGTCGCCTTGTCCGTCTCGATCTCCGCGAGGATGTCGCCGGATGCGACTTGATCCCCCTCCTTGACCAGCCACTTCGCAAGGGTCCCCTCCTCCATGGTCGGCGAAAGCGCGGGCATCTTGAGTTCGATGGGCATGGGCAAAGTCCTGAAAGGCTCGCGAGGGCTCAAAGCCAATGCGGCCAGCTAGGTCAAGGGCGCGCCAAACGTTCAGGCCGCCGCTTGCACTTAAGCGCGCTTTAACGCAGCACTAGGGCGAATGGGGGCCGGCAAGCAAAAACGGACTTATCTCGTCGTCGTCGACGACAGCGCGGAGTCGCGTGTCGCGCTGCGCTTCGCGGCAAGGCGCGCAAGCAAGACCGGGGGCGGGATCGAGGTCCTTGGGCTCGTCGAGCCGCAGGACTTCGTCCAGTTCGGCGGCGTGCAAAATGCAATCGAGGAAGAACAGCGGCTGAGGATCGAAGGCGTGGTCAGCGCCGCCGTGGGTGAGATCCTGGATGAGTCCGGGCTGCAGGCCAACATCATCATCCGCCAGGGCGAAGCGGTTCGGACCGTTCGCGACTATCTCGGGGGACGCGAGGATGTCGCTGCCTTGGTGCTCGGCGCGGCCGAAAGCGGCAATCCCGGACCCCTCGTCGCCAACTTTACCGGCAATGATGCGGGCCAGCTTCCCTGCCCGGTAATGATCATTCCCGGGTCACTCAGCGACGAGCGGCTGGAGCAATTAAGCTAGAGAACGCGTGACAGAATTGCGGCGAGCCTGGTGCAGCCCGCCTCATCTTCCTCAGTGAACCGCCCGGTAGTCGGGCTGTCGATGTCGAGCACGCCGATAAGCTCGCCGTCGCGAATGAGCGGGACGACGATCTCGCTGTTGGACGCGCTGTCGCACACTATATGACCGGGGAAAGCATGAACGTCGTCGATGCGCTGGACCTGCCGGGTTGCGGCTGCCGCGCCGCAGACGCCTGAGCCGAACGGGATTCGGATGCAGGCCGGACGCCCCTGGAACGGTCCCACGACGAGCTCACCGCTGACGTTACGATAGAAGCCGACCCAGTTCACGTCGGGCAACGTCTCGAAAATCAATGCCGAGGCGTTGGCCATGTTGGCGATCGGGTCCGGCTCGCCCGTGACCAGGCTTTCGAGAGCGGACGCAAGATCGCGGTAAAGCGTCGCCGTGTCGGCAGCGGTGATCTTGAAGTCGTAGGTCAATCGAACGTCACCTTTCCACGCGCCTGCTTGACTGCGCTTCGCTGTCGCTTCTTTTGCACCCGCTCCGCCTTGGCGGACTTGGGCACACGTGTCGGCTTGCGCTTGCGCGGCGCGATATGGGCAGCCGCAATCATTTCCGCCAGCCTCGCCCGCGCGTCCGTGCGGTTCGCTTCCTGGGTCCGGAATCTGCGCGCAGTGATAATCAGCTCGCCGGTGCTAGTAAGTCGTGAACCGGCGATACGCTTCAGGCGCTCGTAGACATCGGGGTGTAGCCCAAGGCGGAACAGGTCGACGCGCAGCTGCACCGCCGTCGCGACCTTGTTGACGTTTTGCCCGCCTGGGCCCGTCGCGGCGAGGAAGCTTTCGCTCAGCGCGTCGTCCGGAATTTGGACGTCCTCAGGACGCATCGGCCCAATCGCCGAAATAATCGGGCTGCGGGGCGGTGACGTCGATCACCTGCTTCCCCTTCCGCGGGACCACCAGCCGCGATGCGTGCAGAAGCATGGGTCCGCCGGGAACGCCGTACACTCGATCGCCCGCGATCCCGCGTCCGAACGCCTCGCGTGCGTGCGCGCGGATTTGGTGCGTGCGTCCCGTCACGGGACGAAACTCGACCAGAGTGGAGCCATCGCGGACATCGATGCGCCGCCAGTGCGTTTTCGCGGTACGACCATGATCGTCCGGGACCATCCTCCAGCCCGCTTCGGCGCTCGATGTCTTGGCGAGCGGCACGTCGATCTCCCCCTCCTCTTCCGCAATCTCAGCCGCGACCACCGCAAGATAATATTTTTCGACCGCTCTTGTCTCGAACAGTTGCTGGAACTCGGCGCGGGCCCTGGGCGTGCGCGCGAACAGCAGGCAGCCGCTGGTATCCGTGTCGAGCCGGTGCATCGCCGCGGGCGGCCGCTTGAACCCGCATTTCAGCTCATCGATGCGCGCTGCAATCGAATCCCCGCCGCGCCTCGGCGCATCGACGGGCAGGCCGGCCGGCTTGTTAAGGACCAGCGCGTCGGCGTCGATGAACAGGATTTCGTCGGAGAGCATCGGCCGTCCTTGGAGACCCGCCTAGGATCACGCAAGGTGGCGCAGCCGGTGGACATCCTGTGGACGCACTTGTGACTCGATTGCAACGAATCAAAGGAATCCAGCCTGTTACACAATATTAACCTTTTCCCTTCAGACCTCGAATGGTTAATGGATGCTTCAAGGCCATTAAGACGGGTTTACGTCTTCGGCCGCGAACGGGGGGACCAGCAATGCGCGTGCTGCTGATCGAAGACGAGCCGACGACGGCCAAGAGCATCGAGCTGATGCTCGGCACCGAAGGCTTCAACGTCTATACGACCGATCTCGGGGAAGAAGGCCTCGATCTCGGCAAGCTCTACGATTACGACATCATCCTTCTCGACCTCAACCTGCCCGACATGCACGGCTATGACGTGCTCAAGAAGCTTCGTACGGCCAAGGTCTCCACTCCGGTTCTTATCCTTTCCGGCATCGGCGAGATGGACAGCAAGGTCCGCGCTCTCGGCTTCGGCGCCGACGATTATGTGACAAAGCCGTTCCATCGGGACGAACTGGTCGCCCGCATTCATGCGATCGTCCGCCGCTCCAAGGGCCATTCGCAATCGGTCATCCGCACCGGCAAGCTCGCCGTGAACCTCGACGCCAAGACGGTGGAAGTCGACGGTGCCCGGGTGCACCTGACCGGCAAGGAATATGCGATGCTGGAGCTGCTTTCGCTCCGCAAGGGCACGACGCTCACCAAGGAAATGTTCCTCAACCATCTCTATGGCGGGATGGACGAGCCCGAGCTCAAGATCATCGACGTGTTCATCTGCAAGCTGCGCAAGAAGCTTTCGCTCGCTTGCGGCGGCGCCAACTACATCGAGACAGTCTGGGGTCGTGGCTACGTTCTCCGCGAAGCGGACGAAGGCGAAGAGGCGGAGCCGCAGGTCGCGGTCGCTTAGTTCTCCCAACAGGGGCAACAGGGAGAAGGCGGGGCGCTTCGGCGCCCCGCCTTTTTTCTTGCCTAATATCCGGCGAGCCAGACTAGAAACGCAGCCATTCGACGAGCGCAGAGCAGAGGAGCGAAACAACCGCGCCGATACGGTTGACGCGGGCCCGCGTCATTCCTGGACCCGAGCGGCCCGTCGAAAGAGCCAGGCGGCGATGAGGAACGGCGATGCAATCGCTCCGGACGCGACTGCGGTGACGAGAAGATTGCCGCCTTCGGCATCGGCTTGATGGACCATGAAAAGTCGAAGGGCGACGACCAGCGCCGCCGCCGTTGCCAGCATCGCGGCAAACATGCCTCTCGGTCGAAACCTTGCCAATGCCGAGCCGACGAGACCGATCAACAATGCAAGATAGAAGGGATAGTCGTACGGAGCGTGCTCGTGTCCCACCGCAAGATTGGCCCAGACGATCAGGAAGCCGCCGCCAACGGCAGCGATCACCCCGACCTTGTACGCGATATTGGTGCCGAGGCGCGCCGCCAGCTCGACAATTCCGCAGGCGACCGCAAGTAGCGTCCCCATCACAATGAAGTCCGCGGCGGTCCAGTTGACCTCGCTTGTGAATCGCATCGCGACGAACGGCACCGACAGCAGCAGCGCGGCTCCTCCCCAAAGGAACAAGGTCCAGCGGCCTCCGCCTGCCTGCCTCATCTGACCATCTGTTGCCATTCTTGTCTCTCCATGCATGACTGTGACCCTGGGTGTGCCTGCAACGGCGGTGAAGGGCATGAGCAAAGGATGAGGTTTCGCTGAAAAATGGCCGAAAGCTTCGTCTTTGAGCAGTTCTTGCTGGATCCGGACGACCGCCAACTGCGGCGGGGAAGCGAAGCAGTCGAGCTCAACGGCCGTTATTTCGACGCACTCGCCTTACTGGTTCGCGAGCAGGGCAAGCTCGTGTCCAAGGACCGGTTCCTTGACGAGGTCTGGCGCGGAGTGCCCGTGACGGACGAGGCGCTTACCCAATGCGTGCGGACCCTGCGGCGGCAGCTCGGCGACGATGCTTCGAAGCCGCGCTTCATCGAAACGGTACCCAAGCACGGCTACCGCTTCATCGCGCCGGTCGATTGCATCGACGGTGACGCGCCGCGGGCAAGCCCGATCCAAGCCGCTGCGCAGGTCTGGCAACGGACGTTGCTGCTGGCGATCGCCGGCACGATTGGAGGCGGGATCGCGGGCTTTATCGGCGGGCTTCTCTACGGCTTCATCGGCGCCTCGCAACCGCTTCAGCCGGGAATGGGCGCCGCCTCCGTCGTTCTGGTGCTGTTGTGCATCACGATTCTCGTCGCGCTGCTCGGCGGAGCCGGCGTCGCGACCGGCCTGGCGCTGACCCGCCGCAACGGTGCCTGGGTCATCGTCGGAGGCGCCGGCGGCGGCCTGTTTATCGGCGCGACGGTCAAATTGCTCGGTCTCGATGCGTTCAGCCTCCTCGTCGGCCAGTCGCCGGGCGAGATCACCGGCGCCGTGGAGGGGCTGCTGATCGGCGCAGGGACCGGGTTGGGCGCATGGTTCTCACGCCGAACCGCCTCAGTTCGTCTAAGGGGCTTGCAGGCGGCGCTTTGCGGGGGCCTTGCCGGGCTCGCCGTCTCCCTGGTCGGCGGTCGCCTGATGCTCGGCAGCCTCGACTTGCTCGCGCGGAAGGTCCCCGGCTCTCGCCTTCGTCTCGATCACATCAGCCAGCTATTCGGAGAAGCGTCGTTTGGGCCCGTCACGCGAACCTTCACGAGCGTCCTCGAAGGGGCTTTGTTCGCAGCCGGCGTGGTCAGCGCCATGGCGCTCGCCGAGCGGGATTGGAAGCGCGTCACTTAGCAAACTTCGCAAGTCGCGACGAAAACAGGCGTTATGGCGCCGTCGCGCTAGGCGTCGATCAGGAGTCGGCGGCGATTGCGCCGCACGGGGAGCTGCACTGGCTCTTCGAGCGGAAGATCCCCCTGTTCTTCGTCCATTCGGCGCCAGCCGTCGCGGCCAAGTCTTTCAAGCGGACGGAAACCGGTCTTGTAGGCCATGCGGGTCGAGCCATCGACCCAATATCCCAAATAGACGTACGGCAAGCCCGCGCGGGCCGCGCGAATGATATGGTCGAGGATGATGTAGGTGCCGAGTCCCTTGCGAGAGCTCGGGCCGACATCGAAGAAGCTGTAGATCATCGAAAGGCCGTCGCTCTGCTGGTCGGTCAGGCACGCACCAACCAGATTGCCCGGCCTGCCTTTGACCGACGGTTCGCGATATTCGACGACGCAGGTGTGCACCGGGGTCTGCTCGACCATGTCGGCGAAATCGCCCTCGTCCATTTCGGCCATGCCGCCGCCAGGGTGACGCGCTGCTAGGTAGCGGCGAAGCAGCTGGTATTGCTCGTCCGTCGTCCACGGCTTGCATGCGCTGACCTCGAGGTCGGCGTGACGCCGCATCAGCTTGCGCTGTGTCGCCGTGCCCTCAAATTCAGCCGCAAGCACGCGCACCGAGATGCATGCCGAGCAATCGATGCAGCTGGGGCGATAGGCGACCGACTGGCTGCGCCGGAAGCCGATCCGCCCAAGCGCCTCGTTGAGCTCGCTCGCGTGACGGCCGCTGAGCTCGGTAAAGACCTTCCGCTCGACCTTGCCCGGAAGATAGGGGCACGGACTTGGATTGGTCACAAAAAATTTGGGAAAGCGGAATGGTGCGCTCACCCTCGACCTCGCTCAAATAGTTACGCAACTCTTTATGCGGCCGGTTAACGCCGAAGAAAAGACTTCGGGCTCGGCAAATTCGACAGGTGTCCCAATCTGTGCCGCCTATGGACAGGGAAATGGCGGCGAACCCTACGCAATAATCAGTCGAGCGAAGCGCGTTCCACACGGAATCCGGCTGCTTCGAGTCTCGCGACGACATCGTCGATCGATTGCGGATCGCGCGCTTCGCATTCGACCTCGATCATCGTGTCCTTTGCAGGCAACCGCGTGAAGATTCGGCTGTGGTTGATCTCGATGACGTTGACGCCTGCCTCGTAAACCTTGCGTGTGATCGCCGCGAGCGCTCCCGGCTGGTCGTGCGCCGCGACATGAAGACGGGCGATTCGTCCCTGGCGGACGAGATCGCGGACCAGCACATTGGCAAGAAGGTGCGTGTCGATATTGCCTCCGCACAGCAGCGTCGCGACCTTTCGGCCTTTGAAACGCGCAGGATCAGCCAGCATCGCCGCCAGGCCCGCAGCCCCTGCGCCTTCGACAACGGTCTTTTCAATCCCGACCAGCATCGCGACGGCGCGCTCGAGATCGCGTTCCGAAACGAGCGCAACCTCGACGCCATTTTCCTTCAGTATCCGGGACGTGAGCTCGCCGGGGTGCTTGACCGCAATGCCTTCGGCCAGCGTGTCGCCGCCCAAGGGCATGTGACAGCCCTCGATCGCGCATTTCATCGACGGATAGAGCTCAGCTTCGACCCCGATCAGCTCGATCTTCGGCTTGACCGCACGGGACGCGATCGAAACGCCGCTCATCAACCCGCCGCCGCCGATCGGAACGACGATGGCGTCGAGGTCCGGCGCGTCCTCTAGCATCTCCAAGGCGACGGTGCCGGCTCCTGAAATGACCTGCGGGTCGTCGAACGGGTGGACGAACACATAGCCTTTCTCGAGCGCCAGCTCGCGCGCCTTGGCGTAGGCGTCGTCGAACATGTCGCCGTGGAGCACGACCTCGGCGCCAAAGCCGGCCGTCTGCGTCACCTTCACCGTTGGAGTTGGCTCGGGCATGACAATCACGGCCGGGATGCCGAGCCGCTTGGCATGATATGCGACGGCCTGGGCGTGGTTTCCAGCTGAGGCCGCAATGACTCCGCGCTGTCGCTCCTCGGGCGAAAGCTGGAGCAATTTGTTGAGCGCACCGCGCTCTTTGTACGCAGCAGTGAATTGCAAGTTTTCGAACTTCAGCCAGACCTCTGCGCCGATGATCTCGGACAGAGTCTTGCTGACGAGCATGGGCGTGCGGATGACCGCGCCATCGATACGCTGAGCGGCGGCGCGAATATCGTCAATTGTGGGCGGTTGCATCATCGACGCGCGGCGTAGCCCTTCACCGTCCTGTGAACAATGCTACAGCCTCGAGCCATGAAAAGCCCATTTCTGCTCGCGCTCACAGCAGCACTGCTCGCCTGCCCCGCCTCCGCTGACACGCTCATCGACAATGTGAATGGGATTCAGGTCGATGCTGCAGGCCACGTGCAGCATTTCACCGCAATCCTGGTTGGCGAGGACGGCAAGGTCGTACGCCTGCTCCAGGCCGGCGAAGTCCGCCCCAACGCGGCCGCCAGGGTGGATGAGCAAGGCCGGACGATGCTTCCGGGTCTGATCGACGCGCACGGCCATGTGATGCAGCTCGGACGCGATGCCCTTCAATTGGACCTTGTCGGAACCCATTCCCTCGCAGAGCTCCAACAGCGGCTCCGCGATTATGCAGTGGCAAATCCGAATACGAAGTGGATTTTGGGCGCGGGGTGGAATCAGGAACTTTGGCCCGACCGGAAATTCCCGACCGCGGCCGATCTCGACGCCATCGTCCCCGACCGGCCCGTGGTTCTGCAACGCGTCGACGAGCATGCGATTGTCGCCAACAGTGCGGCAATGCGCGCAGCCGGCGTAACGGCGCAGACGGCTTCGCCGCCGGGGGGCGAGATCATCAACGGTGTGTTCGTCGACAATGCGAAAGCGTTGATCAATCGCGCGATCCCGGCGTCGACGCAGGCGGAGACGGACCAGGCTTTCGCGAAGGCGCAGCAGATCCTGCTCGGTTTCGGAGTGACCGGCGTTGGCTCGATGAGCACCTCGCTTGACGACTGGAACACGTTCCTCCGGGCTGGCGAAGCAGGCACTCTCCAGGTCCGCCTGATGGTCTATCTGCTCGGACTCGATCCGTTGAAGACGATCCCGCATCCGACCCCGTGGCTATACGGTGATCGGCTCCGCGGGGTTGGCGTGAAATTCTTCGCCGACGGGGCGCTTGGATCGCGCGGCGCGTGGCTGAAGCAGCCCTATTCGGACATGCCCGATACCCGCGGAAACCAGTTCCATTCGGATGCCGAGTTGCGCTCACAACAGGAGACGGCAGCAGCTGCTGGATTTCAGATCGCGACGCACGCGATTGGCGATGCAGCCAATGCGCAGGTGATCGGCAACTACGAGTGGCTCGACGGCAAGTACGGGCTCAATCGCCGCTGGCGGATCGAACATGCGCAGATCGTTGATTGCTCGGACCTGCCGCGGATCGGACACGCGCATATCATCGCATCCATGCAACCGACGCATCAGACCAGCGATCGGCTGATGGCGGAGAAGCGCGTCGGTCTCGCCCGGCTCAAATGCGCCTACGCCTGGAAGTCGATGCTGAAGACCGGCGCGCGGTTGGCGTTCGGAACGGATTTCCCGGTCGAGTCACCGAACCCCTTCCCTGGCCTTGCAGCGGCGATCAGCCGGCAGGACATCGAAGGTCAACCGCCCGGCGGCTGGTTCCCGGAGCAGCGGCTGAGTTTCGCGCAGGCATTAGGCGCATACACGCGCGGATCGGCGTATGCCGGCTTCGCTGAGGACAAGATCGGTGCGCTGGATCCCGGCAAATATGCCGATTTCGTGATCGTCGACCGCGACGTCAGCAACGCCAGCGTGCCCGAATTGTATCGCACACAGGTCCTGGAAACCTGGGTTGGCGGGAAGAAGGTCTGGAGCCCCGTC
>Ga0068856_100004369_pt1 | contig 14085 bp, 25 predicted proteins | sample KBSCornC62_FD_66595 | JGI IMG/M metagenome (GOLD analysis project Ga0068856, IMG submission 66595) | Corn rhizosphere microbial communities from Kellogg Biological Station, Michigan, USA - KBS Corn C6-2 | ecosystem: Host-associated > Plants > Roots > Rhizosphere > Soil ...
GCACGCGCCCTAGGGGCGATACGGCTCCCCGTCCGCCTCATCGTATTCCCTCCATTCCGCGTCGTCGTTTCCTTCCCACGGGATAGAGTGCTGTTGACTCATCACCCCTGCCCGAGACATCGAACGTATCACTAGGTCATGCGGTGCCTCCCACGCTGTTGCATTCCTCTCGCATGCTCCACACAAATGCGGCATGTGAATTCGTTTTCCATGCTCACCTGGAAGCACCCGTTTTTCACTAGTGTGCCATACGCAGTGCCTTGCTTTGACTTTGCCTCCGTCACCGTTAGCGTTGTGCACGGCGGCACCCAACGTGATAAATCGCGTCTGCTTTCCACGGTAACTATCCCACCTAACTCCGGGTTCCAAGGATTGGACGTATGCCATAGCCATGTCCAACGTAAAAGTATCAGCGTCCAATCCACGTCGTTTCGCATGCCAGCCATCGTGATCGTGTAGCCAAGCAAGACCAGACTGGATATACACAACGTCGTCGTACTCATCGACCGACCAACCCCCGAGTTGTTTGCTCTCTGTGATGCCGAGCTTGGACGGCTCCATGGTCGTGTAGATTCCGTCTGTCTCCACAGCAATGAGGGCATCCCATGGGATACGGCGAATGACATTGTAAAGCATAGACCGACAATAGGACGTGACCCAGCCTGCCCATTCCAGTTGGTGCCACGGCGGTATGCGCCCCTTCTTCTCGTCCCATCCGACACGTTGTGCCATCTTGCCGTACATGGCGTTCATCAACAGTTTGAGAGCCCACTCCGACGCGTTGCCCATGGACTTCCACAGTTGCCGCAGCTCGTAGGTTTCCGTCAACCATGCGAACGGCGTTGACTCATTGTGGATGTACTCCCAACCACCGATGATTTCAGCGTCGGGACTGTGCATCATCCTCGCGGCTTCCGGAGACCAATACCATCCCTCTGTAATCCATGGATAAGAGATGTTGTGGTGTTCGTCGCGATGGAACAGCGGACCCGGAGCCTTGTCGAATCCTGCATGCTTCCTAAGTCTAATGTGGTATACGCCAAAGTCAGCGACACGTCGCGGGTTTTCGACGTACTGCCAGAATCCATCAGTGAGACTAGGAAGCTGTGATATTGCGTACGGGTAGGCACTGTTAATATCAATGCCATATACCGGTCCAACGATCCTGCCAGCCTTGTACAATTCAAACCGACCACCGGCATACGCATACCGTGCCGCCCTCCGCACCGCCTCCGGTGCAACTGTCATGTGTTCTTTAGTGCCATGCTGTTTGTTCGCGTAGGACGCGAGCGCTCCCGGACCATGCCATTCCCTGATACGCAGCCCAGCACTGTACAGCCTACGTCGCAGCTCCTCAGCGACTAGGCGCACCATTTCAATCTCAACGGTCCAATACTTGCGGACGTACTCTAGGTCCTCGTATTGGAAGTCACGCCGGTTGTCCTTGCCCTCACGTACGATGTCCAGTCCTTCAACGTCTGCGCCTAGCATGTTCTCGGCAGCTTTGACGAATGACGTTCCAAAGAACGAAAAGATGTCGTAGATACACACCGTGTGGCGTGCGTTCTTGTTGGTCTCCGGGTTGTATTCTGGCTCGTATCGAGTCACCCGGATCATCTTGCCCGGACGCACGCTAAGGTGGTAACGCTGGCCGTTCTTGCGGTTCAACCCCACCATGCCGTTCTTATGCAACAGCCCCAGGGTGGTGGACGACAGCGATTGTACGATCATGTTCGTGTCGTAGTTGAATGCGAACCCCACATGAATACCGGCAGGATGCCGTCGGCCTACATCTAGGATCAAGTCCAACAGCTCGAACGTGGTGAGGCTACGGGATGAGATACTGTCACCAGTGGACGCACCAAAGAGGACGTAATTCTGCGGCTTCCCTTTCCCTCGTAGGTTCATGCCCTCACCATCCCACGCGATGAAGTACCGTTCATCTAGCGGAATGCTCGTCGGTCTACTAACGCCACTGTGGTACGCGGGCGGTAGCTTTGCGTCCTCAAAGCTAACCGTAATCATCAGCCGTAATACTCCCTGTAGGCTTCCCAGTCGAACACGTCCTCAAAGTCCAGACCGTACGCCTCCCACATATAGTCAATCATCATTTCGTACGCTTCTTCTCGTTCTTCTGAGTCTAGGTCTGGATTGAACATGGCGTCATCAAACAGGGATTGCAGCTCCGGGTCTCGTTCCATCCCCACGGTCCCGGCTGTTAGGTCAATCCACAGTTCTGTTTCCTCTTGGTCCCACCACGATGAGTCGACCATTTCCCCGTCCTATTCGGTTAGAAGACACGTCGGGCGGGACACCGTGTGATGGTGTCCCGCCCGATGACAGCGTGTGTCTTCGCCCGATCTAGGACGCGGACGTGTTGATGTAGTACGTGGTCGCTGGCTTGCGCTCGCCGGTCTTGGGGTCCTCGTAGGTGTAGTCCGACCGCGTGAGACCGCCACGTGCGGTCATGCCGCCCATGCGACCGTTGTTGCGGCTGGTGAACTCCGACAGTTGCTTGTAGATGCCGGTGCTTCCGTCGTTGATGATGGCTTTCAACATGCCACCGCCAGGCATCCGCGCGACCACCTGCGCGCTCACGAACTCACCGTTGTCACCCAGGTTGAAGTTCCATCCCAGGAACACGAGCGGAACGCCCACCAGGACGTTCTTGGCTTCCCCGTTGAGGATGGTGAAGCCGTTGCCCAGTGTCTCCTCTGCGGCGACCAGCTCGCCGCCAAACTCGGCCTGTGCGAGCGCAACGGCGGCGTCGAACGAGTCGATGCCGAGCAGGGTGTCGTCGTCGTACTTGGGACCCTGCACTGTCACCTGTGCGGCGTCCTTGTCTCCGTCCTGCGTGATGGTGTTGTCCTTCTCGGCCTGTCCTCTTGCCATGGCGTCCTCCCGGACGGGTCCGACGCGCCGTGTTGACAGCGCGTGGTATCATGGGGTATGGGCACCCCCTGGCCTGCCACCGCAGCTCCGCCGCTCCGGGCGTCCTCCCGGCGTCGGAGCTGCGCTGACAGGACCAGGGTACCAGCTCACTCAAGTGTGAGGAACCTTCACAGCAGTGACGGCTCCTCACATCGTGAAGACCCTTCACACAATGGGAGGACGCAGTGACAGCACCACAGGAACCGCAGCCGCAGTCGCAGCCAGCTCCGCAGCCAGCACCGCAGCCAGCACCGCAGCCAGCACCGCAGCCAGCACCGCAGCCAGCTCCGCAGCCGCAGCAGTACCAGCCAGCACAGCAGGGCAGCGCCGGGTTCGACGCCACCGCCCTCGTGAACGAGGTGCGCGCCATTCCGGAACGAGTCGCGCACGCCGTCCGGGAAGCGTCCCACCCAGCACAGCAGCAGACACCACCCACGCCAGCACAGCAGACGGAAGGTTCGCCTGCGCCGGGCGGTGCATCCAAGCCACCGGCCGACAACAGCACACGCGGGAAGTTCCACAAGTGGTGGTGGGGTGAGTGACCGAACAGACGTACGTGCCTCCGGTCTCTGACTTTGCGGGTGACGGACTGTCGGAGGAGGCAGAGCGCGTACTGTTCGACGTGCAAGACGCAGACCTACCCGGCAGCGGCTTCACCGAACAGCCAACCATCACCCCCGATCACACGGCGGCAGCTCCCAAGAGGACACCGCGTGTGGGCACCCTCCGTGAGCGTTTCGCCAGGGGGAAGGGGCGGCAGCGGGACGCGACGGCAAACAGCCCCCGAACGTCGCGTCCCGCTGCCCCATCACGCCAGCGTGCACGCAAGCCCAAGAGCGTCATACCCAACCGGCGCGGGCAGTTCGTCAAACCGCTCACGCAGTTCTACACGGCGTTGGGCATCGTGTGGACATCGCGCGATGGTGTGTGCGGACCGTCCGTCGTCAGCAGTGCGGAAGCGTGCGCGCGTTCCATCGACGATCTCGCGTACCAGAACGAATGGGTACGCGAAGTCCTGTGGAACCTGACGCGCACGGGGATGCTCACCAAGGTCGTCGCAGCTCACTCTCCCATCCTGTTCGCCGTTGGTATGCACCACAGCACCAAGTTCCGCAGCGCCATCGACAACACCGGCATGGGCGAGTTCATCGCGAACATGCTCGCAGAACAGGCCGTTGCCATTCGTGATGCGCTCGCGAAAGAGGAGGCAAACGACGATGGAACAGCGGACGCTACCTGAGGACTTCGACGCACCGACGTTCCTCCCCAACCTGGACAACGGCGGGCGATGGCACCACATCGCCAGCGAAGCCGAACTGAACTACGCGTTGAAAGACAGCGCAGCGGAAGTGTACGAACTCCCGCCCCTGTGCATCACACTCCTCGTATCGCGTCGGTTCATGGTTATCGTACGAGCGGAAGCACTCGGCGGAGACACACGGAACGTCGAGGGCGGATGGGTGTACGACAATCATTTCGGTTTCATGCTGGACCGAAACGAGATCCTGCAACTGTGGAACTCAATGGGCGGGTACGGCCGTAACAGCGGTGGAGAGTCCAAGGAAGTTCCTGTCTGATGTCACGATCCGGGTTCGCGGCACCGTCCACGCGGGGGTTTAGTCGTCCCGCGTGGAACGGTCCACCGCGACGCCCGGATGGCAGCGCAGCGCGCATGATCCCATCCGTGGCCCCGGTGGCGGATCGTGGGCAAAATCAATACGTCGGTACCGCGGCAGAGGAGGCGGTAGCGGAACGCGTACGCAGCCGCGAGACATCCCAGCTCTCACGACTGTCGCTAGAGGCTCCGCGTGTTCCGTGGGATGTGTTCCTACGTGATGTACTGCAATGGCGGAACGGCGAACACTTTGCCCTCATCGGTCCTACCGGTGGGGGCAAAACGACGATGGCGCGAGCTCTGTTGCCGTTGCACTATTACGTCACGGTGTTCGCAACCAAGCCGTATGACGATACCATGGACGCTCTCATTCGTAGCGGGTACTACCGCATGGACCAGTGGCGCAGTATACCCGCTGACGAATACCCGAAGCGTGTTGTGTGGCCGAACATTGCCAGGTTGAAAGGCAAGCAGGAAAGACTGGAACTGCAACGACGCGTGTTTGACAACGCGTTTGATGCCATCTTCTTGGAAAAGGGATGGACGCTCTACCTTGACGAATTGTGGTACTTCTCCAACCGTCTGAACATGGATGGATGGGTGGAGGAATACCTGTCACAAGCACGTTCACTAAGCATCTCACTAATCGTTGCAACACAGCGACCGGCGTTCATTCCGTTGATGGTGTACGACCAGAGTACACACCTGATGTTCTGGCGTGACAACGACGAGGCAAACCTACGTCGGTTGTCAGGTATCTCGTTCCGAAGCGCGGACTTGATCCGCAGCATCGTGAGCAACCTAGAGCCACATCAAGTGTTGTACATCAACACGCGTACGGGGCGGATGTACCGCACCCGTGGTCCAGACATTCGGTGAAGGGAGGGAACATGGTTCCGATCAGCACACTGTCGTTCCTCATCGTGGGAGCGTATGTCGTCATCTTCTCATTCCTGTGGAGGATGGCGGCAGCGAAGTGGGCGGACCGTCCTGTCGGTCAAGCCATGGCGACGATCCTCTAGACCCTTCACCGTCCACAAAAGACTGTCCAGAAAGGACACAGCATGCCAACGGCAGCTACCACCACGCGCGGTGGCACCGCGCAGGCGCCCGGGCGGGCGTCCTCTCAGCCGGTCGTCGCCATGGTCCCGTTCATCCGGGCGTCCGCCGAACACCGTGAGCCCACGGGCATCGACGTGTCGCGCATCTTCACGGCGGCGGATCAAGACCTGGGCGTGTTCGACATCCCCGCCTACGGCTACGTCCGTTCCCTCTTCATTCTCGTGCAGGCGACCGGCGGTGCCGGTGCCGGTGCCACGGCCACGGAAGACGGTGCGTTCGCAGCGCTCAAGAACATCGCCCTGACGGAGCCGAACGGCGCGCAGCTCTCCGCGTTCAACAGCGGGTACGGCACGTCGCTGGCGAACAAGTGGGGCGGCTACCGTCACACCACCGGCAACGACTTCCGCGCGTCGCCCATCAACAGCGCCATCGCAGCGACGGGCGGCAACTTCCAGTTCGCCTACCGGGTGCCGGTGGAGTTGAACCTGCGCGACGGTCTCGGCTCACTGCCGAACCAGAACGCCGCAGCGACGTTCAAGCTGCGGCTCACGCTCGCGGCGTCCACACAGGTGTTCGCGACGCCACCCGCGACCACGCTTCCCACGGTGCGCGTGCGCGTGTTCCTGGAAGCGTGGGACCAGCCGGAGAGCGGCAACGCCGGGGCGTCCAACCAGATCACGCCGCCCGCCATGAACACCACGCAGTTCTGGTCGGAGCAGACGTTCAACGTGAACGCGGGTGCGCAGAACATCCGGTTGACGCGCGTCGGCAACTACATCAGGAACCTCATCTTCGTGCTGCGGCGTGCAGGTACGTCGCGGGCGAACGGTCATCTGGACATGCCCGACCCGACCACCGTGTACCTGGACACCCGCCCGCTGGACATCATCGAGCGGAACAACTGGCTTCACCAGATGTTCGAGCGCACCGGGTTCGGCCAGGCTCTCGGCACCACGATTCCGGCGAACGACTCGGCGGGCGGTCTCGACAACGGCGTGTTCGTGTACGACTTCTGCCACGAGTTCGACGGGAGTATCGGCCACGAGAACCGTGACCTGTGGCTCCCCACGCTCGGCAGCACGCGGCTGGAATTGCAGGGCAGCGTGGGCAACGCGGGAACGCTCACCGTCATGACCAACGACGTCGCCATCGCCGGTACGGTCTTCATCTAGGACGCCTGCACAACCGGCGCCAGATACAGGAGGAAGAATGTTCGGCGATCAGACAGAGATGGTGAACCCAGTCAGCGACGGGCGCACCATCGACACGCCGCAGATGGCGGGTGTACTGGTCATCGGCGCCCTGGTGTTCCTCATCCTCATCAAGCGAGGATTCAGGGGCGTCAACGTCGGTGGCGCAGGCGTCCGCGTCGGCTGACAATCCACAAGAGAGGAAACTGAAATGCCGTTCGGTCTCGACATCAAGTCCCTCATCGTCGGTGCACTGCTGGCGATGTACGTGGTTCCGTGGATTCTGGGCATGGTGAACCGCCCCAAGTCCACCGCCACGCCTGCCGTGTGATGCCGTTGTCTCCCGACAATCCCAACAGGGACAGGAACTTCATTGTTCTTGTCCTTGCAGCCGTCGCAGTATTCGCCATCGTCATGGGCGGATTCGTGGCGCTGTCCCTGGAACACACGGACACGGATACATACACCAGGTTTCTTACCACCCTTGTGGTTGTACTCATTCCTACTAGCCTCGGCGCTTGGCAATCGTTCAAAGCCAAGACCACCGCGCAAAAGGCAGTAAGTACATCACAGGGTCTACGCGACGACATCCAAAACGGGATGCTCAAAGACAAGGTCAAGGAGGGCGTCGCGGAAGTTCTACACCCGGAGAGTGGAACCATCACCTACTCGGGCGGTACTGAAACCGTGCAGTCAACACAGGAAGGGAGTGGAACCAATGGCGGGTGACAGGCTGTTCAACGTCCTGGGTGCCATCGTCACGGTGGCACTCGTCACAACGATCGTGTCGCGCCCGACGAGTGCGACGGTCATCAAGTCGATGGGTGACGCGTTCGCCGGAAGCATCCGCGCAGCTCTCGGCAAGTAGGTCCTGCGGACGGCTAAGTGTCTGACGCAGAAAGGGAGGGAACATGACGACACCAAACCCGTATGCGACAGCGCGTATCGCCGTGCCGGAACCGTACGTGGGTGTGGACGGCAAGTCGTACGTCGAGCCGGACCCGCTGTCGGATACAAACCGGCAGTACATCCGTTCGTTCGGATGGGCGCCGGTACTGTCTCCGGAGGAAACGCCGGACGGGACGCGCACGGGAGTCCTGCCACGGCGTGACTTCCGTGCGACCCCCGATCACCCGGAACAGTGGTACGCCAGCAAGGATGGCGACGCCAGGCGACGGGAGAGCGTAACCACAACCGACGCGGACGGTTGGGAGGAACAGAAGAACCGACTGCACCGCGCAGACGATCCCCGTTGGACGCCGACACCGGAGCCCCGTCCGACAACGCGAATGTCTCCGGCGTCGTACTCGTTCACCCGTCCGTTCGCTGAAAACTACACCGGCACCGAACGGTTCCTCAACGGCGTTCACTTCAGCATGGCGGACCACCGGAGGGTGTACCCGATCCTGGGAATGCAGCCTCCGAAGCACCAGACCATGAACACGTACCGTATCGACCCACCGCCATGGGATGTGAACGAGACCATCACACCGGCTGACACGACACCGCCACCGCAGTCCGGTGGACGAATCATCGCGGTTGACGTGTCACCCACTCCCGGCAATCGTTCCTGGAGGCTGTAATGGCCATCGGTGTTGCATTGCCGCTGTGGTTGCTCGTCGGCATCATCGTGTACATCCTGTATCGGAAGGGGTACATCGGTGGCAGGGGGCGTTGACCTGGGAAAGCAAGTCGGCCCACTGCCTCTAGGTGCGTGGGTTGTCGTCGTTGCCGGTGGTCTCGGCATCGCGTTGTACACGCGTCGGCAGGCTGCCAACGCTCCAACTCAGATCGTTGACGACACGTCCGGCGACCCTGGCGTCGGCACGGGTGCTGTTGGTGGTTTCGTGCCAACGACGCCAAGCCCCGTCGCACCGGTCGCCACTCCGACCACCAATGAGGAGTGGGGCGTGATGGTGACCAACGGCCTCATCGCGAAGAACTACCCACCCACAACTGTAGACAGCATGGTACGTAAGTACCTGGCTGGCATCACGTCCACAATGTCACCAGCGGAGTTCGCTCTGTTGTCGGTGGCGCTCGCACAGTTCGGCAGTCCGCCGCAGGTGCTTCCGCCGGACGATTCGCCACCGGCCACGACGCCACCGCCAGTGACGACACCACCGCCAGTGACCAAGGCTGGACTGCGGTACGTGGTGCAGATTCACCAGCTCGGCGCCACGGAAAGCGCACGTGGATTGATCCAGCGTTTCTCGTCGCGGTCTGCCAGTGCAACGCAAATCCAAGTTGCGCTAGGCCGTACGGTCGGCGACGCGCGCAACGCGCGTTACCTATCGTACTACTTCACGCACAGGGGAGCATTCCCGGCGCACGCGAAGATTTACACAACGGTGGTGGTCTGACATGCGAATGGTTCCCGGACCGAAACCCCCATCGTCGGTTCCTGGTCCCGTCAAGGGCAAGCCGACACCACCGCAGAACGTCGGTGTGTCCCTACCGTCCAACCGTTTCTACACGGTGCGCGCGGGTGACACGCTGTACAAGATCGCGATGCAGTTCTACAACTACCCGGACTGGCCACGCATCTACAACGCCAATACGGGCACCATCGCGAACCCGGACGTACTCACACCGGGTACGACCATCCTGATTCCCTAGGGAGGACGCATGGAACCGCGAGACTACAACGGGCACACGCCTGAGGGTCGTGTTCCTGTGACGGAACGCGTGGACCAGCAGGGGCGTCGGCACGTCGCTCTCATGACGGAGCGTGAACTGTTGGAGGAAACCGTGACGACGCTCCGTCAGTTCGCTGACGGTCTCGCACAGTTCAACGAACACGCACATTCCAACCCCATGATGAAGAACCTACTGGGGCTGTAACACCATGGCGGACACCTTGAGGCTCACCGACTCAATGCGGGCACAGTTGGCTGTGACCGTAGGATTTCCCGCGTCTGAAATAGCGCGGGCGGTGGCGGTGTCCATAGCCGAAGACGGTTCCGGTGATCCCACCGTTGAGCACCGGAACGCAAATGGAAGCATCGACTACGGTCTATGGCAGATCAACAGCATTCACGGGTTCCCCGTCTCACAACTGAAGGAACCGTTGGGGAATGCGCAGGCTGCCAAGAAAGTGTGGGATGACGCGGGCGGCAGTTGGAAGCCGTGGTCAACGTTCATGAGTGGCGCGTACCTCGCATTCATGCCACGAGGGCAGGCAGCCGCGAAGGACAACGGCGGTGCCACTACGTTGCCAGCTCCCGGCGCGGGACCGAACCCTGTTGACGGCATCGTTGATTTCTTCAAGTTCATCAGCGACAGTCACAACTGGATTCGAGTTGCCTACTTTGTTGCGGGACTAGTGTTGCTAATCATTGGGCTGTTCAAGTTGACCGGCGATAACAAACTGTCTCCGGTAACCAAGGCTATAGCGAAGACGGCAGCAGGAGCGGCGGCAGCATGAACACTACAGCTAGTGTTGTACTAACCGGCGTTGTTGTCACAGCCGGTCGGTGGTCGCAGGGCAAGGGCCTAGAGATGAAAGTGATTGTGGGTGCCGGGTTCCTCGTCATCGGTCTCGCAGCTCTCTCGCAGATCAACGACGAGTTGGCATCACAGTTCGGTGTACTCATCCTCGTCGCCGCTGTGCTCACGTACGGAACGAGCATCGCCAAGAAGACAGGACTGGCCAAGTGAAAATGGATCCCTTGGGCGTGGTCCTGTTCGCCGTTGGTGCCATTCTGTTGTACTCAGCGGTGAAGGACAAAGATCCTCGCGACGTCGTGAAGCAAGCACTGGGACAGGCGCAAGCCAAGACGCCCACCACGTCCGCACCGGCACCCACCGCGCCCGGCAAGGGCGGCAACGCACCTAAGGCACGGTAATGGTAGTCGCTCCGAATGCTGCCGATATTGCGATCGCGTTTGCGCGGTCGCACATCGGTGACCCTTACGTGTTCGGAGCCAACGGTCCCCATGCCTGGGATTGCTCTAGCCTTGTTCAGCATTCGTATGCGGCTGCTGGTGTGATCCTGCCACGTACTACAGGAATGCAAGTCAACATGGGAACTGCCGTCGCCAAGGAAGCGTTGCAGGTAGGCGACCTAGTGTTTCCGGACTTTCACCATGTGCAGATATACACGGGGAACGGCAGGATCATTGAGGCGCCACAGACGGGTGAGTTCGTTGTCGAGCGTGCCATGTGGGGTTTCTGGCGCGCCCGGAGGGTCGTGAACACACCTGGCACGGCGACTTCACCCGGCGCAGTGACGGACAACCTACTGGGCATCGGTAACCCAGTGGACCAGTCAAAGCAAATCATGCAGGTGATAACTGCGGCGGCTGGTCCCGCTAAGTGGCTGACGGAGCCTCACAACTGGCTACGTATTGCCGGGTTCATAGCCGGTGCGCTATTTATTGCTGTTGCGTTGGGACAGATTAAGACTGTGTCTAAAGCCGCGAACACTGTAGCGAAAGGGGTAGCCAATGCCGGTGGCACCTGAGGTTATCGGTCCGGCTACGCTCGGAGTCACGCAAGGCATCGGGGCGTTCACCACGTTCCTGCCACGACTGTCCGACGTACGCAAGGCGGACCCCAACACCGATACCGACATTGCCGCAGACGTACGGCTAGGCGAGATTGCCGCAGTCACAGCGACACTCGGAATCGGCATCATCACATCGTCACTCACTGGCTCTCCGGTGCCCGCGTACACGGCGGTGGCAATGTCCGCCATCCTCGTGTGCCTGTATGAGTGCACGCTGCGGGCGGACCGTCCGCTGGAACCGAAGCGTCCATTGCACCTCATCCCACAGGAGGGTTCGGCATGACTGGTCCAAGGTTCCCCATACAGGGGCAGGAAGTGGTCCCTCCCAGCCCCTCAACGGGCGCAGGGCAGTTCAACCCATACCGTGGGTTGGACGTGCACGGCGTCGCCTCTCCGGACGTGTGGCAGGACGTGGCAGCTCCGGACACGGCAACCGCAGTCGTGCCGGTGTACGAGGAGCCGCCGGAGCCGGACCCGGTGCCGGTGTACGTCGTCAACCGCACCGGCAAGGAACGGAAGGACGTTCGCATTCACTGGGAGCCGGTGGACAACCTGCGACCGGTGCGAATCCTCACGCAAGATGACAGGCGCACTCGGGCCAAGATCAAGTTGAACGAGGGTGCTGGCGTCCGCGTGTGGATCAGCAACAATGAGAACGTGGCCGTGTGGAACGGGTACCCGCTTGATGGCGGTGGTGTGGAATTTGAGACCACCACACAGTCCGACCTGTGGGCGATTGCAGACGCGCCACCGGACCCCCGTAAGATCATCGTACTCGAAGAAATCGCCATCTCAATCTAACGATGCAGATACCCCTTGCTGAGAGCGCGTCCGCCGTATTCAATGCGAGCGGGCGTGCAAGCGTGAGCATGGGACCAACTGTGTACGGCTCGTCGTGGGCGATTCAACGTGCGTCAATCTCTAGCACATCAACAGTGGATACGGACTGTTCCCTGTATCGTCAGATAGAGTCTCCCACTACTCTCATTGACGGCACACCGAACGGCAACAATGAAGCGTATTCGCCGGACAGTGGAACGTTGGACGTGCGCAGTGGGCAGACGATTCTGTTCGTGTGGACCGGTGGGGATGTTGGTGCGGTAGCGACGGTGGTCTTAGACGGCATGAAGGAAACGGGCCGGTAATGGGGTTCCGTAATGAAGTCGTCAAGGGTGTGCGCCTCATCCGTGAGGCGATACAGTCGGTTGACTTTGTTACGGGCGTGTCCGGATGGTCCATCAATAGGGATGGAACAGCGGAGTTCCAAGACGCGAACATACGTGGTTCCATCACAGCGGACACGCTTACCGCTGGTACTCCTGGTGGATCGCAGCTCATCGTAGACCCTGATGTTCAAGTGGGTTTTAACGATGGGTTCCTAGAGGCAGTCATTCGCATGTTGCCGGATGACCCTAACTTCATGATGGAGGGAATGCTAGGCGTCGTCGTGTTCAGTCAGGGTAGTGCCAATGCTGAAATGGCGTCTATTCTGCACTCTCCCATCATGGACACGGGGTACGCTCTCGTGTTGTCGTCGATGTCTGATGACTCGTCGCGAGATCAGCACGCAGCAATGGGACCAGTTGCAGTAGATGGTGAAGCAATGAACTTCACTGGTCTGCACATGTTCGAGGACTACGGCATAACCTCGCCTGCATTCCTGTCGTACACGTCAACACCCGGCGAGGTAGTGCAGACATTCCAAGCACCTGGCGTGTTCAACTGGACAGCACCGCCTGGGGTCACCTCTGTCAAGGCAGAGTGCTGGGGTGGCGGTGGTCGTGGTGGTCCGAAAGGATCGGGAACATTAGCGGGCTGCGGTGGCGGTGGTGGCGAATACAACAAGCGTCCCGCTACTACCGTAACACCTGGAAACACCTATGTCGTGACGGTTGGCGCAGGTTCCACAACCGCCGGGGTTGATGGCGGAAACAGCACGTTCGTGTCTGACATCAACACAACGATCGGGCATGGTGGAAAGACAGGGCTGGGAAGCGCCGGGGCTGCTGGCGGCACAGGGGCGGCAGCGGGTACACACTTCGATGGCGGCAATGGGGCTGCAACCGTGTTCAGCGGTGGCGGTGGCGGTGGTGGAGCCGCAGGAACCACGGCAGCGGGCGGACTCGGCAACCCTGGTGACCCCCATGGGTTCGGTGGTGCTGGCGGCACAGGAGGCACTACAGGGGGCGGCAGCGGTGGCAAGGGCGGCACGCTAAACGGTGTGCAAGGGTTGCCTGGGTCGTCACCCGGTGGCGGTGGCGGTGGGCAGGGTGGCGGAACATCGGTCGGTCCGGGAGCCGGTGCGAATGGACAGGTACGGCTGACGTACACGCCTACGGTGTCCCCGCTGGCTGCGTCATTCGCTGCCATGGCTGGTACGGACAGGTTCGGTAATAGCTACCCGGCGGGTGTGCAGGTCGCTGGTAAGACTGTTCCTGATTCCACGTTGTTTCAAACGTTGCAGGCAATAGCCAGTTCTGTGCAAGCGTTGACGACGACACGCACCGATGTCACTAACATGACTGTGACGTTTACCACGAAGAATCCTAATGCAATAGCGCTCGTTTCTGCCGTGTGGGATGTTACGGTGTCTGCTGGCGTCGCTGGTACTGGTAACGTATCGGTGGGCGAGATCATTGCAGATGGTAACTTGCAGGCTCCTATTGTCGTTGGGCAGGAATCGGCAACGGCTAGGGACTCGTTCGACTACCCCGCAAATTACCCGATCGTCCTTCCGGCGGCAGGATCACACACCATCAAGGGGACTATACGAAAGA
>Ga0068856_100004373_pt1 | contig 14079 bp, 15 predicted proteins | sample KBSCornC62_FD_66595 | JGI IMG/M metagenome (GOLD analysis project Ga0068856, IMG submission 66595) | Corn rhizosphere microbial communities from Kellogg Biological Station, Michigan, USA - KBS Corn C6-2 | ecosystem: Host-associated > Plants > Roots > Rhizosphere > Soil ...
GGTTCGAATCCTGCCGGGTGTACCATGTAAGAACCCGACCATGTGTCGGGTTTTTGCATGGTTTATGACAGAATTTGAGGCAATAAGGTTCGGTCGTTAGTCTGTTGCCCGGGCGAAAGCCGCGGCGCAGAGATTAACGTGCGCCATCCTGCCGGGTGTACCAAGAAAATACCTCAGCTCTTGCTGGGGTATTTTCTTGCCTGCAGTCGTGCGCTAGCCTGCCGGGTCCACCGTTTCCCTGCTACAATGAAACCATGAATCAACTCTTTGCCTCCCAAGCCACTGGCCTTGCCGCCGCTGGTATAGTATTGCTCTTTATACTCATGTTCGCCTGCTTTGCAGCCATCCTCATATTTGAGATCGCTATGTTCATTCACGCACTCCGGAACACCGGCATCGACCAACAGCGCCGGATACTTTGGCTCGTGGGCATGCTGCTCATCCATCCCATAGTGGCCATCGTGTACTATTTTACCGACTACCGTGCTGAACAGTAGATAATCAGCCTCTTTACAATCTGTTACAAAGGCGTACAGTTAGCTTTGAGATCATATGATCTCGCCAATCTGCCCCGAAATATGAGGCCAGAACCCATGGTAGCAGCCAAGAAACGGCCGCAAGACGGCACGCCCAAGATACCGCTGGTATACAATCCGTCCATCAAGATGAAGCCCAGCGATAGATCTCTATTTTTTCAGCGACTCCAGGAACTCGATAAAGACTTTTCAATTCAGAACAAACGCCTTAAGCAAGTCGTCAAAAACCTACAAAAGAAACTTAAGCCAAAACAATAGCTGGATATACTCTTAACTGAGCTATAGAACTGTTAGGATACGGCTTCTTGTGCGCCAAATGCCGTCTCGTCCATGAAAGGCCGAAGCTGGATGACATCAGCTCCTTGTTGCGCCTCTTCGGGCACAAGCAATGCCATAGCGCCAGTCTCTCGGGCCATCCAGGCCGCCATATACATCTCAGTTTCTTTTCTGGCGGCACCGTAATATGCATCGGATTCAGTAGTAACCTTATCAAGCCAAAAATCACCGTGAGCTTCATCGCGGTCTGCCTCGAACCCCAAACCGGCGGCTAGTGGCTCAGGGACACGTGTTTGTGAATCAACTAACATGGTGAATGACTTTTCTGTGCCATCCGTAAATTTAACGTCGGTGTGGGTTAGGAGTGCTCTTTTCTCCGGAACTTCTACACCGAATACTTCCCTTTTTAGTATGCCTGTTTCATATTCGAGTTCTGCAACAGTATCGGGATCAAGGCGATAAAAATCTACTATTTTAGCTTTGTTTTGGGCTTTCCTCGCCTCTTCGGCATCTCGATCACGGTATTCTAGAACGCTTGGGTCAAGTACGGTATGGCTTAGAACAACTGGCTTGTCTTTTTCTAGGCTTACACCCAGTTCAATTTTTCCTATTGCTTTCATAAATTTTTCACGCCTCCTTGTGCTAGCGTCATGCTTACAAACCAAACCGTAATCACTATTATTTACTTAATTTTGGCTATGCATTTTATTATATGCCTGCTTGTAAAGTATTTTACAATAACACCTTAAAAAGCCCTCGGTTGAGGGCTTAAGATTTAATTATTCTGACTAGTAGCTTGTGGTGCTCAACGGGCGTGTGGCAAGCATTTCCAGGTCCGCGACGGTCATTCCCAGGTCCGCTACATGCTCGACTGCAGACGCACCAAGATCTTGGGGCAGGGGGCCAGTATTGCGCTCTAAATCAGCATCAATTCTTTGGGCCAGCCTATCAACTGCGGTTAGGTCATGAGCAGGATAACCAACAGTACTTTCAGATACATTAGAGTGGCCGGGTAGTGGTACAGGGTCAGTATCCGGGCTGGGTGGGGCTACGACTCGCCCTGGTTTAGGGTTATGTGGATTTTGCGAAAAGCGGTACCAATGCTCATGCCAGCCCATAGCTAGCGCGCCCGCTGCCGAGGCCATGGAGTAATCACTCTCCCCTCGCGCTGCCTCTCCTACCAACATTCTTGTCATGCTACCCTCCTAGCCAGAGGTAGTATAGGCGGATGAACACATAACACAGTCGGATTTATTACATGCGGGGTGTGATCCTGCGCGGTAAGATATGGTACTCTGTTGGGTGGTAAGCGCGCGTAGCTCAGCTGGACAGAGCGTTGGCGGCGTTTGCATAATCTGCCCCGTTAGCTCAATTGGATAGAGCGTTGGTTTCCGGTACCAAAGGTTGCAGGTTCGATTCCTGTGCGGGGTACCATCACTTCTAGTTTCACTAATGGCGCTTCGCTCGCGTCTACAAAAAGCCCCACAAGGGGCTTTTTGGGTACCAAAGGTCGGGGGTTCGAATCCCTTCGCGCGTACCACATTTTTATTTTGCAATTTCGGTGCATAGATCATGATTTATGCTAAGATGGGGCTAAGATGAAACGGCTATTTGCATCCTTTATAGCGGTCCTTGCCGTTGGAGCACTCTTTGCCCAAAGCGTATCAGCATCAAGCATTTACCCAACAGGGAGCTTAGGGGTCGATGTAAGTTACCCTAATTGCTCTACCACTGTACCTGCAGTAAGTTTTGGAATTGTAGGTGTTACCGGCGGCTTAGTTTACAGCCAGAATACCTGCGCCGCCGCTCAGGCTGCTCACTTTACAAACCTAAGCCTCTACGTAAACACGGGCCTTAACACTAGCAAGACCTCTGCATACTATGCTCAAGCACAAGTTGGCTGTAACGGTGACGTCTACTGCGCAGCTTATAACTATGGCTACAACGCCGCACAAGACGCGCTCAGCTATGCACAATCCCAGGGAATCAGCAGCAGCAAATGGTGGCTCGATGTTGAAACGAGCAGTACCTGGAATAAAGATGTTATGCAAAACCGAAAAAGTCTGCAGGGTGAATATGATGCCTTAGCCGTCAACGGCGTTACGACAATCGGCGCCTACAGTACGACTGCCCAATGGCAATCCATAACTGGCAGCTGGCAGAATAACTGGCCAAGCTGGGGCGCCACCACCTGGACAACTGCCGCCCAGGCTCAAACTTACTGCAGCGGCCATGAATTCACCGGCGGACCCAGCCTACTGATGCAGTATAAAAGCCGCCGAAGCAAGCTAGACCAAGACGTCGCCTGCTAAGCTGCTTAACTAGCTTTGGGACGGACGATTTCTTTATAACTGGAATGATGTGCAGAAACCGGCACTACCCGCACAAGTATGTAGTCGCCTTGCTGCAGCGCTGTCACGGGAGGTAGGAGCATCTCTCCCTGGTACGGCCGGGGGTGGATAAGGCCGTGGTAGACCATGTCAAACCGTTCCGGGTCCTCTACGATGTCCGCAACGCCAGAAATCTGGAGCGTCTCCATGGCGGGGGCGTCATAGATTGTCAGCGCAACCTTGCGGTGGACTCGAATATCATTTGCTTTGGTAGATTCGGTACGGCTAATAATGTAGATTTCTTCGCTGTCTTGGTCGGCAAGATAGTACACCACTGCACCGTGGACTTCCCCTTCATTATTGCTGGTAGCGAGAACTGCAAGATCGTGTTCCCGTAAAAAGTTTGCTGCAGCTTGGTCTAGCGTGTTGGCCATGGGTAGTACCTTATTACTGTTGACATTGTAGCAACACGGCCCGAAAAGCAAAGTCCAATATTGCTATAGGCGGGCGCGTTTACAAGGTCTTACGGTGAGAGGTTGATTGATGTCACAGGAAAACATAAGCGATAATGGGATAATCATGGAGTGCTCTTGTGCTCCAAAGATGTAATTATTGCGTCCTCTGAGGCATAATATAAAAAGCTTATGGTTTATCTGATTATCAATGCCGGTTCTTCCAGCCTAAAGTTTTCGTTGTTTGATGCGGATTCGCTGCAGGAGATCCTACACGGAAGCGTAACGGGGATAGGCTTTGATCAAACTACGTTCCAGGTAGCTGGCGAGCAATCCGAAGATACAGAGTCGTCCGAAGTTCGCGCAGATGACCACGAGGCAGCTGCCGGTATTCTTAAGGGATGGCTTGCCCAGAAGTTTCCTGAGGGGGGCATAGAAGCAATCGGCCACCGGGTGGTTCATGGCGGACCTTACTATCACAGTCCATGCCTAATAACAGATGAGGTAGTCACGAATTTACAAAACGTCATCCCCTTCGATCCCGAACATTTGCCGGTAGAAATAGCTCTTATAACCTCCTTGCGCAGCGCATTTCCTACACTGCCGCAAATCGCTAGCTTCGATACCGCTTTTCATGCCGACTTACCCATAGAGTCACGCCTCCTCCCGCTTCCGCGTAAGTACGAAGCGGAAGGGATCCGCCGTTACGGCTTCCATGGACTGTCGTATGCATACTTGCTGCAGGAGTTTGAGCGGGTTGCCGGCCCGGAGGCTGCTCATGGCCGCGTGATCATGGCTCATCTGGGTAATGGCGCAAGCCTGGTGGCACTTAAGGATGGCAAGCCGCTCGATACATCTATGGGTCTGACGCCCGCAGGTGGCGTGCCGATGAGCACACGGGCTGGTGACCTGGACCCTGGCGTCATGACATATCTGGCCCGACATCATAACCTGAGCGTTTCGGAACTGGACCATATAATTGGCTTCGAATCCGGTCTGCTTGGAATCTCCGAAACAACTTCCGACATGAAGAAGCTGCTCGACACCCAGCAAGATGATCCGCGTGCTGCCGATGCCATCAATATCTTTTGCTACCAGGTACGTAAATTCATCGGCGCGTATGCCGCAGTGCTCGGCGGCCTGGATAGCCTAATCTTTAGCGGCGGCATTGGCGAGGTGGCACCGCTTATCCGTGCCAGGATCTGTGATGGCTTAGGGTTTCTAGGTATTGGGTTGGACGCGGAACGCAATGGATCTAATGCCGAGCTGGTTTCAGCAGATGGCGCCAGCGTGGGCGTTCATGTGCTCCAGACCAATGAAGCCGCGACCATGGCACAAGATATAGCGACAGTTTTAAAACAGACCTAGGAGGGGCGGGATGGACAAACCACTGGACGACAAAACACTACACAACATCGATGCGTACTGGCGTGCGGCAAACTATTTGTCCGTCGGGCAAATATATCTGTGCGACAACCCCCTGCTCCGTCGTCCCCTGGAGCCAGGCGACATCAAGCAGCTGCTGCTGGGTCACTGGGGTACCACGCCTGGGCAAAATTTTATTTATGTACACCTCAACCGTGTCATCAAAAGCAACGACCTAAATATGATTTATATTTCCGGTCCGGGGCATGGCGGCCCTGCGCTCGTAAGCAACGTGTATCTAGAAGGCACGTACAGCGAGATCTATCCAAGTGTCAGCCAGGATGAAGACGGTTTGCAGCGTCTGTTCCAGCAGTTCTCCTTCCCAGGAGGTATTTCCAGCCATGTGTCCCCACAAACTCCCGGGTCAATACATGAAGGCGGCGAGCTCGGTTACAGCCTGAGCCATGCATTCGGCGCCGCGTTTGACAACCCAGACCTCATCGTAGCTTGCGTGGTCGGCGATGGCGAGGCAGAGACTGGACCCCTGGCTACGGCGTGGCATTCCAACAAATTCCTCAACCCTCGGACCGATGGTGTGGTACTTCCTATTCTCCACCTCAACGGCTACAAAATATCGAACCCTACGGTACTGGCGCGCATAGAGCATGAGGAACTAGAGCAGTTGTTCCGCGGCTATGGCTATACACCGTACTTTGTTGAGGGCGACGACCCCGAGCACATGCACCAGCTAATGGCTGCCACGCTCGACAAGGTCGTCGCTGAAATCAAGCAAATAAAGAAAGACGCGGCTCAGCAGGACCACCCAGTACGCCCGCGCTGGCCAATGATTGTGCTTACCTCACCGAAGGGCTGGACTGGCCCAAAGACCATTAATGGGTTGCCTAACGAAGGTAACTTCCGCTCGCACCAGGTCCCGCTCACCGTACCCGTCGAGAAGCCGGAGCAATTTGAGCAGCTCGAAAACTGGCTGCGCAGCTATAAGCCAGAAGAACTGTTTGACGAAAAGGGCCGCTTGCTCCCAGAGCTCGCCGAGTTAGCGCCAAAGGGTGAACGCCGCATGGGGGCCAACCCCCATACCAACGGCGGCAAGCTCCTCCGACCGCTCGACATGCCGGATTTTCGTAACTATGCCCTCGATGTACCCGAACCCACCAAGACACATGCCAGCTGCATGCTGACGCTCGGCCCATTCCTGCGGGACGTCATCAAAAATAACGACGATGCCAAAAACTTTCGTATCTTCAGCCCGGACGAAACTATGTCGAATAAGCTTAACGCCGTGTTCGAGGTAACAGACCGCCAGTGGAACGCCCGCACCCGTGAAGGCGATGAATTTCTTGATACCTCCGGCCGCGTCATCGATAGCATGCTCAGCGAGCATCAGGCAGAAGGCTGGGCCGAGGGCTACCTACTGACGGGCCGGCATGCGCTGTTCCACAGCTATGAAGCATTCATCCGTATCGTCGACAGCATGGTGAACCAACATGCCAAGTGGATAAAAATGTGCGACGAACTACCCTGGCGCGAGAAAATCAGCTCGCTCAACTACCTGTTGACCTCGCATGTGTGGCGCCAAGACCACAACGGCTTTACGCACCAGGACCCGGGATTCATCGACCACCTCATCAACAAAAAGGGCAAGACCATCCGCATTTACTTGCCCCCGGATGCCAACACGCTTTTGAGCCAAATGGACCACTGCCTGCGCAGTGAGAACTACATTAACCTCATGATCTGCGGCAAGCACGAAGAAGCCCCCCAGTTCCTGAACATGGAGCAGGCTATCGAGCACTGTACCCAAGGCCTTGGCATCTGGGATTGGGCCAGCAACGACCAGGATAGCGAGCCAGACCTTGTTATGGCCTGCGCCGGCGATGTACCGACCATGGAAACCTTAGCCGCCGTATCGATTTTGCGCGAGCACTTGCCGGAACTGAAGATCCGCGTTGTGAATGTCGTTGACCTGATGAAGCTAGAGCCCGCCTCCGAGGGCCCACACGGCCTCAGCGATGACGATTACAACACCATCTTCACCCGCGACAAGCACATTATCTTTGCCTTTCATGGGTACCCATGGCTCATTCACCGGCTCACCTACCGCCGCACCAACCGCAACCTGCATGTCCGTGGCTACAAAGAAGAAGGCACCATTACAACTGCTTTCGACATGTGTGTGCTCAACAACATCGACCGATTCAACTTGGTTATTGACGCCATCGACCGCGTTCCGGAAGCTCACGTCAGTAAAGCCGCATATCTTAAGGAAGAAATGAAGCGCAAGCTCGTCGAACACCGGGAATACATCAATAAGCACGGCGTTGATATGCCGGAAGTCCATAACTGGGAGTGGCAGCACTAGATCGGCCCTTAAGCAATGACTCAGCTCACAGGCATATGGTAGGTTGTATTCTATAATGGCAGATATTCACTAGGGAGCTGTATGCCAAGAAACAAATCAAAGCTAAGCATTGAAAAAGCACTGCCGTATATTCTGCTCGTTGGCAGCATCATTTGTCTTGTTGCCGCATTTGCCCTGACGTACGACAAGATTCAAGTGCTCAAAGACGGCAGCTATAAGCCCTCATGCAATATTAATCCCATCCTCAGCTGCGGTTCGGTCATGGAAAAACCCCAAGCAAACTTGTTCGGGGTTCCCAACACCATCTATGGGCTCATGGGGTTTTCTGCCCTACTTACGTTATCGGTACTCACGCTGGCTAAGGTAAAGTTTCCCCGCTGGATCTGGCAAGGATTACAAGTGGGACTTTTAGGCGGCATGTTCTTTGCTTATTACTTATTCTTCCAGGGAATCTTCCGTATCAAGGCCATCTGCCCGTTCTGTTTCCTCGTGTGGATAAGCATTTGGCCGATGTTCTGGTACGCAGCAGCCTACAACGTGCGCCAGGGTCACTTGTCATTTGGCAAAAAAGTAAACTGGTTCATCGAGAAGTTCCGGCATGACGTGCTGATTCTCTGGTATGTAGCCCTGTTCGGCATCCTACTTGTTCGGTTCTGGTACTACTGGTCGACGCTGCTCTAGCGGCGGCGCTTCTTCGGCTGCACCGCGTGCGCATGCTTCAGGCCTAATCCAGATAAGACTAGCAGCACACCGCTCGCTCCAAGCGCGACCATCCCGGCTATTTGGGCGACATTTGCCATGGTGTCGAAGGCATAAGCGTTGAGCAGCATACCCCGAAGTGTTTCGCCGCGGAATACAGTCTGTACCTGGCCTGCCAGCTTGGCATCACTTGGATTCGCAATAGATGCAGCACTCAGCTGGGCGTATGTTTTACCCCCGCCGATTTTTTGGAGATGCACCGCAATGTAATGGTCGGCAAAGACTTCGGCTTGCTTGCCGGTGAGGAGCTGTTGGCCGGCATACTTTGATACTAACGCCTGGTCGGCAGATGGCAACGCCAAAAGCCCTTCGCTGCCCGGTGCGGGGAATGTAATTTGCTGTTGTGTCAACTGATCGTGCACCTGCCCATGTATAAAGCTATGTGCATAGAGCAGGCCGCCAGCTGCCATAAGCAGTACGACGGCAATTATGGCGCCTGTGTAGGAGATAAGTTTGTCTAGTAAGCTACGGTTCATGTTTGTTCCTTATTTGTTTTTGGTAATTTACCTAAGCATATAGCAGCCTGCACAGGCTTACAATGTGATTTTGATCAAGGCTTACGGTAGAAAATCTATTCGAGAGGGTCCGAATCATCGGATTTTGGAGACGGCAAGCCCTTTGGGCCGCGCATGTACTGTGCTTTTAGGAGTGCCTGTTGGATGGTTTTGAGTACTTGCTCAGCCTGGTCATAGCTCATACCTATGCGGCCGACTGGAAGGCGCTGATTGTTGCCAGCGGTCTGGGTGAAATTAAGAGTAACGCCTGCCTGATTGATGTTTACATCAAGGCCATCAGAGTACATCGTGCGGACATCCATCGCCAGCAGCATTACGAGCTGCTTGTTGTTCATGGCGTTGCCGGCAACATCTTCGAGGCGCACCTTGTGCGGAGAAGCCTCGCCATCATACCCGGCCAGTTCCCACAGCTGTACCGCCTCTTGGTCGTGCATGTTGTAGTGCTGGATCAGCAGCAGCAGAATATCTTCGCTGGGGCGTTCTATGCCCTGCTCAATACGCTGGAGTGTATCCACATCAATCTCCACGGCCCCCGATGCTTCGTGCAGACTTTCGTTCTGTTGCTCACGCAGGTATTTCAAATGGGTGCCGAGTGATTGGTACGGTGGAACTTGGTGGTGCTTTGGCTCACTCATGTCTTTCCATACTACGCCCGTCAGGGGGTGGCATGCAAGTTTGCAGGCCAAAAGAGCTATAATGTATGTGTGCAGATTCTCGAGAATATTCCCCTTAAAGACCACTCCACTATGCGCCTTGGCGGTACCGCCCGCTATGCAGTAGAAGTTACCTCGCGCCAAGATGTTGCCGAGGCCGCCGCCTGGGCCGAAAGTCATAATCTGCCTATGCTTATGATTGGGACGGGTAGTAATATCGTTTGGAAAGATGAGGGTTTTAGCGGTCTGCTGCTCATCAACAACATTAAGCGGTTCGAGCTATTCGACGAAGATGGACAGAATTTTTACCTGACAGTTGGCGGCGGGGAAACCTGGGATGAAGTAGTCAAGCGGGCAGTGGACGAAAGCCTCACCGGCATTGAAGCCCTCAGTCTTATACCCGGGACTGCCGGCGCTGCTCCGGTACAGAATATTGGCGCGTACGGCCAGGAGCTTGCAGATACGCTTACTACCATCGAGGCATACGATGTACAGACAAAACAGTTCGTGACTATTCCTGGCAGCGACTGTAATTTTGGGTACCGGGCATCACGCTTTAAGTATGCCGACCGCGGCAGGTTCTTTATTACTGCTATAACCCTGCACCTTACGCGCGGCCTTCCAGAACCACCGTTTTATAAAGCGGTTGAAGATTATCTGAAGGAGCACAGCGAGACGCGGCCCACACCACAAACTATTCGGGACGCTGTTATTGCCATCCGTACCAGCAAATTGCCGGATCCGAAAGTTATTGCCAACAACGGCTCATTCTTTGCCAACCCAATTGTCGAGGAGAGCGCAGTCGTGCAGCTGCTGGCCGATTATCCGGATATGCCCTACTGGCGAGTAGATGCGAACCACGTAAAAATCCCGGCAGGCTGGCTAGTGGACCAGGTTGGTCTTAAAGGTTACCATGACGAAGAAACTGGCATGGCTACGTGGGATCTGCAGGCGCTAGTGTTCGTGAACGAACATGCCCGGCGCACCGCAGACCTTTTGAAGTTCCGCCAGAAAATAACCGATGCCGTGCAGACTAAATTTGGTATTGCCCTGGAGCAAGAGCCGGAGCTGTTGCCATGAGCGGTGATTCGGATAAACCCTTAGCCCAAAAACTCGGCTTTGAACCAGGCGAGAGCATCGCTGTCGAAACAACACCTGACTGGTATAGCGATTTTGCCGATGAGAATGGCCTGGAGCTAGAAGCCGGTTTACCTGCCACGCATGCCCACATATTTTGCGCCTCAAAAGCCGAGCTAAAAGCTTTCTTAAAAGAAAACGACCTCAATGATATAGAGAAGTCGCTCTGGCTCAGCTGGCCTAAAAAAGCATCTGGCAGCAAAGCTGACCTGACCGAACAAGACCTGCGCGACGCAATTCTGCCGCTAGGCTGGGTCGACACTAAAGTCGCGGCCATAGACGACACATGGAGCGGCCTTAAGTTCCTTCGCCACAAAGGCTAGCCTGCAAACTCCATGCCCTTCCCTTGCTTGCGACGAGAAGAAATAAGCACTACAAATACTGAGTTACACACAAACCAGGTCACCGGGTACATAAGATTTATGAGCGTGTAGTGGCTAACAGCCAAGATCACCAGGGCAAAGCGAATAACGTTCATCTGGTAGCTAAACATGGTTTCGCTATAGGGATATTTATGCGCCTTGGCAATTGTCGGAATAAAACCGACGGCATCAATAATATTCACCAGGATTACCGTCATGAGTGGATTTTTACTCACTGCCCATAACGGCAGGGCTAATAAGCAGAATGCAAGGCAGATTTTGTCAAGCCGCGTGCCTCTCCAAACCCCATACTTGAAGCTCAGTATCAAAATCACGAGCGTGAGCAATGTGACGAATACTAGCACAAGGGTAGCTATCCCGGCATGGCCGTATACTTGGCCAGCTGCTGAAATCGCCGTTACTATAACACCAATCAGCCAACTATAGGCATGGGGTTTTGTTTTGCCCTTTAGAGTGTCACGAATATACGGCGCATAGCCTATAAAAACCAGTGAGCTGGCGACTATAGTAAGTACGGTGCGAAATTCCATGACTAGCTAGTTATCGCTAGGTAATGGGAATTGCTTGGCGAAGGTTACTACTTCTTCGTGAATTTTGGCGAGCTTGGCTTCGTCATCACGAGCGTCGATGGCTTGTTTCATCCACTCAGCTACGGTCACCATGTCTTTTTCTTTGAGTCCACGAGTCGTAATGGCCGGTGTACCGAGGCGAATACCACTGGGGCGGAATGGCGGCAGCGGGTCATCAGCGATGGAGTTCTTGTTAAGCGTCAGGCCAATCTTGTCGAGTGCTTTCTCGGCGACGCCGCCGTCGATACCGAAGCTTTTGTACACATCGGCGAGGATAAGATGGTTGGATGTTCCGCCGGTTAGCAAGGTGAACCCGCGCTTCTGTAGTTCATCGGCGAGTACTGCAGCATTCTTAACGATTTGCTCGGCGTACGCCTTGAATTCCGGCTTGAGCGCTTCGCCGAAGGCAACTGCCTTGGCGGCGATGATATGTTCATGCGGGCCGCCTTGGGTACCCGGGAAGACTGCGCGGTCGATGAGAGTCGGAATATTTTCGAGCGTCTTTTCTGGCGCTTTGAGCGGTGTCGAAACAGTGCCTTTAGTAAGGATCAAGCCGCCGCGCGGACCGCGCAGGGTCTTGTGGGTTGTAGTGGTAATAACATGGAAACCGTAATCAAATGGGTTCTTGGCAATGCCGGCAGCAATGAGCCCGGCAATGTGCGCCATGTCAGCCATCAGCAGGCATTCACCTTCTACTTCTTGAGCTGCCTCAGTGAATTTGGCGTAATCAAGCTCGCGTGGATACGCCGAGAAGCCCGCCAGGATAAGCTTGGGTTGGTGCTTCTTAGCCAACTGACGGAGCTCTTCATAGTCGATTTCGCCGGTCGTTGGATCTTTCATCTTGTACGGTACAAAGTTATAGAGGTGCGCGGACATTGTCATGGGGTTGCCGTGTGTCAGGTGGCCGCCGTGACTCAAATCCATCGCGAGTACCGTGTCACCTGGCTCCAGCCACGCATAGTAGACTGCTTGGTTGGCAGGCGCGCCGGAGTGCGGCTGCACATTGGCGTGGTCAGCCTTGAAAAGCTGCTTGGCACGGTCAATAGCCAGCTGTTCCAGCGGATCGGTAAAGGTCTGGCCGCCGTAGTAGCGCTTGCCGGGATAGCCTTCGCTGTATTTGTTGGTAAAAATACTGCCCATCGCGTCGAGCACATCGCTCGACACATAGTTTTCACTTGGGATCAGCTCCAGCCCTTCGCGCTGTCGCTTCTCTTCTGCTTTTATCAAATCTTCAACAACTTTGTCTTGCATAGCCATCTGGTCCTCCTCTGGGTTAATATTCCGTCTCCTGTGGCAGTAGTGCAAGTAAGCTAAACCATGCACTTATTGTACCAATAAGTCCTTAAGATAACAGGATAATTCCTACAATGCCTTTCTTCTTATAACAACTAGAGTATAGAAATATCTGGACAAAAATATCATATGTGATATACTGTTGACCATATGGATAACGCAAATGAGAAGATTGGGCATCTTATTGCCCAGATACGACAAGAGAGAAACCTAACCCAGGCAGAGTTCGCCCGTAAGCTGGGGACGAGCCAATCGGCAGTGAACCGCATGGAACACGGCAAGCAGAACCTCAGCCTCGAGACCTTGGGCCGGATCAGCGACGTGCTCAATAAACAGCTTATTTCACTTGGTGGCAAGGGTACGAACCTGCGTATCGAAGGCGGTCATGAGCTAAGCGGCGAAATCACTCTTAAGACCAGTAAGAACGCTGCAGTAGCCCTGCTTTGCGCCAGCCTCCTTAACTACGGCGTGACCCGCTTTAAGTCTTTTCCTCGCATCGAGGAAGTCTTTCGCATCATCGAAGTACTCGAGAGCATGGGCGTACAGGTAAAGTGGCTTCCCGGCAATGACCTGGAAATCCGCCGCCCTCAGAAACTAAATCTGGACAACATCAACGCCGAATCCGCCCGCAAAACACGCTCGGTCCTCATGATGATTGGCCCGTTGCTGCATGATTATAAAGAATTCAAGATCCCCTACGCCGGCGGCTGTAAGCTCGGTACCCGCACCGTCGCACCGCACCTCTACGCGCTGGAAGAGTTTGGCGTAGATATCGTTGCCACCCAAGGCCACTACAACGTTACCGTTGCCAAGAAGCCGGCTGGGCGCATCGTGCTGTACGAATCCGGTGATACCGTGACCGAAAACGCCCTGCTGGCCGCCGCCCGAACCCCGGAGGAAACTATCCTGCAGTTTGCTTCTGCCAACTACATGGTGCAGGATGTTTGCTTCTTCCTGGAGAAGCTCGGCGTCAAGATTGACGGCATTGGCAGCAGCACCCTCAAGATCAAGGGTGTACCCCACATCAAGAAAAATGTCACGTATGCCCCTGCCGAGGATCCGATTGAGGCAATGTTCTTTGTCTCAGCTGCCGTTACTACTGACTCGCAAATTACCATCCGCCGCGTCCCCATCGACTTCATGTCGCTCGAGATGCTCAAGCTCAAGAAAATGGGACTCAACTATGCCGAAAGCGAGCGCTACAAAGCCGCCAATGGCCGCACCGACCTCGTTGACCTAACAATTTCCAAGCACAATGGCAAGCTGCGGGCGCTCACCGAAAAGATCCACGCCAATGTCTACCCCGGCCTAAACCAGGACAACCTGCCCTACTTTGTGCCGATTGCCGCCGTAGCCCACGGCCGCACGCTCATCCACGACTGGACATACGAAAACCGCGCCGTTTACTACACCGAGATGACCAAGGTTGGC
>Ga0068856_100004377_pt1 | contig 14068 bp, 14 predicted proteins | sample KBSCornC62_FD_66595 | JGI IMG/M metagenome (GOLD analysis project Ga0068856, IMG submission 66595) | Corn rhizosphere microbial communities from Kellogg Biological Station, Michigan, USA - KBS Corn C6-2 | ecosystem: Host-associated > Plants > Roots > Rhizosphere > Soil ...
CCGGGATGATCGTCAGCGCCGGGATGAAGATCTTCGGGTACGCGCCGATGAGCGGCGTCCGCTGCCCGGCGGACAGGTCCTTGGCCGCCAACGCCCGCTGCACCTCGGCGAAGTTCGTCGTCCAGTAGCCGAACGAGAGCACGAACCCGAGGCCGAACACGATGCCGATCCAGTCGCCGAGCGGGTTCGTCGGGTGGCCGACACCGACCCCGCCCCACTGGCTGAACAGGGCCGAGCCCTCGGCGCCCTTCGACTCGATCGAGCTCTTCAGGCCGCTCCAGCCGCCGACCTTGGCCAGGCCGACGACGACGATCGGGATGAGGCCGGCCAGGATGACGAAGAACTGCAGCACCTCGTTGTAGATCGCGCCGGACAGCCCGCCGAGCGTGATGTAGGCGAGCACGAAGCCGGCCGAGATGACGATCGACAGCCAGGTCGGCCAGCCCAGCAGGCTCTGGATGACCAGGGCCAGCGCGTACAGGTTGACCCCGGCGATGAGCACCGAGGCGATGGCGAACGTCCAGGCGTTGAACAGGTGCGTCGGCTTGTTGTACCGCCGGCGCAGGTAGTCGGGGACGCTGTGCACCCGGGAGCCGTAGTAGAACGGCATCATCACCAGGCCGAGGAAGACCATCGCCGGGACCGCGCCGATCCAGTAGAAGTGCACCGTAGCGATGCCGTACTGGGCGCCGTTGGCCGCCATGCCGAGGATCTCGATCGCGCCGAGGTTGGCGGAGATGAACGCGAGCCCGGTGATCCACGCCGGCAGCGAGCGGCCGGACAGCAGGAAGTCCTCGCTGGTGGTGATCGCCCGCCTGGCCATGACGCCGATGCCGATTACGACCAGGAAGTAGATCGCCAGGATCAGGTAGTCGAGGGCGTTGACTGGCAGGCGGCCGTTGTCCGCCGCCAGGATCAAATCCTGTGTCACCGAACCTCCCGAGCTCGTGCGGGACGGCTGCGGGACGCGGTCGCCCTGTGAGATCAATCTCACCCTCAGGGGTGGGCGCAAACCTCCGAGCCGGCATTGCCCGCACCAACCCGTCCGGACAGGTACGCCAACCGGCCAGTAGGTCCGGCCGGACCGGGTCGTCGCGGACCGATGCCGCATCCAGGTCGAACCGGACGGGCGGCCCCGGTTCGGGACCAACGGACACGCCGGCCGCCGCCCGGGCTCGTGGCGGCGGGCGGCGGCCGGAACGGGCCGATCTCCCTGCTGAGGAGCCGGCCGGGTCGGGTGCGGTCGGGTGCGGTCGGTGGCGGTCGGTCGGCGGCTGGGTTGGCTAGGCGGTCTCGGTGATCGGGCGGTCGACCCAGGACATGAGCCCGCGAAGGTGCGCGCCGACCTGCTCGATCGGGTGGGCGGCGCCCTTGTCCCGCAGCGCGGTGAAGTTCGGCCGCCCGGCGTCGTCCTCCGCAACCCACTCGCGGGCGAACCTGCCGTCCTTGATCTCGGCCAGGATCTGCTTCATCGACTCCTTGACGTGCTCGTCGATGATGCGCGGGCCGCGGGTGAGGTCGCCGTACTCGGCGGTGTCGGAGACCGAGTAGCGCATCCGCGCGATCCCGCCCTCGTACATCAGGTCGACGATGAGCTTGAGCTCGTGCAGGCACTCGAAGTACGCCACCTCGGGCTGGTAGCCGGCCTCGACCAGGGTGTCGAAGCCGGCCGCCACCAGCGCGGTGGTGCCGCCGCAGAGCACGGCCTGCTCGCCGAAGAGGTCGGTCTCGGTCTCCTCGGTGAACGTGGTCTCGATGACGCCGGCCCGGGTGCCCCCGATGCCCTTGGCGTACGCCAGAGCGAGCGGGAGCGCGTTGCCGGACGCGTCCTGCTCGACCGCAACGAGACAGGGCACGCCCTTGCCGTCGGAGAACTGCCGGCGGACCAGGTGACCGGGGCCCTTCGGCGCGACCATCGCGACGTCGACGCCCTCGGGCGGGGTGATCAGGCCGTACCGGATGTTGAAGCCGTGACCGAAGAACAGCGCGTCGCCGGGCACGAGGCTCGGCGCCACCGACTCCGCGAACAGCGACCGCTGCACGGTGTCCGGCGCGAGCATCATCACCAGGTCGGCCTCCTCGCAGGCGTCCGCGGGGGTGAGCACGCGCAGCCCTTCGGACTCGGCCTTCTCCCGGCTGCGCGACCCCTCGGGCAGGCCGACCCGCACGTCGACGCCGGAGTCGCGCAGCGACAGGGCATGGGCGTGGCCCTGGCTGCCGTAGCCGAGCACGGCCACCGTGCGGCTCTGGATCAGCGACAGGTCGGCGTCGTCGTCGTAGAACATCCGGGCGGCCATGAAGCGTCCTCTCTGGACTGTCTATCGTGGACTGTCGTCTATGGATAGTCGTTTGAGCCGGTCACCCGGTACGGTCGAGCGCGCGCAGCGCGGTGCCGGTGATCGAGCGCGGCCCGCGGCCGACCGCGACCATGCCGGACTGCACCATCTCCCTGATCCCGTACGGCTCGAGCACCTTGAGCAGCGCGGCGAGCTTGTCCGCCGTACCGGTCGCCTCGATCGTCACCGACTCGGTGCCGACGTCGACGACCTTGGCGCGGAACAGGTTCGCCACTTCGAGCACGGCGCTGCGCACCGCGGCGTCGGCACGCACCTTGACCAGGAGCAACTCGCGCTGCACCGACAGGGAGGGGTCGAGCTCGACGATCTTGATGACGTTGACCAGCTTGTTGAGCTGCTTGGTCACCTGCTCCAGCGGCAGCTGGTCGACCTTGACCACGATCGTCATCCGGGACACGTCCGGGTGCTCGGTCGGGCCGACCGCGAGCGAGTCGATGTTGAAGCCGCGCCGGCTGAACAGGCCGGACACCCGGGCCAGGACGCCGGGCTTGTTCTCGACCAGCACGGACAGCGTGTGGGTGGTGCTCATCTAGGGGGTGCCTCTCGCTCGTCGGTGGATGCGGACGGCGTCCAGGTGCGTGCAGGGCAAGGCCGAGGAGGAGCCGATACCGGGGTTGTATGGGCGACGACGACAACGCCGCCCGGCCCGGGCCGGGGCGTCGTCCGCGCCGCCAGATGAGTGAGAGGCATGCCCTTAACCCTCGACCTCGTCCCAGACGGGCCGCACGCCACGGGCGGCCATGATCTCGTCGTTGCTCGTGCCGGCCGGCACCATCGGCCACACCTGCGCGTCCTGGCCGACGATGAAGTCGATGACGACGGTCTGGTCGTCGATCGCCATCGCCTTCTCGATCGCCCCGTCCACGTCCTGCTTGGACTCGACCCGGATGCCGACGCAGCCGAGCGCGTCCGCGAGCTTCACGAAGTCGGGTATGCGGTGCTTGTGGGTGCCGAGGTCGGTCTGGCTGTAGCGCTCGGAGTAGAAGAGGTTCTGCCACTGCCGGACCATGCCGAGGTTGCCGTTGTTGATGATGGCGACCTTGATCGGGATGCCCTCGAGCGTGCAGGTGGCCAGCTCCTGGTTGGTCATCTGGAAGCAGCCGTCGCCGTCGATCGCCCACACCGTCGCCTCCGGGCGGCCCATCTTGGCGCCCATCGCGGCCGGGATCGCGTAGCCCATCGTGCCGGCCCCGCCGGAGTTGAGCCACGTGTACGGATGCTCGTACTGGATGAACTGCGCGGCCCACATCTGGTGCTGGCCGACGCCGGCGACGTAGAGCGCCTCGGGGCCGGCGATCGCGCCGAGCCGCTCGATGACGTACTGCGGGGCCAGCGAGCCGTCGGTCGGCTCCTCGTACCCGAGCGGGTACGTCGCCCGCCAGGAGTCGACCTGCGCCCACCAGCCGGTGAGGTCGGCCCGGTGCCCGGCGTCGTACTCCGCCTGCACCGCCACGGCGAGCTGGGTGATGACCTCCTTGCAGTCGCCGACGATCGGCACGTCGGCCATCCGGTTCTTGGAGATCTCGGCCGGGTCGATGTCGGCGTGCACGATCAGCGCGTGCGGCGCGAAGCTGGCCAGCTTGCCGGTCACCCGGTCGTCGAACCGGGCGCCGAGGGCGACGATGAGATCCGCCTTCTGCAGCGCGCTGACCGCGGAGACCGTGCCGTGCATGCCGGGCATGCCGAGGTGCTGGTGGTGGCTGTCCGGGAACGCGCCGCGCGCCATCAGCGTGGTGACCACCGGGATGCCGGTGAGCTCGGCCAGCCGGCGCAGCTCCGCCGAGGCGTGCGCCTTGAGCACGCCGCCGCCGACGTACAGCACCGGCCGGCGGGCTTCGGCGATCAGCCGCGCCGCCTCCCGGATCTGCTTGCCGTGCGGCTTGAGCACCGGCCGGTAGCCGGGCAGGTCCATCGTCGGCGGCCAGCTGAACCGGGTCTCGGCCTGCAGGACGTCCTTCGGCAGGTCGACCAGCACCGGTCCGGGCCGGCCGGTCAGCGCGAGGTGGAACGCCTCCTGGATCGTCCGCGGGATCTCCGCGGCGTCCTTGACCAGGAAGTTGTGCTTCGTGATGGGAAGCGTGATGCCGCAGATGTCGGCTTCCTGGAAGGCGTCCGTGCCGATCGCGGCCGAGGGCACCTGGCCGGTGATCGCGACGATCGGCACCGAGTCCATGTACGCGTCGGCGATCGGGGTGACGAGGTTGGTCGCGCCCGGGCCCGAGGTCGCCATGCAGACCCCCACCCGGCCGGTGGCCTGCGCGTACCCCTCGGCGGCGTGGCCGGCGCCCTGCTCGTGCCGGACCAGCACGTGCCGCACGGCGGTGGAGTCGAACAGCGGGTCGTACGCCGGCAGGATCGCCCCGCCCGGGATGCCGAACACGACGTCCGCCCCGACCGCCTCGAGCGAATGGACGAGGGACTGCGCCCCGGTGACCTGCTTCGTGCTGTCTGTCATCGCTGCGGACCCTTCCGCGGGGTCGGGTTGGCTTGGTTCGGCCAACAAAAAACCCCTCGTGCCGGGAGGGCACTGAGGGGTGGCGCGTCGACCAGGTCTGGTCGACGCGCTAGAAAAGTACGAGGGCAACGCTGGTGTTCACGGCACCGAACGGTAGGAGGCCCAGCCGGCCGCGTCAACTCGCATCCCAACCAGTGAGATCGTCGTCTCGCTTCCGGTCCCTCCGCTTCCGCCTCTTGACGCATAACCATATGGGCATATGATCTGGGCATGGCCCGAGCGGCGACCACCACCGACGCCTTCAACGCGGTGGCCGAGCCCCGGCGGCGGGAGATCCTCGATCTGCTCGCCGGCGGGGAGCGGTCGGTGACGCAACTCGTGGAGTCGCTCGGGCTGTCCCAGCCGCTGGTCTCCAAGCACCTGCGGGTGCTGCGGGAAGTGGGGCTCGTGCGGGTGCGGGACGCAGGACGGCAGCGGCTCTACCGGCTCGACGCCGGGCCGCTGCGGTCGATCGCGACCTGGCTGGGTCCGTTCGAGCGGGCCATGTCCGAGCGCTTCGACCTGATGGACGACGTGATCCGGGAACTCAAGGCACAGGAGGACGAGAACGATGACGACGACGACGCACTCGGCGAAGGTCACGCTCCCGACTGACACCCAGATCCTCATCACCCGGGAGTTCGACGCCCCCAAGCACCTGGTCTGGAAGGCGTACACCACGCCCGAGCTGGTCGCCCGCTGGTGGTCCGGCGAGCGCGCCAAGGTCACCAGCGCCGAGATCGACCTGCGGGTCGGCGGCACCTGGCGCTACGTGGCGACGGCGAACGGGGGGTTCGAGGTCGCCTTCCACGGCGAGTACCGGGAGGTCTCCGCGCCCGACCGCCTGGTCAACACCGAGATCTTCGAGGGCGCCCCGGAAGGCGTCGGCATGGTCACGACGACCTTCACCGAGGCCGGCGGGCGGACCACCATGACCCAGCTCTGCGAGTACGGCGACAGGGCCGTCCGCGACATGGTGATCGACTCCGGCATGGAGGGCGGGATGCAGGAGTCCCTCGACCAGCTCGAGCAGGTCGCGGTCTCGCTGACGTGAACCGTTCGGGCTGCCCCACGCAGCCCGAGCACGACGCACCGCCGGCCGGCCCGGGAACCCCACGCCCCGGGCCGGCCGGCACCGTCCACCTCTCCCGGTCTCACCTCGCCCCCCGCCCCCGGCTACCGGGTCTCCACCTCCTTCTCCGCCCTGACGGCCGCTGCTCGCGAGACCACACCATGACCTTCCCGACCCACACCCCGGCCTCCCCGGGCCGCGTGCTACCGCGAGGCCGCCATGACCTTCCCGACCACACCCCGTCCCGGCCGCCCCGGCCGTCGCCGCCCGCCAGACCACACCATGACCTTCCCGACCCACACCCTGACCGCCACCCCGGCCGCGTGCCGCCGCGAGACCAAGCCATGACCTTCCCGACCCACACCCCGACTCCCGGCCCGGCCGCGTGCTGCCGCGAGACCACACCATGACGTTCCCGGTCTCGATCAAGGGCGTCGTCCTGCGCGCCGACCGGGTGCTCCTGCTGCGCAACGACCGCGACGAGTGGGAACTGCCCGGCGGGCGGCTGGAGGTCGGCGAGACGCCCGAGCAGTGCGTCGCCCGCGAGATCGCCGAGGAGACCGGCTGGCGGGTGACGACCGGGCCGATCCTCGACTGCTGGCTCTACCACGTCGCCCAGGTCGACCGGCACGTCGTCGTCGTGACGTACGGGGCCACGCTGGAACAGGGCCAGGACGAGCTCGCGCCGGTCGCGTCGGCCGAGCACGCTCAGGTCGGTCTGTTCACCCACGCCGAGGTCGAAGACTTGCCGCTGCCCGCCGGCTACCGGCGCTCCATCGCCGCCTGGTACGCCCGAAGCTCCGCGGGGACCTCCTCCCAGCCGACGGAGTAGCGGGGGCGAGCGTCGGCTCGCAATCACCGCAGCAGTCCCGAGCCGACGGCCGTGGTTGCCCGCTGGCAATCGCCGCTGCAGCCCTAACCCGGCGGCCTTGGTTGCCCGCTCGCCATCGCCGCCGCAGCCAACCCGGCGGCCGTGGTTGCCCGCTCGCAGTCGCCGCAGCAGTCCCGAGCCGAGGGCCGTGCGTTCCCGCCTGCATTACGTGCTCTTCGGCGGGTCTCCGGTTCGCAGCACAGCCTCCGGGCCGGTGACGGGCAGCCTCAGATCTGATATTATTCGAACAAGTGTTCGGGCATGGGCGAAGGAGAGAACGGTGGCGAGCGGTCTGGGCGACTTGCGAGCGGCGGCGGTCGCGCTCGCCGGCGCCGACCCCGTCGCGCTCACGCCGAGCGCGCTGGCCGACCAGGTCGTCGAGCTGCGACAACTGATCGACGGGCTGGAGGGCACCTGGTCGCATCTCGTCGCCGTGCTGGACGGGTCCGGCGCGGCCGAGGCCGGCACTAGCGCATTCCTGCGCTCGTCGTGCCGGCTGGCACCGGCCACGTCAAGGGCCCGGGTGGTGCTGGCCCGACGGTTGGCCGGGCGGCCGGCGGTCGACGCGGCCCTGACGGCCGGAGAGATATCCGTCGACCACGCCCGCGTCGTCACCCACGCCCTGGAAGAACTGGCCGCCGCCGACAGCACGCTGGCCGCCGACGCGGAGGAACCCCTGCTGGCGGCGGCGCGGCAGCTGGACCCGGCCCGCCTCCGCCGCGAGATCGCCCACGCCCGCCACGCGCTCGCGCCGGAGGCCACCGCCGTCGCCGACGAGACCAGGCGCTGCCGCCGCCACCTCGACGTCGCAACCACCTTCGACGGCATGGTCGCCGTCGACGGCCTGCTCTCCCCCGAGGGGGGCGAGCTCTTGATGACTGCCCTCACGCCGCTGTCCGGACCGGCCGGCGCCGACGACATGCGGACCCCCGGTCAGCGCCGCGCCGACGCACTCGCCGACCTCTGCCATGGCCAACTCGACCGCGCGCAGCTCCCCACCGTCTCGGGCGACCGCCCGCACCTCACGGTCCTCGTCTCCCTCCCCGCGCTCACCCGACCTCCGACCACCGGCATCCCCACCCTCACCCGGCTCACCGCGACCCCGACCGGCACTCCCGGCCCGGCCGGCGTCCGCGGTCAAGGGAACACGGCCAGTTCGGCCGGTTCAGCCGTGGCCGCCGATCAGCCGGGCTGGTGGGGCGGGGTCCGCCGGTCGGATCGTGCGATCACCGGCGAGGCGACGTGGGGGGCGGTTCTCGGTCCGGATGCGGTGCGACGGATCGCCTGTGACGCCTCGGTCGTCCGGGTCATCCTCGATCCCGTCGGCCAGCCGCTCGACGTCGGCCGTCGGACCCGCGTCGTCCCACCGGCCATCCGCACCGCGCTCGCCGTGCGCGACCGCGGCTGCGTCTACCCGGGCTGCGATCGTTGTCCACAGTGGACCGACGCTCATCACGTACGACACTGGGCGGACGGCGGTACGACCTCGTTGGACAACCTCGTCCTCCTGTGCCGGCACCACCATCGCGCGGTTCACGAGGGACGGGCCTCGCTGCCCCACGCCCCGCCCCGAGCCGCCTGATGCGGGTCCTCATCCCGTGTTCCGCTCGACCTGCGCGCGGCCCCGGGCTGGACGGCATCGACCTGGCCGGGACCCGGCGGTCGCCGCTGACGTCCGGCTGCGGCACGACCTTGTCCGGCGGCGCGGTGACGTCGGCCCGGACGGTCGACAGGGTGCGGCTATTCAGCGATGGAACCTCACACTGACTCTGAGACTCCGCCGTTCGGGATTGCCTGGGTTTGGCCGACCTTGATCCGCCGCGAGGTCACCGCGTGGTAAGCCCGCTGGATCTCCTCGTTCATCTCGAACAGCTCCTGGATGGTGGCGCCAGCCCAGGCCCAGTCGACCAGACGAGCCGCCGCTCGCATCCGTCAGGGCATCCGAAGGCGCCGGACCAGAGATACACGATGAGTCCAGGCAGCCCGGGGCGACGTCGTCAGCCGCAGACGGCGCCCTGGGCGGCGGAGCCGACGAGCTTGGCGTACTTGGCCAGGGCGCCGGTCTCGTAGCGGGGCGGCGGGAGCTTCCAGTCGGCCCGGCGCCGCTCCAGCTCGGCCGGGTCGACCAGCAGGTCGAGGGTCCGGCTCGTCATGTCCAGCCGGATCCGGTCCCCGTCGCGGACCAGCGCGATCGGGCCGCCGCGGGTCGCCTCGGGGGCGACGTGGCCGATGCACGGGCCCGACGTGGCCCCGGAGAACCGCCCGTCGGTGAGCAGCAGCGTGCTGTCGCCGAGCCCGGCCCCCTTGATCGCCGCGGTGACCGCGAGCATCTCCCGCATCCCCGGCCCGCCGGCCGGCCCCTCGTACCGGATCACGACCGCGTCGCCCGCCTCGATCCGCCCGCCGGTGACCGCGGCCATCGCGTCCTTCTCGTCGTCGAAGACCTTCGCGGTCCCCTCGACCACCTTGTCCTCGAACGACGCGCTCTTCACCACCGCGCCCTCCGGCGCCAGCGACCCGCGCAGGATGGTCAGCCCGCCGGTCTGGTGGATCGGCTCGGACAGCGCCCGGATGATCTTGCCGTCCGGGTCCGGCGGCGCGATCGCGTCCAGCTCCTCGGCCATCGTCCGGCCGGAGACGGTGAGCGCATCCCCGTGCAGCACGCCGGCGTCGAGCAGCGCCCGCAGCACCACCGGAATGCCCCCGATCCGGTCGACGTCCGTCATCACGTACCGGCCGAACGGCTTGACGTCGGCCAGGTGCGGGGTGCGGTCGCCGATCCGGTTGAAGTCCTCCAGGGTCAGGTCGACCCGGGCCTCGTGCGCGATCGCGAGCAGGTGCAGGACGGCGTTGGTGGAACCGCCGACCGCCATCACGACGGCGATCGCGTTCTCGAATGCCTGCTTGGTGAGGATCTTGCGGGCGGTGATGCCGGCGTCGAGCTGCGCCACCACGGCCTCGCCGCTGCGCACCGCGAACCCCTCCCGGCGCCGGTCGACCGCCGGCGGCGAGGCCGACCCGATCAGCGCCATGCCGAGCGCCTCGGCGGCGGCCGCCATCGTGTTCGCCGTGTACATGCCGGCGCAGGAGCCCTCGGTCGGGCACGCGTGCCGCTCGATCTCCTCGAGCTCCTCCCGGCTGATCCGGCCGATCGCGCACGCGCCGACGCCCTCGAACGCGTCGAGGATGGTCAGGTCCTTGTCACCGAGCCGGCCGGGCAGGATCGTCCCGCCGTACAGGAAGCAGGCGGCGAGGTCCATTCGCGCGGCGGCCATGAGCATGCCGGGCAGCGACTTGTCGCAGCCGGCCAGCAGCACCATCCCGTCCAGCCGTTCCGCGTGCACCATGAGCTCGACCGAGTCGGCGATCACCTCGCGGGACACCAGGGACGCGCGCATCCCCTCGTGCCCCATCGAGATGCCGTCGGAGACCGCGATCGTGGTGAACTCCATCGGGTAGGCGCCGGCGGCCCGCACGCCCTCCTTGGCCCGCTTGGCCAGCCGGTCGAGCGGCAGGTTGCAGGGAGTCACCTCGTTCCAGGACGAGGCCACGGCGATCTGCGGCTTGGCGAAGTCCTCGTCGGCCATCCCGACCGCACGCAGCATCGACCGGGCCGGCGCCCGCTCCATGCCGTCGGTGACCTCGTAGCTGCGTGGCTTCGGATGCGGTCTCGGCTGCGATGTCGGGTCGCTCACGGATGCGAAGGCTACCCCCGGTAATTCTCAGCATCGGTACGGGAGGATGGACTCATGAGCGAGTCCGAGGGCGGCGCGCCGGCCGTCCTGTCCTGGGAGCGGACACAGTGAGCGACTACGTGGCGCCGCCCGGGTATGCGGTGGTGGCCCCCGACTGGGACCGGGAGCTGCGCCGGCCGGTGCTGCTTCGGTGCGACCGGTGCGCGGCGCTCGTCCTCGGCGCGGGCGACTCGGGCCTGCACGACGCCTGGCACGACACGCTCGTGCCGCGGCCGCGGGTGAGCTCGGCATGACCGCGGCGAGCGAGGACCGCCCGGCCGAGTTGCGGGTACGCATCCCCCGGATCAACCTGTTCGCCGTCGCCGTGGCGGCGGTCTGCACGATCCCGCTGGCGTTCGCGTCGCCGTGGCTCGCGGTCCTCTGGCTGCTGCCGGTCGCCGGGCTCGTGTACGTGCTGCGCACCGGCGTGGATGCCGACCGGACCGGCCTGACCACCCACACGCTGCTCGGCACCCGCCGGCTGGCCTGGGACGACATCGCCGGCCTTCGGATCCGCCGGGTCCGGATCGGCGCCGTCCTGCGCGACGGCTCGACCGTGCGGCTGCCGGTGCTGCGACCTCGGCACCTGTCCCTGCTCGCGGCGGCCAGCGGCGGCCGGCTGCCGGACCCGACCGCCGGAGCGACCGCGGCTCGCTAGCCGACCGCGGCCCACAGCCGACCGCGGTCAGAAGCCGGCGCGGGTCAGAAGGCGACTCGGCTCGCTGGGCGACCGCGGATCAAGAAGCCGACCGCGGATCAAGAAGCCGACCGCGGATCAAGAAGCCGACCGCGGATCAAGAAGCCGACCGCGGATCAAGAAGCCGACCCGGATCAGAGACCGACGCCGGGTCAGAAGGCGACGCGGCTCGCCGAGCGACCGCGGCTCAGTAGCCGTTGCGGACGACGTTGTCCAGCGGCTCGCCGGTGACCCAGCGCTGCAGCTGCCGGTGGACCAGCGCGTACGCCCGGGCCGGGAAGCCGGCGACCGCGCCGCCGACGTGCGGCGTGAGCAGCAGGTTCGGCGCGTCCCATAGCGGGTGGTCGGCCGGCAGCGGCTCCGGGTCGGTGACGTCCAGGGCGGCCCGCAGCCGGCCGGACTGCAGCTCGGCCAGCACCGCGTCGGTGTCGGCGACCGGCCCGCGGGCGGCGTTGACGAACAGCGCCCCGTCGGCCATCCGGGCCAGGAAGGCGGCGTCGACCATGCCGCGGGTCTGCTCGGTCAGCGGCACCACGACCACGACCACGTCGTGCTCGGGGAGCAGCACCGGCAGCTCGTCCACGCCGTGCGCGTCGGCCCGGGCGGTCCGGGCGACCATGGTCACGGTCGTGTCGAACGGCAGCATCCGGCGGCGGATCGACTCGCCGACGTCTCCGGCGCCGACCACGAGAACCCGCTTGCCGGCCAGCTCGCCGGTGAACTTCTGGTCCCACTCGTGCCGTTCCTGCAACCTGACGAACTCCGGGAAGTTCCGCAGCGAGGCGAGCACCGCGGTCATCACCCACTCGGAGGTCGACCCGCCGTGCACGCCGCGGGCGTCGCAGAGCGTCACGCCCTCCGGCACCAGCCCGATGAACGCGTCCGCTCCGGCCGTGGTCAGCTGCACCACCTCGAGCTTCGGCAGCGCGGCGAACTGCGCCTCCAGCCCGTCCCTGCCCAGGTATTGCGGGACCCAGAAGCCGGCCTCGGCGGCCTCCGGCGGCGGCGGGTCGGTAGGCGGCCAGAGCACGACCGTGACCCCGTCCGGGGGCGGTCCGAGCAGCTCGCGGCCTTGTTCGGTGGGCAGGATGGCGACGCGCGACGGCACCCGGCGAGCCTAGCCAGCCGCGCCCGGCCGTCGCCGCGGGGTCGGCTCTGCCCGGGACCATGCCCTCGCCGGGCAGGTCTGGCCGGGCGCCAGGCGGGGTCCGGGGCGGCCGGTGGGCAGGGCTCACGGGTAGCTCACGGGCGGCCGGGAAGACTGGCGGCATGAGCCGTACGTGGCGGGCGCTGGTCGCGGTGCTCGTGCTGCTGCTGCTCACCGGCTGCAGCGCCGCCGCGGATGCGCTGCGTCCGGACCCGACCTGGGTGCCGCAGCCCCAGGGCCCGCCGCCGGCCGACCTGCCGCAGCCCCCGCCGAGCCGATCGGCGCCGAGCCCGGGTGCGCCCGGCCAGCCCGGCGGTCCCGAGGCCGGCACCGCCGACGACCCGAACGTCGTCGCGGTCGGGCTCACCCTCCCCTGGGGGCTGGCAGTGCTCCCGGACGGCACCGCGCTGGTCGGCGAGCGGACCACCGGGCGCCTGCTGATCGTGCAGCCGCAGCGGGCGCCGGCCGCGCCGGTCATGCGGGTCCCCGGGCTGGACGCATCCGGCGACGGCGGCCTGCTCGGTCTGGTGCTCTCGCCGAACTACGACGAGGACAGGCTCGTCTACGCCTATGTGACGACCAAGACCGACAACCGGGTCGTACGGTTCGCGCTCAAGGGTGCCGTCACCCCGGTCTTCACCGGCATCCCCAAGGGCCGCACCGGCAACGGCGGGCGGATCGCCTTCGGCTCCGACGGGATGCTCTACATCGGCACCGGCGACGCCGGTCGGCCCGCGCTCTCGGCCGACCGGCGCAGCCTCGCCGGCAAGGTGCTGCGGGTGGACACGTTCGGCCGGCCGGACAAGGACAACCCCGACCCGACCTCGCCTGTCTACTCGCTCGGTCACGGGCGGACGGCCGGGCTCTGCCTCAACGGGGTCAACCAGGTCTACACGACCGAGCCGGGCCGGGCCGGCGAGGACGAGGTCAACCGGGTCGAAGCCGGCCGGGACTACGGCTGGCCGGGTGGCACCAGGGCCGGAGCGGCGGCGCCGGACCGGGAGATCCCGGCCGCGATCGGCGGCCTCACCGGCTGCGCGGTCATCGAGCGCGGCCTGTTCGTCACTACCACCACCGGCCGGCGGCTGTACGCGCTGCCGCTGGACGGGGCGGGCGAGCCCGGGTCGCCGTCCGCATACCTGGTCGGCGCGTACGGACGGCTGCGGACGGTCGTCGCCGGCCCGGACGGCGCGCTCTGGTTGACCACTTCGAACAAGGACGGCGCCGGCAAGCCGACCCCCCAGGACGACCGCGTCATCCGCATCATGCCGCCGGCCGGTTCGACGAACTCCCCCGCTTGAGCCCGCCCAGCCCTCGCCCGCCAGCCCCTGGAGCTCCGCCCCGAACCGACGCCTCCACAACCGCCCGCGACACCACCGCCCCGAACCCCCGAACCGACGCCTCCGCTGCAAGCACCGACCCCGGGGCTCCGCCCCACGCCCGATCGGGCGAACGGCCCGGTCACGGATCCATCGGAGTGCACATGACGCCGCACATCCCGACCGTCCGGAGTCGCCGGCGGGGTCGGGCGCAGCCCGGCGCGGCCGCCGCGGGGGTGGCCGGCGTGCGGGCGGTGCGCGGGCGAGGCCGCGGGGTGGCGGCGCTGCTGGCCGCGCTGAGTGCGGCGGGGTTGACCGCGTGCTCGTCGGACCAGACCCGGGCCGAGCCGCCTGCCGCCGACAGCCGGCCGAGCTCG
>Ga0068856_100004379_pt1 | contig 14067 bp, 8 predicted proteins | sample KBSCornC62_FD_66595 | JGI IMG/M metagenome (GOLD analysis project Ga0068856, IMG submission 66595) | Corn rhizosphere microbial communities from Kellogg Biological Station, Michigan, USA - KBS Corn C6-2 | ecosystem: Host-associated > Plants > Roots > Rhizosphere > Soil ...
GCAAAATCGAGCTTGGCCTGGAAATTGTCGGGCAGCGGTGTCGGCGCGGTGGTGAAGATCGCGGCGAGCGACGGCGCGCCCATCGCGACATTGATCGATGGCACGGGCCCGCCGCCGATCTTCCAGATGCGCCAGCCCATGTCGGCCCATCCGGCATCCCAATAAAATTCGGCATAGAGCGGCTGCCCGTTCGCATCGCGTGCGCCGTCATGCACGCGGCGCAGCGCGGTCACTTGCGCGGCCGAAAGGCAGCCGTCCTGTTTGGTGCCGGTGCACGTGATCTTGGCCAGTTGCGGAAGTACCTTGGCCGACGTGCATGAGGTGAAGGCGCCGACAATGCCGTCCTCGGCCCCGTCATCCTTGTCGCAGGCGACGAGCACCGCCTTGCCGACCAAAGCGAAATCGGCGGCGCTGAAGCTGTTCGCCAGGCTTAGCTGTGTGATCGGAGCGCCCTGTGCTGACGCCACCTGCGCGAAGGCTTGCGTATCCCACATCTCCGCCACGGCGGCGCGGGGCAAAGCGAAGCCCGGGGCGCCCGCGATGATACCGTCGAACAAGGCCGGATAGCGTTGGGCCAGCATCATTCCTTCCTGCCCGCCCTTGGAGCAGCCGAGGAAATAGCTGAATTTCGGAGAGCGTCCGTAAAAGGCGGTCACCGCCGCCTTGGCCGCCTTGACCGAAGCAGAAAGCGAGGTGCCGCCATATTCGGCGCGCGCCTGGGGATCGAAGCCGAAGGCGGAGGCGCCGTTCTTCGCGGGCACGCGGTTGACCGCATTGTCGTGCCCGGAATCCTGCGACAGCACCGCATAACCTTGCGCCAGTGCAGGAGCCGCACCGCCTGAGAGCCGGCCGATCGCATCGCCCAGCTCGCCATTGGTGCCGCCGCCGCCCTGCATGAAAAAGCGGTCATTCCAGGGCTCCGGCAGACGCAGATGGAAGCGGATGGCATAATGCTGGCCATCGACGCCGGTGCGCTCGTGCATCATGCCGATGATCTCGCAATGGGCGGGAAGCATCGCCGGGGGTGCCGCTGGCGCGCCTGGGAAGCGCGGCGGGGCAGGCGCGGGACCGGCATCATGCCAGACCGCGCTCTGCAGCCGCGTGCCTGGCTCGGGCCAGGCCACTTTGGTAGCGAGCGCAGAGCAGTCCGCCGCTCCGTGCGGAGTCGCGGATTGTGCCTGGGCCGCCGCGGGGACGGCCCAGGCGCTGGCGACGCCGCAGCAGAGCAAGGCAATCAAGCGGCGGACAGACATGCTCAGAACCTCACACTCCCCCTGATGCCGTAGCGTCGCGGCGCGCCGAAGAATTCGTTATTTCCCGCGATTCCGCTGACATAGGTCTTGTTGGTCAGATTGGTGCCATAGGCTTCCAACGTCCACTTGTTCAGCCGCAGCGTCAACAGCGCCGACAGCAGCCCGCGCGCATGCAGCCGATCGAACTGTGGCGTGTAGAAATAGCTGGCGAATTGAGGGCCGACATAAGCGTAATTGAGCCGCGGGGCCAGGCTGCGATCGTCGCCCAGCCGGATCTCATAGTCCGCGCCGAAATTGTAGCTCCATTTGGGCGACAGCACGTTGGGCCCGCCGCCGGCGGTCTGCAGATAAGGCCCATAATCGGTGCAGCCGGTGGTCGGCACCGCGCCGCATTGCGGCCCGAGCGTGACGCCCGGCGGAACCAGCCTGGAATTGACCGCCCTCAGGCTGCCCAATTTGGAGTGGACATAGGCAAAGCCGCCATCGATCGCGAAGCCGCCGATCTTGGCCTGGATCTGCCCTTCGGCGCCGTAGATCTTCGAATTGGCGGCATTGATCACGCCGGTCTGACCGGATGTCGTGTCGACCACGTCGAACTGGAAGTTCTGGTAGTTCATGTAGAACAGGCTGAGCTGCGTGCGCAGGTGATTGGCGAGCATGGTGCCCTTCCAGCCAGTCTCGTAATCCCAGACCGTTTCCGGCTTGAACTGAGAGGTCGCCGAATTGGCCCCGCCCGGCTTGTAGCCGCGCGCGGCGAAGGCATAGATCAGATTGTCGGGGTCGATCTGGAAATTGATGTTGGCCTTGCCGGTGAAGCGCCCGTCCTTGTGGCTGTTGGCGAGGTCGGCGACCTGCAGCCCGGTGGGGCCGAACAAGGTCCCATAGCCGATCGCGACATTGCCGCTCTGCTTCACCGAATAATGCGAATAGCGGCCGCCGAGCTGGAACTCGACCCGGTCGGTCAGCTTGTAGCCGGCCTGCGCGAACGCGCCCGTGGTGGTCTTGTCGTTGTAGATCAGGATGTGGGTGGGATCGACTGGCGAGCCGGCGCGGTCGAAGATGTCCACGTCGATCTTGTTGCGCTGGTAATAGCCGCCGAGGATCCAGTTGAACTGGCCTCCAGTGGGCGAGATCAGGTTGATTTCCTGGACGATTTCCCGCTCGCGCACATATTGGTCCTCGGACGAGACGGGAGGCAAAGCGGTCGCGTCGCTGTCGTAGAGATTGTTGATCCTCTTGTTGACGTAGCCGCTCATTGAGCGGAGCGTGATGCCGCCGCCGAATTCGTACCGCAGCTCGAGGTCGGTCAGGAATCCGCGCTCGTGATTCTTCGTCGGAGAATCATAGTCGAGCGTGCGGATGTCGGCCGGCGCGCCGGCGCCGTAGGGTGTTCCCGGCATGGCGCGATAGGCGTAGCCGCCGGTCTCCTTGTCGATCCACTCGGCGTGCGCCAGCGCGTGGAGATCGCCGGGAGTCCACAGGATGCTGAGGCGGCCGGCCTTCTCGTCGAGGCTGTCGGGCTTGTTGTGATAGGTCCCGATGTCGGTGAAGTAGCTGTCGCGCTTCTGGTAATTGCCGGCCGCGCGCACGGCGAGGTTGCCCGCGAGCGGCAGGTTGAGTGCGCCCTGCAGCGCGCGATCGTTGTAATTGCCATAGCCGCCCTGGACGTAGCCGCTGAGCCTGCTGGTCGACGGCGCCTGCGAATTGATGAAGATCGCGCCGCCGGTCGAATTGGAGCCGACCAAGGTTCCCTGCGGTCCGCGCAGCACCTCGACATTACCGATGTCGTAGAAGCTGGAGGTGGTCAGCAACGGCGGCTGGAACACGCCGTTGATATAGACCGCGACGCCGTTGGCGACCGCGGGCGAGCCGCTGGCGATGCCGATGCCGCGGATATTCACCGATTGGGTGAGGCCCGCGTCGGTCACCGAGAGCGAGGGCGCCGCGAATTGGAGATCGTCGATGCGCGCCACCGCTTTGCCGTTCAGTTCGTCGCCTGAGAGCGCGGTGGCCGCGATCGGCACCTTCTGCAGATTTTCGACGCGGCGTTCGGCGGTGACGACCACCTCGCCCAGCGCATTGGCGTCGGGAGCCGCGGGGGCGGCGGCATCGCCCGGGGCGGTTGCGGCACCCGCCGCCTGGCTCTGCGCCGTGGCGATGGTCGGCAAAGCGGCGAGCAGCAGGCCCGCCGAGCAAAACAAGCGGGCACGCCGGTTGCTACGGTCACGCATTTCAAGATCCTCCTGAACCTGTGTTTTTGGGGCACGGGCGGTCTTCCGCCTCGCGCCGGCGATCATGCCTGGATGGCCTGGTCCCTCATTTGGGCGACCAGGCGGCGGCCGCCGCGAGGAAGGCGGCCGTCTCTTCCGATGCGTCTCCCTCCTCTGGCGGGAAGTAGCTCAGCTTCACCACCACGGTGCGCGAGCGCGGATCGACATAGATGAACTGGCCCTGCAGCCCGATCGCCGAGAAAGCGCCCTGATTGCCGAGCAGCCACCATTGGTATCCATATCCGCCGAAGGGCGGGGCGGGGGGGAAGTTGCTCGTGGTCGACGCCTTGACCCATTCGGGCGAAACGATCTGGCGGCCATTGGCGCGGCCGCCGTCGAGCATCATCTGCCCGATCCGCGCGAAATCGCGCAGCGTCGCGTTGAAGCCGGCACCGCTGAACTCGCGCCCGGTGCCCGGCGGCCCGTCCATGATGTAGAAGCCGTCCTGCTCGGCACCCAACGGTTCCCACAAGCGCTGCGCGGTATAGGCCGCCACCGTGCTGCCGCCGCTGACGCGCTCGATCAGCCAGCCGAGTATTGCGGTGTCGAGCGTCTTGTACTGGAAGACGGCGCCGGGCGGGTGCGCCCTTTTCACCGTGCGGGCGGCATCGGCGAAGCGCGCGACATTCTTGACCAAGGCATCGATATGGTTGCGCGCGGCGGCACCCGGATGCTGGAAGTCGTAGCGCTCCTCATAATCGACGCCGGAGCGCATCTGCAGGATGTGGCGGATCGTCACGCCGTCATAGCCGCTGCCCGCCAGCTCGGGCAGGTAGAGCGTGATCGGATCGTCGATCGACTTGATCCGCCCTTCGGCGAGCGCGCAGCCGACCAGCAGCGAGGTGATCGACTTGGTCATGGACCAGCCGATGAAGCGCGTCCGCTCGTTCGTATTGTTGCGATAGATTTCGCTGACGATCCTGCCGTCCTTCATCACCAGCAGGGCGTTGGTGTAGGTGCGCTCGAGGAATTCGGACGCCGTGTGGGTCGCGCCCTTGAAGCTGTAGGTGAAGTCGAGAGGCTTGTCCGCGCGCGGCAGCGTCCAGACGGGGCCGGATCGCGCCACGCTGCGCGTCGTGAACAATGTGTCCATGCTGCGGAAGGTGAGGCTGTTGATGTCGCCATCCAGCATGTGCCAGCGCGCGATCTGCAGCGCGACGGGAACGGTGGACTGGGTGCCGCCCTGCAAGGGGGGCGGCAGCGTCTGCTGCGCGAAGGCAGGGATCGGGCAGGCAAGGAGCAGGGCGGCCAGCAGGCGCGTCCTGGTGAACTTTGGGCGGATCTTCATCTTGGGCTTGCTCTCCCGTGCATCGGCGAAAATGCCACGGGATGCCGGTTAGCGCCGGCGGGATCGGCCCCGCGTCTCCCAAATGGGGTATGCCGTCATCCCAACAGGCACCGTCAGTGCGCCTGGCGGACCTGCGCGATCACCGATCCGCACATTTTCCGGACCAGGTCGGTCTGGCGGGGGCTGTCGGTCTTGCCGAGAATGCGCTTGAGATGGACGCGCGCCGTGCCCACCGCGATCCCGCGGTCGGTCGCATATTGATTGAGCGACGCGCCCCCGCACAATGCCGTGGCGAGACGGGCTTCGGCGCCGGTAAGCCCGAACAGGCTGCGCGCTGCCTCCGCCTCCAGGCTTTGCGTCTGTGCCGAGTCGAGCAGAATCAGCGACACCAGATCCTCGTCCGTCCACATGTCCGGTGATGCCTGGCCTGCGGGAAAGGCCATGATCTGGATCGTGTGGTCGTTTGCATCGGTCAGGAAGGCCGCCTCGCCGGCGGCCGTGTCGGCGGCAAGCAGGCGCAGCCATTGCGGCGCTGCGCTCGGCTGGGTGCAACGTATCCGCGCGCGGGCCAATGACAGGATTCCGGACCGGCCGATCGCAAGCTCCGCGGCGGGGTTGCACCAGCGTACCGTGCCCTCGCGTGTGCACAGGACCATGCCCAACCGCAGGCGATCCGCCATCGCGGCGATGCCGGCACCGGTCTGGCGCCCGGCGATCGCGCGGACCGAAAGCCGGCCGGCCTGCTGCAGGTGCGGCGCCAAATCCTCCAGCAGCTGGCTGTCCTGATCGTCGAGGCCAGCGCAATCGTCATGCGCACGGTGAAGGATCATCGAGAAATAATGGTCCGGTGAGATCTCGACCATGATGCTGGTCCCGCCGCGCAGGCCGATCAGGCTTAGTCGGCGCTGGATCTCGGCCAGGTCGCGCGGCGGCAGATAATGTTCGTCGGTCACCACCTTCGCGAGCGTGAGGCTGACCGAAACGGATCGCGTGCGGGGATTGTCGTCATTATTGACGATAGCGTCATGACGCTTCGCATGGTGGGCCGAATAGGAATCGCGCTCGCACCAGCATTGATGCAGCCGCGATCCGTCGCGTCGGAAGACCTGCACGGCCGCGCTGCGAACGCCGAGCCCACCGCAAATCTGATCGAGGACGCCGCGCCACCGCTGCATCGTCTCGGCGCAGCCGTAAATGTCCGGAAGCAGCCGGACGCCGAGATCCGCGCTCATCTTCATCCTCCTGACGTCGGTCCCATCGGCCATCCTCGGGCGAAGCGGCAGGTGTCAGCCGACGCGGCGAGACTATCGCGTCCGGATCGGGGCCGCCAGCCTGGAGCGGCGTGGCGCAATCATATTGCAGTTGTGGCAAGTTGAGATATCAGGCGTCTTGCGACGCACCCACAAGAAAAGAAGGAATATGGCTATGCCAGGCGAAAGGCCTGTCCGTCTCTGCGTCACGCGGCGCCTCCCGGCCACGGTCGAAGATTATCTCCGCACGCATTATGACGCAGTGTTCAACCCATCCGATGTGCCGATGAGCCGCGCGGCGCTGCACGCGGCGATGGTCGAATATGATGCGCTGGTGCCGACCATCACCGATCGGCTCGATGCCGAGCTGATCGCGACCGAAGGCCGGCGCGTGCGGATTTTCGCCAATTTCGGCGCGGGGCTCGACCATGTCGATCTCGCCGCCGCACGGACGCAGGGGGTCGTGGTCACCAATACGCCGGGCGCGCTGACCGAAGCGACCGCGGAGGCCGCGGTCCTACTCATGCTGATGGCGGCGCGCCGGGCGAGCGAGGGGGAGCGTGAGTTGCGCGCCGGCTTGTGGACTGGATGGCGGCCGACGCACCTGATCGGCCAATCGCTCGCCGGCCGCACGCTGGGGTTGATCGGTTTCGGCCGGATCGCGCAGCGGACAGCCGCCAAGGCGCGCGGTCTGGGCATGGCGATCCGCTATTTTTCGCGCAATGCGGCCTCGCCCGAAATCGAGGCCGCGCTCGGCGCGACGCGCGCCCCATCGCTCGAGGCCTTGGCGGCGGAGGCGGATATAGTGAGCCTCCACGTGCCCGGCGGCCCGGACACGCGACATCTGGTCGACCGGGCCTTCCTTGCCCATGTCAAGCCGACCGCGATCCTGATCAACACGGCGCGAGGCTCGGTCGTGGACGAGGATGCGCTGGCGGCGGCGTTGGCCGAGGGGCGCTTGGCGGCGGCGGGGCTGGACGTCTACGAACATGAGCCGGCCGTTCATCCCGGGCTGCTGGCGAGCTCGCGTGCGGTCCTGCTGCCGCATCTCGGCAGCGCGACAGTCGAAGCCCGCGCGGCCATGGGGATGCAGGCGGCGGCGAATCTCGACGCATTCTTTGCCGGGATTGAGCCTCCCGATCGCGTCGCCTGATCCCGCTCCCGCCGTCGCCGCGAAAGGGATCAGATCATGCCGATCAGCCGCTGCAGCGCGAGCTGGAAATGGTTGATCAGCGCCGCCTCGGCGGCATCGGCATCGCGCTCGACACAGGCGTCGATGATCTCGAGATGCTCGCGCAGCGTGCGGATCGCCAGCGGGCGCGTGGTCAGCCAATCGAGCCTGACGAGCGTGACGTAATTCTTGAGCCGGCGCGCGGTCGTCTCGATCAGCGGATTGCGCAGGGCCGAGATGAGCGCGCTATGCAGGCGATCCTCCAGCTCGGCGAGCGAGGCTTCCTCGTCCGCACCCCACGCCCCTGCCTCGAGCGCGGTGAGCAGCGCCCTGTGATCGTCGGCCAGCGCGGCGATTTCGGCGGCATCGCCGGTTTCGGCGAGCGCGCGCGCACCCGCGCGCTCGATCAGGGAGCGGAACTGATATGTCGAACGCGAAAGCTCGAGGTCGGCCCGCACGAACCGGATCCCCGACCGCGCATGGATCGTGACCAGGCCTTCATTTTCGAGGGTGCGCAAGGCGTCGCGCAACGGCTGCGCGGTGATGCCGAGGAGGCGGATGAGCTCCGCCTGGGAGAGGTCGGTTCCGACCGGGATGGTGCGGTCGAACAGGCCTTTGAGGATCGCCTGATAGGCCTTGTCGGACAGGGTGGCATCATGGGCGGGCGTCTTCGACTTTGCGGGCGCGGGCTTGAGCCGATCGTCTTTCGCTCGCCTGGTCGCTGCCCGCATCGATCAAACCCATCACTGTGCGCCCGACGCAGCGGAATGAGCGCCCCTGCCTCATCGCCGACCGTCGCGGCCCCTGTCCTTCACATGCACCAACCGCTCCAAAAAGCAAGCCGAGGCAAGCGACGGCCACAGATCAGATGACGTTGACCAGCTATCAATATGTGTATACTGAAATTTCAGATAAGAAGATTGATAGGGAGGATTGCGGTGACTCGATCCACGAAGATTTGTGCAGGCGTGGCGCTCGGCGCGATGGTCGCGGCGCTCGCCTCCGCGGCGCAGGCGCAGCAACAGGCGCCGCAACAAACGAACAGCGATGCGGCCGAGGTGGTGATCACCGGCATCCGCGCCAGCCAGCGTCAGTCGATCGAGCTCAAGCGGGATGCGGTGAACGCGATCGACGCGATCGCGAGCGAGGATCTGGGCAAGATGCCGGACCAGAATGTCGCAGAGTCGCTGCAGCGCGTCCCCGGCATCACGATCGATCGCAACCGCGGCGTCGGCAACGGCGTCACCGTCCGTGGCCTGGGCCCCCAGTTCAACACCGTCACCGTGAATGGGCGCGTCATTGCGACCGATGGTGCGGGTCGCGAATTCAATTTCGACATCTTGCCGTCCGAACTGATCGCGGGCGCCAGCGTCTACAAAAGCCCGCAGGCTGATCTGAACGGTGCCAGCATCGGCGCGACGGTCGACGTGCATACGCTGCGCCCGCTGGAGCAGCGCACGGGCCTGCGCGGTGGCGGCTCGCTGCGCCTCAATTATGACGATCTCGGCAACAAGAAGACGCCGTCGGGCGCGGCCTATCTGACCTGGAAAAGCGAGTCCGGCCGGGTCGGGGCGTCGCTCGTCGTCTCCTATGACGACAAGAATGAGCGGACCGACAATTTCTTCGTCGGCGCCAGTTCCTACCCGCGCAGCTTTGACGATGGCTATTACGGATCGGCCACCAACAATGGTGGTTCGCTCTGCGTCGGCAGCGTCAGCGGCGGAACCTGTTCGCCGCGGATCGACACCAGCAAGGTGACCTTGTTCCGCAACGTCGACATGTACCACAATTTCGTCAACCAGGTGGAATTCTCGCACCGCAAGCGGCTCGGCGTCGACGGCGCGTTCCAGTTCAAGCCGACCGACGAACTGGTGCTGACGCTCGACGGCCTCGTCTCGCACGATAATGAACATTATCACGGATCGGGCATCGTCCCCGATTTCAGCGGCGGGACATTGGTCAATCAGGTCGTGACCGGCGGCTCGGACACGACCGAAACCGTCGCCGGCCTGACCCGGACCGTCCATGTCGGCGGCACGGCCATGTCTGAGAGCTTCCATGACGGCACGGTCGACGAGATCGTCGAGAACCGGCCCGCCAAATCGACGACCAGCTTGTTCGGCTTCAACGCCAAATGGTCGCGCGGGCCGTTCAGCCTGTCGCTCGATCTCGACACCAGCAATGCGCGCTTCCGCGATGCCGGCGGGCTCTTCACGACCGTGCGCCTGAAGCACATGGATTACACCTACGACCGCAACACGGGCTCGCCGATCGCCAAATTCACTTTGTCCAATCCGGGCTATGCCAATGCCGCGACCGACGTGTCGCATCGCCTGGGCCATTACATGCAGTCCGAGGGCCAGAATTTCGACGACACGATCCATGAAGGCCGGATCGACGGACGATGGGATGGCACCGCGGTCAGCGCCTTCGCGGGCGCGGGCTATTCGGAGCGCACCAAGAAGACGACCTCGTATACCGAGCCGAACGCCTGTGCTTATTGCGGCAGCGACGTCGTCCTGCCGTCAAACCTGTTCACGCCGACCCACTTCAATTTCTTCGGCGGCGCGGCCGGCGGCAATACCGCCGATTGGGTCGACTATGATGCCGACAAACTGTTCCAGGCGATGGTGGGGCTGAACAGCAGTGCCGACCCGGCTCTGCATAATGGCAGCCTGCTGCCGATCCAGCAGGATCCCGCGGGCAGTTCCTCCGTCAAGGAGAAGGTGGCGCTGGGTTATGTGATGCTCCAGTTCAAGGGCGATCTGGGAGAGCTTCCGCTCGCCGTGAATGCGGGTGTCCGCATCGAGGATACGAACTTCACGTCATCGGGCTTCGGGCAGACGGTGCTCAGCGCGAAGCCGAACGGCACCGGTCAGAATGTGATCGTCCTGTCGGGTCTGACGCCGATCAATTTCAGCGGCCACTATACGGATATCCTGCCGTCGCTCAACGCGCGGCTCAACCTCACGGATCAACTGGTCCTGCGCGCCGCCGCCTCGCGCGTCATCTCGCGGCCGACCTTGACCGATCTGGCGCCCGCACAAAGCATCACTAGCAACCCCGGCAACGAGCGGATCACTCGCGGCAATCCCAATTTGCTGCCGTTCCGCGCATCGCAGGCGGAAGCCGGGCTGGAATGGTATTACAACGCGGATTCGCTGGTCACCGCGACCTTCTTCTACAAGTCGATCGACTCCTTCATCACGCGCGGCGTCAGCTCGCAGAAGGTCGATCAGGTGACCTTCATCATCGACCAGCCGGTCAATGGGAACGGCGCCTCGGTGAAGGGTGCCGAGCTCAGCTATCGGACCTTGTTCAAGTTCCTGCCTTCGCCATTCGATGGGTTCGGCACGCAGCTGAGCTACACCTACACCAGCAGCAATGCGCATTATGCCAATACCGCCAAGAATGCGGCGAGCTATTCGCTGCAGGGTCTTTCCAAGAATTCCTACACGATCGTCGGTTTCTACGAGAAAGGCTTCCTGCAGGCGCGTGTGTCCTACACCTGGCGGGATCATTATCTGGTCGCGCCGCAGACGCAGACCGGCGTGCCGGAGTTCAGCGACAATTATAACCAGCTCGATGCCGGAATTCAGGTGTCGCTGACCAACAATTTCATCCTGACGGCGGATGCGACCAACCTGACCAACGCCAAGGAATTCCACTACGCCAACGTGATCGGCAACACGCAGGAATATCGCCAGGTCGGGCGCCGCTACAGCGCCGGAATCCGGGTGAGGTTCTGACGATTCTTCCCGCCTGTGGGCGCTGGGCATGCCCGTATTTCAGCGCCCGGGCGGGAGACGCTCGCCCGTGTGCTTGTGGACTAGCGAAAAAGGTTAGGGAATGTCTTTCTCCGCTCCCGTCGTAGAATATCGGCTGACGCGGCTTCAGTTCGCGCGCGACCGGATCATCGGGGATTCACAGGTCCGTGCCGACCAGGCGCAGCTGGTTGCGCTCGAGCTGATCGACGGTGCCGGGACGACGGGCCTCGGTTTCGCGCAATCCTTGTTCGTGCCGCTTCCCGATCCGGCTGAGATCGACCGCATCTTCGCGGTGGAGGCATGGCCTTTATTGGAGGGGCAGCACCCCGCCGCGCTCGCGCTGGGAGTGCAGAAGGCGAGGGGGGGCAATGTCCGGCGCATGGGGCTGCCGTTCGAGGAATCGCTCCAGCACGCCATCTGGGACCTGTTCGCCAAACAATCGGGGCTGCCCTTGTGGCAGATGCTGGGCGGCCAGCGGAGATCGGTCCCGGTCTATGCAAGCGGGCTCGACTTCCACCTTTCGGATCACGACTTCACCGAATTGTTCGGCAATGCGCGCGAGCGCGGATTCAAGGGGTACAAGATCAAGGTCGGGCATCCGGAGGTGGAGCGCGACCTCCACCGGCTCGACCTGCTGCGCAAGATCACTGGCGGCGACCGCCCGGTGATGGTCGACGCCAACGAGGCGTGGACGGCGCAGGAGGCGGCCCAGGCGTTGCAGACCTTCAGGCGCGCCGGCCACGACATTTACTGGGTCGAGGACCCGATCCCGCGCGACGATTTCGACGGACTCCGGCTGCTTCGCTCGCTTGGGCTGGCGCGCGTCAATGCGGGCGAATATCTTGATCTTTCGGGCAAAAGGAAGCTGCTGGAGGCGCGCGCCTGCGACATGCTCAACGTCCATGGCCAGGTGTCGGACGTGATGCGGGCTGGGTGGCTCGCCGGCGAAGCCAATGTCGAGGTGACGTTCGGCAACACCTTCCTCGAACTGGGGGTCAATATGGCGCTCGCTTTGCCGGGGGTGCGCTGGCTGGAATACAGCTTCCAGAATTTCGATCACCTGGTGGAAGAGCCGTTCGTGATCGCCGACGGCGTGATCCAGCCGCACGACGTGCCGGGGCACGGACTGACGCTCAGCGCCCAGGCCCGTGCTACGGGCGGTGCCTGGCCTTCCCGCGCCGGCGGGGCGAGGATATCCGCATGAACTCCCAGGCGGAGGCCTATATCGACATGGCTGATGCCCCTGCCCGCAACGCCGGCAAATGGGTGCTGATGGCCAGCCTGGGGGTGACGTTCTTCGTCCTGCTGACCTTGTTCGTCGCGATCCTGGGCGTGCTGCTGCCCAATCAGATCGAGAATATAAACCCGGCGACCAAGACGGCCACGCTCGGCATCATCTTCGCGATCACGTCGGTCTTCAGCACGACGATCATACCCGTGACGGGATCCTTTTCCGATCGGACGCGCAGCCGCTTCGGCCGGCGCACGCCATGGATCGTATTCGGCGGCGTCGCGGGCGGCCTGTCGACCATCCTGATCCCTTATGGCGGCAATATCGTCGGCATCACCGCCTTCTGGCTGCTGGCCACGCTCACGCTCAATTCGATGCAGCCGGCGTTGACCGCGGTCGTCGCCGACCGGTTCGCGGCCAGCGAGCGGGGTATGGTGTCCGGTGTCGTCGGGGCGTGCATGACGGCGGGCGTGTCGGCGGGAACCATCTTCGGCGGTCTGATGGCCGCGCACATGTTCGAGGCCTATGCGATCATCGGCATCGGGATCATGGTCGCCTGCCTTTTGTTCGTGCTCATCAATCCGGAGCCGCCGCTGACCCATTTGGACGCGCCCGAGCCGTTCAGGTTCGGCGCCTTCCTGCGCGGCTTCTGGATCAGCCCGCGCGAGCATCCCGACTTCGCCTGGGCCTTTTTCGGGCGCTTCTCCATCTACATGGGATATCAGGCGATCCTTACCTACCTGCTCTATATCCTCGAAGATTATATCGGCCTCCGGCAGGCGGTCGCCAACACGACCATCGCGCGCATGTCGTCGGTCACCTTCGTCGCCTTGGTCTGCTCCGGCCTGATCGCCGGCTGGCTCGCCGATCGGACGGGCAGACTGAAGCCGCTCGTGTTCGTCGCGGGCCTGCTGATCGCCTTGGCCGAGATCGCGCCGCTGGTTTCGCCCAATCTGCGCGGGATGTTCGGCTATGCCGTGCTGATCGGGCTTGGCTATGGCTCGTTCATGTCGGTCGACCTTGCGTTGATGACGCATGTCTTGCCCACGCGGCCGGAAGGGGAGGATACGACCGGCAGGGATCTCGGCATCCTGACGACCGCAATCAACGTGCCCCAGATCCTCAGCCCGGTCATGGCCGCGGCGCTGCTGAGTGCCACGGGGAACAATTATCCTTTGCTGTTCTGCGTCGCCGCAGCCTTCGTGATCGCCGGCGCCAGCTTCGTGTTGCCGATCCGGTCGGTCCGTTGACCGGCCTCTCGCGCATGCCCGCTTTCCACCGCCGCTGACGAACTGGACGATGGGATGCGCCCGGTGATCGCCTCGATCGGCGATTTTCGCGAGGCGGCGCGGCGGTGCCTGCCGCGCTTCCTGTTCGATTATGCCGATGGTGGCGCGTTCGACGAGCAGACGTTGCGCCGCAACGTCGCCGATCTGGGCGAGATCGTCATCCGCCAGCGCGTTCTGCAGGATGTCGCCAATGTCGATCTTTCGACCTGCTGGTTCGGTCGTACCCGGCCTTTGCCGGTAGCGCTCGGGCCGATCGGCATCGGCGGCATGTTCCGCCGCCGGGGCGAGGTACAGGCGGCGCGCGCGGCCACCCGCCACAATCTGCCGTTCACATTGTCGACGGTGAGCATCTGCTCGCTCGGGGAGTTGCGGGTCGGCGCGCCGTCTGCGCCCTTATGGTTCCAGCTCTACGTGATCCGCGACCGTGGGTTCATGCGCGAATTGCTCGCGGTCGCGAAGCAGCAGGGTGTGGAGGCCCTGGTGTTCACCGTCGACATGCCGACGCCGGGGATCCGCTATCGCGATCCGCGGTCGGGCATGTCGGGCGC
>Ga0068856_100004385_pt1 | contig 14059 bp, 10 predicted proteins | sample KBSCornC62_FD_66595 | JGI IMG/M metagenome (GOLD analysis project Ga0068856, IMG submission 66595) | Corn rhizosphere microbial communities from Kellogg Biological Station, Michigan, USA - KBS Corn C6-2 | ecosystem: Host-associated > Plants > Roots > Rhizosphere > Soil ...
GTTGTTTCGATCGTGCGCTTTATCAGGGGACGTTCAGGACGCGTGCTCAGCGAGCGCAGGAAAGCAATCAAATTCGTCAGGGAGGGACCGGTGATGTTCGGGAAAGCGGGCATACCGCGGCCGGGAATGCCCTGGTGAATGACGGCCGTCAATCGCTGGTCGTCGAGACGCCGTAGGCGTCCGGCAATGGCGGGACCGAATTCGCCGCCCATGCCATCGCCGCCGTGACAGATGGAACAGGTGTTGACAAACTGCCTCTGACCGGCGGATTCGTCGATGTTTTGGCCGCAGCACGCGCCGGCGGCGCATAAGGCGAATAGCAGTGAGGAAAAACGCATGAGAAGTTACATCAGAATACAACGTCACGGGCGGCGCGAGGCCGGCCCGATTGCGGCGTATTGGCCGGTCAAGAATGCCGGGCCGGCGCAGTACCAATATGGTCCACATGAAGAAGACTTCAGGTAATTTCAGGTCAGTTTCGGCTAGAATTATTCAGGCTATGGAAACCTGAACGGAGGGAATATGAAAAGGTACTCAAGGGTTCTCGCCGGATTCGCGAGGGCGGTATGAGCTTATCGGATCTGGCAGGACAATTACTGGGCGGGCAGCAACCAGGTTGTAATCCAAACTTACTCACCACATTGCTGAACGTCGTAAACAGTCACCCCGGCGGGGTCGCCGGCCTCGTCGAGACATTTCAGCAAAAGGGCTTGGGCGGAATTGTGAGTTCCTGGGTAGGAACCGGCGCGAACGAGGGGATCTCGCCGCAGCAGGTCGAAAGTGCACTTGGGAACCAGCAAGTCGCCGACATCGCGGCGAAACTGGGCGTTTCAACGCAAGATGCCAGCTCGCATATCGCACAGTGGCTTCCGGCAGTGATCGACCACCTTACTCCGAATGGACAAGCGCCCACGTCCGGGACCAACCTGATGGAAATGGGCGCCGGCCTGATCAAAGCGTTGTGTAAGTAAATTCCCGCGAGGACAGTCGAATGAAATTCACTCGAACATTGTTACTGATTTTGGCGATGACGCTGGCTGCTGTCGTGCCGCAGAGCGCTGCTTTTGCGGGACAAGCGGCCAAGAAGGCCGATAGCAAGGCTCCTGCGGCCGCTGCGGCGAGTACGGACCTGCTTGACGTTAATTCCGCGACGGCGGAACAATTGCAGGGGTTGCCTGGCATCGGCACGGCGTACGCCGACAAGATCATCAAGGGCCGACCGTATCACGGCAAGAACGAGTTGTTGAATAAGAAGATCGTGCCGGCCGCCACTTACAACAAGATCAAGGATCTGATCATCGCCAAACAGAAGTAGGGCGCACATTCAGTGCTGTTTACCGGTGCGCGCGGTTCTTTTGCGGCGTGCATTCTTGTCCTCGCGCTTGGGCTCGGCGAAGCGACGGCAGCATACTGGCGCGCGGCGTTCGGGCAGGACCGGCGGATCTTAGGCAAGATGGCCAGTTGAACGGGGAACCGTACTCCATAGTGGGGGTGATGCCGGATTCGTTTCGGTTCTCCAACAGCGTGACGCAAATGTAGGTTCCGACTGCGTTTAAGCCGTCGCAATTGGCAGCGGCCGCACGGCAGAATGTGTTTCTGCACATGTATGCTCGCTTGGCGCCGGGCAAGACATCGTCGTGAAAATCGACGCTGATCAGCCGGTCTACGACATCGCTTCGCTCGAAAGCCGTATCGAGCATTCGCTATCGACACGCCATCTCGCTCGGGCTGCGCGAATCTTGAATCCAGGCAACAATTGGGCGAATCCACGCGATCTTGCAACGCCTCGTTTTTCGTTTCGGCTATTCCATCAGCAATTGAGAGCTCAGCGTTTACAAGGCCCGTTCGCGGTTATTTGAACACGAGGTGAGCCACTTTGGTTTCGACGTTCCAATAAATCATTGCAAGCGCGGTCAAGTCGAATGCGGCGTGCGCAAACATCAGCATGAATATCCTGCCGGTGATCGCGAAAACCGCGCCAAATACGAGTCCCATAATCGCAGCCTGTTCGGCGCCAGCCATACCCTGGTCAGCGTGGTGGACTTGTCCAAACCAAATAGATGTAAGCAGCACCGTCAACCCCTTTGCGCCTAAGCCAGTTCCAAAGAGCTTGCCGAAACGTTCGAACAAGAACCCTCGGTACACTGTCTCTTCTCCGAAGCCGGCACCGACGATTACGAACACCGCCATTTGTAGCACTGCCGCTGGGTTTCCAGCGATGTAGTGGTACGCCTGATTAATAGGGTTAGCGCCGAGCAGAGGCATCACCATCGTCTTCATCAGGAATTTGAAGGCTACCCCGAACGCAATGCCGACGACCAAGATATGGATCCAACTTTTGGGACGCACGTAGCCGATCTCGCGCCACGAGGTGCGCGAAAATCGGGCCCATAGCAGCACCAGAATGGCTCCGATGAGCGCGGTGCCCGCGAATGGAATCACGAGCATGGTGAGAATTCCCACTGGCCCGAATGCTCGTAAGCGCGCAGCCCATCCGTCCTCGGCGGGCAGCGCAACTCCGGACTCGAAAGGGGCTTAAGATCTGGCTCTGGCATTTAGCAAGCTCGCGGTGACATGACTCGTGTCCACATTATTCTCGGCCAGGCGAACCGCGCCTGCGACGAGTGCGGCCAGGGGATGCCGCTGAACTATGTTTGTCCTTATTAATCCCACGACCAGATGCCCCGAATTGCTGCTCTTTGCAAAGCCAGTGTCAAATTTTCGAATTTCTATTTGTCGCGTTTTCACGCAGCTCCGCGATCTCAACCGCGATATCGCCGAATCCGAGCGCTTGCTCGCTTCCACGAACTCTCGAAAGATCGCGTAAGGCCTGCCCCACGTCCGCACCCACCAACGGGAACGGCGCGGTACGCTTCCGCTATTCTATCTGTGACTTGCAGCAACCCGATCTTGAATGTGAATACGTAGTTGTCGGTTCCGGCGCGGGTGGTGGTACAGTGGCGGCGCGGCTGGCGGAAGCCGGAAAAAAAGTAGTGGTGCTCGAAGCGGGAGGCGACCCATTGGAGCTTTCCGGTGGAGACCCCATCCAGCCGGATGTGAATCGATTGCCATACGACTATCGAGTACCCGCATTTCACGCGTTCGCTTCGGAAAACAATGCCATGAAGTGGGATTTCTTCGTCCGCCACTATGCGGACGAAGAGGCGCAGCGCGGCGATCCGAAATTCGTGCCATCGCGCGGCGGAGTGCTGTATCCGCGCGCCGGGACACTGGGCGGATGCACCGCACACAATGCCATGATCTTCGTCTATCCGCAGGATTCCGATTGGGACTATATTGCGGAAAGCACCGGCGATGCGAGTTGGCGGCCGGATTCCATGCGGCGAGTGTTCGAGCGTCTCGAGAACTGCCATCATCGGCCATTGTTCCGGTTGCTGGGCAAACTGGGCATCAATCCGACGCGGCACGGCTGGGGCGGTTGGCTTCACACGGAAAAAGCGCTGCCCATGGCGGCGCTGTGCAATAAATCGCTGCTCGAAACGATACTCGATTCGGCGGTGAGAGCGTTTGCCGAAGATGGCCATCGGCTCCGACGCATCCGCTGGGCGCTCGAAAGCGGCTTCGATCCGAACGACTGCCGGACGGGCCGCGAAAATTCCGTCGGTATTCGGTACACACCTCTGACCACGCGCCAGCATGCGCGTATCGGCGCGCGCGAGCGGCTGCTCGATGTGGCGCGGCGATATCCCGATCGGCTGCGCATCGTGCTGAACGCGCTCGCGACGAAAGTTTTGTTCGATGAAAGTAATAGAGCGGTTGGGGTCGAATACCTGGAAGGCGCAAAACTGTATCGCGCGTGTGACCGGCCGAGCGATGCGCCCGGCATACCACGCGCGGTCCGAGCCTCGCACGAGGTCATTCTGTCCGGCGGCGCATTCAACAGCCCTCAATTACTCATGTTGTCCGGAATCGGTCCGGCCGAAGCGCTTCGCAAACACGGCATTCCGCTGCGCGCCGATTTACCCGGCGTGGGCAAGAATCTGCAGGACCGCTACGAGATCGGCGTCGTAAATCGGATGAACTTCAAAGCCTGGGAGGCGTTCGATGGCGCCACGTTCTCGCCCGGCGATTCGCAGTTCCGGCAATGGCAGGAACAGCGTGAGGGAGTTTACACGACCAACGGGTCGGTATTGACCCTATTCCGGCATTCCCCGGACTCGGGTGGGATTCCGGACCAATTCTGCATGTGCCTGCTTGCGAAGTTCAGCGGATATTATCCTAGTTATTCGCGAGAATTCGCCAAGGATCTAAATTACCTCACATGGGTTGTGCTGAAGGCCCATACACGGAACCACGCCGGAGAAGTTACACTTCGCTCGGCGGACCCCCGCGATACTCCGGCGATCGATTTCCGCTACTTTGCCGAGGGCGGCGATAAAGATCTCGATGCAGTGGTCGACGGCGTCCGGTTTGTGCGTAAGTTGACCCGGCCACTGAAGGAGCAAGGCCTCATCGCCGAAGAGGAATTGCCGGGCGAGCATCTGACGGACGACGCGGAGTTGCGGGAGTTCGTTCGTTCCAACACCTGGGGACATCATGCCTCCTGCACGTGTCCGATTGGCAAAGTACTTGCAAGCGATTTCCGCGTGCACGGCGTGGAGGGACTGCGCGTGGTAGATGCCTCGGTTTTTCCGCGCATTCCAGGCTTTTTTATAGCGAGTTCGGTATATATGATCGGTGAAAAAGCCGCTCATATTATCCTCGAACAAACTAAGAAGTGATATTATTCCGGAAATCAGCCGCACATAAAAGCAGCATGGGAAAGGGACCTTATTGTGGACGCGAATCAACTCCTGACGATGAGCCAGGAACAGTTGGACGATTTGTTCAAGAAAAGCGAGAGCGGCCCCATTCCGGACGGGGAAGCGAAGGGAACCGCCATCATAGCCCCCGGGACGGTATTTAGCCGCGAAATCGCCGAGTTTGTCAACATATTCGCCTGGCATGGAAAGACGTTCGACGGCAAGCGCGGGGTGCTCACGAACCGCATCACGCCGCTAGGCCTGAATGCGATTGTGGCCGAAGTCTACAAGGACAAAAGCTGGCTCGACGGCAAGGAATGCATCGTGCTCGATTACTCGAAGACCTCGCTCATGGCGCACTGGATACGGGATGAGATCCGGCAGCTCGAACCGAAATTCTATCTGGGCAAAGTGTATTGGGATAAGAAGCGATTAATTGATTTTTGCCTCCAGTTTTGATGGGGCTCCAAAGCCCCCATGACCCCCCAGTCGAGCTTTATGATCCTGGCGCCCGTAAACTTCGGGCAGGTGGAGGAACTGCGTAGTCTTCTTGCGTCCATGAATACTGCGCCCGGGCGGGCGGACGCCAACAACTCGCTGCTGCCATTCGGGCATTTTGACGTTATTCACTTTGCACGTATCCTCATTCTTGATGATCCGACCGTAAACGACATCGAGGTGTACGGCGTACCGCGCCGGTCGTATCCGTTGTATCTGGCGATGCTGGCGGATGTGGACGGGAGCGCCGACGATTTTCTCGCACGGCTCGTGCAGCATTCATCGAAAGGTTTACGGACTATCTTTTCCTGTTGCCAGCCTGCGCCGGGAGACGACCTCAAAGCGTGGATAGAGCGATATCGAGTGGAGCCGGCGGCTAACTATATCAACTGGCGCGGACGCACAGTGCGGCAGCTTCGCGAAGAGGCGGCTCTGGCCGCGTACTTGCAGCAAAAACGGGCCGATGTGACAGGTAAGCCGCCGGGCGACATGCATCGAACGCTGCGCGGTTACGTCGATGCTGAAATTTCAGCCGGCCGGCTACACCTTACTCCTGAAGCGCGGACTCCGATCGGCTGGAAGATCGGCAATCTCGCGAACCTGATCGGCGTTCCGCTGGCGCTGCTGCTGCTATCCCCATTCCTGCTCTTATATCTACCCTTCTTCGCTGTCATACTACGCAGCAAAGAGCGGCGTGACGCCGAAATCTGTCCGCTGCCGGAAAGCGCTCACGCAGCAAAGCTGTCGTCGCTCGAGGATCACTACGTCGCAAATCAATTCAGCGCCATGGGCACGCTGAAACCAGGGCTATTCCGCCGCTCGACGATCACGTTTGTTCTCTGGCTGCTCGACTACACGGCCCGTCACATTTACAATCGGGGGCATCTGGCGCGCGTCAGCACCATTCATTTCGCGCGCTGGGTATTTCTCGATCAAAAACAGCGCCTATTTTTCGCAAGTAACTACGATGGAAGCCTCGACAGCTACATGGACGATTTCATCAATAAAGTGGCGTTCGGGTTGAATGTGGTTTTTAGCAATGGCGTCGGATATCCCAGAAGCGATTGGCTCATCCTCGGCGGGGCAAAAAACGAACAGAAATTCAAATATTTCATCCGGCGGCACGAGCTGGCAACGGAAGTCTGGTACAGCGCGCATCCCGGACTTACGTCAGCAGACCTGGAAAGAAACACACGTATCCGCGAGGGGTTGGGAGCATCCCTATCGGACGAGGAGGCAAGCGAGTGGCTAGCACTGCTGTAAGCGGCGTCGATTTTGCCGATATACAGGGCATCGTCCGCTTCGGTTATAAGCACATGACCGAAGCATGTTTCCTGCTCCTAGAAATCAAAGATGCAGCCGCCGCGCGGGTTTGGCTGGGCCGCGCGCCAGTGTCCTCGGCTAAAGATCAGAAGCCACCTCCGCCAACGGCGCTGCAGATCGCCTTTACGGCATTGGGGCTGCAGGCGATGGGAGCGTCGGAGACAGTGCTGGCGGGGTTTTCGAGCGAATTTCTCTCCGGAATGACAGGCGAGGAAAGCCGCTCGCGGCGGCTCGGCGATGTAGGCGCGAATGCGCCGGCGGGCTGGCGCTGGGGCGGCAACCCGCAACAAGTGCCCCACCTAGCCGCCATGTTTTATGCGGAGCCGGGCAGACTCGGCGGATGGATGGACACGCTGCAGGACCGGATTTGGGAAAGCGCGTTTCGCGTCATCGAGACGCTCGAAACCACCGATCTTCATGGCAGAGAACCGTTTGGTTTCGCAGATGGGATCAGCGAGCCAGAGCTGGATTGGGAATTGCGCCGGCCTTTCGTGGCTGACCAGTTGACCTATACGAACCGGCTTGCGCTTGGAGAGTGCCTGCTCGGTTTCCGAAACGAGTATGGAAAGTATACGGACCGGCCTTTAGTCGACGCAGGGGATTTACCGGCGGCCGAAGACGATTCGAGTAAGTGCGACTTGGGCCGCAACGGCACTTACCTGGTAATGCGGCACCTGCAGCAGGATGTGCGCGGCTTTTGGCAGTTTGTCGATCGCGCGTCCGGCGGCGCAAGCGAACGCGACAAACTGGCGGAAAGCATGATCGGGCGCACTGTCGACGGCGATCCACTGATTCCTGCCACAGGCAAAAATGGATTTACGTATGAGGCGGACGCTCAGGGCCTTCGTTGTCCGTTCGGGGCGCATGTGCGGCGCGCGAACCCGCGGACCGCGGATCTTTCTACCCCGGTCCAGGGCAGGTTCGATAAGTTGATTCATCAACTGGCGCTAAAGCCAAGAAAATTCCGCGACGATTTGATTGCCTCGACTCGTTTTCATCGAATCGTGAGACGAGGGCGCGAATATGGCCCCGCTCTCGCTCGGGAAGATGCACTACAGCCCGCGCCGCCGGGAGATCCGGAGCGAGGCTTGCATTTTATTTGCCTGAACGGCAACATCTCGCGGCAATTCGAATTCGTACAAAACGCCTGGCTGATGAATTCGAAGTTCAACGGAATGACCGGTGAGAGCGATCCGCTACTCGGGAATCGCGAACCGCTGACGGATCGCTCGGCGACGGACGCATTCTGCATTCCCCGGGCGGCCGGCCTTAGCTCCAGGATTTCCGGATTGCCGCAATTCATCTCAGTGCGCGGGGGCGCTTATTTTTTCTTGCCAGGCTTGCGCGCCTTACGCTACTTTGTCAGGGCCGGCGCGTGAAACGCTTCGCAGGGAGGGATCAGTTAGAAGAATGGGGTGGTTCATGAAATGGCTTGTCAGAATCGTGGTCGCCGTCGCACTCGTCGCAGTTGCGATCTTTATCTGGGCCAAGCTAAGGGCGCCTAAGCCGGGACATGTAAAGGATGAAGCCCTGCTGGCAGGCCGCGATGCCTCTACGTTTCCCGCCGCGGACGAAGACTATTTTCATGACATGGACGGCGGCGTTGCCCTTACCCCCGATGAGATTAAAGGCCGGAACACATGGATTGTCTGGGCCGGCGGCAACGACCGCCTATGGAATACACTCAGTTACCGCAGCTTCGGTGCTCTCGACTTTTTGAAGACGGTTTCATCGAATCCGTCCTTGAAATACGGCCGCGATAATCGCTGGGAATATTTAGGGCTGGTTAATGAACCGTGTTTCGAAAAGGCCACGGGGCCCGATCCTAAACGTTATGGATTATGGCTTGATAAGCGCTCGGCGGATTGTCCGGCCGATCCTTTCGAAAACGAAACGAAATATCCCGGCGTGAAGATCGGTGCGCGCGGCAAGAACATCCCGGCGGGCTCATTCTACGGTTATGCGACGGGAGTAGTGGGGCTGCGGCTGTTTCCCAATCCGGACTTCGACGAGAAAGCGGCGAGTAAATGGGATCCGGTGCGTTATTACAACGATCCTTCTTACTACAACAGCAAGGATCTCGTGCGGCCGTACCGAGTCGGCATGAGCTGCGGCTTCTGCCACGTGGGTCCGAATCCGGTAAAGCCGCCGGCCGATCCGGACCATCCGAAATGGGAAAACCTGAGCTCGAATGTCGGCGCGCAGTATTTCTGGACCGACCGGATTTTCTATTGGCAGATCGGATCGGCCCTGCCGGACTCAAGCCCGTCGGCCCACGACCACAATTTCGTGTATCAGCTCTTCCATACTTCGCGCCCCGGCTCGCTCGATACATCGTTCGTCTCGACTGACAACATTAATAATCCGCGAACCATGAACGCGATCTATCTGCTGGGACCGCGGTTAAACGAGGCCAAGCGCTGGGGCAAAGAAACGCTGGCAGACGGCGGCCTGAATAACAAGCAATTCAACGACTACATGGCGTCCGGACCGCTCACGGAATATTTCAAGAAGCCGGATACGGTTTGGACGCCGCGCGTGCTGAAGGACGGATCGGACTCGGTAGGCGCTTTAGGCGCACTGAATCGTGTGTATCTCAACATCGGGACGTTCAGCGAAGAATGGCTGCTGCATTTCAACGCGCTGGTCGGGGGCAAACCGATCACACCGATTGAAATTTCCGTTTCGCGGACCAATTCGGCTTATTTCAAAGCAACCGAGGCGCAGACGCCCGCCACGGCAGCGTTCTTCCTCAAAACGACAGGCGCCCACTATTTGAAGGACGCACCGGGCGGCGAACAATATCTCACGAAGGACAAGGCGCTGCTGACACGCGGCAAAATCGTCTTCGCCGAAACCTGTGCGCGCTGCCATTCGAGCAAACTGCCGCCGGCCGCACCCGGGCTTGACCCTGGTGGCTGCGCGGGCAAGGATTACATGACCTGCTGGAACAAATATTGGGCTTGGACGAAGACGCCGGAGTTCAAAGAGCAGATGCGGAAGATTGTGCTGGCCGATGATTTTTTAAACGACAATTACCTTTCCTCAGAGTTCCGTGTTCCGGTAACGCTGCTACATACCAATGCATGCAGTCCGCTGGCGACCAATGCGATCGGCGGCAATATCTGGAATGATTTCTCTTCGCAATCGTACAAGGATTTGCCATCGGCAGGCGAAATCACCTGGTATCATCCGGTCACCGGCGAGCCTCACAAATATAGACTGCCGGCGGGAGGGCGAGGCTACACGCGCCCGCCGTCGCTCATCAGCCTATGGTCGACAGCGCCGTTCCTGCTGAACAATACGGTCGGCAAGTTCGAAGAAAGTCCTTCGGTGGAAGGGCGCATGCGCTCGTTCAACGATTCCATCGAAAAGATGTTGTGGCCGGAGAAGCGCGACCGCGATGAAGTGCTGGGAGCGAAGATACCAGGCCGGATCGACCGTACCACTGCGCGAAGTTTTCTACATCTGGCGAGCGGATTTCTGCCGGACGCGCTGCAGCGGCTGCGCGCGCCATCGCAGCGCCTGCTGCCCTGGCTGTTCGGGGACGACGGCATACAAATTGGGCCGATTCCGGCGGGCACGCCGGTAGGACTTCTCACCAATCTCAATCCGCTTGCGGAAAGCAACGATCCGGCGAAGCACGTGCAACAGGCGGGAAAACTGGTGGATCTGTTGATCCGCATGAAGCTCGACCTGCTCAGATTGCCTTCGAATGCCACGGATGAACAGGCCCGTCAGGTATTGAAGAACCTGGTAGACCCGATGTTGGGTCTAAGCAAGTGCCCGGACCTAATTGTGAATCGGGGCCATTACTTCGGCACCGGATACGTAGAGCCCGGCCAATCCGGACCGGTGCCCGAACCGGGGATCAGCGATCAGGACAAGCGAGCGCTCATCGAGTTTTTGAAAACTCTTTGAAGAACACGCGCAAAACGGGCGCGGTATCGGGCGCGCCGCCCGAAGAGCCGGTGCGTTCCTTCCTTGTCTGGCGGCGTGCATCCGCGCCCTTTGCGCTTCTAAGCGGATTCGAGCGCGGCTTGCATCATCGCGCGCGCGTACCCAACGTTGAAGGCATAACCGGCATAAGAGCCGCCCCCCGGATACGTGGATTTAAAAGCGGACGACGTAAGCTGGGAATCGTTTTTATCCACGTCCAGCGCGCGTGGATGCTCGGGATACATGAGGCGAGGATATTTCAGCTTGACTAATTCGTGCATGACGCCGAACATGTCCACCTGGCCTTCATCGATGAATACTTCCGAATACTGCTCGTAAAGCTTGCGGACACGCACGTTGCGGTAGTGGACGTGGTTGATGCAATCCTTCTTCATGAAGTAGCGACAGACCTCGACTGGATTCTCTCCCATTTCGCGCGTGACTCCGCAATCGAAGGTAATACCGTTGAGGGGACTCGGAACGATATCGACCAGTTTCTTCCAGCCCGCCACGGTTCCCATGATCTGGCCCGATCCGCGGCTAATAGGCGCCGGCGGATCGTTCGGATGCAGCGCCAGGCGCACGTTCGCTTCTTTCGCCACAGGCACCACGGCTTTCAAAAAGTAGGAAGCGTTGTTCCATATTTCGTCCAGCGTGTGCGCACCTTCATTGGGCAGTGGCTCGAGTCCCTTCATCCGCTCGTAATCGAACGCGGTGTAACCTGAGCCGGCGCGTCCGGCTTCGTAGTAATAACCTTCCATGGCGCGGTGCGCATAGAAGTTATATTCGATCACCGGAAGGCCCACCTTGCCAGCGGCACGAATGGATTGTCGCACTTTGTCGATTTCTTCATCGCGGCCGGGACGGCCATAGATCGCGTTGGGAAAACCGGAGATCATCAGGTTGCCCAACTGCAAGCCGGCTGCTTTGATCGTGTCCATCATCTTTTGAAGATCGTCCTCCCGCCAGGGAAGATCGCGCGGGCCGCCCCGGAGCACGTAGTTAACGCCCAGCTGCTTCACTTCGCGCAGAGACGCTTCCGCCAAGGGACTGATGCCGAGGCAGAGTTTGGGAGTGTCCGGACCTTCGACGCGAGGCCAATCGTTAAATGCAGCGAAAGCGCCGCGCGGCAACGACGCAGCGAGCGCGGACGCGCCAAAGGTTTTCACGGCATTTCTTCGCGAGATAGAACGCATAACCTGCAAAATTATGTCAAATGCCAGCTGAGACCAGCGGCTCGGAAGGCTCAAGCGTCTCCAGCAAGCGCATCAGCTCGAGCCGCAGAGCATCGACAAGCGCGCGCCAACTGGCGTCGATCACGTTATCAGAGATGCCAGCTGTGGCCCAACTCCGCTGATGGTCGCTCCATTCGACGAGCACGCGCACCTTGGATTCGGTGCCGCCCTTAGCGCCGAGCACACGCACTTTATAGTCGGTAAGGCGCACATCGGTAATAGCCGGATAGACGGGGGCCAGGCACTTGCGTAGACAGACATCGAGGGCATGCACGGGACCGTTGCCGGTAGCCGTGGAAGAATGCACGGTCTCGTCCACACGCAAAGTAACGCTTGCTGAAGTTACCGTTTCCTCGCCTTTTAGCTTGGTGGATACCTCATAGCCCACTACGTCGAACGGATGAAAATCCGGCTCGATCGCTTCGCGGACCAGGAGTTCGAAAGTGCCCTCGGCCGCTTCAAAATCGTAGCCTTGATGCTCCATTCGTTTAATGCGTTCGAGAATTTCGCGGCGCGTGGTTTCCGGCAGGCCCTCCTTCAGGCCGAGTTGTTTTAGCTTGTAACTTACGTTGCCGCGTCCGGATAAATCGCTGAGCAGCACGCGCTGCCGATTACCTACGCTCTCCGGCCGGATGTGCTCATACGTAGCTGCATCTTTCATGACAGCGCTGACATGGATGCCGCCTTTGTGCGCGAATGCGCTGGCGCCCACAAAGGCCTGCTCACTGCGCAACGGCAGATTGGCCATTTCGGCAATGAAGCGAGCGACACTGGTGAGACTCTTGAGCTTGTCCTGGCCAACGGTGGTATGACCCAGCTTTAATTCGAGATTCGCGATGATCGAGCACAGGTTGGCGTTGCCGCAGCGTTCGCCGTAGCCGTTCATGCAGCCTTGCACGTGGCTAGCGCCGACCTCTACGGCGACTAATGTATTCGCGACGGCCAGTTCGGAATCGTTGTGCGCGTGGATACCGAGAACGCCATCGAAGCGGCTGCGCACAGCTGCTACGATTTCGGCGATTTGCATCGGCATGGTGCCGCCGTTGGTATCGCACATACAAAGCACGCCGGCACCGGCCTTTTGCGCAGCTTCCAAAGTCTTCAGCGCGTAACTCGGATTGGCGCGATAGCCATCGAAGAAATGCTCCGCGTCGTAGACTACCTCGCGGCCATGCGCTCTCAGGTAGGCCACCGTGTCGGCAATGAGTTCCAAGTTCTCTTCTTCGGTGATTCCGAGAGCGCGGCGCACGTGGAAATCCCAGGTCTTGCCGAAAATTGAGACTACGGGCGTTTCGGCGGCAATCAATTCGCGTACGTTCGGATCGTCTTCGACCGAATTTTTCGCCAAACGCGTAGAGCCGAAAGCCGTGAGTTTGGAATGCCTCAGGCGCAGATGTTTGGCGCGCTCGAAGAACTCTTTGTCCTTGGGATTCGAGCCCGGCCAACCGCCTTCGATGTAGTCGATTCCGAGCTCATCGAGTTTTTGGGCAATCAGCAGCTTATCCTCGGCCGAGAAGGAGACGGACTCGCCCTGCGTGCCATCCCGAAGCGTGGTGTCGAACGTTTGAATCTTCATCGATCTTTCCTGCGCAAAAAAAATAAAAGGCCACCGGCTGGTTTACCCCGCCGACGGCCTCTTTTCACCTAGAACTTTCGCACGGGGTATTATGCAGGGCCAGTAATGGCCACGCTAATAGTAATGCCGCCCTGAATGAGGATAAGCATCGAACCCGTAAAAACAATTATATGACAAATAGTTTGGGGAAACAGCCAGGTCGAATCCTGGCACACGTCCGTGGTTACGCCAGGGCCATCAGAGAGCTACCGGACATCCCGGTTTCCGTTCTGTGGTCGCTTACGCGCCCGGCTCCGTTTCCAGTGTCGGTTTTGAATGCGATTGTTTATTCCGTCTTCCAGCAAACAAATTTTAGCTCGGTCATTTCTTCGATGGCATAGCGTGGGCCTTCGCGGCCCAAGCCGCTGTGCTTTGCGCCACCGTAGGGCATGTGGTCCATGCGGAAGGTAGGAATATCGTTGATGAGCACGCCGCCGAAGCGCAGCTTCTTTGCCGCCGAAAAGGCGCGCGCAATATTCGCCGTGAAAATGCCGGCTTGCAAGCCGTAGGCCGTATCATTCGAACGGGCGATGGCGTCTTCGAGAGACGAGTAGCGGTAGACGGCTACCACGGGTCCGAATATTTCTTCGCAGGAAATGCGAGCGGAAGCGGGGACATCGACCAGTACCGCCGGCTCGATGGTAGCTTTGGTGCGCTTGCCGCCGCACAGGAGGCGAGCGCCGCTA
>Ga0068856_100004387_pt1 | contig 14058 bp, 25 predicted proteins | sample KBSCornC62_FD_66595 | JGI IMG/M metagenome (GOLD analysis project Ga0068856, IMG submission 66595) | Corn rhizosphere microbial communities from Kellogg Biological Station, Michigan, USA - KBS Corn C6-2 | ecosystem: Host-associated > Plants > Roots > Rhizosphere > Soil ...
GTACGGATCGCTGCAAAGCGGGCTGTCGCGAAAAACGACGTGATTCCGAGTATGTCGCAAGTGTCGCAAAACGTCGCGGATGTCGCCCATGCAGAGGCAGAAGCAGAAGCAGAAAAAGCGCCGCCCGCGCCCGCGATCCCTGGTGGTATGTGGTCTGCTTGGGACTGGTTCACGCGGTTCTCTCGGCAATGGAGCGGGAAGTATCAGCGTCTCACCTACGGGCAAGGTGAGGGCGATTCGAAGTCGATCGGCCAGTTGGGCGACGTTCTCGAGGCTCTGCCGTTCGACGAGCGCGTAGCGGCCCAGCTTCTCGCGACCGAGATGATCGCCGAGTACCTTGCTGACGAATCACCAGGGCGCGTGAAGGCGCGGCACCCATGGAAGTGGTTCGTAGAGGGATTCAACGGCTTCCGGGCTCCGAAGGCGAAGGTCGAAGCCAGGGCGAACGGGCCACCTCGCCGTGACCAGCGCCCATCCACACGAGACGTATTCGCCGAGATTCTCGCACCGAAAGCCGAACCATGACCAACCCGATGAACACTGAGCAAGCCATCGCCGTCGCTGTCACGACGCTATCGGAGACGCTCCCTCCGAGGCAGCCGCTGACCAAGGCGGGGGCGCAAGGCTACCTGATTGCGCTCAAAGTGCTCACCGCCGACGAGGTCGGAACGGCTCTCGGGAGGGCGCTGTCGGAGTGCAAGTTCATGCCCTCTCCTGCTGAGTTGCTGGCGTTCGCAGGCAAGGGTGGGGCGAAGGATTTGACGTTCCGAATGGCGCAGGCATGGGAGGCTGTTGTGTGGGCGATGAACCGATACGACTACACCGACTCGGTCGACTTCGGTTCGCTGGTCAACGCGATCGTCAGGAACATGGGCGGGTGGGTTCAGCTCTGCAACAAGACCGTTCCTCAGCTCGTGTGGGAGCGGAAGAAGTTCGAGGAGCTCTACGCGGCGTACGTCGAGAAGAGCGACTACGGCGACTCCGGCCGTCCGCTCCTGGGGTCGATGGGATACGGCGCCGTCCCCGTTCCGATTGGTGGCGTGCTACCGCCGAAGCAGATCGCCGCGCCGATTACCGATGTGTCAAAGCTGATTCGGGATCTCGGGGATGGGGCGGAACTGAAATGACTCCGGTCTGCGAGATCAGCAACGGCGGAATCAGCACGTATGCGTGGCTCTGCGCCCGCCACCAGTCCGACCGCCGCGGCGCCGGCTGGTCGGTCAAGCCGACCGGCGGAGCGGCGCCTTGGCCGTGCGACGACTGCCTGGCGGCCGAGCAGGCAGCTCCCGGATACGTGACGCCGACGTTGGACGTTATGCCGACCTCGCTAAGCGCCCGCCTTCCGACGCGGAAGGAATACCGGCGACCGAAGCCGCCCGAGACGTGGGCGGCGCGGCTCGCGAGGCTCAGGCAGCAACAGGAGGCGGCATGACCGCCGCGGACGCACTTCGCCGGTTGCTCGCGGACGTACGGGCGGCGCGGCTGCCTATCCAGTGCAAGAAAGACACCGCTTGCAAGCAGCCGGCATGCGACTGCTGCGAAACGTGCTGGTTGCACGAGAAAAGGCCGTGTCCTCCTGACCGAGAATTCACCATGCGCGTCTTGGGCAAGTCGACGCTCGACTACCTAGAACGCCTGGCGCTCGACGGGATGGCGGGTGAGGCGAATGGCGAGCATGCGCCGACGTGTGATCGCGTTGTCTACGGCCAGAACACATTGAAGCCGTGCGACTGCGGGCACGAAAAAGGACGCTCTTGGTTGACCGATGGTGGCCATCCATGACGCGCTACCAGTGGAAGCTGGTGACGGACGCCGGCCAGCTCAGGCCTGGGATGTGCGTCGAGTTGAGGCCGAATGCGGAGACCGGCAAGACAGACCGTGTTTTGTTGTCGCGACTGGATCCGCGGGAGTTGATTTGTCCGACGTGTAAGCTGATGGGGCCGACGAAGTTCGATTGGTTCGCCGCCGCAAGGGACGGGCATTACTGCTTCGTCAACGCAATTCCAGAGCGCCGCCTCTACGCGCTCATCGACGACGACACCGCGGCCGACGAGACGACGGTGACGCGGAGACGGGAGATGGTGAAGTGATCACCGGGGACCAGCTGCTGTGCCACGCGATCGGCGACTACGTCATCCAGTCCGATTGGATGGCGACCGAGAAGACGAAGCGTTCCATGGCGGCGCTCGCCCACGTCGTCACCTACGCGCTGCCGTTCCTATTCCTGCGCCCGTCGATGCCCGCGCTGGCCGTCATTGTAGGTACGCACTTCGTGATCGACCGGTGGCGACTCGCGCGGTTCGTATGCTGGGCGAAGAACATCGTTTTCGGTCCGATGTTCACCGCATGGCGACCGTACACGGGGCCGTTCGCGTGGGAGAACTGCAAGGCGACGGGATATCCATCGGAGCGTCCCGCCTGGCTGGCGGTGTGGCTGCTCATCATCGCGGACAACGTGATGCACGTCCTGATCAACGGCCTCGCGCTGAGGTACTTGCCGTGAAGGCCAAGCGCGCGAAGCCGGCGCGGGTCTACCCGGCTGAGTCGGACCCGCGGCGGGCTCCGCTTGGTACCGACGAGATCGAGACGATCGTCATGGTCGAAATAGGCACTGACCAGGCACTTACCCGCGAGTTCGGCCCGTGGGTGCGCGGCGCCGACGGCAGATGGCAACGCGATAGGAGGAAGCGATGAAGACTGCGCTGGAACTGCTTGGCCACGAGGGCGACGTCTTAGTGGTGTGCTCAATGGGCAGGGAAGGGAAGTGCTTGCTGTGTGAGCCGAGTAACGAGATGGAACGGCTCGAGCGCGTCGCCCAGCGCGCCCGCGAGGAAATGCGCACAGATGCGGCGCTGCTGTGCGAGGAGAGAGCGGACCCGTGGGTTGCGAAGATGGGTGCCGTCATCCGCGCGCTCCCGGTGGCACCGTGACTCCCGATCCGACCTGCAACGCCCCCATCAAGACCGCCGACGGCACGGTCATCGCCACCTGCAACCTGCGCCAAGGCCATCTCGGGAAGTGCCGCTGCGTGTGCTGGGAGATTGCGGGGCGGCCGTGAGTATCAAGCGCCGAGAGCTTGAGATCAGGTCAGCACTCCAACGAGTCCCGATCTGTGGATGCGGCAGCAGTGACGAGTTGTGGGGCCTCGTTCGAGACATCCTTGGGCGCTCACTCGACATAACCGACACGTGGGATAGGCAGCGCGACGAGGAGCGCCGGACGGGAGCCCCCGTGCCGCTCGCGCGCGCGTCCGGCTTCTACGAGCCGATGGGGGACCTTCCCGCGCTCGCCGTCGAGTTCGCCGCGCACGTCTTGAGCCACGTGGACCTGCTTGAGCATGGCTCGTCGGTGCAGTGCGCATGGCTGACGGCGCCTGGGAAGCTCGTGCTTCTCTTCCTGCGCAAATTCGGTTGCGATCGCGAGAAGTGGCCAGAGTGGGCCGATACGAGCACAGGAAGCGATGCGTTCGCGCTCGCAACCGACGAGTGGCGGGTGCTGATGTCACAGGATCACCACGACATCACCGCCGAATCAATCCCGGACGGCAAACCACGAGAGCGGGGCACGTAAGCCACATGGGCCGCCACAACCACCGCCGCTCCGAAACTTCAGCCACCACCGTGCGCCTGTCCCCCGGCGAGCGCGAGGCCCTGCTCGAGAAGGCCGGGAAGGCAGGCATCCGCACCAAGAGCGCCGCCATCCGCGCCGCGGTGGAAGCGTGGACGCCGCAATGTAATACAGAATCCACCGAGCAAGAATCGTTGCCCGAAGGCGACAACGACGTTGACAACGTATTACCAGGAGGGACATCTTGAATTCTGTGGACGGCAGAGACGAGAAGCGCGGAGTCAACCCGAAGTCGCTCGCGAACCTGAACCCCTGGAAACCAGGAGAGTCGGGCGGCGGCGGGGCCCTCGGAGGCCATCAAACCGCACGGTGGCGCAAGGCCATCAACGAGGCGGTGACGGAGGACGACTGCGCCGACGTGATCCGCGCGATGAAGAAGGCCGCGTGCGGCATCGAACTCGAGAAGGCCGACAAGGAAGGCGGCACGAGCATCTACTCGAAGGCGCCCGACAGCGCGGCCGCGCGGCTGTTCTTCGAGGTGCTGAAGGTCATCGGGCCCGACGCCGGCGGGGTGGACCTGAAGGACGCGCCGGAAGCGGTGCTGGAGTGGATCGCGGCGAACGGGAAGGGGAACTGATGTCGTTCGAACCCTCTGTCTTGTGCGCTGACGCTTTGTCGGAACCGGTTACACCCGAGCAACGCGGCAAATCAAGTGATGACGAAGGAAATCGGCGTATTACGAAAATCGAGCGCCAGCTCGGCGAGCGGTTCAAGAATGGCTCCGTCGATGGGACTGTCGTGAGCATCTGGCCTGGGCTCGGCGAGTTCGACGTACGCGCCGATGACGGCAAGATCCACAAGTTCATCGGTGACGAGAACGACTACGACCGATGCGAAGGCTGCGGTCAGATCGACCCGAGGACACACCGATGGTTCTTCGCGCGCGCTCTTAGAGCCGAAGAGATCAACTCGCTGGCGATCGCGGATGCACTCGATTACCTGAATGAGCAGATGGCAGACCACGTCCGGCGCTACGAGGTCGACGGCCGCGCCGAGGTGAGCGCCGTGCCCGAGATGGGACGCGGGTATTCCATTTTCCGCGGTACGGTCACGCCGCGGTTGCTCTGCGACAAGGCGACACGATGACCGACGACGAGACCACGCCGAACCCAGACACCATCGCGGACGTGGTGGGAGAGGGGACCCGCGACGAGATCCGCGACCGGCTTCGTGCGTCAGCCGCGCAGCAGCTTGCCGAGGCCATCGAAGATGGTTCCGCCGGGAAGGCAGTCAGGTCCGCCGCGGATGCGGTCGTCGCCAGCCTGGCGCAGCCGAAGCCGCCGCCCAAGCACGGCTTCATCCGGATCGTCCGCTCGGGCGTCCCGGGCCCCGACGGCGTCGATACGAACCTGACCAGCTTCCTGGCCGAGGCGAAGCGCCGCGGCCAGAAGGTGCTCGACGTGTACGCCGACGAAGACCGGAACGAGCACGTCATCAAGGTGATGCGGCTGACCGATGGGCAGCTAGAGAAGCTGGAGACGTTCCCGCCGGCTACCGTCGACGCCATGCCGGACATCCGCGCCGCCATCGGCCCCGACGACGGCGAGTCGGACATCCTCCGCAAGCGCCGCGAGAAGGAAGCGAAGCGCGCTGCCCGCTTCCCGGTCTACAAGTTCATGCGCATCCTGGCCGGCGAGGGCGGTCGCGAGCGCCTGAAGAAGGCCATCCGAGACGCCCGCCGCGCCGGCGTCAAGGTGGTCGACTACCGCCTCGACGAAGAGGCCGGCCACTACGTGATCCGGGCCCTCAACGAACCACCCAAGCGAAAGACGAAGCGACGATGAGCGTCACCGAGACCCTGAACGAGGCCGACCGGCGCGCTGCCGTGGCGACCGAAGGCGAGATGTCCCCCGGTACCGTCGAGCGCCTGTCCATGGCGCAGGTGCTTGACCGGAGCGAGCTACCGACGCTCTCGGAGGTGGGCAAGCCGCTCACCTGCCCGACTTGCGGGGGCGCCTCGGTCTACGCCCAGCGGATGAGCATGGAGGGCCGCGCCTGCCTCCACACGACGGCCGGCAAGGGGACCAAGGTGATCGCCTGGTACTGCGGCCAGGGCGAGCGGGAGCGCGAGGCTTTCGACAACACGCTCTCGTCCGACATGAAGCGGGCCGACGTCGAAGGGTGGAACCTCGAAGTGCTGGACGCGGTTCGCGGTATGGCCAAGCACGTCGTGCGGGACGTGACGAACGTCAGGGCCATCGTGGACGGAGCCATGGCGCACATTGGGGCGATGGAGGCGCAGCTTGCCGAGAAGTCGCAGGCGCTGCTGGCGGCCCAGGCGAAGGAGCAGAAGCTGCTGGCGGCTGTCGAGAAGCCGAAGGCCAAGCGGAAGAAGGGCAAGGCGCGGTGATCATCTTCGAAGTCTCCGCTGAGGAACTGAAGGCGATCGTGCTGGGCCGTGAATTCGGATCGTATCGCTATTTCGGATGCGGATCTCGCATCGGCATTCTATCCGATGGAGTCGGATACCTCTGCGAGAGGCCGACATGAGGATCTCCAAGGAACTGGCGCGCGCCGAACTAGAGCGACGCAAGAGGCTGGTCGCTGACAACGATAGGCTCCGCCGAGAGCTCTATGCGCTGAAAGAGAAGCACGAGAGGTTCGTCAACGTGGCGATGGCGGGCGTCAACTACCGGCACATGGCAGCGCTCGCTGACGCGGAACTTGATCAGATGATCCTTGAAGAGGACGACGAATGAGACAGATCGCGACCGCGCCCGACGGAACCGCGCTGGAGATCGTTGCCAGGCCGGCCGGGGACTGCCTGCTCTACGAGGACGGCATTCTCGTCGAGCTACCACTTCCGGGAACGTACCGGACGATGGCCGAGGCGCGCGCAGCCGCAAGAGCCAGGACGGCGGATCGGCACCGCGATGCCGGCATGGACAGCCCAATGCAGCAGTGGCGTGGCCAACTCGAAGCCATGCTTTGGAGGTCGTTTCCGTGAATGACGCCGTGGAGCGCGCTCGCACCGCCTGGAAGCGCGGCCTGACCAACCTGCTCGACTTCTGGCGCGGCGACTTCGACGAGCACGTCATCGCCGACCCGCCGCCAGGCTTCATGTCGCGCCAGCTCGCGCACGCCCGCCTCGCCGGTGCTTGCATGCGGGCGGACATCCTCGTCGAGTACATCACGGGGCGGCGGGTGGTGACCGACTCGAAACTCGGCGGGATTGACGCCGACGCGATCGCTCCGGTGTTCGCGCCCGAGCACAGCTTCGACGCCAGGCCGGTCAACGTCGACTGGTGCGGCAAGGACGCGATTGCCTGGGGGTATGACCTGTGAAGAAGCGCGTGGCTGTCGCCGCCGACCAAGCCATCGAGGCGTGGTCCAAGCTGATGTCCGAGTGGGTGTGGAGAGACATCTCGACGAAGCAGAAGCTGCGCCAAGCCATCGTCGAGTTCGCCACGACGATCCAGTCGGTGAACGGCGCGTTGGTGGCAGTTTGTCCAGACGATCCGGAAGCCGAGGAGACATGACCGACGCCCAACGAATCGCCCAGCAGGAACTGGAGACGCTTGCCGCCATCGAGAGCGGCGCCGTCCGCCGGAACAGGCCGGGCATCCCGAAGGAGGAGGCGCCGCCGCCCGCCGAGGTTCCGCCCGTCGCGAACCAGGAGAGCCAGGCAAGCGCGAAGTTCCGCTACGAGCTACTCGCCTCGGGGATGTCCGTCCAGGAGGCCGAGAACACCGTGGCCGAGATGGAGGGGCGCCCGCCGCGCGAGATGCCGACGAACCTGCTGAAGGTTGTGGCGTCGAATGGGTTGCCTCCGTTTGATATCGCGACGACGGCCCCGGCTGGGCTGGCCGGGCCCTTCTCGATCGAGAAGACCCTCGGCTACGATCCGCCGCCCACGCCGCCGGTCGAGCCCATCGAGATGACCGACGAGGAATGGGCCGCGGCGCGCCTCCGCGTAAGACGCGCTCGGAATCGTGTCGCCGAGGCAAAGGCCGCTGTGGCGGCGGCAACCGAGGAACTCGAAGCGGCGGAAACCGAACTGGAGGCAGCGAAGCGGGACGTCGCCGCCGGCGCCGCGTACCTGACGAACCTCTGAAGCTCAACGTCACCAAGGCCCAGGCGCGCGCCGAGATCCGCCGGCGACAACTCGAGCGGAACCGCGCACGCGCCGCGCTCTTCAGCCTGATCGCGGTCGCGAACGGGCACGCCAAGCAACTTGCCCTGCTGAACGAAACGGCTCGGCGCGTCCTAGTCATGTGCAGCCGTCGCGCGGGAAAGACCTACGCGATGGCCGCGCTGTTGCTGGCCACGGCCATGGGTAACCCCGGCAGCAACTCCGTCTACCTGGCCATCACGAAGGGTCAGGCGAAGCGTACCATCTGGACGGACACATGGATCGGCCTGTGCGACGCATGGGGCATCGACTGCACCCATAACCGCACCGAGCTGGTCACGACGTTCGCGAACGGCGCGCACGTCTATTTCGGCGGCACGGACGATCTCCGCCATATCATCACCGAACTCGGCCAGAAGCTGACACTGGCCATCATCGACGAGTGCCAGGACCAGAGCAGCGCCGTCCTGAAGCAGCTCACCGAGAAGATCCTTCCCCCCGCACTTTCCGACGGTGGCAAGGGGCGCCTAATCCTCAGCGGGACCATCCCCGATACGCCGTCGGGCTACTTCTGGAAGCAGTGGGAGGCCGCTCGCTGGCCACGCCACAACTGGTCCATGCTCGACAACCCGCACATGAAGGACCCGGCGGGTGAACTCGCGTCCCACCTCCTCGACACCGGGCTCACGGAGGACGACCCAGGTGTCCAGCGCGACTGGAAGGGCATCATCACCTTCGACGCGACGGCGCTCGCCTTCCGATACGACAAGCACCGCAACGGCTTCCAGCCCGGGACAACGGAGGTTGACCCGCTCGGAAAGTGGACCATCCGCATCGCGCCGAAGGAGATCACCGACCGCTGCGAGTTCTTCTGCGTCGGTGGCGACACGGGGAAGTTCGATCGGATGGTCGTCCAGGTCTTCGGGTGGAGCTCGAAGCACAAGGAGATCTATCAGGTCTACGAGTTCGCGAGCATCAAGGACCACGGCGGTGCCTTCTCGAGCTTCGGGCCGCCGCTTGACCAGGTCCGCCGGCTGTTCGGGCACGTCAACCACTACTTCGACTTCGGTGGCTCCAAGATGGCCATCGACAATTTCACCACCGACTTCGGCGTCTACGTGCTCGAGGCCGCGAAGAAGGCCGACCGCAAGGGCCAGGTCGAGCGCATGAACACGTTGCTCAAGGCCGCGCGCCTGTTCTGCATGATCGGGTCCGACCTCGAGGGGGACTTCCTGACGACGAAGTGGGACAAGGACAAGCGCGAGAAGGGCACCTACGAGTGGTCGTCCGAGAACCACCCGGACGCCGCGGACGCCGCCCGCTATGCGTCCCAGGGGTACTTCGATGCCTCCACCGAGGCGCCGACGCCACCCAAGGAAGAGCAGCGCGGCTTCGAGGACGACGACAACCCGGCCGAGGCGCCGCCTTGGTACGAACAAGACCTCGACAACATCGTGCCCGATGGGCCGAGCGAGCTATATTGAACCGATGACGGCGTCCAATTGGGACAACGGCTGGGATCTGAGCTTCTGCATCCGTCGCTGGCGCCGCGTCCGATTGATCATCCCAAGGACGGCGGAGGAAGTGTCGCGATTCGCGTCGTACTGCACATGGCTAAACGACGCCTGGAATGAATTGGGCGGCGATGGGAAGTCAGAGCCTTGGTACTGGCGATGGGTCGAGGACACGGCGTACGAAAGAACGGGGACGGCATAACGTATTACATTACGTCGCCCGAAACGAAATTCGGACACGCGGCCTCGGATTCCGTTGACAGGCGAACATGCGCATGGTCCCCTATTTGTCAACCGTGAGCGTAGCTGTCGCACCGGAAAGCGAAGGCCAGGTAGAGGTCTCCTTCCGCGAGGCGCGCCCGAGCGACGAGCCGCTGATCAACAAGGCCTTCCTGATGGGCATGCGGGACAATCCGTACACCAAGGGGATGCCGAACGACGTCTATTTCGGGCTGGCCCGGCAGGTGTGGGACGGCATTCAGCGCGAGATGGAGACCACCGTCGCCCACGTCCCCGGCGAGCCGGGTGAGGTGATGGGATACGTCACCCACGGCAAGGACGACCGGGGAACGACGGTGGTGGCGTGGCTCTACGTGTCCGGTCCCTGGCGCCGGATGCGCGTCGGGCGCCGGCTACTCGAGCGGGTGGGGGCGGTTCCGCATGTGAAGTTCGCCGTGCTGCTGGCCAACCCGCGCGCGCTGGCGTGGTTCCGCGCCGCCAACTTCCAGCCGGCATTCACGCCGTTCGTTACCTGGCGATGGCTTCGGCAGGAGGCCGCTTGATCGAGTTCAAGACAGCGCACGAGCAGGCAATCTGGGCCGCCGTCTACGCGGGCGAGCTCACCAAGAGCCGCTCCGCATCCGAGCGGTACCCGGTTGACGCGGCCGTGCGCGCCGCCGATTGGGCCGTGGCCGACCTGCGCCGCCTGGTGGCTGAGGATGCCGAGCGCGAGGCCGCCAAGACGCCGCCCGCCATGCCTGCGAAGGGCAAGCGGTGAGCAAGAAGGCGCGCCCATTCGACCGCCGCCGCGCGAAGGCCAAGCGCAGGCGCACCGAGGCCGCCCAGGAGCGCGCCCGCGTGACGAACCGCGACCGGGCGCTGGCGAGCTTCGCCGCCGGCCGATCGGAGCGTGACGCGCGCCACGCGCGGGGCTGCGACGGAGGCCAGGCCGGGCGCTCCGCCAGCTTCTCGGTGGCCCAAGTCGGCGCCTACGGCTGGCGCGGCGGACGACCGCCATGGATGGACGAATGATTCGTCCCGACGAGGCCCACTATTTGGAAGCGCTGATCGAACGGCTGCGCGCCGCAGGCGTGTCGTCGTTCGAATACCATGCGCCAGGTACCGACGAGGTCCTTCGAGTTTCGTTTCTCCCCGCGGCGCCGGCCGCCCAACCATCCACCCCAGAGCTGACCGGGAATGCAGGCGCGCTGATGCCTGATCCGCCGAAGACCCCCGACGTCTTCGATGTGATCGAGAGCCAGCGCGCCCCGGGGGCTCCGGGGCCAGATGGTCTCCCAAGCGCTGCTGGCGCAGGCTAGAGATCGCGGGCGTCCGCGCTGGTGGAACCAGGACGACCCGGATGCGGCCGCGCGCCTCATGCAGGACGTGGCGCAGTCGCTCGAGGTCTGGTCATACAACCGCCGGTACCTGAACCTCGCCTACGCGCGCCTGTTCTCGGGGCGCGACCTGCCGACGGTCTACGGGCTCTCGATGTCACGCTCGGGCAGTGGGATGGGTGGGGCCGCCCTCGATGCGCTCAACATCCGGACGCCGAGCTTCAACCTGATCGGCAGCTGCATCGAGACGCTGGTCAACAAGCTCGGGCGCAACCGAATCTGGGTCAAGTACCTCACCGACGGTGGCGACTTCAAGACGCGGTGGGCGTGCTCGCGTGCCGAGGACTACGTCGAGGGCCTGTTCTACGGGGCCAAGCTCCACCGGCTCATCAAGCAGGCGCTTCAGGACCTGTTGGTGTGGGGCTCGGCGTTCATCAAGGTGCATGCCGGCGATCCGAACGATGCGAAACGGATCTGCGCGGAGCGCGTGCTGCCCGATGAAATCCTCGTCGACGACGAGGAGGCCATCAAGGGCGAGCCGCTGAACCTGTACCAGCGGACCTTTGTGCACCGCCAGCGGCTCATGGAGACGTACCTCGAGCGCGGGGCGCCCGGGGACCAGGGGGCGCAGCGCAGGGCCGAAATCGAAGCCGCCATCTACCGCGCGCAGACGGCCTTCCCGGGCCTGGCCGGAAGCTCCGCCATCAACAGCGGCGAGATGGTCCCCCTGGTCGAGGGCTGGCACATCGGCAAGGCGAAGCGCGGGCACGTCGTGGGCATCGGCACTACTGCCCTGAATCCGTCGGAGCTGCAGGTCTGGGAGAAGACGTACTTCCCGTTCGCGAAGGCGGTCTACAACGACCTCGGCTTCGGCTTCTTCGGGCAGGGGCTGGCGGAGATCCTCGCCCCCCACCAGAAGCGGATCAATCGGCTGAACGAGCTCATCGAGGAGGCGCAGCGCCGCATGGCCGTGCCTCGGATCATCAACGACATGAGCAACGGCCTCACGGAGGCCATGTTCGCGAACCGCGTCGCCGCAGTCCTCCAGAAGAAGCCCGGCTCTCCGGACCCGTTGTTCGCCACACCTGCCGCGATGTCGGCCGAGATGTACCAGGAGCGGGACCGCGAGGTCCAGGTGGGGCAGCGCCGCTCGGGCATCCCGGAGGACGACGCGCGGGGAGACGTCTCCGACAAGGTCCGCTCGGGTGCCGCCGAGGAGGTCCGCAGCGACATCAAGAGCCAGCGCTTCGTGTGTACCGGGCAGGCCCTTGAGTACATGGGCGTCGACGTCGCCGACCTGATGATGGACCTGGCCTGTGACGTGAAGCCGAAGGTCCAGGTCAACGGGCGCGGCGAGCCGCTGAAATGGGAGCACGTGAAGCTGGCCATCGACACGGCCCGCGTGCAGGCGTTCCCGATCTCGGCGTTCTCGACGGCCCCCGACGTCCGCCTCCGCCAGGCCGATCGGATGCTCGCCGCCGGGCAGCTCTCGCGTGAGGACTATCTCCGCGTCATCGACTACCCCGACGTCAAGGCATTCGACAAGCTCGAGACGGCGGCCGCCAACAACATCGAGCGGACCATCTCGGAGATTCTCGAGGGCGAGGTTCCGTTCCGGGCCCCCGACGTCTACATGAACCTGCAGCTTGGGTTCTCGCAGGCGCACTCACGCTTCGAGTACGAGCGCAGCTTGGGCACGCCGGCCGAAGACCTCGAGCCGCTTCGCCTTTGGATCGACAAGTGCGGGGAGCTGATCAAGCGGGGCCAAGGTGGTCCCGCGGTCGCTCCCCAGCAAAGCATCGTGGCTGCCGGCGCCGGCGGTCTCGAGGCCCAGAGCACCGTCACGGCCCCCCCGGGACCGGTGCCGCAGACGGCGCCCCCCACAGGACTCGCGGGAGCAGGTATCGCGAGCACAACGCCACAAGCAGGAGGCCTTCCATCATGAGCGCAGGAGCAGAAGCGGCGCCCGCCGTCCCCATCAACGCCACCGCCGGCACGGGCGGGGCCCTTCCGAGCGTCGCCCAGCCGGGCCCGCGTACGGGAGACCACCAGGCCGCGGCGATCGCGCACGCGCGCGCCGCCCAGCGCGCCGAGAACGCAGCCCCCGCCGCCGCCGGAGCCACGCCGCCGGCCCCAGCGCAGGCCACGCCCGCGGCCGGGTCCGACAAGGGCGACCAGAAGCCCGCCGCCGATGCCAAGCCGAACGACGAGAAGCTCAAGGCCAAGCCGGACACCGTCACTCAGCGCATCGGGGACCTGACCAGGCAGCTCCGCGAGGAGCGGGAGGCACGCCGCGCGCAAGAAGCCGAGCTCGCCGACCTCAAGGGCAAGATGGCGTCCGCCTCCACCGCCGCCCAGAAGCTCGACGAGGTCACCAAGGCCTTCGACGAGGACCCCCTGAAGGCCTTCCAGATGCTCGGGAAGGGCTGGAAGGACATCGTCGTCAAGGTCGCCAACGGCGGGCGCGAGCCCACGCCGGAGGAAGTGGCCGCAGCCGAGCGCCAGCGCGTCGAAAAGGAGCGCGACGACCGCCTGAAGGCGCTCGAGGACGAGCGGAAGCTCGAACGGGAGGCCCGCGAGGCTGCGGAGGCCGAGGCGACCCTCAAGCAGGCGTACGCGAACATCGCCGAGCATTTGATCAAGCCCGACAAGCACCCGCACCTCGTGAATATCCGAGCGGAAGCGGCCGAGGAGGCGTACCAGCAGGTCGATGCCGCCCTCAAACAGGCTTTCAAGGACGGAAAACGCCCATCGGCCAACCTGAAGAGCGCCGAGGAGGCGCTTACGTTGACGACGCTGGCGTTGGACGGCATCAACGAGTACTATCGAGACCTGGCGACTCGCATTTCGCCACAAAAAGCGGCAGAGCAGACGGCCGCAACGCACGCGCCAGCGACACCGGCGCCGAGCACCGAAGCGGCACAGCAGCGTAGGCCGATTTCCACAATCACCAACGCTGTCGCTGGAGGGGAACTCCCCACGGCGGCTCAACCGGCGCGGCTCTCCGCCACCGATGCGCAGCTCAAAGCAATGCAGGCTGCCCGGAGGTTGCCAGAGCTGCCCTGAGGAGTAGTGCCTCATGGCAATTGTCACCAACGTAACCGACTCCGTCGAGCCGGTTCTCAATCAGTGGTACACCGACTCGTACGAAGATCTGACCTTCCGCGACCACCCGTTGCTCGGGATGTCGAACAAGCAGGAAGGCGGCCGGAAGGTCATGGCCGTTCCGCTGAAGTACGGGCAGAACGGCGGCCGGTCTGCGGACTTCCTGAAGGCCCAGGCCAACCAG
>Ga0068856_100004389_pt1 | contig 14055 bp, 13 predicted proteins | sample KBSCornC62_FD_66595 | JGI IMG/M metagenome (GOLD analysis project Ga0068856, IMG submission 66595) | Corn rhizosphere microbial communities from Kellogg Biological Station, Michigan, USA - KBS Corn C6-2 | ecosystem: Host-associated > Plants > Roots > Rhizosphere > Soil ...
ACTCTGGGAGACCGAGGACGACCTTCGCAAGGTCGAGGCCGGCGGCGCCGCCGTCCGCGAGCACGTGGAGGCCGAGGCGGGCGTCAGGTCCCCGCCGGCCGAGGTCTTCGAGGTGGCTCTGCGAGCTACCTGATCAAATAGGGACCTCCTGAGGGGCGCCCTACGTATAGAACGTGTGCGCTATTGCAAGTCTCTGCCCCTGGACGGGACGATGTGCTCAGGTCATGTCCGTCCCCGGTGAGCCCGTGTCGGGCGCTGTTGACAGCTTCGCGGTCGGCAGCCGGCTGGCGCGCGTACGGCAGCAGCGCCCTCGCAGCGATCGCTCGTTGATTGCGGGCGCGCTGGCGGGTGCCGAGTCCGATGTCGAGCTGCTGTTTCGCCGCCACTGGCCTCGTGCCTACCGGGCCGCTCTCATGATCGTGCAGGATCACGCAGCGGCAGAGGACGTTGCCCAGGAGGCCTTTGTCGCCGCGATTCGCCGGCTGGATCGGTTCGATCGACGGCGGCCATTCGCGCCTTGGCTCGGAGCAATCGTGGCCAACCGTGCGATCGACCTGCTCAGGGCACGTGTCGCACGACCCGAGATCACGGAGCCCGAGCTCGAGCGAGGCGCCGATCCCGCGCCGGCTCAGGGCCGGTACTCCGAGGATGTGCTGACGGCACTCGCCGCGCTCTCGCCGGAGCAGCGCACGGTCGTGGTGATGCGCCACGTGCTGGACTTCACACCGGGGGAGATCGCCCGCGCGCTGAAGCTGCCACGCGGAACCGTCAACTCGCGGCTGCGGCGTGGTCTGGATCTACTCGAGGTTCGTTTGCGGGGGGCCGAGCTGCGATGAGCGCAGAGCGAGCGCTGGAAAGGTTCCGCGCGCCCGATGAACAGCAGTCGGAGAACCGCGCGTGGGCGATGGTTCGGGCCGCCTATCAGGACCGTGACCCGGCCACCGAGCACGGGTTCATACGGCGACCCTTCGCCATCGCAGCGACCGCCGTGGTGATCGCCGGGGTGGGTGCGCTCTCACCGGCCGGGGCGACCGTCGGGCGCCTGGTGGACCGCGCTTTTCAAAGGTCGCGCGCTCCACAGTCGGTACTGACTGCCCGCGCACCGTCGCCGCAGGCGCTCGTCACAGACGAGCAGCAGAACCGCCTCCTCGTCGTCGACCTGCCAGGCGGACGGGTCGTGCGCTCGGTGCCGGTGCCCCCCGACCCGGAAGACATCGCCAGCTCGGAGAACGGGGGCGTCGTGATCGTCGTGAGCTCCCAGGCCGGGAAGGTCACGATCCTGAACCGCAACACGCTCAGGGTCATCAGGACCTTCTCCGGCTTCCGGCGACCGCACATCGCCGCCCTCTCGCCCGACGGCTCGTACGCCTACATCACCGACGACGCGCGCGGCACGCTCACCGTCATCCGCCTCAACGACATGCGTATCACCGCCACCGTCGCGGTGGGGCCCGCGGCGCATCATCTCGCCTTCAGTCCGACGGAGCGCACCGTGTGGGTGGCGCTTGGCGAGACCGCCGAGCAGATAAGCACCCTCACCACGGTGGCGAGCAGAGCGCGGACGCCGGCACGCCCGGCCGCCGACCCCGGTCACCCGCATGTGATCGGCCGCTTCGCCCCTGGCTTCCCTGCCCACGACCTCGCCTTCAGCCCGGACGGCCGCAGCGTGTGGATCACCTCGGCCACAGGTCCCGATGTCACGGCATTCAGCACGCGCACTCACCGTATGCTGTTCCACATCCCGGTGGGAGCACCGCCACAGCACATCGTGTTCGAAGGCCGTTACGCATATCTCACCAGCGGCTACGGCAGCACCATCGAGAAGGTGAGCGCCACGAGCGGCAAGGTGATCACTCGAGCCGGTGCACCGTACGGGTCCTTCGAACTCGACGCCGCCGATGGCTACGTGGTCAGCTCCTCGCTCCTGCGCGGCACGCTCGCCGTGTACACCCCCAGCCTCAAGCTCCTCCGGGTCGTCAAGCTCGCCCCGGCAACGCGCGAGGTCGCGATTTCCCGCCCATAAACACGGAGCTGGCCCGATCGCGGCGCCTCTCCTAGAGTGGGGCGGGTGAGAGGTCACGAGAAGCTGCCAACCGCACCGCTGCTCCAGTCGGTGGTGCCGCTGGGTGCGGTGCCGGATCGCCTGCGCGGCGCCGTTGCGACGGCGATCGCTCCCTGGGGGTACGGCTGGGGTGAGATCAGCTTCGCCGGCACGGCGCTGACGCCGCCGGCCGAACACTCGCGATTGGGACCGGCATCCGACGAGATCTGGATCTTCGCGATCACTGTCGGTGCGCTCGAGATCGGCGATGAGCTCGAGTCGGCCGGCAGCCGCGCCGCCGGACTCAGCCTCTCGGCCTTCTCCGGCGGTGTCATCCCGGTCACGCCGTTTCAGGGGCGCGTGTACGAGTACCTCGGACCTCGCGGGGGCGGTGAGCGGCCCGAGCCGCGCGCGCCGGACGACCCGTCTATGACTCGAGATAGGGAGCGTGCAGTGCCAGGTCGGCTGGACTGAAGCGCTCCGCCGCGGTCGCCAGCTGGTGCCAGTGCGGGTAGATCAGCCGCGGGCGGCTGACCTCCTCCAGGCGCCGCAGCTCGTCGTCGCCGAGCGTGAGATCCGCGGCCCGCAGGTTGTCGGCCAGCTGCTCGTCGGTCCTTGCGCCGATCACGATCGTGGCGATGCTCGGCCGCGTCAGCAGCCAGGCCAGCGCCACCTGCGCGGCCGACACACCGTGACTCTCGCCGATCGCGACAAGCAGGTCGATCGTGTCGTACAGCTGGTCCTCGTCGTGGACCGGTGGCTCGCTCCAATCGGTCAGGTGGCGCGAACCGTCGCTCGGGCGCTGATCGCGTCGATACTTGCCGGACAACAGGCCACCCGCCAGCGGGCTCCACACCATGGTGCCGAGACCCTGGTCCACGGCAAGCGGCAGCAGCTCGTACTCGGCCGAGCGCTCCTGCAGGGAGTAGTAGATCTGCTGGCTTACGAAGCGCGGCAGCCCCGCCCGCTCGGAGATGCCGAGCGCCTTCATCAGCTGCCAGCCGGCGTAGTTGCTGACGCCGATGTAGCGGACCTTGCCTGCGACGACGAGATGCTCGAGCGCCGCGAGCGTCTCCTCGAGCGGCGTCGAGCCGTCCCACTCGTGCACCTGGTAGAGATCGATGTGCTCGGCTCGCAGGCGACGCAGGCTCGCCTCGCAGCCCTCGATGATGTGATGGCGCGAGAGCCCCTGCATGTTGGGTCCCTCACCCATCGCCATGCGCACCTTGCTAGCGATCAGGAAATCCTCCCGCCGACCGCTGAGCACCTCGCCGAGGATCTCCTCTGACGACCCAGACGAGTAGACGTCCGCGGTGTCGATCAGGTTGATGCCAGCGTCGCGGCACATGTCAATCTGGCGCCGCGCACCCTGTACATCGGTGGTGCCGACATTGGCGAACACGCCCTTGCCGCCGAACGTCATGGTCCCGAGGGTCAGGGAAGAAACCCTCAGACCCGAACTTCCAAGCTGGCGATATTCCATGGCGCGTAGCCTACCTGCGGGCATCGCCGCGGATGGACCGGCGCACCGGCGCAGACGGCTGTCGGTCAGATGACCTCGAGATAGTTCCGCTCAGGCAGCGGTGGGAATGGCATGCCAGGAAGCGTCTGATACCAGTAGGCCACCGACGCAATGTCGTCGTGCAGGTGCACGAGCCGGTTGTTGTGGTTGCCTAGCGCCTGCATGGTGACGCGCAGGTCTTGCTGAAACCGGACCGGGTCGGTGATGTGCCAGCGGTACATGCCAAAACGCTGCTGTGATCGATACAGCCCGTCCGGCCTGATCACCTGGTGTAGCCCTGCGTACGGGGTACTGAACTCCTCGTACTGCTTTGACTGCTGGTTTTCGAAGTTATATGACCCGCAGAAATAGTCCTCCGTACCGGTTCCGCAGATCGTCGGCCATTCGTCGCCGTCGATCTAGAACTTCAGCTCTCCCTCGCCCCACCAGCCACTGCTGTTCGATCCCCAGGCAACATAGGTGCCTACGTAGTTGCCGGCCCCCGACACCCCGTCGAGGATCGTGTAGACCTCGCCGTGGGGGAGTGGGTTCGTGCGTCGGAACTGCGCATGTAGATAGAGCGCATCGTCCGGTACGTCTCGCGGCTCATAGTTGATCTGGTAGTAGACGATCATCGCTTCGTCAGCAATGTTGGTTAGCGTGATGCGTGCACGCTTCTGAAACGGCATTTCCCAGTAGCAGTTGAACGCGCTGCCTGGGTTCACGCAGATCGCAAGCGATGTCAGGGGCGCATACTCCCCCCACCCCATCGCGAAGAAGTCGCCCAGCGGACAGTCGATTGATGGTTGCTCCTGATCGTCCCAGTAGATGCGCAAGATGCTGAACCGCCAGTTTCCGGTCGGCGTCAGCCACATCTGCGTGATTGCTCCGGACCCTTCGATGTCTGCGAGCGTGATGGTCTCGCCTGGCTCGGCCACCACGTTTGGCGACACCTTCCAGCCTCGACCCAAATCTTGCGAGGCAGCGCGATCCAGATCGACAGGGTTGTGATGCATCTTTGCGAGCTGGGGGAGTCGGTCGGACAGTGTTGCCATGCCTCCCTTTCCCTTCTCGCCCGTGAAGTTCTCCGGGCTCACCGACCGCGATTGCGCACTCGAACGTTGGGCCAACGCACTCATAACGGTGGGCGGGACATTCACACTGATCCTCTCCTCGATGAAGTCATGGCCGACCCGAGTGGTCCCCGGTCCGCTTGCTGTTGCTAGCTGATTCTCGCGCCCGTTTCGGTGTCGAAGACATGCGCTGCATCGAGGCGTGGCTCAACGTGGATCGTCTGACCAACCGTGACGTCGGTCCGACCTTCGAGTCGCGCGATGAACGGCCTGTCGCGTGCCGGCTCGTCTCCTGCGATCGTCCCGTAGGCGTAGGCGTCGGCGCCGATCTCCTCGACAAGCGTGATCTGAAAAGGGATGCCGCCGCCGTTGGTGGATGGGGTGATCGATTCCGGCCTCAGCCCAAGGGTGACCTCGGGCTTGCCCGCAGCATCGGCGAGAAGGGCGCGCGGCAGCGGGATGGTGGTGCCTCCCAACTCGGCACCGCCGTCGATAAGGCGGACGCGGCGGAGGTTCATCGCGGGAGAGCCGATGAAGCCGGCGACGAAGACGTTGACGGGCTTGTCGTAGAGGTTGCGCGGCGTATCGACCTGCTGAAGAAGGCCATCGCGGAGGACGGCAACGCGATGGCCCATCGTCATAGCCTCGACCTGGTCGTGCGTGACATATATCGTCGTTGTCTTGAGCCGTTGCTGCAGCGCAGCGATATTGGCCCGGGTTTCGACGCGAAGCATCGCATCGAGGTTTGAGAGCGGCTCGTCCATCAGAAACACGCTCGGCTCGCGGACGATCGCCCGCCCCATAGCGACTCGTTGGCGTTGGCCGCCGGAGAGCGCCTTCGGCTTGCGATCGAGCAGACCGCCGAGGTCGAGGAGATTGGCTGCGTCTCGGACGCGCTGCTCTCGCTCTGTCTTGGAGATCCCTTGGCGTTTGAGCGCGAAGCCCATGTTCTCCGCAACGGTCATGTGCGGATAGAGCGCGTAGTTCTGGAATACCATCGCGATGTCGCGATCTTTCGGGGCCATGTAGGAGACATCCTGGTCGCCAATGAAGATCTGGCCCGAATCGATGTCCTCGAGGCCGGCGAGCATTCTCAATGCGGTCGACTTGCCGGAGCCGGATGGGCCGACGAGCACCATGAATTCGCCGTCGGCGATTTCCAGCGTGAGTTTGTTGACTGCTGCGACCGCGTTGCCGCTGTACATCCGGGTTGCGTTGAAGTAGCGGACGGACGTCATCAGAACGCTCCGGCAGCATTTGCAGCAGGACCGGTAGCGACGCCGTCGAGGATCCGCCGACGCAGCCATTGGACATTGGCGACCTGGTGGAGCTCGCCACCGCCATCATGTTCGTTGTACGCGTATTCCATGATTTCCTTGGGACCGCCGTAGGAGTTGTAGGCGGCGAAAACGGTGGAGGGTGGGCAGATGGTGTCCATCATCCCGACGGAGAAGAGGGCGGGAGCGGATGCTCGCCGGGCGAGGAGCGCGACGTCGAAGTAGGCGAGGGTTTGGAAGACCGCTTCGACGCGGTCGCGGTGCACCTTCAGGAAATGACTGACCTCGTTGTAGGGGGCGGTGTCGACGAGTTCGGTAGCCCTGCGCATATCGGCGAGGAAGGGCACCTCCGGCAGCGCCGCAATGACGTCGTCGCGAAGAGCGGCAACCGCGAGCGCAAGCCCACCCCCCTGGCTGATCCCGGCGACCGCGACGCGCTCCGCATCTACAGCCGGGTGAGAGCTCGCGGCGTCGACGGCGCGGATCGCGTCGACGTACAGCCGCCGGTAGTAATAATCGCTGCGATCAAGGATCCCTCGGGTCAGGAATCCGGGGTAGGCGTTCTGGCCCGCGTTTGGATCCGGGGTGTCACCGATAGACCAAGCCGATCCTTGCCCGCGCGTGTCCATGACGAAATGCGCAAAGCCGGCGGCGGCCCAGAGAACGTGCTGATGTGAATAGCCGCGGCCGCCGCCATAGCCGATGTATTCGACGATGCATGGCAATTGGCCGCCGGACCGGTTCGCCGGGAGGTGGAGCCAGCCGCGGATCTCGTCGCGATTGCATCCGCGGAACGAGACGTCGAGCGTCTCGATCGTCGTCAGGATCGACACAGCCGGCTTGTACGAGGCTTCGGTGGGATGGCTGTTATCAGCGAGGGTGTCAGCCCAGAAGCCATCCAGGTCCGGCGGCTCTGTTAGTTCCGTGAGATGCCGGCGGAGCTGCTCCGGGGGTAGGTCAAACACGGGCAAGGGACTCTCCTTGTGGTTGGGCTGCGGTCTCGTCGAGCAGCCCCCGGGTCGCCGGATACAGTGCGAGGTAGGTGGCGAAGCGGCGCTCGTAGCCGGCGGCCAGCTCGCTGCGCGGCTCTATGACCTCTGCGATCTTCGTCCAGTCCGTCTCGCCGTCGATCATCCCAGTCGCAGCCGCCGCAAGCTGGGCGTCCCCGTAACTGGCGCCGATCGTCTCCTCGGGAACCTGCTGGCTACGACCGGTGATGTCGGAGACCAGCTGCATCCAGGGGCGGCTCTTGGTTCCGCCTCCAGCGATCGTGATCCGCCAGTCCGGAGGTGGCGTATCAGGTCCCCCGGTGCGATCGAACTCGTTCAGTACGTGGCGGACACTGAACGCGGTGCCCTCATAAATCGCCCTCATCAGGTGCGCTGGACCGTGCCCCAGGTGAAGGCCGAGCGCCACGCCGCGCGCGCCCGGATCGAAGAGCGGGCTGCGCTCGCCGGAGAAGTAGGGGAGGAGCAGCAGTCCCTCCGCGCCCGGCTCGATCTCGGCAGCTCGCGCGGCCAGGTCCTGGATCGGAGTGGAGGTGAGATCGCTGAGCCAGGTGGTTAGCAGGCCTGATGTCGCCATCCCCGCCGCGAGCGTCTCGCTGCCCGGCCGCAGGCCCGCCGTGCGCCAGAGGCCAGGGTGACGTGCACCCGGCTGGGCCGGAGCGATCAGGAACATCGTCGAGCCGTACATCAACAGCAGGTCGCCGGCACCGCGGACGCCGACGCTGTGCGCTTCCGCCCAGGCATCGATGGTGCCACCCAGAATCGGTGTGCCCGCGGGGAGCCCGGTTGCGGACGCGCCCGCGTCATGCAGCGTGCCGCAGATCTCGCTCGACCAGACCAGCCGGGGAAGTGGCAGGTCGCCGATTAGTGATTCTGCCCAGTCAGCTGCCCAGCCGGCGGCTTCGAGGTCATAGAGCGGGTTGAACTGGCTCGCGCTGTGATGGTCGAGGATGTATTCGCCGGTCAGCCGCCCGATCAGAAACGATGACGCGCTGTAGAACCCAGCGGCTCTGCTCCAGAGCTCTGGCTCGTTGTCGCGGAGCCACAGCAGCTTCGCACCCGCCGCCTGACTGGTCAGTCGCGAACCGCCGCGGGACAGGATCGTATCCTCGCCGAGCGCTTGATTGAGGCGCTCGATCTGGACGGTCGCCCGCGTATCGATGCCATAGAGGATTGCATCGTGAAGCGGACGCATCGACTCGTCGCAAACGAGCACGCACGGACCCAGTCCGCTGACGGCCAGGGCGGCGACGTGCTGTCTGGCGACCGAGAGTTGCGCGCTCAATTCGCGAAGCGTCGCGCAGGCCCCGTGCCACCAGATTGCTTCTGCGTCCTGCTCCACCCGTCCGGGGGCGGGCAGCACAACATCGTGGGCTGAGGTGACCCGCGCGCATACGACCCCGGCGGAGTCGACCGCGACCGCCTTCGTGCTCGATGTGCCTATGTCAAGGCCGATCACTACGTCATTCATCGCAGCGAGCCGAACGCGTCGAAGTCGATGTCGAGGAACCGGCAGACGCTCCGCAACTCGGCGACACGGTCGCCGGGAACCGCATGGATGTGGTTCGAGCCGTAGCGGCCCAGAATCTCGTCGGCGCCTGCGTCGAAGCGGGCGAAGGCATGCGGCCATTCGACGTTCGAGGCGCAGGCGAGGCGCTGTGTGGTGGCGTCGTCGAGCTCCTCGAATCTGCCGGTGAGGACCTGCATGCGGTAGCGCCCGTCGAGCCGAGTCAGCCGTGCGAACGTCATCTCTCCAGGTGCGGCGATGTGGGCGACCGACGCTCCGCCTGCGGGGAAATAGAAGATCTCCGGATAGAGATGGACGCGCGCGAGGTTCTCTGCGGGATCGTCTGACCGGGCGGCGAACCAGGTGGCATGCTGCCCGGAGTTACAGAGATCCCAGATATCAAGGTCGGCGTGGTAGTGACGGACGTCTGCGAATAGCACAGGTGTCTTTGAGATGTGCTTGAGGATCTGCATCGTCAGAGCAGCGTCCATGTCCGCTTCGGTCGAGCAGACGATCGGCTCTTTTGGCCCGTCCCAGTCGTAGGGGTCGTTGAGGAACGCCTCGGCGATGTCTGCCGTGCACCAGCTCGACGTCAATTCGGGCTGGCCCTTGATGCCGCAGAAGTCGAGCGACCATTCGTCGATCAGCTGCTTCATCGTGTAGTACAGCCGGATCTGACGCTCAAGCAGTTCCGGCGTGAGCCGAGCTCCGTCGTAGTGCACGCCGGCGGCATGCTGCTCTAGCCACCGGCGAGCATGGGACACCGCGTCGTCGGGCACCTCACCGGCGCGTCGAACGAGCTCGTACTGGTCGATCTCTTCGACGTCGATCCCGAACTTCGACAGCCACAGGTCGGTCGGTGATACCGCCGTGTACATGCCCATTGGCCGGCCCCCGATCCGCCCAAACGTGGATCCGTTCAGCGCGTTGGCACCTGCGCCTGCCCGCACGAGGCTGTCGAGGCGTCGCAGGACGCCGATGTCGTTCACGTCTCCCCAGACCCGCTCGTGCGTCCGACCGATCTGATCGAGGCCTCCGCCAGCGGCGAGCATGCCTACCATGCCCGGATAGCTCGGGTCGACGTTCGAGAAGAGTGCGACCGGGCCTGGCGTTTGCTTGACCGCGAGCATCGTGAAGTGCGGGAACGCCCAAACGGGGATGTTGACGATCGTCAGATCCGGGTTGTGTGCCGCCAGCTCTCGCGAAATCGAAACGGCGGTGTCATTCGAGTGCACCGCGCCCTTGCCGGTCACGACCCGGTTCCCCAGGTGCTCGAGCGCACGCGCGATTCGCGTTTCGACCGAGCTTTCGAAGGAAGCTATTTCTCGATGAACGTACTCACGACCGTCCGAGACGGTCATCAAGGCAACGGTCGCCATAGCTGTTGTCGGTTCGCTTTCTGATCGGGGGAGAGATGTGCGATGTGATCCGGGATTAGGGCTGCTTCTGGGCCTTGACCCTCGGACCGCCCGCGCTCGAGGCGCGCACGATCAGACCCATCGAATGGACCGAGCGCATCGGCGGGGATGCGTCGCCCTGCAGACGCGTGAGCAGGATCGAGATCGCCGCGCGCGCCATTGCCGTCACGGGCTGCGCCACCGACGTGATCGGTGGATTGACGAAATCTGCCCAGTACGGATCGTCGACGCCGACCAGCGCCAAATCGTCAGGGATCGCGATTTGGAGGTCGTGGGCGGCGCGGATCGCGCCCAGGGTCATCAGGTTGTTGGCGACCACCACAGCGGTGGGTCGGTCATCGACCGTCAGGAGTCCAGTCATCGCACGATGTCCGCCGACGATGTGAAAGTCGCCGGTCGCCGTCTGCATCCGCAACCCCTTGGAGCGCATGACCTGGCGGTAGCCCGCGAGCCGCTCAGCGCTGGTCTCGACGCCGCGGCGACCGCCGATGTAGGCGATCTTCGTGTGGCCCGCCTCGACCAAGAGTTGCGTTGCCTCGACAACCCCGCCGACATTGTCCGCAACGACCGCGTCCGCACGCGGATCCGAAACTTCGCGATCGATCGCGACCACGGGCACGCCGCTGTCCAGCAGCTCGCTGATCTCCGGACCCTGCGGGTCTGAGGGGGAGATGATGACGCCGGCCACACGTTCGTCGGCCAGCATCCGGAGGTAGGCGCTCTGCTTGTCGGCGGATTCGTTCGTCGCGCACACGACGACGCGGTAGCCCCGCCGGAATCCCTCTTCTTCGATCACCTTGACCATCTCGCCGAAGTGGGGGTTTTCGATGTCCGAGATGATTACGCCTACCGCATCGAGCCGCTGCCTGCTGAAGTTCCGGGCCAGCATGTTCCGCCTGTAGCCGAGCTCCTTCACAGCCGCGAGCACACGCTCCTGCAGCACCGGGTCGACCCGGCTGTCTCCATTAAGCGTCCTTGAGACCGTGGCGGGCGAAACGGCAGCACGCTTGGCCACATCGCGCAGCAGCGGCTTGTCCCGGCTCTGCTTCGTGTGTGGTGTGTCGTCGCTCACTGTGGCTATCTCGATTCAGCTGTTCGGGAAACGGTTTCTCAACCTTCCCGGAATATACGTAGCAAGCAACCCGGCTGTCAACGGCGCCACGAGAACCAGGGGGCCGCACCCGAGTGGCTGCTAGCCCAGCCGCTCAGCGCCATTTACGTGGAAATCGCCCTATTTACGGGGAATCTCATGGCCAGCAGCGACCATCTCTCGTGTCCGTGGCTGCCAAATGCCTTTGCTTGGTGGTTGGGCCTTGACAAGCTCAAGTTGCGGTCTTAGGCTGCCGAGCCAAGAAACCGGTTCCTCACAATTTGCGAGATCAAAGTTGACCCTCCTCGTATCACCCCTGCGACAGCCTTCCACAGCCACTCGCCGACGATCGGTCACCCGTGCAGGGAGTGCCGGATGACGGCCCTGACTCCGGGGATAGCGCTTCGCCGCAGGAGCGGTGCAGCACATCGGCGGCGCAAGGAGGCGCTGACCGCCTACCTGCTGATCGCGCCGGCGTTCGTGCTCTTCCTGATCTTCATCGCCGGCCCGTTGCTTGGCGGCTTCGCCCTCAGCCTCTTCAACTACGACCTCCTGAGCCCGGCGAAGTACGTCGGCTCGGCAAACTTCCAACAGCTCGTCCACGACAGCGTTTTTCTGGAGTCGCTCAAGGTGACGGCGATCTTCACCGTCGCCAGCGTGACCCTGCATGTCGTCGTTGGCCTCGCGCTCGCGCTGGCGGTCAACCGGAAGATGCCGGGCTGGCTGCGCTACATCCTGCGGACCGCGTTCTTCTTCCCGGTGCTGATCTCCTGGGCGGTCGTTTCGCTGATCGCTGAGTTCACGCTTGACCCGAATTTCGGATTCATCCCCTACTACCTGAAAAAGATCGGCATTCCGGACGTCGGCTATTTCACCGATCCGCACACGGCGTTGGGAGCGATCATCGGCGTCGACCTCTGGCATACGGTCGGGTTCACATTCCTGGTCCTGCTCGCTGGGCTACAGGCGATTCCGAACGACCTTTACGAGGTCGCCCGCGTGGACGGCATCGGCCGCATCCGGACCTTCACGGGGATCACGCTGCCGATGCTTTCGCCGTCGCTGTTCTTCGTCACCGTCGTGTCGATCATTGGGGCCTTCCAGCTGTTTGAGCCGGCAAACATCATCACGCAAGGCGGGCCAGGTACTGCGACCGAGACCATGGTCGAGTACATCTACCAGACCGGATTCGTGCAGCTCAACCTGGGCTATGCGGCGACGCTCGGCCTCGTCCTCTTCGCCATCCTGCTGGTCATAACGCTGGTCCAGTTTGCCCTCGGGCGCCGCTGGGTGCACTACGAGGTCGGTGACTAGCGTGACGGCTCTTGCACCCTCACATCAGGCCGTGTCCGCAACCCGGCCTATGTCACCGCGGGTGAAGCGCGTCGTCCTTGCGTCGCTTCTGCTGCTCGCCGCAGCAGTAATGCTCTCGCCGGTCGTCTGGTTGGCGATCCAGTCCGCGCTCGGCAATGGTTCGGCGCTGCGTACGCCGCCGGTTTGGTTCACCACGCATCCGACGACGCAGAACTACCGCGAGGTCAACAGCCTGATTCCGTTCTTCACGTTTCTCTGGAATAGCGTGAAGATCACCACGATCGTCACGGTCGGCGCCGTGACGACTAGCGCGCTGGCCGCGTACGCGTTCGCACGCTTGGAATTCCCGTACAAGAAGACCCTCTTCATCGTGTTGCTCTGCGCGATGATGGTGCCCAACCAGGTCACGGCCGCTCCGACGTACGTCATGATGAACCGGCTACACCTGACCGGCACGCAGACCGCGGTGTGGCTTCCCGGACTCGTGAATGTCTTCGGGATCTTCCTGCTCCGCCAGTTCTTCCAGGGCGTGCCGCGTGACCTCGAGGAGGCCGCCAAGCTCGATGGTTGCGGGACCCTTGAGATCCTCTGGCGGATCATCCTCCCGCTCTCGAAGAGCGCACTCGCAGCGCTCGCGATTCTCGTTGGCACAGCCACCTGGAACGACTACTTCTGGCCGAGCATCTACCTGAACAACCGCAACGAGATGACGCTGCCGGTCGGGCTCATCACGCTGCAGGGCCTCTACAAGCAAGGGTCGCCAGTTGTGATGTTCGCCGCGGTGACGATGACAGTTGTTCCGCTGTTCGTCGTGTTCCTCTTCGCCCAACGAGCGATGACCGAGAGCCTGACGATGACGGGTTTCAAGTGATGTTGGCCACCCGATGGGAGGAAGCGCTGAACAACTACCGCAGCCGCAGTAAAGCCCACCAAACCGCCTGGTAACTCAATGACCCTAGGGAGAGAGACAATGACGGACGAAGCCCAGAGCAACAGCTGGAGCAATAGGCAGGTAAGCAGACGCCGGTTCCTCAAGACCTCCGCCGGGGTTGCGGCTGGCGCCGCAGCCCTCGCATCGCCGGTAGACGCGTTCGGCGCTTCTGCGGACCGTGTCGCTCATAGCAAGCTCGGCGCGGCTCCAAAAGAGCTGACCGGCAGCTTGACGATCGCATTCTTCGGCGCTGCGGACATTGTCAAGGCGTGGACGCCGATCTTTAACACGTTCCGGCAGATGCACCCGAAGCTGCATCTAGAGCTGGTGCCGATCCCGGGCACGGACTGGACCACCTACGCGGATTCCGCGATGCTACAGATGGCGGGTGGCAAGCAGTTCGACGTCCTTCAGGCTGCGGTCAACATCCAACGGCTGTTCATCAGTAAGAACGTCGTCCAGCCACTCGATGCCTACATCGCTCGTGACCATGGGCAACTCGCCTCCTACTTGGCGGACGAGTATCAGAAGTTCCTCCAGTGGGGCAAGACGCTCGTTTCCGGGAACGGCTCTACCTACTACCTGCCGGCCGACTACAACACCAACTGCATGTGGGTGAACACCAAGATGTTCAAGGACGCGGGCGTCCCCGTGCCCGCCGACGGCTGGACCTGGAACGACTTGATGGCTGCGGGTCCGAAAATCGCCACCTCGTCGGACACCTTCCTGATCAACCTCGCGGCCGATATGTGGGACTTCATGCCGTGGGCACTCACGAACGGCAGCGAGATCATGAGCCCCGATTGGTCAAAGGCGACGTTCTCGAATCCGAAGACGGTCGCCGCGGCGAAGTTCGTCCAGTCACTGTGTGTCAAGGGTTACGCGCCGAAGCCGTC
>Ga0068856_100004395_pt1 | contig 14047 bp, 10 predicted proteins | sample KBSCornC62_FD_66595 | JGI IMG/M metagenome (GOLD analysis project Ga0068856, IMG submission 66595) | Corn rhizosphere microbial communities from Kellogg Biological Station, Michigan, USA - KBS Corn C6-2 | ecosystem: Host-associated > Plants > Roots > Rhizosphere > Soil ...
GCATCCCGCGCGCCGCATTCGGTGCACCGCAGCAGCCGCGCCCAATCCGGAACGGGCACTCCAGAGCCGTGCTGGCGACCTGCGTGGCTAGATTGGGCTCGGCCTGGTGATTACAGCTTTTGCACCACACGATGAGCCGGACAGGCCCGCGAGCGCCTGACCAAGCTCAGCGGTCCGGACTCGCCTCCGCTGGGAGGCTCACCAGCGGCTAGTTAATCATCGTCTCGATCGTCCCGCCGAATTTGGCCGTGGATCTCGCCCGCCGGGAAGCTTGTCGTATGGATATTGGCATACGCCCTGTCCGAATTTGAGCGCTTTCACAACTGCATTACCGGCAGTCACGTTTTTGAGGGACCGGTCCGACGACGCTCGCAGTATTCAGCGTCCCGGTTACAGTGCCGCCGCTGGCTGGGCAGGTAGGAGTTCCCGCTGGCCCATTGCCAAGATTAGTGCAGAAGAACACCATGATGCCGTCGCCCACGTGACGCTTACCGAAATGGATGTGGGCCTATGTTACCGACGGACTTAACCCGGAATAGGTGAGCTTATAGGTCAGATGGTCGTTCTCGACGTCCAGGGCGAGCTTCCCGGTCCCAAACGCTCACGATGCTGACAGTGAGAATAAGAGCTCTGCGCATGTGCTCACCTCCGCGCCGGCCCTAACACGGTGCTGGTTAACGAGCGGTAAGGGGGATAAAGCCCGTGCTAAGGCAGGCGCGCCTATACTCCTGTTGCGGGAAATCAGGTATGTATCCTGCGCACTCCACCGCACGAGGATCACCATGCCGAAAGGCCGTCCGCCGGGAAGACCGCGCAAGACAGCAGCGCGCAAAACAGCAGCGCGCAAAACAGCAGCGCGGAGAAGCACGGCTCGCAAGGCGCCAGCGCGAAGAACCGCAGCCCGGAAGACGACAGCGCGTAAAGCCCCAGGGCGTAAAACAGCAACCCGCCGGAATACCGGCTCCAGAAAAACTGCAGCGCGCCGAACCGCAGTTCGAAAGACCGCAGCCCGCAAGGCGCCGGCGCGCAGAACCGCAGCTCGGAAGATCGCAACGCGTAGACCAGCAACGCGGCGAACCACAGCCCGGAAAACTACCATCCGCAAGACACCAGCGCGGCGAACCGCAGCTCGGAAGACCGCAACGCGGAACCCCGCACGTCGCAACACAAGTGCGCGCAAGTCTCCCCGGACAAGGCGGCATAGAACGCCAGAAATCAGCCCGCCGGAACTGCTTCCCGCCGAAGGATCGCAGGACGAGGAGCAGCGGTCGGAGCTGACCCGTCGAGAAGAGATACCGCCCGAGCAGACCTGAGCGCGCGGCTTGATGCCCCGCTCCTTACCGTCGCCGCTTCTTCGCCAGATCAACACGCGCGCGAAATGAGCGCCGGCAAATTTGCTCCGTCGTGCGCCTCCGACCAGGCGCTTCAGCGCCGGTGTACCGAGAAGACAACAATGCCCAGAATGACCAGGATCGTGATGATCATGGTCAACCAGTCCATCACGCCCAAGCCAGCCATAGCGGAACCGTAGCGCGTCGGGTGGGACGGGGGTCCCAACTCTTTCGGTTAAACCCTTGCAGCGTTAGAGTGCGGTGCCCGCACGCTTCGGTCTCCCTTTGTGTGCTGGGCTGTGTAGTGACCTTGGCCGGGCGGGCATCCCCAACTGTTCGCCCGGTCCTCTTCACCCCGTGACCCCTGCCGAACGCGGAGCGCAAAAAAAGCCCGCTGAAGCGCGGCGAAGAAACTATGCCGCGGCGCGATCTCGACGCGCACGATAAGCGAGGTTGTTCCCGATCCAAACTTCGATCGTCTCGTGCTGCGGACGGGCTTTCAGCAGCATGTGCGCTCGCGCCATAGCGTCTATCAGAGAGCGGACTTCCAACTCCTCAGTGGCCGCCGCGTGCTCCTCCGCGTCGAAGAAGCAAAATCGGTAGAGCATCGTCTACGTCTCTCCTGCTGCGTTCGGCTGACAGATATTGAGCATGGCTTTTCTCATCCATACAGCTTTCGACCCGAATGTTTGCGGGTTAAGGATCAAAGACTGATTAATTGGGCAGCTAAGACTTGACACGCCGAGCGCCGGCCCCATGATCGGCCCGCAGATCGTGCCGACGCCGAACACCGCCATCGCATGCCCGTGCCGTTCGGGTGGGTTGATCTGCAACAGAGTGGGTAGCCCAACTGGCGAAGCGCCAGCCTAAACGATTCCATCCGCGGCGAGGCAGGAAACGAGACGCCGGGCCATAGCACGCCGAATTTCTGAACGCTCCCGGACTGCTGCGCCAGCGCTGCAACCGGCCATACAGCGCACGCGGCGCCGAGCGCGATGAACCGGCGCCGCCTCATGATCGACATGGGGATCTCCCTTCGGCTCAGCCTGGCACATAAGGGCCCGCGAGTCTCCACCCGACCTCAATTGTTCTGTATCAGAGGCTGACTGTCCGCATCGGGGCAAACCCTGCCCGTCGGATCGCCGTACCGCGAGTGACCGGTCTCGGGCAGTGAGCGGAAGTCCGTCGGCAAGGTCACATGCTTCTGCTCAGCGCCGCTAGCCGCCATTCGGCCGAGTTGGTCGCTGTCGGTCAACTCCCTATTCAAAGTCAGAGCAGTTAGCGACTAGGCCTTAGGTTCACCAGCTCACAGTGATACTGTGATCAGTCGCTGCTGGCACGTGCTGACATCTCGGCAGAATGGGACCACCACAGTGTGAACTGACAACCTGATAAGCGCTGCGCCCAACCAGAATCAAAGCCGTCAAACCCTGCTTGCAAGATACTTCAGCGCTCGCAGACCAGGCAAAAAGAAGTAGCCGCCCCCGCGCACCGTCACAAACTGCGGTAAGCCGCGCAACCGATGGCGAACGCCGTCACCACGGCACAAGGAGAACGCACCGCTCAGTCGCGAGCCGGCTATTGCTTCCCGATTCCCGAGTAAGGGATCGCTCTCCTCCGTGAGGCCTCCGAACTTTGTGCTCATTATCCAGGCGTTCTGCACAAATTCGAACTGCCGCGCGATATTGGCGTTGAGGCAGAGAAAACGCAGGCCCCGTTCTTCGCCTTCGGAACCGGGCTGTAGCGCGTCATCTGACGACAACGCGGTGCCGTATTCGCGGCCACGCCGCAAGATCCGATGAAAGCGTGCCGATGCGATGACATCGTCGCGCGCCCTCTGGGGAGCCAAGCCCAAGGTTTGCACGAGCCGCTTTAGTGCGCTGTCAGTCCCCGGCGGTACGTCGGCGGTACGGGGGTTCGCGCGACGGATGTGAGCGCCGAACGGGCAATGCACCCCTTCGGGGTCCCTGTTGAATGTGAACTGGTTACGCCGGCTTTCGTCAGGGAGCTCATCCGCTAAAACATCGTTCTCGCCCCACGGGACCAGCGGATCGCCTTCGATCGTCCGTCCCACCATGGCCTCTGCCAACGCCTGAGGCGTGCGGTTCGCCGCGCGCGCCTCGGCGGCAAGAAACTGCCAGAAGCAGCGAACGTCCTGGCGCAGGTCACGAAAAACGACATAGGTCCCGTTCCGCCCGAGATCCCGCGTATTCGGTCGGTCTTCGGCCGGCGGTAGCAGCGCGTCCGGATCCGCCGAGGGTTCCAGCACCGGCCGATCGGTGTACTTTCCGTATTCGTTCGGGTAGCCGAGTAGTAACTCTCCGAGCATCGTCAGATTGCGGTATTCGGCCTCGACATTTTGCAACTCGAGCCGCCGTTCCCAATCGAAAATCGGCTGGCTGATGCCGTCGACGAACCCGAACGGCTCACGGCCGCCCATATCGCTCGTGGTGAGCTCTTCGAGTTTCGAAAATGCCCGATCCCAAAGCGATCCGGTCAGTTCTCGCTTCCAGAGCTCGAAACGTGCGGGCGTTGCGTAGGTCATCACCAGCAAATGTGGAACAGAGCCGGCTCCCCAGCGCCAAGTCCCAGGGGAGTTGGTGCCAATATCGCCGAGACGACGGGAGCGTGCCTCTTCGCCGGCCATGCCAGACAAGAACTCAGCCGAAAACCCTTCTAAGACCGCGGGCACCATACCGAGCGCTCGTAGGCCATCCACGGAGAAGGCGACCTGCAGCGCGGTTTCGGGCGGTGGATTCCGCGCTACCGCATTGCTCACCGGAGCATTTCTGAGCCATTCCCGGGCCAAGGCAAGATCGGCGATGCGCAACAGGTAGAAGCAGGCGGAAGTCAGGTTACCGTAACCGAACCTGGCGATTCCCTGTATGTCTTCGAATTCCGGAGCGCCGAAACGCAGCGCCGCATGATCCGTTACAGTAGATTGAGCCATTCGCGTATCTCGTAGTCTGTCATCGACGATCGCTCGATGCCCTCCCGTAATCGGGAGTTGCGCATAAGGTCGAAGGACGTGAGACCCGGATAGGCCTTGTACCAGACCTGCACCGGCAGCTGGTGCCGGAAGAGATAATATTTGAACTTCTGTTCGTCCGACGCCCCACCAACCAACAGCCAATCGGTCCGGGGATAACCGACGCCGTTGCTGAACAACAGGTTCAGGCCCCAAGCCACCTTGTTGATGAAGTCGTCCATATAGCTGTCGAGGGAACCATCATAATTGCTGGCGAAGAACATCTGTCTGCGATCGTTCAGAAATACCCAGCGTGCAAAGTGTATTGTTTGCACCCGTCCGAGGTGGCCCCGGTTGTAGATGTGTCGAGCGCCGTAATCGACGATCCACAACAGGAAGATGACCGTCGAAAGCCGAAACCACCCCGGCTTAAGATAACCGAGCACGATGTACGGGTTGGTCACGTCATTGTCTTCCAGCGCCGCAATGACGCTGCGGTGCGCGGGCTGCGGCCGGGGCAGCACTTCGGGATCGCGGGTCTCTTTACGCCGCAATAGCCATAAAAAAGCTGGCAAGTACAATATCAGCAGTGGACTCGCCATTAAGAGCACCAGAGGGATCGCGATTAGATTTAAGAGGTTGCGAATGCGCCAGCCGACCGGTGTCGGTTCCGATGGGTTGAGCACAACTCGGCCGGCGCGCTTTTCGGCTTCGACGAAGTCCATCAGCTGCCGGCGTATGCGCTGTGGAGACTCTACAGCAAGCGCTCGTCCATTCGCATCGAGATACGCGGACACAGCGCCGTACAGTGCAGCTTCCTCGCGGATCTGCCGTACGGTGCGGCCAACCCAATTGACGTAAGCGGCGGCGGGCCTCGCGCGATGCTGGCGCATCCAATCGAGCAGGTCGTTGCTAGCGGAAAACCCATCGCAATGTGAGAAGATGCTGCGCAGGCCGGCTTCACAAAGCGCAACCAGTTGCGCCAATAGTTCGTCTGCCGAGCCGTCGCAATCCGCCATAAATGCCAGCGTTGGCGCGAAGCTTCGGGTCGGCAGACCGTACACGCTAAGATCATCCGGTGTCGGATCTTTCAGGATCACGAAGCGGGCGACATGCAGTCGCCCGAAGCGGCCGAACGGCAACAGCGGATTTTCGGGGTCGGCGAAGCCGGGGCGCTGGTTCATTGTCGCCAATAGGGCGCGCAGATGTTCTTCGCGTCCGCGGGCGATCCGGGCCATGATCAGCAGGTTGGATTGCGGCAGCATGGCTACAGCATCTTCAAATATTCGAGCAGGGCGCGTTTGTCCGCCTCACCCAGGTCGTTGCCATAAGTGTGCCCACCATTGGCATTGCCGCGTATTCCGGTGTCGAACCTGAACCCAACGGCCGCGGCTTCCGGTCCGGTAGACTGAAAGCCGATCTTCTCGAGATCGACCACGTCGTACCCGCGAAAGAACGTCTTGGGCCGCTGCTCCGGCGGCGATAACAGGTCGAGCAATGTTGGTACCGAACCGTTGTGCAGATAGGGGCCAAGCAGCCACAACCCAACCAGCGGCCGCGCGACATAGCCGCCCTGCGCACCCTCGACATCCGAATTGGCGGCACCGAGGACGCGGACGACCGCATTCATCCGGTCGGCATTGGCTTGGTTCCAACCGAGGACGTGTTCGGGGTCGGTCCCGATCTCGCCAAGCGGGATTGCCGAGCCGGTGCGTTTCCCACTATCCGCGTGACATTCGGCGCAGCGGGCCTGGTAGATCACCTCACCCCGACTCGCGAGACCCGTATCGATCGGACCTGGAAATTTCGGGGGCTCGGCTCGAGAAATGAAATCCTCGAGCCATTGATTGCGCTCGACGAAACCGCTGGCCGGCAATGATCCTATACCGATCGCCGAGGTCGCGACGACGGCATAAAGCGACTTCGCCTCGCCCGCCGAGTGATATAGCTGGCCCTTACGGCTTCCGAGGCGCCAAACCGCTGGAAAATCGGTATTGCCGGTTGTGTCGTCCCATGGCGTTTGAGTCAGAATGTATTTCGGCAGGTTGAACGCATCGTCTCGGCCGGGGCCCCAGGCCGGTTTCTTGTTCATCCAGCCGAGCTGTTGTTCAGCGAGGTGCAGTGCCGTTCGCGTCGCCGGGATCAGCACGGTCGCGTAATTGGCCCAATCGAACCAGTCCATCGGGAAATGGACGCTGAGCTCGGGGATCAACCTGCTGCCCGAAAAACGCTCGTCATGCGACGTGGCGATCAGGAAGCGCAGTAGCCCTTGCAAGTTCAGTGTGTGCGCAGGGCCTCCAACCGCGAACTGGGGCGTATCGTTCGCACTCAGGCGATAGCTCGCTGTGTGGCACAGAGCGCAATTGATAGTGACGCGTTCATAGCCGAGGCGCTTGATCGACAATCCAACCGGCAGGCGCTGCCCCTCTTCCCAAGCCAGGCCAAACGCACCGTAACCGCCAAAGCCGGGTTTCTCCGGTCCGTATCCCTCGGTCGCGTATTTCGCGATCAGGTCAGGAAATACCCTCGGCAGGATCATGAATATCGGATAAGGCAGTCCCGCCAACAATTCCCCGTCAAGCGAGCCATATTCGAACCGCACCGCAGGATTATCGGCGAACTGCTGGTTCTCGGATTCGAAGAATTTCCACCAGACCAGGCCGCCAGCCCCTGCGGCAAACAAGACGAGCACGACGAAGATGATCGCCGTCCTGCGTTTCCAGCGCCCTCGGCGCATCGGACCTGGTTCAAAATGTTTTGAGGTATTCGACGATCGCATCCTTCTGGTCCGCCGAAAGCTCTGTACCGTAATCGGCGCCTTCATGGCCGCGATTGCTGTTGCCGGCCCATTTCCCGCGGACGCAAACGTTCTCGTCGTGACGGTTTTCCGCGTTCGGCTGGCCACTGCATTCCGCATCATTGACACATCGGGTGTCGTACCGGAAGAATTTGAAGCCGTTCTCTTCCGGCACATCTGAGATGAAGCCGAGCTTCCGCTGATCGATCACGTCATAGCCACGGTAAAAAGATTTGGGACGCTTGTCGGCGCTCTCCAGAAGGTCTCGAATGCTTGGTACCGATCCATTGTGCAGGTAGGGGCCGCGCAGCCAAACGCCATCGAGCGGCTGATTGGCGTAACCGTTGGTTTTGCGGAAATGGGAGAACCGCTCGTTGGGAAAAGCGGCATAGAGGTTTCCCTGCTCAGCGGCCAGCGCGTGCGTGTAATTGTCGAGGCGACAAGGGTCGGTGCGGATCCTGTCAATCGGATCAACATGGCCGATATGTCCGTTCGGTCCACTGCTGAAATCGCGGCCGCTCGCGCCGTGGCAGGAGGCGCAGTATCGCGCGTATAGCGGCTTCCCGGCCTCGGCCCGCGCCGCATCAATCGGAAACGGATATTGCGGCGGATGATTGGCCTCTGAGGTCAGCCAGTCCGCGACGAATTTCAGCGATTGGCGGTCGAGCGTCGTCGGCACGGCGCCGCTACCGAATGCCGCACTGCGGTTCCGCTCCTCGACAGAGTCATTGTTGCCATCCCAATGAAGGTGCATGTGCATCGATTCGCGCGGACCTTGCAGCCACAGCGACGGAAAATCGACAATACCCACGCTCTCTTGCGATGGTAACTGTTCGAACGGCCAATTCAGCAAAGCCTTTGCCGGATTAAAGGTGTCGAATCGGCCTGGCCCGGCCTCGACTTCTCTATCCAGGAATCGAAACCGATCGCGGATCAACAATACAGCCTCGCGCATCGCCGGAACGACCGCGTATTTAATCAGTAGTCGCTGGAATGCCGAATAGTGCGCGCCAGTTTGTTCAGCGGCTTCTACGACCTGCCATGGATTGAAGCGTTCATCGAGGACGCATTGCATGACAAATTTGGTGAACCGAGCAAGGTCGACCCGGTGAGCTGGCATCCCCGTCACGATCGTTCGCGGGCTCTGAGGCCTCTCCCGGTATGTTCCGACGTGACAGGCGGCGCAATTCAGCGCGATGCGATCAAAACCGAGGCTGTGCCGCTGCGACGTGCCGATCGGGCGGTCCATGCCCTCTTCATAGATGAAACCAAGCGACTCCCATCCCTTGCCAGGCAGGTAGTCGCGGCACAGCATCGGCATGGCTTGAAAAATGCCAACGGGCAGTCCCGCAAGCAGATCGCCGCCGGTAGAACCGTATTTGAATTGCTTGACCGGATCGTCGAAGAATGTTTCGGGCTCGTTGCCGGATAATTCGTACCAGACGAGTCCGATGGAGAGCACGACCAACAAGATCGCTCCCCCGACGACAGCGTAGATGACCCGCCACATGCGGTGAAGGTTTCTGCCAAGGCGACGGCCGACCACGGCGCGACCTCCCTCGCGCAGCTGCCTTAGAATTGCAATGTGAAATGAAAGATTCGGGTTTTCTCTCCGAACACCTCGCCGAGGTAAAACTTCGGTTCGATCATCCGAATTTCATCGCGGATCCAGCCGGCAACAACCGAAGTTTCTGAATAGTCGAGGACGATGCATTCCTTGCCGTCAAACCAACTTGTGCCCTTGTAGACATTCGCGAGGACGGCGCGCAAACCGAACGGGGTGATCAAATTTCTCAACACCCCCGCTTTCGCATCAAAAACTTTGCCCTGCCAGGCAAAGTGGTTGATGAAGCTCGCGATTGCCGGCGTGAACACCGTTCCGGCGCCGATGATCGCTGTCCCCTTTCCCTCACCGTCTGGAATATCGCCGACTTGCGCGCTGGTGAAAAGCGCGTCGAGTTCCGGCGTCGGCATCTTCAGCAGTTCTTCGATTGTATGTGCCATTCGACAGTCTCCGGAAAAGGCCTTCAGCGCTGGGTTAGTTCCCAGGAGGATCAACGCTACTCACCGTCTTGCCGGTGCGAGGCGATGATCGTGGCAGTTCGCTGTCTGCGGGTACGAACGTGCCAGTCATCGCATCTGACAGGATCACATCGGCGGCCTTTTCGGCGGCGATGTAGATTGCGCTGGCAATGAAGTACCCCGGGATGCGCGGAAAAACAGATGCATCGACGACGCGGAGACCGCGTGTTCCGTGCACCGTAAAATCACTCGCCAATACGCCACCCGCCGGACGGGGCCCGATGGCGCAAGAGCACGAAGCGTGATGACCCCAGGCATTGTCGCGGACATAGGTTGCTAGCGCATCCTCTGTGTCGCAGTCGGCGCCAGGCTTCTCTTCTATCGCGATCGCATCCGTGCGGTTCAGCGCGTCCGTTAAGCGGCGTACAAAGCGGATACCGGCAATAACGGCGCGTAGATCCTCACCAGCCTCGTCGTTCCCCTCTTCGAAATGGTGAAAGTTCACTCGTGGCGTGTCTCGCGGGTCGCTTGATCGCAGCGTGACCGTCCCGGCGCGGTTTTTGGTATGCGCTTTGAGAATTGCCCAGCTCAAATAATCATGGTGTTGCGTAATCTCTCGTGAGTATCCCGGAAAATAGCCGTAAAAGCGCGCGAGCAGAGCCATGCAGAACAAGTCGGGGACCGCTTGGTGCGGTTCTGATCGGCGAATGACGGATATTGCTGACCCGTTCGAGATGTACATGCCGCACCCGCGGCCTTGCCATTCGCGATACAGCGGATCATCCGCGGCAAAGCGGGCACCATCGAGCGACGACCAAGGTTTGCTGAGGCGGTTGACAACGGCAAGTTCGTAACGGTCCTGAAGATTCTGCCCGACACCTGGAAGATCCACGAGCACCGGGATCCCGTGCGCTCGTAACTCCGACGACGGGCCGATTCCGGACAACATCAGCAATTGCGGCGTATTGAACGCGCCGCCGGAAAGAATCACCTCACGTCGCACCTGCACGCGATGCGGTGCCCCGCGCGAACCTTTGCAACGGGGATCCGCACTGTATAAATGAGCGCCCTTCATATATTCGACGCCGATCGCGCATTGGCCCTCGTCGAAGATCACGCGCGTGGCCAATGCGTTCAGTTCCACTCGCAAGCGATCCGGACGGCGCGCCGCGACATCGTGAATACGCTGATAGGTGCCGACACGGTGATGGCCTAAGGTTGATAAAGGCGTGTACGCAATGCCTTCGAAGCCCCGGCGGGTGTTCCGCTGATCATTTGGATCGACCTCGCGGCGGATCAGCCGCATAATGCTGCGAAATGGATTTGCGGTAGCCTGCATCGAGGCTAAAACCGAGCTGATTACCAAGCGGCGCAATTCGTCGTCCGCAAACGCATCCGCGGGCATGGCTCTCTCGGTGTGCAGCCAACCGGACCAGCCGTGGCCCGTCGGGTCGAGACCAAACCGGCGGAGCCATCGCCACACTGGACGGTGCCCGCAATTCTCGACCTTGTGCAGGTAGCGACGCATATTAGCCGCGCGCCACGAATCATCGGCAGTCAGTCCGGCGATCTCATCCCAGTCGGAATCATCGGGGGTAACGAAGATCATTGCGTTATGCGCAGTGCACCCGCCGAGGGTGCTGGCACGCGGGTAAAGGATACCATCCGGAGAGACTTTGGGATCTCGACGCTGCTGAGTTTCGTCGGCGTAGTGCCGTACAAAAAAGTCCCAACGCATGGCCGGGTTTTCCGAGGCGAGCGGGTGAAAAGCGGGGACGTCACAATCCTCGGGTAGACCCCTGTCATCGCCCTGGCGATAGTCGCCCCCCGCTTCGAGCAAGACGACATTCATTCCGGCCTCGGCGAGCCGCGCGGCCACCGTTCCGCCGCCCGCCCCGGAGCCGATAACGACATAATCGCAAGTCACCACGTCATTGGCCCGCATACGGCCTGCCAAAGTGTCTAGAACGTTTTCAGGAACTCGATAAGCGCGCGCTTCTCGCCGTCATCCAAACCCGGTTCACCATTGAAGGATGTGCCGAAGTAATGCCCGCGATTGACGACGAAATCGGGGCATTTGCTCAGCTCGAGCAGCGGTTTGGCCAGGTTCGAAAAGACCTTCAGCAGCTGTGCATCCGATGCGTTTTTCGGCATAACAAACAGGTCGTGCTTCAACCTGATCAACAGCCGTACCAGTTTTTCGGCATGCGCGATCCGCTGAAGGGGATCGTCAGTCTCCGACAGCGGCTGGAGATTCGCGAGCAGATTTACCGGTACACCCTTTGGAATTGGACCGATCGTGATATTGCCACCGGCGTCGACCAATTGCGGCAGAAGATCGTGAACGACGCCAGTCGACGTGCGAAGGATATCGGGAAGGAAACCGTACGGAATTGTAATCCAGCTGCGTGCGTCCGTGCGCCAGATCGTCCCCGGGACTTTGTTGCCTAACACGGGGTCGCGTTCGCGCTTCTCCGGCCACAACATCTGCTCGATAGAGGCGTTGAAAACTCGCATCCGTGCGTCGACCGAAGGATCCTGCTCAAACGGTCCGACCGTGTTGTTGAGGAGGAACGGCGCGGTCGACCAGAGACTGATCAGAGACGCGGGCCGTGTGTACCCGCGCCCGCCCCCAGGCATTGCGTACTGGTATGGCGCGCCGGTAAACGGATCGTGCACCGTGATTGCACCGACGGACGGCAGGTCCTTGTACGATTGCGAAGAGAAATTATCCCAAATATTTTTTGCGAGCGCGTTGGTAGCCAGCGGGCTGCATGCGTTTGTCTGAAGCAACGTCACGGGGATTCGCGCTTCGGTCGAAAGGAAATTGTTGTCCAGGAAACCAGGTGCGTTGACGATCGCCCGCATCTGCTGCTTGTAATCATCAGTCTTGGTCCAGGCCCAATATCGGTTCCAGCAATCGAGGTAACCGCCTCCAGCGCAGCCTGCGGGGTCTAGGCCGGCGGCGGGTTTGGGTATTTTGCTAGAGTGGCACCGGGCGCAGGTATCGGCAAAAACCTGTTTACCGCGATCGAGTAAGCTCTGATCGGGGGTCAGATATTTTTGCCCACCTGGAGCGTCCTTCAGCTTATCGGGACGCGCGGCTTTGAGAAAGAACAGCGCCGTGAAAGGCGTGGTGGCTTCCGTAGCCTGCCAATAGCTCGAGTTCCGCTCGGCAGTGGCAATCTCGATCGGTGAGATCGGCTTGCCGCCGGCAACGGCATTGAAATGGAGCAGCCATTCTTCACTAAACAGGCCGATATTGAGATAGACCCGATTGAGGGCTCCCAGGGCGCCGACAGAATCGGAGGCGTCCTTCAGGATATGCGGTGTCCATGAGGTTGCGGGCTTCTCGAACAATTGGTTCAGATAGTCTCCGATCTCCCCGGACAGGTTCAGCTCGTTGAATTGTTTGTTGTTGAGCTGACCGCCCGTTAATGTTTCGCGGCCCCAGCGGAGCGCCTGATCAAGTCGCGGCTTGATGGAGTAAATGGCATTCATGGACCGCGGATTGTTGATGTTGTCCGTGGAGACCAGTGAAGTGTCCATGGTCCCTGGACGATAGGTGTGCACGAGCTGGAACATGAAATTGTCGTGCGCCGCCGAATAAATGAACAAACGATCGACCCACATGTATTGGGCGCCGACCGTCGAACTTAAGTTAGCCCACTCCGGGTGTGCTGGTTGGGCCGGCGGATTGATCGGACTCGGGCCGACATGACAAAATCCGCACGACATTCCGACGCGGTATGGCCGAACCAGGTCCTTATCGTTGTAATATGTCGGATCGGTGAAGTATTTGTTCGGGTCCCAGCGCTTGGCCGCCGCTTCATCGAATTCGGGGTTGGGAAACAGACGCAGGCCAACGATTCCTGTCGGATAGCCGTAATACGAACCGATTGGAACAGTCGTACCACGCGCGCCTATCTTCACTCCTGGGTACTTTGTTTCGTTCGCGAATGGATCAGGCGGACAGTCGTTCCGGCGCACATCGAGCAAGAGGCCGTACCGATCCTTGTCCGGTCCACTCGGCGCATGGAAGCAAGGTTCGTTGATGAGTCCGAGCCAGTTCCAACGCCAGTCGCGATCGATTTTCTTCGTCGGATCGTAGGCGATGATCTTGAGTAGGTCGAAGCCACCGAAAGTGCTCGCGGTCATTCCGTCCCAGAACCGGTCATTGCCGCCGCTCCACATCAGCCACATGTTGCGGCCCTTGATCTCCTCCGGAGTGAGTGAGATCCCCCCATCCATATCTTGGAAATAGTCCTCATCAGCCGGCGGAAACGAAGCGGCATCCCGTCCGGCCGCTCGCGCTTCGTCAAGGACCTGGCCGGGCTTCGGCGAGTTATCGAATCCCGTAAGGATGAGAAGGCACGAGAGCAGGCACAGAGCGCGAACCCACGAGATGAAGCGCCCCGTCATCATGATCCCCCTCGATTGGACGGTGCCACGTGCTTCTGGTTGTCATCGTCCCTAAATCACGCTGATTATACGGCTACCCCAGCGTTCTACAAAGTGGAGTGCGAAAAGATCAAATTCCCTTAGTCTTTTATCGATCTTCGTCAGCTGCACTAATGCGACTATACCGCGACCAGCACCTGTTGTGCCAAACAGCTCGGACTGCGAAGCGATCGCGCGCGAGGAAGTGGGTGACACCGTAACCTGCGAATCGACCTATCCGTTGGTGAAAGCGAAGCTCAACCCGCCGCTTTGGGTGAATTGGCGAAGCTTATGACTTGACTGGTTCGGGGGCCCGCAACGGTCGGTTTGATGTGGAACCCGATCACGATGTCGATCCGCGACTGGTCGCGCTCGCGATCCAATCCAAGCTGCCAGGCCGGCGGAGGTCACCGCCCGGCCTCGGCGAGGACCGGACGCAGCTACTGGAAAGGAGAGCCGGTGGGCGCGTGGCCGTGTCGACTTACGATC
>Ga0068856_100004396_pt1 | contig 14046 bp, 13 predicted proteins | sample KBSCornC62_FD_66595 | JGI IMG/M metagenome (GOLD analysis project Ga0068856, IMG submission 66595) | Corn rhizosphere microbial communities from Kellogg Biological Station, Michigan, USA - KBS Corn C6-2 | ecosystem: Host-associated > Plants > Roots > Rhizosphere > Soil ...
AATGTGCTCTAGCAGTTTCGAAAAGGGGCCGAGCACGCTAGAAGACCGGCGTGCCAGACACCCAGCTCCCGCGGGTCTCCGTCGTCGTCACCTGCTTCAATTGCCCCGACTATGTCGGAGACGCGATCCGCTCGGTCGCGCGCCAGAGCTTCCGTGACTTCGATTGCGTGATCGTCGACGACGCCTCGACCGACAATTCCGCCGATGTCGTGCAGAAGCTGCTGGACGAGCTCAACGACCCGCGCTTCCGGCTGATCCGCCTCGAGAAGAATGTCGGCCAGACCGGCGCGACCCGGCGCGGCCTCGCTGCCGTCCAGGCGCCGTTCGTCTGCTTCCTCGATTCCGACGATCTGTGGAATGCAGATTTCCTCGAGCGCCACCTCGCCGCCCATCTCAACGAGAGCTACGCCGTGGGCTTCACCGCCTGCAACGCCCGGCTGATCGATGGCCAGGGTGCGCTGATCGCCGGCGGCGTCTACTGGTTCGGCAAGGACCGCGCCGTGGCCGACCGCGGCCGCGCCTTCGCAGCCGTGGATCCCGCACGGGTGCCCACGCTCGACCTCGTCCACCGCAAGGCGGAGTGGCAGCAGAATACCCCCTACCGGCTCTACACCAAGCGGCTCGTCCACTGGGTCTGGGTCTCCACCTCGTCGATGATGTTCCGCCGCTCGCTGATCGACCTCGTCTTCCCCGCCGACGACCAGGTCTTCCGCCTGCACATGGATTTCTACGTCGTGGTCATGGCGCAGATGGTGGCGGGCTCACTGCTGATCGACGAGCCGCTCTATTCCTACCGGCTGCACGGCCGCAACGGCGCCGCCGACAACCCGGTGCTGGGCGGCCGCCTGCATCTGTCGGCCCGCAACTGGGGCAACACCTATGCGCAGATGCTGGACCGCATGCTCCAGGCAATGGTCATCGACCGGGAACGGTTCGTCACCGCGCTGGGGCAAAAGCAGTACGACCGAATGTTACTCCGAATGCGAGCCGCGCGGGCTAATCCACTGATTGCGTGGATTTTCATCCTAAGGAGTTGGTTGATCTAAGAGATTTTATCAGTCATTCTGCAGATGGGGGCCCGTCCCCAATTGGGCCACGCAGGGGTTGTTGTCTAAGAGAGTAACCAAGCTGCTCGGCATGTTTGCCGTTTGCGGTGGCTTGAGCGTTGCGCTCATGTCCGCGCCGTCGGCGTACGCTCAGACGCCGGCCGCACAAACGACTCCGGCTGCGGCCGACAAGGGCGATCTGCAGAAGCAGTACGACGCGGCTTTCCAGGAGATGCTGCGTCAGCCCGCGAACCTCGACGTGCTGTTCAAGTTCGCGAGCCTCGCCAGCCAGACCGGCGACCTCGAAGGCGCGATCTCGGCACTCGAGCGCATGTTGCTGATCAACCCCAATCTGCCGCGCGTGCGGCTGGAGCTTGGCGTTCTCTACTACCGCCTCAAGTCCTACGAGGTGGCGCGCGAATACCTCCAGGGCGCCCTGAAGTCGCCCAACGTTCCGTCCGAGGTGCGGACGCGTGCCGAGCAGTTCATCGCGCAGATCGACAACCAGCAGCAGGCCTCGCACTTCCACGGCGAGCTGTTCCTCGGCATGCGCTACCAGTCGAACGCCAATCTCGGCCCGGCGACCTCGAGCGTGCAGCTGTTCGGCCAGGTCGCAAACCTCAACCAGTCGGCGATCGGCACGGCGGACTGGGGCGTGGTCAGCACGGTGCAGCTGCGGCACACCTACGACTTCGGCAGCCAGGACAAGGCGACGCTCGAGACCTTCTTCACCGGTTACTTCAACCGCCAGTTCCAGGTCTCCGCCGCCAACGTGTCGCTGGCGGACCTCACGATCGGCCCGCGCTTCCAGATCCTGAGCAGCTCGTTCGAGGACATCACGGTAAAGCCGCTGTTCGCCGGCGGCGCGATCTGGGTGAACGACTCACTTTACTATGGAAGCTGGGGCGGCGGCGTCGAACTGAACTCGATGCTGTCGGACCGGCTGCGCAACATTACCACCGCGGTATGGCGCCGGCACAACAACCAGGACACGAGCTACCTGCCGACCAACAGCCTGTTCCGCGGCACCGAATACTCGTTCACCACCGTCTTCCCGTTCGAGCTCACCCAGGTTGTCTCGCTGTTCGGCAGCGGCAGCGGCTCGCGCTTCTTGTCCGACCTGGCGCCGTGGCAGAGCTACGAGTTATGGGGCCTGGGCGGTGGCATGAGCTTCCGCTTCATCGACCCGGCGCTCCGGACCGGGCTGCCTTGGACCGTCAGCCTGACCGCCAGCAACCAGTGGTGGCACTACGACGCCCCCGATCCGACGGTCAACCCCAGTACCTACCGGGATCAGTCGGACTTCATCCTCAATCTCACCCTGGCAATACCGTTCGACGAACGGACGACTTTCAGCCTGTCCGGCGGACGTTTTGTGCGTTCTGCCACACTGCCGAACTACGCCTTCGAGAACAATACCGTGATGTTTGGGATCAGCTGGCGCTTCTGACGTCCGCGGATCCTCACGAGGGGAACAACCATGGCCAAGCGCATCGTTGCTACCGACTTCTCGCTCATCCGCGCCCTGCTGCTCGGGACGACCGCGCTCGTCCTGATCGCTTCGCCGGCCTCGGCGAAGATCGGCGTCACCTCGGCGACCGACGGCGACCCGCTCGGCAAGCCGCCGACCGAGACCGAGCGCGTGCTGCGCATCGGCATCGACGTGCAGGCCGACGAGCTGATCACGACCAAGAACAATGACCGCGCACACCTGGTCTTCCTCGACGGCACGTCGATCACGGTCGGCCCCAACGCGGTGGTCAAGCTCGACAAGTTCGTCTACGACCCCAACACCAAGAAGGGCGAGATGGCGTTGACCGCCAGCAAGGGCGTGCTGCGCCTGGTCGGCGGCAAGATCAGCAAGAGCAACGCCATCACCATCGCCACGCCGTCGAGCACCATCGGCATCCGCGGCGGCATCACCATCCTGAGCGTCAGCTCGACCCGGACCGTCTCGACTTTCGTGTTCGGCAACAGCCTGACCGTGAGCGGCGCCGGCGCGACCCAGACCATCACCCGGCCGGGCAGCCAGGTCGTCACCAACTTCGGCGGCACGCCGGGCAATCCGACGCCGGTGCCGCCCGGCGGCCTGAACGGCAGCCTGGGCGCGCTCGAAGGTAATCCCAACCAGGGCAGCACGCCGGGCGGCAGCAATCCGGACCAGCAGGCTCAAAATTCCGGATTCTCGAGCCAGAACTCCGGCCAACCGCCGACCACGCCACCGCCGGTCACGACGACGACCACCAACACCACCACGAATACAACCAGCAACGCGGTCAACAACAGCAATTCGAGCACCAATCCGAATCCGGTCACGACGACCACAACGGCGACCACGGTCACCGACACGACCACCACCACGACCCTCACCTCCTACGGCCGCCTCGTGCAGCTGAGCCCGTCCGGCAGCCTCAACAACAGCCAGAAGCTGACCTCGCCGGGGTCCACCGCGCACACCGACGAAACGACGACCGTCACGCAAACCACGACCACGACCGTCGACGGCAAGGTGACCAACACGACAACGACTCCCATCAGCAGCAAGACCGTGGTCGGCCCTACCTACGCGACGATCAACGCACCGGGCGGCGGCCTCAGCGGAAGCGGCACGTCGAACTCCGGCGGCGGCGAGTCGGGCAGCACGCTGACCGTTCCCTGGCTGCCCGGACAGATTTTCCAGTTCACGGCCGAGACCTCGCTCGGCCCCGCCAATGGTCTCGGCCTGGTGGCCGCGACCGAAGATTTCTTCGCCTACACCTTCGTGGTCGCAAGCGGCGCGAATGCCGGCCAGAAGTTCCTCATGTTTGGCGGCACGCCGACCGCCAAGTCGAACTTCCCGACTGTCGGAATCGGCGCCCAGACGCTCACCAATCTCGGCAACCCGGGCGCGCTCCCGTTCGCGCCCGACACGGTCGGCAGCGACGCAGCGCTGCAGGCGAACGCCGCCTCCTCGCCGCTCTACTCGGTCTACACGCCGAACCTCAACGGTACGAACGGCAGCCAGTCAGTGCCTAATGCGCTGCAGGTGACGATCTCGATCGCCGGCAGCAGCGTGACGCAGAAGTCCTACATGGGCGTGTTCATCGGCAACTACGGCACCGACTCGGCCACCCAGACGGTCTACAGCGCCGGCACCTTCATGGATTCCTACCGGCTCGGAGCCAACCAGCATATCGGGCGCGGCGTCTCCAGCCAGGCGACCGCCGATACCGGCGCGGGCAGCGCGATCTACGGCAGCACCGGCCAGTATCAGGTCTACACGCCCGACAAGGTCGTGACTTCGGACGGCACGACCACGCGCACACCGGGTGCCGCGCTCGACCAGAGCGCGGCCAACCAGCTGCCGACCTCGTACTACCCGGTGACGATGGCGACGCCGGTGGCGGATGCCAGCACCCTGCCGCAGGATCTCGGCCAGACCCGCACGACGCAGACGATGAACGGCTATGTCGGCGGCCTGGTCGAGCAGCGCACCGGCAACACCTTCAAGACGGTCGTCCCCACCCTCAGCATCTTCACCCAGCCGACCGACGTCTCTATTTCGACCAATCGTGAGACCAACCAGGCATTGGGCACGATCGTGATGCGCGGGCTCGACGGCACCCTGTTCTCGCCGACCGCCACCCTCCAGCTCGGCGGCACGAGCGGCGCCAATGGACCGGTCAGCGCGTTCATCGACGACAAGCGCTACGTGATGATTACCCAGACCAACGATCCCAACCGGCAGTCGACGCTGCAACCAATCCTCGGCAGGCCGAGCACCCTCAACAACAACACCATGCTGGCGAGCTACCAGACCGCACCGGTGGCGCTGCCGGGCGGCGTGCAGCCCTGCACCTGCGACTATCTCAGCTGGGGCTTCTGGAGCTCGAACATGAGCGCCGGCAGCAACACGACCTACAATGTCAACCTCGGCACCTACGTGGTCGGCCAGCTGACCGACCGCCTGCAGATGCCGCAAACCGGCTTTGCGACCTACAACGGCACGATGGTCGGCAACGTCCAGAACGGCAGCAACGCCTACGTCGCCGCCGGCAATTACCAGAGCGTCTGGAGCTTCGGCGCGCGCGCCGGCAGCTTCAACGGCTCGTTCGACGGTACCAACTATGCCGGCGCCGCGGTCGCCAACTTGGGCAGCGGTGGCGTTACCTTCACCGGCGCCTTTGCCGGTGGCGGCCGGGCCGGCGTGCTCGCCGGCTCGTTCTACGGACCGCAGGCGCAGAACCAGGGCGGCTCGTTCAACATCGGCAACAATCTCACGGCCTACAAGGCGTCCGGCATCTTCTTCGGACAGCGCTAGCCGTCGCGTGCGATGTGCGCGGCGATGAAGTCGGCGATGCCGACGATGTCATCGCGCGCAAAGCGCGGTAATCCCTCGCCGGGGCGGTCTGACGCGATCATGACGATGTTGTAGTCGGCCGGGGCCATCGGCCGCGATTCGTCCGCCCGCACCTCGATCTTGGGATGCGGCGCAGTCTTGAACCCTTCAACCAGCACCAGGTCGGCCGGCGCGAGGCGCGCCAGCACCTCGGCCAGGCTCGGCTCCTCCTGCTCGCGCACGATGGCGAAGCGCCCGGCCGTCACCAACGCCACCTCGGTGGCACCTGCCGCACGATGGCGAAAGGAATCGGTGCCGGGATGGTCGATGTCGGCGGCGTGGTGGGCGTGCTTGACTGTCGCGACCGTCCAGCCGCGGCGCACGAATTCGGCGACCAGCCGCTCGGTGAGCGTCGTCTTGCCTGCGTTCTTCCAGCCGGTGACGCCGAATACGGGGTTCACGAGAGGGGGCTCACGCCTCGATCCGTTCGCCATGGGCGTAGACGGTGAGCCGGTTGTCGCGCACGAACGCGACCAGCGCGAGGCCCGCCTGCTCGGCGGTCTCGATCGCCAGCGAGGTCGGCGCCGACACCGCGGCAATGGCGGCGGCGTCGATCGCAGCCGCCTTCTGCACCATCTCGTAGGAGCAGCGGCTGGTCACCACCACGAACCCCGGATCGCCCAGCTTTCCCAGCTTGGCGATCGCGCCGGCGAGTTTGTCGAGCGCGTTGTGGCGGCCGACATCCTCGCGCACCGTCACCAGCGTGCCGTCGAGCGTCGCCCAGCCGGCGGCGTGGGTCGCCCCGTTGTCGCGATTGATGCGCTGCTCGGGCGGCAGCGCCGCCATCGCCCGCGCGATCGCCGCGCGCTTGACCGTTGCGGTCGCGCGTGTTGCCGGCACCGGGCGCAGCGCAGCCTCGAGGCTGTCGACACCGCACAGGCCGCAGCCGGTGCGGCCCGCCAAGGTGCGCCGCCGCTCCTGCAGCGCCAGCATCCGCTGGGTGGCGATCTCGAGATTGACCTCGATGCCACGTCCCTTCGGTTCGACCTCGATGTCGTAAATCTCGGACGGCTTCTCGACGAGGTGCTCGGTGAGGGTGAAGCCGCGGGCAAAATCCTCCAGGTCGCAGGGCGTGGCCATCATCACGGCGTGGCTGACGCCGTTGTAGACCAGCGCCACTGCCACCTCCTGCGCGACCACTTCGTCGCGCAGCTCGGCGCCGGCGGGGGTGAGCCGCCGGGCCGTCGTCTGGATGGACCCGCCGTCCACTTAGCGGGCCGGAGCAGGCTTCAGCGTGACCGCCGCGACGCCGGCGGCGACGTTCAGGCCGGCACTCCCCTCGACGCTGACCGGCTGCAGGGTGATCTGCTTGTTCGAGCCGCCCAGCAGCACGTTGGCGCCGACGCCCGCGCCGACCGTGGCGCTCGCGGTCGCGCCGCCGTAGTCGCCCGCCAGCGCGCCCTTGGCGACCGCGCCCGGAGCGAACACCAGCCAGACGATCTGCGCTTCCTTGGTGAAGCCGAGATCGACGCCATACTTGTTGATGGTGCCGACATAGCGCTCGCCCACCCCGTCGGGCCGCACGAACAGGCAGTCGAGATCCTTAGAGGAACCGAACACGAAGCCCATGCCGCCGGAGACCCGGCACTGCAGCGAGCCGACGTTGACGCCGGACTTGCCGGCCTGGGCCAGGACGGCGGTCGACAGGGCCGCAACGGAAACGCCCACGATCGTGGAAATAAGACGGCGCATGGTTCGCTCCTCTTGCCAGTGATATGGCATTGGACTCTACCATCCCAAGACGCGGCACATCCCGGAATTTTGCACTATCGATGTGGACGGCGACAGGCTATGTCGCGTGCTGGATGGCAAGCGGGGACAGGCGGATGGCGAGCGAATCACGCGATCTGGCGCGGACCATGCTGGTGCTGCTGTTCATCGGCGGGCTGATGCTGGCCTCGTTCCTGGTGATGCGGCCGTTCCTGCCCGCCGTCGTCTGGGCGACCACGCTGGTGATCGCGACCTGGCCGCTGATGCTCGCCGTGCAGGCGGGGTTGGGCGGACGGCGCGCGCTGGCGGTCACGGTGATGACGATCGCCCTGGCGCTGGTCGTGCTGGTGCCGCTGTCGCTGGCGGTCGACGCGGTCGTATCGCATTCGGACCAGATCGCCGCCTTCGTGGTCGCGGCGCCGAGCTTCCGCCTGCCGCCGGCGCCCGCCTGGCTCGGCGACATCCCGCTGGTCGGCGACTTCCTGTCGACGCGCTGGCAGCATTTGGCGCAGACCGAGATCACGGACATGCTGCTCTGGGTCAAGCCCTACATCGGCACGGTCACCCAGTGGTTCGTCCACGCCGCCGGCAGCTTCGGCACCACCCTCATCCACCTCACCCTGACCATCGTGTTCTCGGCCATCCTCTACGCCCGCGGCGAGAAGGCGGCGGGATGGTGCGTGCGCTTCGGCCGGCGGCTCGCCGGGCCGCGCGGCGAGGAAGTGGCGGTGCTGGGTGCCCGCGCGATCCGGAGCGTCGCGCTGGGCGTGGTGGTGACGGCGATCGCGCAGACCCTGGTCGTCGGCATCGGCTTCGCGCTCACCGGCGTGCCGCAGGCGGGGCTGCTGAGCGCCATCGTGCTGCTGCTGTGCGTGGCCCAGCTCGGCCCCGGCCTTGTGGCGATCCCGGCCACCATCTGGCTGTTCTGGACCGACGCCATGGGGGCGGGGATCGTCATGGCGATCTTCACCATCGTGTCGCTGCTGATGGACAACATCCTGCGCCCGATCCTGATCAAGCGCGGCGCCGACCTGCCGCTGCTGCTGATCCTGCTCGGCGTGATCGGCGGCCTGCTCGCGTTCGGCCTGCTCGGCCTGTTCCTCGGTCCCGTGATCCTCGCGGTGGCCTATACGCTGCTACAGCACTGGGTGGACGAGGACGTCTGAATCGGCAGCGGCGGATCGGGATATTGGCGGAGAGAGTGGGAGGCACAAACAGAGATCAAAGTTCTGTAAATACTGTCTCTTTCGTCTTTCGACCCTGCTGTTACCCCCAAAGTTACCCCATTGCCATCCTGCAGCTTTATGTAGGTGACTGGCTGCAGGGGCCAGATTGATCGCGAAGCGGTGGCTTAGTCACTGGCTTGCGCGACCGCTCAAGAATGCAGAGCACTGTACAGGGCAGACTGCTCCACCGCGGGCGGATCGGTAATCAATGTACCACCATTCTCGATGCGCAACCGTGCCGGGGCTCGACTGGCTCGAGTTGCCGGCCTACCCTCCTAGCACCTTGTCGATCAGCCGGCCGAACCATCCACGCGCGGCCCTCGATACCGGCTCGGCATTGCTCGCCGCCGGCGCCAACGGACTCGGCCGGACGTGGAAATAATCATCGAGCGCCTGCCGATCTGCGTCGCGCACGCGCTGCACCTCTTCCTCCGTCATTGACCCCGCCCATACCACCTGGCCACGCGTGATCAATTAGTGCGACCGACATCGAAAGCCCCAATTGCCAATCGACGGCCAGAGCGAAACGGTGTCGCCGTCGAACATCAATTGCCACCGCGCCAGACTGATCGGCGTCACGACCTTGGTGCCACACCCGCACATGCAGCTGTGGACCGCGGTCGTGTACGGGATCGAGATGTAGAGGGTGTCGGCCGCCAGCTCGTCGGAAATGAGCTCCACGAACTCGTGCTCAACGGCCTGCGACCGCCTAGCAGGCATCCTGGTTGTCGACATTGTTTCCGCCAATGGTGTAGGTGCTGTAGAACTCGCGTTCCTGATCGAGGTAGAACCCCGCGAGCCTCTTCCACCGGCTTACCGCCGACAGTTGTCCCTACCTTTCGGAAGCTGACTGCGACCGGACCCACGCTTGAGCAAGTTCACAAGAGTATGCTGAACAGCTTCTTCAGCAGCTCCTCCAGCGGGATCAGGGTCAGCACGAGTGGGGCGATCGGCACGATCGTAAGAATGCCGAGTTGAAGCACCGTCTCCTTGGTGAAGGGCACCAGGTTCATCGACTTCACGATTTCGAAGCTATTGGACAGGTCGGCGAGGGATTGGATATCAGCGCTTCCCAAGAGCGGGGCATCTCCGGAGGCAGTGCTGCCGCGAACCCATTTGCTGTCGAATTGGCGGACGTAGCGCTGCGCCAACGCGCCGTACTCACGCAGACCGGCAAGTTTTGCCCCGGAAATCTGGGGTACGAACAGCAGGAGTGGCCCCAGGACCACACACATGAGCAGGACGACCAGCGTGACGATCTCGAGCTTGAAGTCGAGCAATGTGGCGCCGGCGAAGAAGATCCTATCGGCCATGTGTCCGGCAAGTATCGCGCCGTGAGCGAGCAGCACGGGGACCAGGGCGTAGACCGCAGTGGAAAGAAAGGACATTCCTCCCGCACGATCGGGATGGGTCGGCACCAGGTTGAGGTCGATGCGGGAGATGTGCCAGAGGAAGCGCGTCCAGATGAACAACCGAAAATACCAGCGAAGCAGCACGAACTGGAAGACCGGCAGGCTGACATAGCTCAGCCATAGGCCGGCAAACGAAAGCTTCGATCCAGCCTCGGAAGGCGCCGCATACCACGAGGCCATTTCCAGCGCCGAATATTGCCGCCAGACGACGAGGATGCCGACGACGTATACGGCAGCAATGATGAGGATCTCGGCGGACACGGAGTTTCTCAGGCGAAGGGCCGAGACGATGGCGGCCTCGAAGCGCGACGATGCGTCCTTTGGGATCAAATCGCGTTCCAGGAACTGCGGGACAAGGAGGCTCATGCGCTGATGCACGATGAGCTCGGCGACGATCAACAGAGGCAATGCCACCAGGAAGCGGACATGTATCCCCACGTCCTTGAGAAAGGGCAGGCCTGCGCCGGCGAAGAAGTGCCCCTCGAAGGCGGAAAGCACGAGGAGCGGCAGCCAACAGGCCAGGGAGATGACGACGACGCGCTGGCGCACCATGTGCAGGGCGTCGTCGGCCAGGTGCGCGCGTCGAAGGAGTTGAAAAAGCGGACCGCCGACGAACAGGGAGAAATCCCCCAGCGCTCCCGCAGACATGTTCCTCGAAACGGATTCGTTGGGCTTCATCGTCATAATGGGCGCTGCGCGCCCTTGCCGGTCATATGCATCGCGCGCCGAGCGACGTGCATGATGCTCTTCTTGTATTCCGGCCTGCCGGTCACTTCCACGCTGACCCATGGAGGAAGCGGGACTTTAATATCTTCTCGGCACAGTTCGACCTCGGCCAGGACAACACCGGCCAGAAGGCCATCATACTCGTCGATCTCCCACATAAAGCCCTTGTAGGGCACGTAGTACCTCGTCTTGCTCAGGACCTTGCCATCGCAGCGCGTCGCCAGTAGTTCCTCTGCATCGGCGAGAGGAATTTCGTACTCGTACTCGGCATCGCTTAAACCACTGGTCTTGGCCTTGACGGTCAGGGTCGCCCGGTCGGCGTAAGCTCGGACCCTAACCTTGCATCCGGGAGCAGTTGCGATCAGCCCGTCGCGTATGCGCTTTCTTCCTGTGTACATCATCCGCCAGCCGTCATCAGCCAGCAGGAACTTGCGTTCGATCTCGGTCGCCATATGGGTCGCTCCAGCTTGGCTCGAGCCGCGTGCTTCGGTGCCAGCCGACGGCCTACCGGTCTTCTTCGATATGAACCTCGATCTTGCCAGCGCTTACCGCAGCCTTGAGCGCGGCGTGATCCCGTTCGGCCTGGTCGGCGTAGGCGATCGCGAACTTGCCCATCGCGTCGTCGAATGCATCGCTGGTTCCGATATAGCCGCTGACCAGCCACGGATGGCTGGCGCGACCATGCGCACGGGCCAGCGCCCAGCCGCACAATTGGCCATAGATTTCCAGCAGACTTCGATCGAGCGTCTCGACCAAGGGTTTGATCTTCGCGTCGCGCAACTGACGCACATAGAGTTGACGGCCTTCGAGGCCGGTCGACCAGCCGAGGAAGATGTCCGAGGCTGATTGCATCAGGCGCTGCCCCTGCACCACCCGCTCACCTGCATTACCATAGAGGCTCTTGCCGGCGTAGGGTTCCAGCACTGACGGAACAGCTTGCTTGAACTGGAGAAACAGCGGCTCGTTCGACGACGACATGAAGAGGCCGATCGCACAGTACCGGCCGACGCTGCCGATCCCCACGACCTTGAGTGCCACATCGACCAGACGGTAACGATCCAGCAGAGCCTTCCGGTCGTCGGAGAGGGTGTCTCGATAGTCGGCCAGCGCCTTGTCGATCGCGGGCTTGAAATTCGGGGCACGCGTAAATTCCGGGTGAAAGATCAGCGGCGGCTGATCCTTGATGTGCACTTCGCCGCCGACCATCTCGGCCACCTTCGGGTAAATCAGGTCGGACGATCTGTCTTTCTGCCCAGCTATCTTCTCGATCCTCTTTTGCATGCGCTTCTTTGCAGCCCGATCATCCACCGCGTTGAGGACGTCTTCCACGCCGATATGCGTGTACCAGGCCTCGAGCGGACTCATCTCGGCCACTTCCCGCAGCCGCTCGCGATAGCTGCGGGCGCAGCTCACAGCGGCGTCGCGACCCGCGGCGTCCGACAGGTCATTGGAGCGGGCCGCGAGAACGAAGGAGGCGACCAGTCGCTTGACGTCCCACTCCCAGGGAGCCGGCAAGGTCTCGTCGAAGTCGTTGATGTCGAAGGCGATGTTGCGCTCGGGTGTTGCGAAGCCGCCGAAATTCATGAGATGGCAGTCGCCGCAGGCCTGGACATTGACCCCCATGTTGGGCGTGGTCGCGAGGTCGGCGGCCATGACGCCTGCCGAGCCGCGGTAGAAGGTGAACGGCGTCTGCAGCATCCGGCCATATCTGATGGGGATGAGCTCGGGAACGCGGCCGGCATCGGAGGCCTGCAGCAGCTCGATCGGATCCGCCCGGTCCTTGTGCCGCTTCCACTCGCCCTGACTCGCGCGCGGAATCGTATCGCGCAAGCGCTTGCCTGCCGCGAGAAGATCGTTGGCCGGCACCGAGTGCACCGGACGCTTGGTTTCGGGTACTTCTTTACGGGTCGGTAGCTTGGTTACCTTGCCCATCGATCTCTCCCAGGGAGGCGGCGGTACACGTAGCTTACTTCAACCCTACTGCCGGATTCCGAGCGCGCCTTGATCTACATCAAGTAGCCATCCGATCGCCTGCTGCAACTGGCCTGCTTGGTCGTCCGCGGTCGTATCGCGCGCGTTGCGGAGCTTGTTGACGACATTTGTTCTTTGGGTGCGAGCCGAGTTTGCAAATCAGGATAGGCCACGCGCGGTTCACTGCGCGGGTATCGTGACGACTGGCGGGGGGGTACGCACACCGACATCCGAGATCGAGAAGAGCAGCATTACACCCGTGAATATGGACTTCGAGCGAACGTCGTTGTCGGCGATCCAGAACCAGTGCCCCTTGTACCGGACCGCGGCATACGCTTCGGTCGGCGGCGCCGATCCACTCTCGATGTTCAGTAACGGCAGTCGTTCAGTTGTCGATGATGGAATACTGCTTGCGCCCGGCGTTGCTTTGCCGCCGGCGATATCGGCTTCCGGTATCTGTGCCAGGATCCCAATTTCCTGCATGAGCTGCAGCATCGACCGGGTCGTCATCGCGATTTCATCGCCCTTCCCGGACCAGCCGCCATAGAGGACCTGATGGGTCTGGCCCAGGTTCGTAATGTGCAGAATACGTCCTACTTCCGCGATCTTCAAAGCGACGACAGGTGCCACGTTGACGGGGGGGAATCCAATGACGGACGTTTCTGTCTTGTCCTTCCCGCGGTCAATGCGGATCTGCAGCGCATTAGCCTGCTGCAGCTCGTAAAGAAGCTGGGTGAGGCGAACGAACTCAGGGCTAACAGGCCTGCTCAAGCCCGCACGCCTGGACTCGTTGGCAACACCATTGATCGAATCGACGGTGAGCGGCAGCACAACGGTGGCGGCATAGCCGGACTGCAGCAGAAACAGCACGGCGGACGGAGGGACTGGTGACATCAACGTCTTGATGAAGTCGGTCCCGGTCAGCGGCGCATAGACAATCGTCGGGCGATCGAGGTACGTGGCGCCCACGGCTGCCGATCCGCCTACGGCGGCCGGCCCTCCAACGGATGACGAAGTGAAATTCGCTGCACTAAGGCCTGCGGTGGCGCTCGTCGTTACCGCATAGCCGGAGATTACCTGCGCGACCTCCATGAAGATCGGAAAATCGCCGTAGCGCACCCTGACGATATTGAGCAGCGTCTGCTGCTTCCACGAATCACTGATCGCGGTACTGTAGTCGGCCCGGTCGCGCGGGACGGTGGCCGGACCAATGCTGCTGCAACCGCCAACCGCCCAGGCAATAGACGCGGCCGCAAGATTGGCTGCAATTCGTAAGCAAAGTGCCCAACGCCGGGCTCCCCATCGATCGTCATCGGCCTCGATCTCGAGCGGTACCGCAGAAGGCGGACTCGACGCCGCCTTGATCGTATCGGTCGAGCGGTTTGTCGACATGTCGCCCCCGCTTGCTCAATGACAAAGTGGTGGATATGCAAACCACGCGACCTTCGCCTTGATGCAAGTCAATGCAGAATTGGACCCGCCCAGCTGGTGCCTAGTCGGGAATACCCCGCGGCACATCGATCGATGTACTGTCCAATCGCTCTCGTCAAAACAGAATGCCAAGAAGTTTCTTCAGC